>Ga0208851_1000984_pt1 | contig 10464 bp, 9 predicted proteins | sample NGESurshal092012_FD_184481 | JGI IMG/M metagenome (GOLD analysis project Ga0208851, IMG submission 184481) | Arctic peat soil microbial communities from Barrow, Alaska - NGEE Surface sample 415-2 shallow-092012 (SPAdes) | ecosystem: Environmental > Terrestrial > Soil > Wetlands > Peat ... | reverse complement strand
GATGGACGGCGCGATGCCGTGCCGCACCGCGTTCTCGGCGAGCGGCTGAAGGACCAGGCTGGGTACCCGCGCCTCGAGCGTCTCGGGCGAGATGCGCATCTCGATCCGCAGCCGGTCGGGGAACCGCAGCTGCTGCAGGCACAGGTAGCGCTCGAGGAAGTCCAGCTCCTGCCGAAGCGGCACCTCCTGCTCGCTCGCGGTCGCCAGCGCGATCCGGAGCAGCTCGCCGAGGCCGGTGATCATCCGGACCGCGGTGTCGCCCTCCCCCTTTCGGACCAGCATGGAGATGGCGTTCAGGGTGTTGAAGAGGAAGTGCGGGTGGAGCTGGCCCCGGAGCGCGTCCAGCTCGGCCCTGGCCAGCTCGGCCTGGAGGCGCGCCCCGGCGAGCTCCTGGGTGCGGAGGCGGCGACGGAGGTCGAGCGCGAGCAGCACGCCGACGCACATCGCGTAGTTCAGCACGTCCAGGAACCCGCTCTCCTTCACCACCATCGTGAAGAGAACCTCACCGGGCGACATCTTCTGGAGCGCGAACGGACCGGCAAACCGGGAGAGGACGGCCATCCAGGCCTCGTTCGCCAGGATGAACCCGGCGCAGGTCACGAGGTGGGCCAGAGCGACACGCCAGGCGCCGTACCGCTCCCGCGTGACGTTCCGGACCACCCAGTCCAGGACCGGGATGAGGAACGCGATGATCGCCCAGCTGGAATAGAACCAGAGGAACCGGTGCGTTCCCCACTCCGCCTCGGGCATCCACGTCTTGGACTGGAGGCCCACGGCGACGCCGGGGATGGACCAGAGGAGGAGCAGGCCGGCAAAGCGGCGCAGAGACGCGAGCATGGGCGAACCGCCGAGGAGAACGACGGGATCTACGGGCGATTCCATCGATACCCCGGAAGCTGCAGCCAGCGAGGCTGCTCCCGCAGCAAACGGCGGGCGGGCGGGGCACTCCCCTGAAGTTTACAGCTCGCGGGACATGAGCAGCCGGAGCTTCCCGGACTTCTTGCTCACCACGGTGGCCACCGTCGTGAAGCCCGCCTTCCGGTAGAAGGCGACGGCCGGTGCGTTGGCCGGATCCACGCGGAGTGCGAGTGTCTTGCGGTACATGTCGCGGGCGACGGTCAGCGCGTGGTCGAGGAGCGCCATGCCGACGCCCCGGTGCCTCAGCTCGGGCTTGACCACGATGTTCCGCATGTAGGCGGCGCCGGCCACCGGACCGTCCCGTTCAACCGTGACGTAACCGACGATCTGCCCCTGCAGCCGCGCGACGTAGACGAACGGGCGGAGCTGGGTGAGAGCCTGGATCGACTCCTCGGGCGTCTCTCCCCGCTTGGCCCAGGGCTCCGATGTCCCGCGGAGCGCCGCGACGGGCTGGAGCTCCGAATCCCCGAGCGCGCCGAACTTGAGAGCGCCCGGGAGATCGGCGGGGAGGCTGGCGATGTCGAGCGGCGGCAAGGTCGGCTGCTCGGTGATTGTCTCCACCCGCTTCATCGTCGTCATCTCCGCCACCCCCTCGTACCCACCGTGGATCCTAACCTCAGGGTTCGCATCCGTGCACGTCCCGAAACGCTCGTTCCTCCTGTGGTTGGGGCTCCGACCCCGGCGTCCATTCTCGACGGGAGCCGCCCTCCTGTATTCTCCTGGACTGACTTCCCGGGGACGGCCACCCCACGTGCGTCCCGGGGCGCCTCCTCGTGCAACTGAACCACGCCCAGCGGGAACTGACGGTGAAGGTCGTCTACTACGGGCCTGGTTTGTCCGGGAAGACGACCAATCTCCAGATGATCCACGCTCGGACCGCGGGCGAAGGGCGGGGAAAGCTGCTGACGGTCGAGACGCACGACGACCGCACGCTGTTCTTCGACCTGCTCCCGGTCTTCTTCCATACGAAGGGCGGCTACACCGTGAAGGTGAAGCTGTTCACGGTTCCGGGGCAGGTCATCCACAACGCCACCCGGCGTGTCGTGCTGCAGAACGCCGACGGCGTGGCGTTCATCGCCGACAGCCGCCGGACTGCTAGCCAGGAGAACAACCAGTACTGGGGGAACCTCCAGGACAACATGCGGGAGAACGGGCTCAACGCGGCCCAGGTCCCCGTCGTGATCCAGTTCAACAAGCGTGACCTGCCGGACACCAAGACCGACGCCGAGCTCGAGGAGACGCGGGCCAGGGGCAAGGAGCCGGTCATCGGCGCCGTGGCCATCCGGGGCGAGGGAGTGCTGGAAACGCTGTACGCCGTGCTCCAGCTGGCCTACCGAAAGATGGACGAGCAAGCGGGACTGGGCCGGAACATCGGGCTCGGTGAAGCAGAGTTCCTCAAGCTCGTCTTTGCCCGCATGGACACGGGCGGCACCCACATCGCCGACTGGCTTGCGTCCGGAGGAGGGCCGCGGTGAGCGAGGGCGGCGACAGCGGTCGTCCCCGGCATGGCGAGAGCGCGCCCCGGCTCGATGAGCGGCCCCTCTCGGTGCTGGAGCGGCGGCTCACGCTGGGCGACATGCTGGACACCGCCACCTTTGCCGAGCTGGTGAAGAGCTTTGCCGAGCTCTACAAGCTCGGGGTCAAGGTCTTCGACGACAAGGGGAACCGCCTCGCCGACATGAAGAGCGGCAACGGCGACTTCTGCGGGTACGTCTTCTCCTTCCCCGAGGGGAAGCGCTGCTGCACCCAGACGGTGGCCCGGGTGAAGGACGGGCCGCTCGCGACGACCCAGAACGCCCGGGCGCCGCAGGCGCCTGCCGGGACCAAGCTCCATGGGATGATCGCGGTGCCCTGCTTCACGGGGCTGCGCTACCTGGTGCTGCCCATCCTGTGGGAAGGAGACGTGCTCGGCCGCGTGGTCTTCGGACCGTTCACGCCGGACGAGATGGGCGACGTGCCGCCCTCGCTCACCGACCTCACGCCGGGGCTCGACCTGGCGCAGGCCCAGAGCTACCTGGCGAAGATTCGCCGGGCGCCCGAGTCCACCATCGTCAAGGTGCTGCTCCACTTCGCGCAGCTGCTAGAGACGCTGGTGGCCGCGGGGCAGAAGACGTTCCTGACCAGCCAGGTGCACATCGAGGCCACGCTGGAGAGCAACCGCGACCTCGAGGCGCAGAACAGGCGGCTGGAGCAGATGAACCTCCAGCTCAAGGACATGGACCGGCTGAAGTCGAGCTTCCTGGCGACGGTCAGCCACGAGCTCCGCACGCCGCTCACCTCGATCATCGGCTACTCGGAGATGCTGTCCGAGGGGCTGGTCGGCCCGCTGAACCAGGAGCAGACCGAGTACGTCAAGACCATCATGGACAAGGGAGACACCCTCCTGAAGCTCATCTCGTCCATCCTCGACGTCACGCAGATCGAGGCGGGCAAGGTGCGGCTCAGCTTCGAGCCGATCTCGGTCAACGACCTCGTCACCTCGGCACTCTCCAGCATCAAGCCCCAGGCGCAGAAGAAGGGGCTGACCGTCGACCTCAAGCTGCCGTCGCGCGCAGTGGAGGTCCGCGGCGATCGCGAGAAGCTCCGCCAGGTGATGGTGAACCTTCTCTCCAACGCGGTGAAGTTCACCCCCAAGGGCGGCTGGGTGCAGGTCCTGGTCACCGAGGCGAAATTCCAGCCCGAGCTCGACGCCGACGGCTGGCGTTTCGTGGTCCAGGATTCGGGCGTGGGCGTCCCGTCCGACCAGCTGGAGAAGATCTTCCAGAGCTTCTACCAGGTGGACAACTCGAGCACGCGCGAGTTCGGCGGCGCGGGGCTCGGCCTGGCCATCGTGAAGAGCTACGTGGAGGGCCACGGCGGCACGGTGCGGGTGCAGAGCGAGCTCGGCCAGGGCTCGCGGTTCGAGGTGGTGCTCCCGGTGCAGCCACCGCCCCCCAGGGCGCTCATCGCCCCGCCGCTGTCCGAGGCTCCACCCGCGCCGGTCGAACGGTTCTAGCGCGGGCGGCCGCCGATGGGCCCGGAGTTCAAGCTCATCGATGCCTTCGTCGCCGCCGCGGGGGTCTCTCCCCGCGCTCCGGCCGGTCCCGGTGACGACGCCGCGCTCATCCGGCGGCCCCGGGGTCAGACCTGCCTGACCGTCGACGCCCTGGTGGACGGCGTCCACTTCCGCCGGGCCACGAGCCGCCTCCAGGACGTGGGCCACAAGGCCCTGGCGGTGAACCTCTCGGACCTCGCGGCGATGGGGGCGCGGCCTCTCTGGGCGCTGGTGGCGCTGGGCATCCCGCGCGGGTTCTCGACGGGGGCGGCGCGGGCGCTCGGGGCAGGGTTCGGTCTGCTCGCGCGGCAGAGCGGGACGGCGCTCGTGGGCGGCAACGTGACCCGCTCCCCGGGTCTCTCGCTCACCGTGACCCTGGGCGGCGAGATCGCGCCCGGGCGGGCGCTGCTGCGCTCCGGTGCACGCCCGGGGGACCTCCTCTGGGTCTCGGGGACGCTCGGCGATGCGCGGCTCGGGCTCGCGCTGCTCGAACGGCCCGCTGGAGCCGAGGCGAGACGCCTGGGGCCGCACCCCCGGCTCGCGCGCGCCGCCCTGGAGCGCCAGCGCCGTCCGTCACCGCGGCTGTCCCTGGGCCGGGCGCTGGTGGGCGTCGCCTCGGCGTGCATCGACGTGAGCGATGGGCTGGTGCAGGACGCGGGTCACGTGGCGCAGGCGAGCCGCGTCGCGCTCCATCTCGCGCTCGAGGACTTGCCCTGCTCGGCGGCGCTGGTCGCCGCCTGCCCGAGTCCGCTGGAGCGCGCGCGGATGGCTGCGTCCGGCGGTGAGGACTACGAGCTGCTCTTCACTGCCCCGCGGTCGCGGACCACGGCGGTGAGACGACTGGCCCGCCGGCTCGGACTGCCCCTGACCCTGGTCGGCGAGGTTCGCCGGGGGCGAGGGGTCCACGTGGTCGGCGCCTCTCTCGGCGCGCTGCGCGGCTTCGACCACCTCACCTGAGGTGCCACCTGAGGTGCCAAACACCTCGTTCATGCATCTGTGTTGCATGAACGGCCTGGACACCCGTGTGTGTCGACCCTCGAGCCTGGACCGGGACGCTTCCGCTCTCACCCAGGAACCCGGCGACTAAGCTTCATCGCCGGAACCGGAGGACGACAGAGGCGTGAAATACCTGGTGACTGGCGGCGCGGGTTTCATCGGTTGCAACGCAGCACGGCGGTGGATGGAGCGCGGGCACGAAGTCGTCGTCCTGGACGACCTCTCGCGGCGCGGCGCCGACACCAACCTCGCCTGGCTGAAGACGCAGGGTCCCTTCGCCTTCGAGCGGATCGACATCCGCGAAGCCAGCGCGCTGGACGCCGCGCTCGCCCGCCACCGCGACACGCAGGTCATCGTCCACCTGGCGGCGCAGGTTGCGGTCACCACCTCCGTCACCGAGCCGCGGCACGACTTCGAGGTGAACGCGCTCGGCACCTTCAACCTGCTCGAGTCCGCGCGCCGGCACGCGCCGGGAGCGGCGTTTCTCTACGCCTCCACCAACAAGGTCTACGGGGGCCTCGAGCACGTCGGCGTCGAGCAGCGAAACGGCCGCTACGCGTTCCGGGACCGGCCTCGCGGGATCGCCGAGACCGAGCCGCTCGACTTCCACTCGCCCTACGGCTGCAGCAAGGGCGCCGCAGACCAGTACGTCCGCGACTACGCCCGGATCTACGGCATGCGGACCGTGGTCTTCCGCCAGTCCTGCATCTACGGATGGCGTCAGTTCGGCGTCGAGGACCAGGGTTGGGTGGCCTGGTTCACCATTGCCGCCACCACCGGAAAGCCGGTCACCATCTATGGCGACGGGCGGCAGATCCGTGACCTCCTCTTCGTCGATGACCTCTGCGAGGCCTACGACGCCGCCGTCGAGCGCATCGATCGTGCGAGCGGGCAGATCTTCAACCTGGGTGGCGGCCCCGAGAACACGCTGTCACTCCTCGAGCTGGTCGAGCAGCTGGACCGGCTCACCGGCCGGCCCCTGCGCCCCGCCTTCGCCGACTGGCGCCCGGGAGACCAGCCGGTCTTCGTCGCCGACGTGACCCGGGCCGCCGAGGCCCTCGGCTGGCGCCCACGCACGGGAGTGACCGAGGGGCTCCAGAAGCTGGCTGGCTGGGTCCAGGAGAATCGCGCGCTCTTCGAGTGAAGATCGGGCCTGACGTGTGGGGAGGGGTGTTCATCGGAGCACGAAGATCACCCGGAATGTGAAATTCGGGCCGTCCTACGTCAGAATCGCGCCTCGCATGGCTCTGGTCCCCCCGCCGACTCGCAACGGAACGGTTCGCCGCTCCGTTCTCGACGAGTTCCCCGGAGCACGGACCCGCCGCGCCGCGCCGGTGCGTGGCCTCGCAGCGGCGCTCGAGGAACGAAGCCCGCCGGTGTCCCTGTCACTGCAGAGCAAGATCCTCGTCTCGCACTTCCTGCTGGCCATGGTGCTGGTCGGCACGCTGCACTTCGTCCGGAACGCGAGCTGGATGGTGCAGGCTTCCGTGGCCGGGGTGGTCACCCTGGTGCTGGCGCTGCTGCTGCCGGCGGTGCTCGCCCGGGTGACGCGGCTCCGCTCGCTCAGCAGGAGCGCCCTCGACATCTCGCGCGGCGACCTGGCCTCCCCGGTGGTGACCGGGCCGAGCCTCGGCCGCGACGAGATCGACGAGCTCACCACCGCCATTGGCAACATGCAGGAGAACCTGCGTGAGCTGGTGGGCCACATCCAGCACACCGCCGCCAGCGTTGCGGACTCGGCCAACGAGCTGCAGCGCTCGGCGGAGCACGTGAACGCAGCCACCACCGAGGTCGGCACCTCGATCCGGAAGATTGCCCTCGGCGCCGGCACGCAGTCCGACCTGGTGGCCCGCGCCCAGAAGGTCATCGGCGAGATGGCGGGCAGCATCCAGCGGACGGCGCTCTCCGCCGAGGACGCTGCGCTCGCCGCGGGCGAGACCTCGGTCGCCGCGGAGCAGAGCAGCAAGGCCGCACGACTCGCCGGCGAGAAGGTGAACAAGGTCTTCAGCCGGGTCGAGAGCGCGAGCCAGGAGGTCTTCGCCTTCGGGGAGAAGACCCAGGAGATCTCGAAGATCGTCGACGTCATCACCCAGGTGGCCCAGCAGACGAATCTCCTCGCCCTCAACGCCACCATCGAGGCGGCGCGCGCCGGCGAGTACGGCCGTGGCTTCGCGGTGGTGGCGGACGAGGTTCGCAAGCTGGCCGAGTCCGCCGGCAAGAGCGCCGAGCAGATCAGCAAGCTCGCCCGCGACATCTCCGGCCAGTCGGTCGCGGTCGTCTCGGCGATGAAGCAGGGCATCGAGGAGCTCACCGAGGGGCGCGCGGATCTCGGCACCATCGTCCGCTCCATGGGCAGCATCACCGACACCGCCCGCAAGGGTGCGGAGAAGGTGCACCTCATCAGCACCAGCGCCCGAGAGCAGCTGGCCGGCAGCGAGGAGATGGTGAAGGCGGTGGGCGAGATCTCCGAGGTGGCGGAGGCCAACGCCAGCTCCACCGACGCCGCCAGCGGGGTCATCGAGGATCAGACCTCCGCCGTGGCCCGAATGACCTCCGCGGCGCAGGAGCTGAACAACCTCAGCCTCGAGTTGCAGAGCGTGGTCCGCCGGTTCCGGCTCGGGTCGTGAGCGCCGGCACGGCGTCCGACCGCGGCCCGGTGCAGCACGTGGTCTTCCTCCTCGATGCGACCCGCTACGCGCTGCCGCTCCCGGCCGTGCGCGAGGTGGTGCGACAGCCCGATGGCGTGGTGCGCGTCCCCCGCGCCCCGCTGCCGGTGCTCGGGGTGGTGAACCTCCGAGGCCGGGTGGTGACGGTGGTGGATTTCGCCAGCCTCCTCGAGCTCCCGCCTCCCACCCAGCCCCAGCGGAAGCTGATCCTCCTCGACCGCGGCCGCCGCGACCTGGCCCTGAGCGTGACGGACGTGGAGGGCATCGAGACGGTGGAGAAGGTGTCCACCCCGGCGCGGGAGTCACGACCGGCGGTGCGCGGAGTGACCCGCGTGAAGGGTGTGGCGGTGACGGTGCTGGACGCCGACGCGCTCGACCTCGCGGTGACACACCTCTTCGACCGCGGCTAACATCCCTTCCCCCCGGGGGCTTCTCCGTTCGGACATGCCGAAGCGAGTGCTGATCGTCGACGACGCGGTGTTCATGCGAAGCATGATCCGCGACATCTTCAGCTCCGGCGGCTACGAGGTCGTCGGCGAGGCCTCTCATGGCATCGAGGCCATCGAGAAGTACCGCGCCCTGAAGCCGGACTTGACGACGATGGACATCGTCATGCCGTACAAGAGCGGCATCGAGGCCACGCGGGAGATCGTACGCGGCGACCCGAGGGCGGTGGTGGTCATCTGTTCGGCGCTCGGTCAGGAGTCGCTGGTGATGGAGGCCATCGAGGCCGGCGCCTCGGACTTCATCGTCAAGCCATTCCGGGCCGAGGACGTGCTCTCGGTGGTCAAGAAGGTGCTGGGCGAGACGCCCAAGGTGTAGCCCTGGCTGCCACGCTCGACATGTCCCGCTACCTCGGGCTGTTCGTGGCCGAGGCCTCCGAGCACCTCGAGGCGCTCGGCCGAGATCTGGTCGCGCTCGAGGGCATGCCCGCCGCCGAGACCGTGGACTCGCTCTTTCGCCACGCGCACTCGGTCAAGGGCATGGCGGCGTCCATGGGGCTCGAGCCCATCGCCCAGCTGGCGCACCGGGTGGAGGACCTGGTGGACGTCGCCCGGAAGGTTCCGGGAGCGCTCGGAAGAGAGCGGGTGGATCTGCTCCTCGCCGCCACGGACGCGATGCTCGCCCTGGTGCGCGGCACGGGGGAGGGGAATCCGCCCACACCCCAGCCCGAGCTGCTCGGACGCCTCGGCGAGGCGGTCACCGCCCTCACTGGCGAAGCTCCCCGTCCGACGCGCGTGGCCCGGGTCGAGCCGCTGACCAGGCCGGCGCCGCCCGTCAGCACCCGGCGGTTCGAGGTTCGCTTCCGCATCTTGCCGGCGGCGCAGAGTCCGGGCCCGCGCGCCTTCCTCGTCTTCAAGAAGCTCACCGGCCTCGGCGCCGTGACCCAGCTCCGGCCGGCGCTGGAGGACCTCCGCGCCGGCGCCATCCCCGAGGGGCGGGTGGCGCTGGTGCTCGAGACCGAGGGCGGGCTCGAACCCGTGCGCGCCGCGCTGGCCCTGGTTCCCGAGGTGGAGCTCGTCTCGGCCGAGCCGGTGGCCGATGCGGCGCCGCCCGACTCACCCGCGGCTGCCGGACCTGCTCCCGAGCCGGCCCGGACCGTGCGGGTGCGCACCGAGCTCCTCGACGACTTCCTGGAGATGGCGGGCGAGCTCCTGCTCGCCACGGCCCGGTTGCGCGACATCGGCCGGCGCTTCCCCGAGCACGAGCGTCCGGCGCTCGACGAGGGCGTGGACCGGCTCCACGCGCTGGTGAAGGACCTCCATGGAAAGGTGATGGGCGCACGGATGACGCCCGTGGCCGTGGTCACCGACCAGCTCCCCCGCGCCGCCCGCGACCTCGCGCGCAAGCGCGGCAAGGACGTGGAGGTGTCCGTCACCGGGGCGGAGATCGAGCTGGACCGCGCCATCCTGGACGCGATCGCCGAGTCGCTGCTCCACGTGCTCCGCAACGCCATCGACCACGGCATCGAGGCGCCCGAGGCCCGGGTCGCCGCCGGAAAGCCGCCCAGGGGCCAGCTGCGCATCACGGTGCGCCGGACGCGCGAGCGGGTGGTGCTCGAGCTCGAGGACGATGGCCGCGGAATGGACGCGGACCGGCTGCGTGCCGCGGCAGTGGCCCGGGGCAAGTTGACCCAGGACGCGGCGGCCCGGCTCTCCACCCGCGAGGCGCTGCTCCTGGCCTGCCTCCCGGGCGTCTCCACCGCGGCGGACGTGGACGACGTCAGCGGCCGCGGGGTGGGCATGGACGCGGTGAAGCGCTCGGTGGAGGCGCTGGGCGGGGCGCTCGAGCTCGACTCCCAGCCAGGACGGGGGACTCGGGTCATGCTGCGGCTCCCGTTGACCGTCGCGGTGGTGCAGCTGCTGCTGGTGCGGGCGGGCGGCGAGGTGCTCGGGCTGCCCATCACCAAGGTCATGGGCGCGGTCGAGCTGCCGGAGTCGGCCCTGCAGCGCTCTCCGTCCGTGGACCTCCTCTCCTACGGGCAGCAGCTCGTCCCGGCGCACGACCTCGCCCGCCTCCTCGAGCTCCCCGCCGGGCCGGCAGCCGCCTCCCGCCCCTGGGTGGTCATGGAGTCCGAGTCGGGGACGGTGGCGCTCGGGGTCGAGGCGCTCCTCGGTCAGGAGGAAGCGGTGCTCAAGGCGCTCTCGCGTCCCCTGGACCGGGTCAGCGGGCTGGCCGGCGTCACCATCCTCGGAAACGGCCGGCCGGTGTTCATCCTCGACGTCCCACGGCTCCTCGGCTGACGGCACTGCTGCCCGCGATGCTCGCCCTCGCGCTCCGGCTCGCCCTGGCGGTCACCCCGGTGCTCTCCGAGGCGGATCTGAAGACCGTCGAGCGACTGGCGTGGCG
>Ga0208851_1000983_pt1 | contig 10465 bp, 13 predicted proteins | sample NGESurshal092012_FD_184481 | JGI IMG/M metagenome (GOLD analysis project Ga0208851, IMG submission 184481) | Arctic peat soil microbial communities from Barrow, Alaska - NGEE Surface sample 415-2 shallow-092012 (SPAdes) | ecosystem: Environmental > Terrestrial > Soil > Wetlands > Peat ... | reverse complement strand
GACGGGGCGGCGACCCGGCCCGTCGCGCCAGTTCTTCCTGATCAGCCCGTCTCTCCTGATCAGCCCGTCTCTCCTGATCAGCCCGTCTCTCCGGATGAGCCCGTCTCTCCGGATGAGCCCGAGCGGCGCGATCGGCAGTGGCCGATGGTCGGTCGGATTCGCGAGATGGCGGAGCTCCGGCAAACGCTGGATGCCGCTGCCGCGGGGCGAGCGGCGATCGCAGTGCTGATCGGCGAGCCCGGGGTCGGCAAATCGAGGTTGTTGCAGGAGATCGCGGTCGAAGCCGAGCAGCGGGGGTTCGATGTGGTCAAGGGCGGCTGCTCGCAGGAAGATGGCACCCCGCCGCTCTGGCCATGGTCGAAGGTGCTGCGCGCAGTGGATCTGTCCCATCCGGTCGAACCAGGCCGGCGGGTCGAGGTGACGGCGGCTGCGACGCCGTCGGTGAGCGGCCGGACCGCTGAGCCCGGCCTGACCGTGCACGGCGCGGGTATCGACCCCGCCGAGTCCGACGTCGGTCAATTCGGTCTCTGGGAGGCGGTTGCCGATCGGCTGCTTGGCGCCGCGGCAGAGCGGCCGCTGCTGGTGCAGATCGAGGACCTGCACTGGGCAGATCCGTCGACGGTGAATCTGCTGCGGCACCTGGCGGAGACGGTCACCGACGGTCGGCTGGCCATCACGGTGTCCCGGCGGGCGTTGCCGGAACCGCCCGGCCCGCTGGCGGCCCGGGGTGAGTCGCTCGCTCGCCGACGGGCCTCGCGGCTGGCCCTGGCGGGTCTGTGTCCGGAGGATGTCCGGGAATTGATCACCGCAGGTACTGGGCGGCCGGCGACGCTGCAGGATGCGTCGGACCTGCGGGACCGGACGGACGGCAACGCGTTCTTTCTCACAGAACTGATCCGGTCCGACCTTCAGGGCCGGGAGATCCCTTCCGTGGTCGCCGATGTCTTGCTGGGTCGATTGTCGGTCCTGTCGGAGGAGACCAGCCGAGCGATGCGCAGCCGTCATCGGCCGGGAATTCGGCGCTGCGCTGCTGGCCGGCGTCACCCAACGATCGGTCGAGGAGACCCTCGATGCACTCGAGCCGGCCCGGGCGCTCGGATTGGTCGTGGATGACGACGTCGAGCGGTTCCGGTTCTCCCATGCGCTGGTCCGGGACGCGGTCTACGACGCGATTCCCGCATCCGCACGGGCCCGGCGGCATGCGGCGGTGGCCGCGGCGATCGAGCAGGGAACTGCCGACGAGCCGGGGCGGGCACGATCAGAAGCGGCTCGGCACTGGCTCTCCGCCGGACCGAGCCAGGCCGCCCGGGCCTGGCGGGCCGCCGCGGCCGCCGCGCAGGAGGCCGCCGGCCTGCACGCCTGGGACGAGGCGGACCAGCTCCTCGAGGCCGCGATCACGGCTCAACATTCCGACCACACGGCCACCGACCGTCAGCGGTATGACCTGGTGCTCTCCCAGGCCGATGTCCGCCGGTGGGCCGGTGACCGCACGGGTTTGGACGCGGCCTTGATGGCGGCGATCGGTCACGCGGAGCGGATCGGAGAGGTCGAGCTGGTCGCCGCCGCCGCCCGAACGGGAACCTCGACCGTTGCCGGGTCGCCGTCGGCACGGTCGACGGGTCGGTGTGGCAGCCCCGTCCGCAGGGCCAGACGCACCCGCCATTGCTCGCCGCCCTGCGAGACGCGCTGCGCAGGCTGCCGCCGGCCGATACCGAGCTGCGATGTCGGGTGATGCTCGCCCTTGCGGTCGAGTTGTACTTCGCAGATGCGCCGCGCGAGCGGGACGCGCTCGTCGAACAGGGACTCGCGGTCGCCCGGCGTCTTGCCGACCCGTCGCTCCTGGTCTGGGCGAACACGGCGGCCCACCTGGCCAGCTGGCGGGCAGCGACCGCCGAGGACAGGTACCGGCGGGCCGTCGAGTCGGTCGACGCGGCTGTGCAGGTCGGCGATCCCCGCCAGGAGTGTGTGACGCGCACGATCCTGGCCGGTGTTGCTCAGGAAATCGGGACGTCCCGCGGATGTGGGAGGAGATCCGATTGGCACGCGAGTTGGCCGCCCGCACCGGCGTGGTGTCGCCGCTGGTCGCGCTGGGTTGGCTGGAGGTGCCATGGTTGGCCATGCAGGGCAGGTTCGCGGACGCCCAGCAATTGTTCGCCCAGACGCTGGCACTGATGCAACGCACCACAATGGCACAGCAGACGGAGACCCCCGCCGGAGCTGCGCTGGCGCTCCGGATGGCGATGGCTCCGGTGGACGACTCCGTGGTGGCCGGCTTCGCACCGGTGGTCGAGTCGAGTCCATTGCCGATGCGCGCGCACCTGCTGATGCTGATGCTCCGCGCCGGGCAGCACGACCAGGCGCTGGCCCATTACGCGGAGTTCGGCGTCGAGTTCGGTCACGACGACTGGTTCACCCTGCAGCAGCAGTGCCAGGCTGCCGAGGCATCGCTCGGCCTGGGCGCGGCCAAACGGGGTGCCAGTGTCTACCGCTGGCTGGCGCCCTATGCCGGCCGGGTGTGCTGCGCCGGAGCGGCCGTCGCGCTGGGACCGGTCGACGGGTACCTGGCGCTGGCCGCCGCTGCTGCCGGCGAGCCCACCGTTGCCGCCCGGCATGCCGACGACGCCGATGAGTTGTGCTGACGCTGGGAGATCCCGTTGGTGGCGGACTGGATGGCGACGCAGCGCCAGACGCACGGCTTCTGACTCGGCTGCTGACCGTAGTCGGATCGGCCGCTGATCGGCGGCTGATCGGCTGTTGATCGGCTGTTGTTCGGCTGTTGTTCGGCCGAGTCAACCGGCGATGTACCGGAACGTCCGACGCTGACGCCGTTCGAACCGGGGACGCAGCAGCATCCGCCAGGCCGCCCCAAGGGCCTTCCCGCCGGGCAGCGTGAGCAGCCGTTCCCGACCACCAGCTGGCAGCTCGTGCAGGACCCAGGGCAGCACCTCGAGGGACTCCCCAAGGTGTAGGACTGCTGGATCCTCGTGTCGACGGCATGCCAGTCCGGTGCGGTCAGGTATCGCTGGATCAGCGCGATCGCGTCGCGCTCCTCGTGGCCGAGGTGGCAGTCCAGCCGCTCCCTGGTCGCGACCAGCCGGATCTCGAGGGCCGCCCGTGCGTCGCCGTCCCGCTCGGTGTCCGGCAGTGCGGTGCTGTCGGCCAGTTGCCGAAATCCCTCACTGCAGGCGGTGAGCAGCGGGTCGATCTCGGCGTGCTCGGCCTCCATGGCGTCCAGGGTCGCGCGGCCCTGCGCGTCGCCGGCGGTGTCCACCCGCCGCAGCAGCAGCGGCCAGATCTGCTCGTCCTCGCTGGTGTGGTGCTTGTGCAGGACCGCGCCGAAGAACTCAAACCGGGCAGCGAGAGCTCGCCATGCCGCCCGGTCCTCGACCGGAGTCACGCCTGCGCGGCAACGAAATCCCGCGGTCGCGGCGAAACGCGTGATGCATGAGGTACATCGGCGCCATGTCGATAGGCCCGTCGGGCGCGGCGGCCTGACCGGGCAGCAGGATCTGGTGGGCCTGGGTCGGGATTGGGGTCAGGGGAGTCATGGAGGTTCCTCGGTTCTGGGGTGGATCGGCTGGTGTCGAGCGCCCAGCGTGCGACCCCGAACCGGAGCCCGGCTGAAGACCCTCTGAACGACCTCGTCCAGTGGGCACTCAGTGAACGCCAAGGGGCGGCCCGCACGCTGTCGAAGTCAGCAGTTTCCGGCGAGCGAGGAGCATGCGTTGTCAGCCTTGGGTGTGACCATTCCCGAAGACCTGGTGTCGGTCGTTGACGCCTACCGGACCTGTGAGTTCCTCACGGTGTCCCGCAGCGGGGTGCCGATCGCGTGGCCGACCGTCAGCGTCCGGCGGCCGGACGGCACCTTCCTGATCACCACCTCGATCGGGTTGCCGCAGAAGGCGTTCAACGTCCGGCGGAATCCGGCGGTCGCGCTGCTGTTCTCCGATCCGACGGCCAGCGGCCTCGACGGGGCGCCGGCCGCCCTCGTGCAGGGCAAGGCAACCTGCCCGGACGAGATCGTCACGAGCGTGCTGCCAGCCCGCGAGCTCTGGAAGAGGATCTTCGATCGGCAGCCGAGCTCGGTGGCGTACAGCAAGTACGGCATCACCCGCAGAATGATGGATGTCTACTACCTGCGACTGCTGATCACCATCACGCCGACGGTCATCCGTGCCGTCCCGGCGCTCGAGGCATCGGGGCCGCTCTCGGTCGCCCGCGGCCGTGATCGCGGGATGGAGGATCCCTTCGCGTCGGCAGTGAACCGGTTGCCGCAGTTCGTCAGTGCGGTGCTGACCGCGTTCGACGGGCAGGGCAGCCCCATTTTGCTGCGGGTGCGGCCTACGGTTGATCACGCGAGCCGGTCGTTCGGGATCGACACGGACGCCTCCCTGCAGCCTGGGAAGGCCAGCTTGCTGTGCCACAGCCACGACGAGAAGTTGTGGAACCCGCGCAGCTTCGAGGTGGCGGGTGAGCTCAGCAGGGACGGCGACCGGTGGGTGCTGCGACCCGACCGGTTCATCCCGGGCGGGCACTCGATGGGCCCGGTCGCGATGGTCAAGGCCTTTCGCGAGCTGCGCGGCACCGCGCGGCGCTATCTCGACCGGCGCGGGTTGGCGCGGCCGGAAATCCCTTGGGCGGACATCGATTTGGTCAAGGCCGAACTCGGCAGCGGTGGGCTCCGCTCCGGCGCGCCTGCGTCCGGATGATCTTGTCGGGCCTCGCGCCGGCGCCGAAGACGGGCTTCCTTCTGCCGGCGAAACCTCGCAGAATGACGAGCGATGACCGCGAGCCAGGTGCCAGTGCAGATCGATCGCCTCGGGGTCGATGAGTGGCAGACCCTGCGTGTGGTCCGGCTGGCCGCACTCGCCGACTCTCCCGGAGCCTTCTGGTCGCAACTGGCCGACGAGGCCCGGTTCGGGCGCGAGGAATGGACCTCGTTCCTGCGCGCCGGGGCGTGGTTCGTCGCGCGCGACGACACCGGCGCGGTGGGACTGGCTGCCGGGTTGCCCGGTCCCGACGGTCCGGAACCGGAGCTCATCGCAATGTGGGTCGCGCCCGCTGCCCGGGGCCGCGGGATTGGCACCCTGCTGACTCGCGCCGTGCTCGACTGGGCGATCGACGCGAGTGCTCCCGCGCTGAGCCTCTGGGTGGCCGACGGCAACGACGTCGCCAGGACCTTGTACCAGCAGTTCGATTTCGTGCTCACCGGCGAGTGGGCGCCGATGCCGCATGACGCGGCGACCGGAGAACAGCGGATGCGCCGGGTGTTGTCACCGACGCGGTAGCAGCGGGCGAGCTCAGCCCCCAGCGTTCACTCAAATGAACCGGCGATTGGTATCGACAGCCGCCGCGAAATGGTTATGATCCTTTGCGAGTTGCGGACGAAACAGGGGGCTGGACATCGACGTCCGTCCGCGTGATCACACAATTAGCTCATTAGCCACTTGCCCGCGCAAATGGCTAGCATCGTTTACCCTACCTTTCTCGAAGGAGATCTCATGACGACCGCCACTAGTGCCGCGCCGAATCTCGCCGTCCCGATCGATGCCGACCTCGCGCACCTCAGCGAGATCGGTCCGGTCGATGTCCCGCAAACCACAACGGTTGCCGGGTATGTCATCAGCCTGACCGTCGAGTCCTGGACTGTCTTCGGCAAGTCCATGGTCGAGATGGCGCAGGAGGTGCTCGACATTGTTGCGGCGGAGTTCAAGAGGGTATTGGGGCTGACGTTCGGCGATTACCAGCATTTGGACCTGCATCTCGGTGATCCGGTTGCATTCGTGTGAACATATGAAGAGATCTTCAAGTGGTGAATTCCACCGAATCTGCAGGGAATGGTGACGTCGACGGGCGGTCTGCCCTGATTCACTGAGCCGCTGCCCGACACCGACTTCTCCACCTGCGTCGGGGAACCGAAGTACGTCACGTTTCCGCTCCCGCTGATCGACACGGTCAGTCGGCCGGTCACCGTCACGTTCGCGTTGCCCGACCCGGTGACCTCGATGTCGGTGTCGCCGGCGCCGAGGTCCTTGCCGTTGCAGTCACCGGAGCCGCTGATGTCGATCTGCTGAGTGTCAGCGCTGCCGCCGAGCGTCACCTTGCCGGAGCCGGACAGCCCCACCGCGACCGACGGCACCTGCAGACCGGTCAGGGTGACATCACCCGACCCGGAGAGGGTGACGGTGGCCTCTCCGCGCAGCACCCCGTCGCCGGTCGCACTGCCTGACCCGCTGACGTCCAGACTGGTCAGAGACGGAACCACCAGGTCGTAGGAGATGGATCCACCGCCCGGCATGTTCGGCTTGCTGTCCAGCACCAGGGTGCCGCCGTCGACCTCGGAGGTGAGGTAGTCGAGCTGGTTGGCGCCTGCCTTGATGGTCAACCCGGGCGTCTCGCCGACGGTGACAGTCAGGTCGCCGCTGGTTTGCAGCTCGAGCGCGGTCACGCTGCCGATCGTCCGCTCGGCGGTGGTCTGGGGACCGGCGTCGGTGAGGGCACCGCACCCTGCCAGCGCCACCAGGCCGACGAATGCGGGCACCACCAACAGAGTCATCCGTGGTCGCGACTGTCCTGCGGTCCTTGTCATGGCGATCCGGTATCCCCTCGATTGTCCTTTCCCGAACCGTAGAGCCGATCGAGCGCGACGGCAGTGGGGCCAGCCCCCCGGTCGCCGGGGGAACAGCTCGCCGTTGGGTGGATGGGTTCTGCTCGATAGGTTGAGCAGGGCGCCGTCGCCGCCTCCACCCGGCGCCCCTGGAGGTCTTTCAATGCCCGGTCCGCTGAACGGTGTGACGGTCGTCGATCTGTCCAGGGCGCTGGCCGGCCCGCATGCCGCGATGATGCTGGGCGACCTTGGTGCCCGCGTCATCAAGGTCGAATCGCCGGGCACCGGTGACGACACCCGGGGCTGGGGTCCGCCGTTCGTCGGCCCCGAGGACGCCCGTGAGTCGACGTACTTCCTGTCCTGCAATCGCAACAAGGAGTCGATCGTCCTCGACCTCAAGAACGACGACGGCCGCTCCGTGCTGACCCGGCTGGTCCGGGCGTCGGACGTGCTCGTGGAGAACTTCCGCCCCGGGGTGCTCGACCGGCTCGGCTTCTCCGCCGCCCGGCTGCACGAGCTCAACCCGCGGCTGGTGGTGCTGTCGATCTCCGGGTTCGGGCACGACGGCCCGCAGGGCGGCCGCGCCGGGTACGACCAGATCGCGCAGGGCGAGGCCGGCCTGATGAGTCTCACCGGTCCATCCCCCGACGAGCCGACCCGGATCGGCGTGCCGATCGGCGACCTGCTCGCCGGCATGTACGGCGCCTACGGGGTGGTCTCCGCGCTCTACGAGCGGGAGAGGACCGGGCGGGGCGGCGTCGTGCGCACCAGCCTGCTCGCGGCGATCGTCGGGGTGCACGCCTTCCAGGGCACCAGGTACACCGTCGCCGGCGAGGTGCCGCACGCCCAGGGCAACCACCACCCGTCGCTGGCGCCGTACGGGTCGTTCCGCTGTCGTGACGCGATCGTGCAGGTCGCGGTCGGCAGCGAGGGGCTGTGGCGGGCGTTCGCGCCGGCGGTCGGCATCGACCATGCGGACCCGCTGTTCGCGGACAACGCGGCCAGGGTGAAGCACCGGCAGGCGCTGATCGAGCTGGTCAACGACGCCTTCGCCGAGCGTGACGTCGCGGATCTGCTCATCGACCTGGACAAGGCGGGCGTCCCGGCCGGCGAGGTGCGCACCCTGGACCGGGTCTACGAATGGGACCAGACCCGCTCGCAGGGCCTGGTGCTCGAGGTTGATCACTCCACCCTGGGAGTGATCAACCTGCCAGGGCCGCCGTTGCGGTTCGATGATCACCCGCCGGCCGGGCACCGGGCGCCGCCCACGTTGGGGCAGCACAACGAGTCGGTGCGGCAGTGGCTCGATCAGGTAGAGCCGGTCGGCCGGATGTCCGGCGACTGGACCGGCCGGTAACGGCTTTCACTGGATCAGTCCAGCAGCCAATCCGGCAGCCCGGCCTCGTGCGCCGGGATCGCGCCGGCCCCCGGTTCGCCGCGTCCAGCTTGGCCCGCAGCCGCGGCATGTGCGCCTTCACGGTCGCCTCGCTCAGGTACAGCGAGGCGCCGATCTCGTGGTTGGACAGTCCCCTCGCCCTCGCCCTCGCCCCCGCCGACCCGGTCCGCCGGCCGACTGGTCCATCAGCGTCCAGAAACGATCGTTGCACCTTGAACCGATCGGTCAGTTACTTGCCAGCCAGGAAACTACTTCGTATAGTTGCCGTTGTGGAAACTACTGGCGGTGGTCCACCATCCGCGGCGCGAGATGCGCGCGCCGCTCTGCAGCAGGCTCGCCAGGTAGAGGACGCGGTCCGCGGGATCGAAACCCCGTGGTGGTACTTCGTCTTGAGCGCAGCGCTGTTCGCGTCACTCGTCCTGACCCAGCTGCTGGGGACAGGACGACCACGTTCATGATGGCCGTCGGCATGGCGATCGTGGCCCTGAACCTGATGGCGGCCCGGCGTGCCGGGGTGATGGGATCGGGCAGTCACAACCTGGGCTTCGTCACGGCGGTGTTCCTCATCCTCGTGGTGATCGTCGGTTCTCTGGTCTGGTTCGGGGCTACCGGCGAGGCATGGACCGTCGTCACGGCGGCCGTCGCAGCCGCTGTGCTGATGCTGATCGGGGGATGGCTGTACCGACGGAAGCCGTCATGATTCGGGGTCGCCAGCACAAGGCGGAGCCCCAGCTCGACCCCCTCATCCACCCCACCAACCGGCTCCGGGTCTGCGCGGCGCTTGCGGCTGCCGGCCGGGTCGAGTTCTCCCTCGTCCAGCAGGCGGTCGGACTGAGCGCCTCGGCGCTCAGCAAGCAGGTCCACGCCCTGACCGGCGCCGGCTACGTGACCCAGAGCCGCGGTGTCGCCGATTCGCGTCGGATCTGGCTGCGCCTCACGCCCGCCGGCCGCACGGCCTACCGATCACATCTGGCGGCATTGCAGGCCCTCATCGACGCCAGCAATCAGGCCGGCGTCGGGGCCGGCTCCGGGGCAGAGGAGTTCGAGTCCACCCTCTGACGAGGGCCAGCTGATGGGCGTCCCTGAGGCGTCAAGCATTTCTGCATGATCAGCGGCCATCGGTCACTCGCGTGGTCGACCCGCAATGGATCGTTCGAGTTTCAACATGTCGATCGCGACATCGACGCAGGTCGTTGCTGTCAAGCAACCCGTGTAGACGGCTACGTCACGTACTTCCGGCCGTCGCCGCGCGCAAACGGTCACCGCGCCGGGCCAGATTCCTTTCTGCCGAGCAACTTTCGCCTCCGCCTGAGCCTGCGCCGCATTCGTCACCCAGGCCACGTCGTGGTCCTACCCCGGCACCACCTCGCCTTCGCCATCACAAGGGATGGCGCCCGTCGCCCGCACCTTTCCAGGGGGAAATGAGCTGTTCGGCCAACAGGCGCAGGCTGGTGCCGGGTACGAGCCGCCACCGGCCGTCGACGTGTTCCACCAGGTGCCACGCGGCGAGGGTTTCCAGCGCTTCGTACACCGCCGTCCTCGATAGCCCGGTCATTTGCGACCAGGTCGAAACTGCGCTGCGGGCCTTCGCCTGCTCGAGGGCCTCGTAGACGAACGCGGCCGGGTGCCCGAGTTCCCGGAACAGCGGCCGCAGCGCGTGCACCTTCCCCGGCCGCCACGCGACACGCGAAGCCCGGTCGGCGATCTCGTCGGGGATCCGCAACTGGTACAGGTCCCCTTGCAGGCCGCGGTCGTTCTCGATCAGGTCGATCAGCGGGTCGTCATCGTCCCGCAACGCCCGCAGGTGCGCGGCGACGGTGGTGTGTCCAATCCGGTCGCCACCGACAGCGACCGCACCCCGAACGCCACGTACCGGGACCCGGTTTTCATCGCCGCCTCCACCCACCGCGCGCAGCACCCAGGCGTCAAACCGCCTCATGCTGCGTTGATTGATGACCGTCGTGGTGAGCGAAGAGGAAGAGGCGCACGTGATGCGTCAGGTGGGGATCGGGAAGGCGAGCGTGAGCGAACCGCTGAGGAAGCGTCGAAACAACCAAGATGACATCAGAACCGGGGAGTTCAAGAGTCTCCGGGATGAGCCTGGCGGGTGCCGCTGGTTGGCCAGGCGGTGTCCGGCGTGTAGGCGGCGCGAGCCCGGTCTGCTGCTCCTGCACGGAACGTGGGGTGCGCCGGGATAAACCGCAGGAGGAAGGGATGAGAACGCCCGACATCGAAGGAGTAGCGATCCACGATGGCCCGAGTCATGCGTCGGCGTCCGTGAGGGCGCTAGGTCTCCTGGATTTCGACGGGCCGCGCGGGACCTCCGCACCGAGTCTTGGCCGCGTGGCAGCGGCAAGCCCACGAGTGCGGTGTCGTGCCCTATTCACGTGCCTGGACTTCGAGCGTGCAGACCTTGATCAAGTTGACTCGGTGGCCCGGATTGATGAATCGTCCGCGTTCGG
>Ga0208851_1000982_pt1 | contig 10467 bp, 8 predicted proteins | sample NGESurshal092012_FD_184481 | JGI IMG/M metagenome (GOLD analysis project Ga0208851, IMG submission 184481) | Arctic peat soil microbial communities from Barrow, Alaska - NGEE Surface sample 415-2 shallow-092012 (SPAdes) | ecosystem: Environmental > Terrestrial > Soil > Wetlands > Peat ... | reverse complement strand
CGGGACGCTCACGGTGCGCAAGGCGATGACCGCGCTGCGCCAGCTCGGACAGGTCGAGCACGACCTGGCCCCCGGCAAACGCGACGAAGCATTGGCGTCGCTGACCCTGATGGCCCAGAGCGGCTACGACCGCAACGTGGTGGCCGTCGGCCGCAAGCTCATGTCCCTGGTCGGGGCCGACCGGTCCCTGGAACACAACGAAACCGCCCTGCAGGCCCTGTCGTCGCTGCGCCTGTCGCCGCTGGGCAACGGGATGCTGGCCATCAGCGGCCAGCTCGACCCCGAGGCCGGCGCCGTGCTGACCGCAGCCCTCGACCCGCTCAGCGCACCCAACCCCTGCGACACCAACGCAGGCCGGGACCTGCGCCCGCCCGACCGGCGTCGCGCCGAAGCCCTGGTCGAGGTATGCCGCCGCGCCGCAGCCGCCGGCGGCGCCGCACCGGCGACCACCAAAGCCCAGGTCGTCATCACCATCGACCACCACACCCTCAAAGACGCCGTCCGCGGCGCCGGAACGACCCTGACCGGCGAGGTCCTCTCCCCCGGAACTGTCCGCAAGATCGCCTGCGACGCCTCCATCGTCCCCATGGTCCTGGGCAGCACGGGCCAGCCCCTGGACGTCGGCCGAACCAAACGCCTGGTCACCCCCGCTCTGCTGGCCGCGTTGTGGATCCGGGACAAGAGATGCACCTACCCCGGCTGCGCCCGCCCACCCAACTGGTGCGACGCCCACCACATCATCCGCTGGGCCGACGGCGGGCCGACCGACCTCGACAATCTGGCGCTGCTGTGCCGGTACCACCACACATAAGTCCACCAGCGCGGGTTGAAGATCACCCCCGACCCCCACCGGCCGGGTTGGCTGTTCACCCTCCCCGACGGAACCCCGGCCGGCAGCACCGCCCGCGGACTCCGCATCGCCCTGCCACCCCCGACCGGCGACGTCAACCGGCCTACACATGAACGGCCCCAGGACACCAGACGGTGACTGTGCGGGACCCTGTGCAACTCTCGGACGATTCGGAAGGATCAACCCGTAGTTTTCCGAAACTAGCGAGATTGCGGAAGGATGCTGCTGTGGGTGGTCACGAGGTTCCGATCACCTGGCGCGGACGGCGGACCACGGCCTGGGTCCCTGACCCGCTGGATGCGGACGCTCTGTCCTTGACCGAGCGGACGGTTCGGCTGACCGAGCAGGCCGCGTCCGCCGCCCGTCGTGGCAGCGACGCGCTCCCCGTGCGATGGGAAGCACTGGCCCGGCTGCTCCTGAGGGCCGAGGGAGTCGCCTCGTCGTTCCTCGAGGGTCTGACGTCGCCGCTCGCAGATGTCGTCGCCGCCGAGCTGGACCCGACCGTCGGGGAGACCGCACGCTGGGTCGCCGACAACCTGGCCGCGGTCAGCAGCGCCATCGACGAGGCGCACGACCGACCCCTCACAGTGGAGGCGCTGCACCGCTGGCACCGGGTGCTGATGGGCGGGGCTCGGCACCTTCCCGGTCACCTGGTGGGCTCCTGGCGGGACGCACAGGGTTGGATCGGTGGCACCAGCCCGCTCGACGCCGCCCTCGTACCGTCCCCGCCGGAACACATCTCAGGACTGATGGCGGACCTCGTCCGCTTCGCCAACAGAGAAGACGTCGACCCAGTGACGCAGGCGGCCCTGGCCCATGCGCAGTTCGAGGTGATCCACCCGTACGGAGACGGCAACGGGCGGATCGGGCGCATCCTCATCGCCTGGCTGCTCACCCGGCGGCTGAACCTGGTCAGCCCACCGCCAGTGAGTGTCCGCATCGCTGCCGACCGGGGCGGCTACCTGGCCGGCCTGACCATGTTCCGGCTCGGCGACGTCGACCCCTGGGTGGCCTGGTTCGCCACGACGGTGAGCGACTCCGGCACGGCCACCGTGAACCTGGTGCGAACCGCCGCGCAGCTGCAGTCCGACTGGCAGCGCCGCCTGTCCGAGGTGCGGATGGATGCCGCGGCCCACCGGCTGCTCGCCGTCCTTCCGGAGCATCCAGTCCTCTCGGCCGGCGTGGTGGCGGCCGCCCTCGGTGTCAGCGAACGCACCGGCCGGGAGGCACTCACGATGCTCTCAGGACGAGGCATCGTCGAACGGTTCGAGGCTGGCAACCGCGGCGTGGGGCGGCCAGCACAGCTCTGGGTGGCCCGAGAGCTCATCGACCTGGTCACCACCTGGTCCCGCCCCGCTCCCTCCCCCTGACGGAGGTCAGCGACCGCCGTCGTCACCACACGCCGCCGTCCAAGATCACCGTTTGCGGGAGGAAAGCGCCCTCCGAAGGCGTGATCCTCCCGCTATCAGTGATCAAGGAGAGGCGCCCTCGGCCGCCCGGACCCGGCCCGCGTAGCCTCGGGCGGCCTCGCGCAGTGCTGCCTCCGGGTCGACTCCCGCGGCCCGGGCCAGTGCCACCACGTCCAGCAGCAGCTCACCGATCGCCTCGGGGGACGCCGACGAGGCCAACGGCACCGCCGGCATCGGCACCGACACCGCCACCCCGGCCTTCTCCGCGCGGGACATCAGCTTCGCGGCCAGCGCCAGCGCGGGCTGGGCCAGCGGCACGCCGTCCATGGCCGACGAGCGCCCCTTCTCGACCCGTTTGAGCTCCTCCCAGTTCGCCTCGACCTGCTCGGCCGTGGTCGCGTCGACCGAGCCGAACACGTGCGGATGCCGCGCCACCAGCTTCGAGACGATCCCGTCGGCCACCTCGTCGATCCCCCACGGCGCCGACGGGTCTTCCCACGCCACCCGCGCGTGAAAGACCACCTGCAGCAGCAGGTCGCCGAGCTCCTCCCGCAGGTGCTCGCGGTCCCCGCCCTCGATCGCCTCGACCGTCTCGTAGGTCTCCTCGAGCAGGTACGGCAGCAGCGAGTGGTGGCTTTGCGCGGCATCCCACGGGCACCCGCCGGGCGAGCGGAGCCGGTCCATCACCGCGACCAGGTCGACCAGCCGGGCCCCGGGCAGGTCCAATGAGCCGACCACCACCGTGTGCGGCCCGACCTCCGCCAGGGCGCCGGCCGCCGCCTCCCCGCCGTCGTCCAGCAGGACGACGGACCGCCCCGCGGCGCGCTCCGCCAGCTCGGCCGCGGGCCGGTCGCCCCACGAGGACAAGGCGACCCCACCGAAGGCCAGCGCGGAGACCCACGACGGATCCGTCCGCAGCGCCCACACCTCGTCGGCCGAGCGCAGCGCCGACCAGGCCGGCCAGGTCAGCTGGCCCGCGGCCACCCGCGGCGAGACCCGCAGGACGACTAGCAAGGGTCAGCTGCCGGACGGTGAGGCCGACGCCGACGCGGCTGGCGACGACAGGTCGTTGACCGGGGCCACGACCGACGCCTTGGCGGCGTCCCAGCTGCCGTAGCGCGGGCTCACGCTGACGCCGACCTGCTTGGACAGGTCCGCGAGGTACTTCTGCAGCGCGGCGGCCTGCTCGGTGGTCGACTTCCCCGGGGCCAGCTTTTCGACCAGCCCCTGCTGGATCAGGAACACTCGCGCGGCGTCGTCGACGCCGGACGCCGGCACCCACTGCTGGTCGGCCGTCGCGAAGCTCTTCTCGACGTTGGCGCGCCCGCCGGCCTGGGTGATCAGCGCCTCGACCTGCCCCTGGGTGACGGTGATGCCCTCACGCACGGCGGCCGCGTTGTACAGCCGGATGTCGACCTGCCGCTGCACCAGCTCGCGCAGCAGCAGGTCGGTCGACGGTGCGATGGCGTTCTGCGCCTGGATCTGGGCGAGGACCTCCTTGGCGTCCTGCATGATCACCGTCTCGGTGACCCGGTTCGGGCCGACGACGGCGGCGGACCCGGCCTCGGCCGGGTTGCATGCGGACAGCCCCACGACCGCGGCCACGAGCACGGCCCCCGTGATCAGCTTGCGGATCGGTCGACGAACGATCACTGGGATCCTTTCCCGGTCGGGCGGTCGAGGAGGACGGAGTCCACCACACCCCGGCACCAGTCGAGCAGCTCGACGTCGCGCACCGGCTGCCCGCCGACCCGCGCCGTCATGGGCCTAGGCACCAGAATCGTACGGACGGCGGGCTTGACCAGTGACTTCGGGTACAGCCGCTGCAGCCGCAGCACCCCGGACTCGGGCAGCTCCACCGGGCCGAACCGCACCAGCGAGCCCTGCACGGCGACCTCCGCCAGCCCCGCCGTCCGGGCGTGCGCGCGGAACCGGGCCACGTGCAGCAGGTTCTCCACCGGGGTGGGCAGCGGGCCGTAACGGTCCTCCAGCTCCTCCCGCACGGCCTCGACCGCCGCGTCGGTCGCGGCCCCGGCGATGCGCCGGTAGGCCTCCAGCCGCAGCCGTTCGCCGGGGATGTAGGAGTGCGGCAGGTGCGCGTCGACCGGCAGCTCGACCCGGACCTCAGCGGTCTCCTCGGCCGGCCCGCCGTGCTTGAACTCCTCGACCGCCTCGCCGACCAGCCGGACGTACAGGTCGAAGCCGACGCTGGCGATGTGCCCGGACTGCTCACCGCCGAGCAGGTTGCCAGCGCCGCGGATCTCCAGGTCCTTCAGCGCCACCTGCATGCCCGCGCCCAGGTCGGTGTTGCTGGCGATGGTGGCCAGCCGGTCGTGGGCGGTGTCGGTCATCGGCCGCTCCGGCGGGTAGAGGAAGTAGGCGTAGGCCCGCTCCCGGCCCCGGCCGACCCGGCCGCGCAGCTGGTGCAGCTGGGACAGCCCGAGCAGGTCGGCCCGCTCGACGATCAGCGTGTTGGCGTTGGCGATGTCCAGCCCGGACTCGACGATCGTCGTGGTCACGAGGACGTCGAAGGCCTTCTCCCAGAAGTCGACGATCACCTGCTCGAGGGTGTGCTCGTTCATCTGGCCGTGCGCGCTGGCGATGCGCGCCTCGGGCACCAGCTCGCGCAGCCGGGCGGCCACCCGGTCGATCGACTCGACCCGGTTGTGCACGTAGAAGATCTGGCCCTCACGCAGCAGCTCGCGGCGGATCGCTGCGCCGATCTGCTTCTCGTCGTACGCGCCGACGAAGGTCAGCACCGGGTGCCGCTCCTCGGGCGGGGTCTGGATCACGGACATTTCGCGAATCCCGGTGACCGCCATCTCTAGGGTCCGCGGGATCGGCGTGGCCGACATGGCCAGCACGTCCACCGCGGTACGGACCTGCTTGAGCTGCTCCTTGTGCTCGACGCCGAACCGCTGCTCCTCGTCGACGATCACCAGGCCGAGGTCCTTGAACCGGATGCTCGGGGTGAGCAGCCGATGGGTGCCGATGACGACGTCCACCGTGCCGGCCGCCATGCCCTCGATGACCTCGGCGGCCTCCTTGTCGGTCTGGAACCGTGACAGCCCCTTGACCACGACCGGGAAGTTCGCGAACCGCTCGGCGAACGTCGACAGGTGCTGCTGCACCAGCAACGTGGTCGGCACGAGCACGGCGACCTGCTTGCCGTCCTGCACGGCCTTGAACGCGGCCCGGACGGCGATCTCGGTCTTTCCGTAGCCGACGTCCCCGCAGATCAGCCGGTCCATGGGCACCGGCAGCTGCATGTCCGCCTTGACCTCGTCGATGGCGGACTGCTGGTCGGGCGTCTCGACGTAGGGGAACGCGTCCTCCAGCTCGCGCTGCCAGGGGGTGTCCGAGCCGAACGCGTGCCCGGGCGACGCCGTGCGCGCGCTGTACAGCCGGATCAGCTCGGCCGCGATCTCGCGGACCGCCTTGCGGGCCCGGCCCTTCGTCTTGGCCCAGTCCGAGCCGCCCAGCCGGTTGAGGGTCGGCGACTCACCGCCCACGTAGCGGGTCACCTGGTCGAGCTGGTCGGTGGGCACGTACAGCCGGTCGCCCGGCTGGCCACGTTTGGATGCCGCGTACTCGACAACCAGGTACTCCCGGGTGGCCCCGGCCACCGTGCGCTGGGCCATCTCGACGTAGCGGCCCACGCCGTGCTGCTCGTGGACGACGTAGTCGCCGGGCTTGAGCTGCAGCGGGTCGACCTGGTGCCGCCGACGGCTGGGCAGCCTGCGCATGCCCTTGGTGGACGACCGCTGGCCGACCAGGTCGGTCTCGGTGAGCAGCGCCAGCTGGACGTCGTCCAGGGTGAAGCCGTGCTCGAGCGAGCCGCAGGCGACCTGCACGACGTCCGGGCCGGGCTCGGTCGCCAGGTCAGGCTCCACCCGGCTCGGGATGCCGGCGTCGCGCAGCCGCTCGTGCAGCCGCTCGGCCGGGCCGTGCCCCTCGGTGACCAGGACCACCCGCCAGCCGCCGTCCAGCCAGCCACGGACGTCGGCCAGCGCGGCGTCGGTGTCGCCGCGGTAGGCCTCGGCGGCCTTCGCGTGGATGACGACGACCTCGTCGTCGGGGACCTGCAGCTCCTCGTCGGGGGCGAACGGCGTCAGGCTCCACCAGGCCAGGTCGATCTCGCGGGAGTGCCCACGGACCTCGGCCAGCGAGCGGTAGGCGGCCGCGCCAAGGTCGAGCGGGGTGGCTCCCCCGGCCGCGGCCGCGGCCCAGGAAGCAGCCAGGAACTCCTCGCTGGTGGCGACCAGGTCGTGCGCACGGGTGCGGATCCGCTCGGGGTCGCACAGCAGGATGTGCGCGTCGGCGGGCAGCAGGTCGGGCAGCAGCTCGAGGTGGTCGGTCAGCACCGGCGCGAGGCTCTCCATGCCCTCGACCGCGATGCCCTCGGCGAGCTGGCCGAACACGTCGGCGAGGCCCGGGAAGTCGACGGCCAGCTTCTCGGCCCGGGCCCGCACTTCGTCGGTGAGGAGCAGCTCGCGGCACGGCGGGGCCCACAGCCCGTCGTCGGCGACCTCGAGGCTGCGCTGGTCGGCGACCTTGAACCAGCGCACCTCCTCAACGGTGTCGCCCCAGTACTCCACCCGCAGCGGGTGCTCCTCGGTGGGCGGGAAGACGTCGAGGATCCCGCCGCGGACGGCGAGCTCCCCGCGCTTCTCGACCAGGTCGACCCGGGTGTACGCGGCGGCGACCAGCCGCTCGACGGCGTCGTCCAGGGGGATCTCGTCACCCGCGCGCAGAGCGACCGGCACGAGCTCGCCCAGGCCGGCGACCAGCGGCTGCAGCAGGCTGCGGACCGGGGCGACGACGACCCGCAGCGGCCCGTGCGCGTCGGCGTCCTCGGGGTGGCTGAGCCGGCGCAGCACGGCGAGCCGGCGGCCGACCGTGTCCGAGCGGGGCGACAGCCGCTCGTGCGGCAGCGTCTCCCACGCCGGGAACTCGGCGACCGCGCCCTCGGGCAGCAGTGAGCCCAGGGCCGCGGCCAGGTCCTCGGCCTCCCGGCCGGTCGCGGTGACGGCGAGCACCGGGCGGTTCGCCCCGGTGGGCGCTGGCGCGGCCAGCGCCGCGACCAGCAGCGGGCGCAGCGCGCCCGGGGCGGCGACGTCCAGCTGCGGGCGGTTACCCGACCGGGCGGCCCGCAGCACCGCGGCGAGGGCGGGGTCGGCGACGGCGGCGTCGAGCAGCCCGGCAAGGGTCATCCACGGTCCTTCCGAACAGCACGAAAGCCCCTCAATCGGGTTCCGGTGGGGGTTGACTCCAGGCTACCCCCGCGTCGGCTCGACATACTGGGTCGATGACCGGGGACCAAGGGGGAGCGTCCGCCGATGATCGACCGTTGACGGCGAGCGTCATCATCCCCGCGCACAACGAGGAGACCACGCTCGGCCGGCTGCTCTCACGGGTGGCCGGAGCGGACGACCTCGACGTGATGGTGGTCTGCAACGGCTGCTCGGACCGCAGCGCGGAGGTGGCCCGAGGCTTCGGCGTGCGGGTGCTGGAGATCGCGGAGGCCTCGAAGACTGCTGCGCTGCGAGCCGGAGCGATGGCGGCGCACTCACCTCTGCACGTGTTCGTCGACGCTGATGTCGTCATCGACGCGGCCGCGCTCCGGGCGCTCGCGTCGGCGGTCGACGTCCCGGATCCCCGGGTCGCCGGCCCGCATCGCACCATGGATGCCTCTCGCTCGTCGTGGGCGGTCCGGTCCTACCTACGGTTCTGGGAGCGGCTCCCGACCGTGCGGTCCAGCCTGGCCGGCCGGGGTGTGCTCGCGCTGTCGCCGGCGGCGGTCCAGCGACTCGGAGAGTTCCCGGACGTCGTCGCCGACGACCTGCTGGTGCACCGCTCGTTCGCCCCCTCTGAACGGGTCGAGGTCAGCTCCGTCGACGTGACGGTGGTGGCGCCGAGGCGGGTGAACGACCTCGTCCGGCGCCGGATCAGGGTGCTGCACGGCACCGAGGACGTCGCGCGTCGGTTCGGGCCGGATGACGGCAGCCGCACGTCCCGCGCCGACCTGGTCGCGACTGCGCGCGACCCGCAGGCGCTGCCCGGCCTGCCCGTGTTCGTTTGCGTCACCGCATGGGCGCGGTGGCGCGCCAGAAACAGCGCACCCACGGGGTGGCTGCGCGACGACAGCAGCCGTTAGCTACTGCGCGCGTGTCGCACCGGATCCGTGTCGCCGTCGGCCGCCGGCTGCTCCCGTGAGGACGCGACTGCGGCGCTGCCGGCGACGATCAGACCCGCACCCAGGGCCAGCGTGGCAGCCACCGGGAAGTCGGCGCCCGTCTTCGGCAGGGTGGTTCCCGCGGCCTGAACCTGCGTGCCGAGCACCGCGGTGTTCGGGGACACGGCCGGCTGGGTGGCCGGCAACACGGCTGGCTGCGCGATCGGCGCACCTGCAGTCGGGGGTATCTCCGTGACCGGGCCGCCCGGCGGGACCGCAGGGTTGCCCGGGGGGCCCGCAGGGTTGCCCGGGGTCGATGGCGTTCCCGGGTTGCTGGGGGCGCTCGGCGAGTCCGCATGGGCTGCGCTCATGGACACCATCTGAACGGCTGGGATTGCCCATACCGCCCCACCAACGATCGCGCTGCGCTTCAGGAAATCGCGCCGGGTTGCCCCTGCCGCCGGGGGCGACATGTCTTCGTGCGCCATCCTGATCCTCCCCATCATCACTCTGACTGACCCCTGGGATCAGCCTCGTTGCGAAACTACACCGCCCGGCAGCCCGATCCCATGCCTTGGCGCAATTGTGTCCGTTCGGATGCTCCCCAGGGCACACCGACGGTGGATCTCGACTACGCCGTAGACTCGACCGGTGACCCAGCGTGTCTTCGAGGCCAAGGCCGGAGTCATTGCTCGGGAGTTGGACGGATCGATCTGCCTCGTGGACCCTGAGACGTGGCAGGTCGCAGTCCTTAACGAGACGGCGAGCGACCTATGGCGACTCGTCCAGGTCGGCTGCGCGCTCCCGGAGATCATCGAGTCACTGGCAGAGGCCTACCAGGCCGGTGAGAACACCGTCAGCGACGGCATCCGGGAAGCACTTGACCAACTGGTGGCTGGGGGCTTCGTCCTGAGCACCGAGTCGGCGTGAGCTTGTGACCCTCGAGCGTCGGATTCTCCACCTGAGACTGCTCGACGTGTCGGTCCTCCTCGACGTCCCCGCTTCGAAGGTTGGACTGCTCAGTCCCTACCTCCCCGCCTCGACCGGGCCTGGACCCGTCAAGCTACGCATCGCGGTGCGAAGCGCGGGGGTGGGGTGGGAGGTCGTCGGTCGATCGCGCACCGCCTGCGCCCCCTCCGAGCTGCCGAGCGCCCTCCTCTCCGAGGTGAATATCGGAGTCCTCACGCATACCGGTCATCTGGCCATCCATGCCGGGGTAGTGGGAGTCGGTAGCGCCGGCATCGCCATTCCCGGGCCATCTGGAGCCGGCAAGAGCACGCTGACTGCGGCGTGCCTCCAACACGGGTTCGACTACGGCTCGGACGAGGCTCTGTGCCTCGACACCACCACCGCGCTGGTCCAGCCCTTCACTCGACCGCTGGCCCTAAGCAACGACTCACTCCGCCTCTTGGGCTCACCCGTTGCCGTGGAGCCGGACGGCGCAGCCAACGCCGAACGCGTGGTCTGCGCAACGGAGCTGGGAGCGCAGATCCTCGATCACCCACTCGGGCTCCGGCACATCGTGCTCACCGCGCGACGACCCGGCCACGCGGACCTGACGGCGGCCCCGAGAACGGACGCCCTCGCCGTCCTGCTCCGGCACGCCTTCAACCACTACCAGATGCCGCGCGCGGCATTCGAGACCGTCCATCGCGCTGTCGCGGCGGCTCAGGTCTGGCGGCTGGGCTACTCGGACCCGCTCGAAGGAGCAGCACTGCTGCGGGCCCGGCTGGCAGAGTCGCCCTGAGCCTCCACCCGGACGGCCCGCAGAAACCGCCCACGGCCGTCTGCATCGCCGTCCTCATAGAACATGGACTCCGGGTTTCGCGCATCCCACAGCCCGCGCGAGTCGTGCTCAGCCATGGTCATGCCGTGCCGCAGCCAGCCCCCCAGACGCCGAATCGCCTCACGTTCGCTGCTCGTCGAGCCTGACCGGGTCGCCCTGGCGACCAGACGCGACACCGATCCTTCGCCACGGGCCCGGTTAACTGGGGGCAGCACGACGGACATCGAAGAGACCGCCCGCCACGACG
>Ga0208851_1000980_pt1 | contig 10495 bp, 2 predicted proteins | sample NGESurshal092012_FD_184481 | JGI IMG/M metagenome (GOLD analysis project Ga0208851, IMG submission 184481) | Arctic peat soil microbial communities from Barrow, Alaska - NGEE Surface sample 415-2 shallow-092012 (SPAdes) | ecosystem: Environmental > Terrestrial > Soil > Wetlands > Peat ... | reverse complement strand
GATGTCATCACCGGCCGGCACCGGCGCAGCGGCAACCGCGACCGGCGCGGCGGGCACTGGGGCCGGCGCTGCGGGCTCCGGCGGCGGCGCGGCCGCCGGGGGGGCGGGAGCCTGCGGTGCCGGCACCGCGCCCGGGCCGCGATCGATGACCCGCAGGCGGTGCTGGACGACCTCGAGCTCCGGGGTCTCCTGGCCGCTCACGTGCGACAGCCACGTCGCCCATGCCGCAGGGTCGCTGACGCGGTAGGCGTAGCCGAGCTCCTCCGGGCTGCGCCGGCGCCCGTCGGGCACCGGCGTCCAGCGCAGCAGCATCATCGAGATCTGCGAGCCGAAGCCGGCCGCGAGTCGCAGCGCGTAGGTGATCGGGTACGAGCCGCCCTTCGAGAGGTTCAGCTCGCCCAGCGACGGGTCGATCTCACGGAAGTTCGGTACCGGCGGGACGATCCCGGTCTCAAGCGCCTTCACCGCGAGCGCGTCCTCGATCCCGACGCCCATCGGGTGGCCGGTGTAGCCCTTCGTGTTCGCGATGACGATCTCCCCGGCGCGGTCGCCGAAGACCCGGCGCAGCGCATGGATCTCGGCCGCGGCGCTGCCACCGCGCGCAGGGGTGTAGGTCTCGTGCGAGATGAACAGCGTCTCGTGTGCGATCGCCGCGCGCGAGATGCCGCGCGTCTCGGCCTGGGCGACGACCTCCTCCATCACCTGGCCGATGTGCTCGACGTCGAGCCGCGTCCCGTGGAACGCGCTGTTCGCCGTGACGGCGCCGAGCACCTCGCAGATCGGGGTGATGCCGCGCTCGCGCGCGGCGTCGGCGCGCTCGACGACGAACGCGGCTGCGCCCATTCCGAGCAGCATCCCGTGCCGGCGGGCGTCGAACGGCAGCGCCGCGTCCTCGACGACCTCGTCGGTCGCGGCCGCGCCCGTGGCGAGGAAGCCGGAGCCGATCCAGGGGAGCATCTCGTCGGAGGTCGCGTCGTCGGCGGCGATGACGACGACGCGCCGGCAGCGCCCGGCGCGGATCCAGTCCTCGGCGAGGGCGATCGCCTGGGTGGTGCTCGCGCAGGCCGAGTTGATCTGGGTGTTCGGTCCGCGGGCGCCGATCAGCTCGGCGAACTGCGAATGGCCCATCGACAGGACGCGGAACAGGAAGCGGCGGTCGAAGGTGTACGCATGCTCCTCGAGCTGCGTGCGCAGGTCGTGCAGGTGGCGCTCGATCTCCGTGCGGGCGACCTCGTCGCTCTCCGGCACGCGCGAGAGCACCTGCTCGAGCTCGCGCAGCTGGTCGCGCCGTGAGCGATCGGCCCAGTAGCGGTTCAGCTCGTCGGTCAGCTCGTCGAGCCCGGGGAAGGCGGAGGCGAAGACGATGCCGGTGTCGTCGCGCAGCGCCGGTGGCAGCGTCCAGCGATCCGGGAGCTGCGAGCCGGTCGTCGTCGTCTTGTAGTGCTGGATCAGCGGCAGGCCGGCATCGCGCAGCGCGTCGATGCCGGCGGCGATCGCGAGCTGCGTGTCGCGCCCGAGCGCGGCCAGGCGCCCGGCGTCGACGCCGAACTCCGCTTCGAGGTCCAGCTCGCCGGCCCGCGCAGCGAGCTTGATGACGTCGGCGACGTCGTCGATCACCTGGAAGCTCGCCTCACCGTCGTCGCCCTTCACGAGTCGCGTGATGCGGCGGTCGGCGATCTCGTGGCGGATCTTCGACGGGATCACGTCGATGAACTGCTCGCCGTGCAGCAGGCGCGCGACGTTCCCGGGGTCGAAGGTCCGCTCGGTGCCGGGCAGGCCGAGCGCGGCCCCGGTGATGACCACCGGTTCGCCGGCGACGGCCGCGCCGTCGCCCGCGACGCCCGCACCAGCGAGCAGCTCGCGGCCGCGCTCGAGCGCGTCGGCGAAGACGCGGCCGAGCGCGAGCAGCGTCGCGTCCGAGGACGGAGGGCCGGCCGCGGCGACCGGGGCCGGCGTCGCCGTCATCGCGGGTGCCGCTGCGGGCGCCGCCGCCTGCGTCGCCGCGGGCGCACCGACACCGGACGCGTACAGGCCGCACAGCGCCGCGTTGAACGAGGGCAGGTCGCCGTTCTTCGGGTGGTTCGTCATGAGGTTCAGCGCTTCGTCGTCGCCCAGCACGTCGCTGGCAAACCCCTGCAGCGCGCGCTTGGGACCGGTTTCGACGAAGACGCGCGCGCCCTCGTCCCACAGCGTCCGCAGCCCGTCCACGAACTGGACGGGGGACGCGACCTGGCGGCCGAGGATCTCGATGATCCGCTCGACCGCGCCGGGGCCGGTCGGATAGAGCCGGCCGTCGACGTTGGCGACGACCGGAATGCGCGGCGCGGCGACGTGCAGCCGCCGCAGCGTCGCGCGCAGCGGCTCGCTCGCGGGCGCCACGAGCTCGGTGTGAAAGGCGTGGCTGACCGGGAGCAGCGTCGCCTGGTGGCCCTGCTCCTGGAGCCGCGCGACGACCGCTTCGACGGGTGCGCTCGCCCCCCCGAGGACGACCTGCTTGGAGGAGTTGACGTTCGCCAGGACGACGTAGCCGTCCGTCTCGGCGATGACCGCCTCGACCACCTCGGCCGGCGCGGAGATCGCGGCCATCTTCCCCGGGTCGGGGAGGTCGAGGCTCGCCATCTCGTGGCCGCGGGCGCTGACGGCCTCGAGCGCCTCGGCGAACGGCAGCACCCCTGCGGCGACGAGCGCGCCGTACTCGCCGAGGCTGTGGCCCATGACGAGGTCGGGCTCGATGCCGTAGGCGGCGAGCAGCCGCGTCAGCGCGATGTCGGCGGTGAGCACCGCCGGCTGGGTGATCTCCGTGCGCATCAGCTCGGCGGTCGCCTGCGCCATGGCGCCCTCGTCCGCGGGATCGACGAACACGATGTCGCTCAGCGCGCGCCCGTCGAGCAGCGGGCGCATGATCTCGTCCGCCTCGGCGAACGTCGCCGCCACGATCGGTTCGATCTCGCGCAGCTCGGCGAGCATGTTCGCGTACTGCGAGCCCTGGCCGGTGTAGAGGAACGCGACCTTCGGCGCCGGGCCGCTGCCGCGGAAGATGCCGCGGGCGCGCAGCGCCTTCCAGGCGGCCGGGTTGCCGCCCTCGAGCGCCTTCAGGGCGATGGCCGCCTTCGCCGCCAGCTCGTCGGCGTCGCCGAAGTCGATCGCCAGCCGCTCGGGGGCTCGCAGCGTCGCGGGGTCCGGCTGTGCAGGGGAGGGCGCGCGCCCGTCGACGGCGCGGAGCTGCGCCGCCAATCCGGCCGCGTCCGTGTCGCCGAGCACGAGTGCGCCGCGCAGCGGCGCCTTCGCCGAGGCGCCGGCGGGCGGCGCAGCGGCCGCCCGGCGGTTCGGGCGCGGCGCCGTCCCGGGCACCGCGATCGTGGAGCGGCTGTCGCCGTCGAAGCGCCCGGGCACGTATTCCTCCAGCACTGCATGGAAGTTCGTCCCGCCGAAGCCGAACGCGCTGACGCCGGCCACGCGTGGGGCGCCGCCGGAGGGCTCCCATGCGCGCAGCTCGGCGTTGATCGAGAACGGACTGGCGGACCAGTCGAGGTTCGGGTTCGGCGGCTCGCCGCCGAGGCTCGGCGGGAGCACCTTGTGGTGCAGCGCGAGCGCGGCCTTCAACAGGCCCGCGGCGCCCGCGGCGCCCTTCAGGTGGCCGATGTTCGACTTGACCGAGCCGATCGGCACCGAGCCGGGCGCGAGCCCGGCGCCGGCGAAGACCTCGGCGAGCGCCGTGAGCTCCACGAGGTCGCCGACACGCGTCGACGTGCCGTGGCCCTCGATCAGCGAGCAGACATCCGGCGTCAGCCCGGACTTCGCCCAGGCGCGCTCGACGGCGAGCTTCTGGCCGATCGGGTTGGGCGCCGTGATGCCCTTGCCTCTGCCGTCGCTCGACCCCGCGATCCCGCGGACGACCGCGTAGATCCGGTCGCCGTCGCGCTCGGCGTCGGCGAGCCGCTTGAGGATCATCAGCGAGGCGCCCTCGCCCATGACGAACCCGTCGGCGCCGTCGCGGTACGGGCGCGTGCCGGTCGCCGACAGGGCTCCGATCGCGCAGAACTTGATGAACGTCGCCGCGCTCATGTTGCGGTCGATGCCGCCGGTCAGCACCGCGTCGAACTCGCCTTCGACGAGCCCCTCGATCGAGGCGTCCATCGCCGCCATCGCCGACGCGCAGGCGGCATCGACGACGAAGTTGGGACCGCGGAAGTTGAAGAGGTTCGCGATCCTCCCGGCGAGGCAGTTCCCGAGCTCGCCGGGCATCGTGTCCTCGGTCGTCGGCGGCAGCCACGCGTCGACGTTCGCGTGCAGCTCATCGATGATCGCGGCGCGCGCCGCGTCCGGCAGCGCGGCGTAGCTCGGGGACTGCTCGAGCCGGCGCGCGAGGTCCGGGAACGAGAGCCGCATCGAGGTGAGGTAGTGCAGCTCGCCGGCCATCGCGTTGCCGAGCACGACCGCTGTGCGCTCGAGGTCCAGCGGGCGCTCGGGCCAGCCGTAGTCCTGCAGTGCCATGCGCGTGCAGGCCACACCCCACTTCTGGGCGTGGTCCATGGACTCGGAGACCTTCGGCGGGATCGGCAGGTGCCAGCCGAGCGGATCCCACTCCCAGTCGCGGACCCAGCCGCCGATCTTCGAGTAGCTGCGCTCGGGCGCCTTTGGGTCGGCGTCGTAGTAGAGCGCCGGGTCCCAGCGGGCGCTCTCGACCTCGGAGATCGAGTAGCGCCCCCCGGTCACGTTGTCCCAGAAGGCGGCGGCGTTCGGCGCGTCGGGAAGGATCGCGCCCACGCCGACGACGGCGATGGCATGCTCGGCGGGTGTGCTCATCAGGGTCTCAGGCGCGACGGTAGACGGCATCAGCGACGCTGTCGAGGTCGGCGATCAGGCCGGCCTGCGCGGCGTAGATGGCGGGGAGGTCCATCCCGGTCGCGAGCGCGGCGGCGTCGCCGCCTTCGGCGCCGCCCACCCAGCGGAGCCCCTCGGTGGCGATCGTGAGTGCCGCGTTCCGCCCGGCCACGCGGCTGACGGGCGCCAAGGCGGCGGCATCGAAGCGGTGGTCGGCCTTGGGCGGCAGCGTCCCGGCGAGCGCCGCGGCGGCCCGACGCGCCATCGCGGCGGCGCCCTCGGCGAGCGCGGCGAGCGCGCCGAGGCGCAGCAGGACGTGCTGATGGCGGGTCAGCCGCGCCACCCGGCAGGCCTCGAAGACCTCGGCCAGCGCGTGCTGGGCGAGCGCGGCGACGTCCCCGCCGGCGTCGGCGGGCAGCGCCTCGAGCTCACGCGCGGACGCGTGGTAGTGGTCGCCGCGGGTCTTCAGGTGCTCCTGCCAGCGGTCGCGCGCGATCGTCATCTCCATGATCTCGGAGGTTCCCTCGTAGATCGTGGTGATGCGGACGTCGCGCCGGATCTTCTCGACGAGGTACTCGTGCGTGTAGCCGTAGCCACCCAGCGCCTGGATCGCCGCGTCGGCGGCGGCGTTCCCGGCCTCGGTGGCGAGGTACTTCGCGATCGCGCCCTCGGTGTTCAGCGCGCCCTCTTCGGCGTCGATGCGCTCCGCGGTCTCCTCGATCATGGCGCGCCCGACCTCGAGCGCGACCGCGTGGGGGACGATCAGCTTGTGGGTGTAGCCCTGCTTCTCGGCGAGCGGGCCGCCCGCCTGCATGCGCTCGACGGAGTAGGGGACCGCGCGATCGAGTGCCGCCCACCCGGCGCCCAGGCCGAACGCGGCGACCATCAGGCGGGTGTAGCCGAAGACCTGCTGGGCCTGGACGAGGCCCTGCCCTTCGACGCCGCCGACGAGCGCGTCCGCCCCGACCTCGACATCTTCGAGGAACAGCGCGGCGGTGTTCGAGAGGCGGATGCCGTGCTTGTGCTCGGGGTGGCCCTGGCTGAAGCCGTCGGCGTCGTGCTCGACGACGAACCACGTCGGCCCGCCCGGCGCGAGCGCGAGGATCGTCGCAAGCTCCGCCACTCCGCCGTTCGAGATCCACTGCTTCGCGCCGGTGATCCGGTAGCCGCTCGCACCGTCCTCGCCGAGCGGGTGCGCGACCGTCTTGAGGGCGGCGAGGTCGCTGCCCGCGTCCGGCTCGGTGGCGCCGTAGGCGAACAGGATCCCCTCCTCGGCGATCCGGCCCATCCAGCGCTCCTTCTGCTCGGACGTGCCGCCGACGGTGATCGGGTCGCTGCCCAGGAAGGTCGCGAGCACGGAGGTCGCGATACCCAGGTCGATCGACCCCATGCGCTCGCAGACGCGGTAGATGTCCATCGCGCTGCCGCCCATGCCGCCGTACTCCTCGGGGACGAAGACGAGCTGGATTCCGAGCTCCTCGCCGCACATGCGGCGCACCAGCGCTTCAGGGAACTCGTCGCGCTCGTCCAGCTCCAGCAGGACGGCGTCGGGCAGCTCACGATGTGCGAATTCGGAGATGGACTCGAGCGTGAACCCGAGCGCCTCCCCATCAAGGCCACTCATTGACGCAACCATCGCTGCGGCTGATCCCGGGGGCATCGGCGGGTTCCCTGACGGACACTGGGGAGAACTACGGGCTGATGTCGCGCCGGGCTTCGGATGCCATGTGGTCGTCCGGGAGCGAGGCTCCCGCCGAGGGGTCGCGATCCGCGCGAACCGGAGAGGAATGGAATGGCTGGCTCCACGAGTTCGCCCCAGGCGACGAAGTTCGTCTACGACTTCGCCGAGGGCTCCAGGGAGATGCGCACGCTGCTCGGCGGCAAGGGTGCGAACGTCGCGGAGATGACGCGGGTCCTGGGCGCGGACCTGGTCCCGGCGGGCTTCACGATCACGACCGAGGCCTGCGTCGCCTACATGCGCGAGCATCGCACGCCGCCGGACGGTCTCGACGCCCAGATCGCCGAGGCGCTCGCACGTCTCGAGCAGCGCGCCGGCAAGCCCCTCGGCGACCCGGACGATCCGCTGCTCGTCTCGGTGCGCAGCGGCGCGCGCGACTCGATGCCGGGCATGCTCGACACCGTCCTGAACCTCGGGCTGAACGACACGTCGGTCGAGGGGCTCGCGCGACGCACCGGCAACGAGCGCTTCGCCTGGGACTCCTACCGGCGCCTCGTGCAGATGTTCGGCAATGTCGTGCGCGGGATCGCCGGTGAGCGCTTCGAGAAGGCGATCGCCGAGGTCAAGCGCGACCGCGGCGTCAAGCTCGACACCGACCTCGACACCGACGCGCTGCGCGAGCTCGTGGCGCGCTTCCGCTCGTTCTACGACTTCCCGTCCGACCCGCGCGAGCAGCTCGACCAGTCCGTGCGTGCCGTCTTCGACTCCTGGATGGGTGCGCGCGCGGTTGAATACCGCCGGCTGAACCGCATCCCCGAGGACTGGGGGACCGCGGTCAACGTGCAGCAGATGGTCTACGGCAACAAGGGAGAGCGCAGCGGCTCCGGCGTCGCCTTCAGCCGCGACGAGGTGACCGGTGCGCCGGACCCCAGCGGCGACTTCCTGACGAACGCGCAGGGCGAGGACGTCGTCTCCGGCGTGCGCACCCCGCGCGACATCCGCGAGCTCGCCGAGTGGATGCCGGAGGCGCACGAGCAGCTCCTCGGGATCGTGCGCACGCTCGAGCGCCATTTCAAGAACATGCAGGACACGGAGTTCACGATCGAGGAGGGGCGCCTCTACATGCTCCAGACGCGTAACGCGAAGCGCCCGGCGCAGGCCGCGGTGCGCTTCGCGGTCGACGCGGTGCAGGAGGGGCTGCTGACGAAGGCCGAGGCGATCCGCACGATCGACGCCGCGAAGCTCGACGCGCTCCTGCACCCGACTTTCGACCCGCACGCCGAATACGAGGTGCTCGCCCGTGGGGTCGCGGCCTCACCAGGTGCCGGCAAGGGCCAGATCGTCTTCAGCGCCGAAGCCGCGGTCGCCGCGGCGCGCGAGGGGCAGGCCGTGATCCTCGTGCGCCCGTTCACCGAGGCCGAGGACGTCGCCGGGTTCGCCGCCGCCGCCGGCATTCTCACGAGCGAGGGGGGCAAGGCCTCGCACGCCGCCCTCGTCGCCCGGGGCATGGGACGTCCGGCCGTGACCGGCGCCCACGAGCTGGACATCGATCTGCACGCTCACGAGGTGCACGTCAACGGCCAGGTGCTGCGTGCCGGCGACCGGATCGCGATCGACGGCTCGACCGGCGCGGTCACGCGCGACGACGTCGTGCTCGTGCGCCCGACCGTGGACGAGCGCTTCTCGACGGTGCTCGCGTGGTGCGACGAGTTCCGGCGCCTGGGCGTGCGGGCGAACGCGGACACCCCCGAGGACGCCGAGCGGGCCCGCACGTTCGGGGCCGAGGGCATCGGCCTGTGCCGCACGGAGCACATGTTCATGGCCACCGACCGCCAGCCCAAGGTGCGGCGGATGATCATGGCGATCGACGACGACGAGGCCCGCGCCGGGTCGCTCGCGGAACTGCTCCCGCTTCAGCAGGGCGACTTCGAAGGGCTCTTCGAGGCGATGGTGGGACTCCCGGTGACGATCCGGCTGCTCGATCCCCCGCTCCACGAGTTCCTGCCCGACCGCTATGAGGCCCGCGAGCAGCTCACGCGCGCCGAACTGCACTTCACCTGGGATCTGCCCGAGCTCCAGCACCAGGTGGCGGTGATGCGCGCCCTGGAGGAGTCCAACCCGATGCTCGGCACCCGCGGGGTGCGGCTCGGGATCCTCTACGAGGACATCTACGCGATGCAGGTTCGTGCGATCGCGCGCGCCGCGCGCGCCGTGCACGGGCGGACGGGCGTGCATCCGCAGCTCGAGATCATGATTCCCCTGGTCGCCTTCGAGGGCGAGCTCACGCTGATGCGCGAGCTGATCGTGCGCGTCTCCGAGGAGGAGGGCATGGAGATCGGCACCGACTATCGCGTCGGCACGATGATCGAGCTCCCGCGCGCGTGCCTGGTGGCGGACAGGATCGCCGCCCACGCCGACTTCTTCTCGTTCGGGACGAACGACCTCACGCAGACCGGGCTCGGGTTCTCGCGCGACGACATCGAGGGCAGCATCCTGCCGTCGTACATCGCCAAGAAGATCCTCAGCGTCTCGCCGTTCGAGTCGATCGACGAGGAGGGGCTCGGCCAGCTCGTGGCGATGGCCTGCGAGCGCGGGCGGCGCACGCGACCCGGCCTCCACATCGGGATCTGCGGCGAGCACGGAGGCGATCCGTCGTCGATCGACTTCTTCCACCGCACCGGACTGGACTACGTGAGCTGCTCACCGTTCCGCGTCCCGATCGCGCGGGTGGCGGCCGCACAGGCGGCACTCGCGGAGGCCGAGCGCGCAGAGGCCTAGCGTCGCGATGATGGGCGGTCCCGGGCTCGAACCGGGGACCTCCTGCTTGTAAGGGAGCCCAGGGCGCGAACGAGCGTGCGCGCGAGGACACGCGAAAGCACGAAGACCCTGCAAATCAGTCGGAACAGCAGATGCGCCCGTGGAGCGACGAGGAGCCCGGATAACGGGCTGATGTACCCGTTTCGTACCTCGCGGCGAGCGCCCAGCCCGAGCCATGCGATGATCGTCAGCAGATCCGCGCGGGGCGCGGCTACGAGACTCGATGTATAGCCGGCGGTCATCCGATCCGTCTTTGGGGGGCTGCTCGATCCTCTTCCCGTAGCTGAGGGCGGACTGCGTCTCACTGACGTCTGACTGGCCCCCTGCCGCTCAGAATGGCGGCTGATCATCGCAACCCACAACCTGCTCAAGCTGCACCGCCACCAGCGCGCCTTGAACCCGGCCTGAGGAACTGGTCCAGCGGGCACCCGCGGAGCTGAACGCCCCGGGCAAGATCGCCCAGCGCCTCGGCGACTGGCGTGCCCGCGCAGGCCTTACGCAACAGCCTCCATGGGAGGCGGGCGCCGGATGGCTGTCCTACGGGCGCTTTGACCCACGATCGGGTGTAACGGTCGGGCCGCCTCTGGGGACGGACGTTCATGGCCTCGAGCGATGACCTGCCCTCGCTGCTCGGCGCGATTCGTGCCTGCACGGTCTGTGCTGCGCACCTGCCCGCGGGGCCGCGGCCGATCGTGCAGGCCGACGGGAAGGCGCGCGTGGTGATCATCGGGCAGGCACCCGGGCGCCGCGTGCACGAGTCCGGTGTGCCCTGGGCCGACGCGAGCGGCGTCCGGCTTCGCGCCTGGCTGGGCATGACCGAGAGCGAGTTCTACGATCCGGCACGTACCGCGCTCGTCCCGATGGGCTTCTGCTTCCCCGGGACCGGGCCGTCGGGAGATCTGCCGCCGCGGCGCGAGTGCGCCCCGCTCTGGCACGACCGGCTCCTAGCGCTGCTCCCACCGGATCGCCTCACGGTCATCGTCGGCACGTACGCCCAGCGGCGATACGCAGACCGGACACACGGCACAGTCGCAGACACCGTCGCCCGCTGGCGCGAGTTCCTGCCCGGGCGGATCGTCATGCCGCACCCCTCACCGCGCAACCGCAGCTGGCTGGCACGCAACCCATGGTTCGAAGCCGACACGGTTCCGGCGGTGCGCTCGCGGGTGCGGCAGG
>Ga0208851_1000979_pt1 | contig 10500 bp, 13 predicted proteins | sample NGESurshal092012_FD_184481 | JGI IMG/M metagenome (GOLD analysis project Ga0208851, IMG submission 184481) | Arctic peat soil microbial communities from Barrow, Alaska - NGEE Surface sample 415-2 shallow-092012 (SPAdes) | ecosystem: Environmental > Terrestrial > Soil > Wetlands > Peat ... | reverse complement strand
GCGAACAGATAGTCGAACTCGTCGCTGGTGAAGCGGCGGATGGCCTCGGCCAGCAGGGCGGCCTGCTGGTCGACGAGCAGCCCGGTCAGCGGCAGTGGAGCCGGTCCGAAGGCCCGCGTGGTGCCGACCGGGCCCGCGGCGTCGACGACCTGGGGCAGCCGCTCGCCGTCGAGCCCGAAGGCCCGCACCGCGGACGGCGACCAGTCGGCGGCGTCCAGGTCGAGGAGCATGGTGCGCGACGCGGTGGACGCGTCGGTGACGAACGCGCCGGTGAGCTGGTGCACCAGCCAGGAGTCGCTCGTGGTGACCACGCCGTCGCGGGTCAGGTTCTCGCGCAGCCAGGCCATCTTCGGGGCCGCGAAGTAGGGGTCGAGCGACAGTCCGGTGAGCTGCTCGAGCTCGCCGGCCCGGTCGGCCAGCCGCACGCACACTGCGGCCGAACGCCGGTCCTGCCACCCGATGGCCGGGGTGATCGGCTCGCCGGAGTCCGGGGCCCAGGCGAGCACGGTCTCGCCCTGGTTGGCCAGGCCGACCGCGGCGACCGGTTCGCCCGCGGCGGCCAGCGCCCGGTTGCCGGCATCCAGCACCGAGGCCAGCAGCTCGCCGGGGTCCTGCTCGACCAGTCCGTCGGCGCCGTACGTCGGGCGCACCGGGGCCTCGGCGGAGGAGATGACGCCGCGCTCGGGACAGATCACCAGGGCCTTGGTCGCCGACGTCCCCTGGTCGATGGCCAGGACGTTCACGACAGCGGCGGCTGGCTGGTCGTCACCGCTCCGGTTCGGCGAACGTGTCGCGCATCCGCAGGTCGCGCTCCGGCGGGACGTTGCAGCAGTTGCTGACCCGGGCCTGGCCCCTGACCAGGCTGACGATCAGCGCGACAAGGAAGGCGACGACCAGGGCGCCGAGGACGTAGACCACGCAGCCGAATGTAGCGGTTCGGGACGGCGGTTCGGGAGTGGTCCGGGGTCGCCGCAGGTCCGGGCTGCGAGTGCGGGATCGCAGCCCGGACCGTGCGCCGCGGCTGTCGCGGCTTGGTGGCGGACCCCGCGAGGGCCCGAGCACCCCGCGGTGCCTCTCGGACGTCGGATAGTTAGCCTCGCGCAGGCCATTCGCGTCCAGACCCCCAAGGGGGCGAGCGCCCATCGGTCGACCGTCGTCGGTGAACGGTCGCGGTGTGCGCCGGACGTCCGGTCGCCTACACTGGATTCACAACTGCACAGGGGGTGAACGGTTTCGACTGTCGTCGTCAGACCCGAAGAAGCGTGCCGAGGAACCCAGGGATGACCTCGTAAACCATGACCTGGAACCAATAGATGCCAACACATCTAAGTCCGCAGTCATGCTCGCTGCCTAAGCAGCGGCACTGCCGTCAGCCCGGGGCGTCTCCGACCCGGATCCTGGCGTCATCTAGGAGACTCACCAAGCGCCCCGGTCGCGGGGGCGTGCGGAACACCTAACAGCGGCTGGGCTGTGTTCCCCGTAGTGCCACACGAAGCGGGGTAGCCGAGATCACGCCAGCGTGGCTGCGCACGGAGAAGAGCGGAGAAGACTCGTCAGGACCCGGGTTCGATTCCCGGCACCTCCACAGGACAAGCAAGGACAAGACAAGCCGCCCCCGGGGGCTCACATTCCTATGCTGACCGGGTGCACCTGGAGTTCAACGGCGAGGTGTGGTTCTGGAGGGGGCCGTCGCCGTTCTACTTCGTCAACGTGCCCGAGGACGAGAGCGCTGAGATCCAGGCGGCGTCTGCGCTGGTGACGTACGGCTGGGGCATGATCCTGGTCGAGGTCAGGATCGGATCGACCAGGTGGACGACCTCGCTGTTCCCCAAGGGCGGGGGGTATGTCGTGCCGCTGAAGGACCTGGTCCGAAAGGCCGAGCAGATTGACGTGGGCGACACCGTGACGGTACGTCTGGCTGTCGACGTCTGACATGGCCGCGGTCCAAGAGCTCAGCCGCAGCGAAGCCCGGCGCATCGCCGTGCGCGCTCAGCTGCTGACGAAGGACCGGCCGGAAGATCTGCTGGAGACGGTGCGGCGGCTCTCACTGGTGCCGCTCGAGCCCGCCAAGGCAGTCGCGCCGAGCGCCGACCTGGTGATGTGGCGCCGACTCGGGTCGGCGTACTCGCCGCAGGAGCTGCGGGACGCCGTCGACGAGCAGCGGCTGGTCGAGCTCCGGGGGGCGCTGCGGCCGGCCGAGGACCTGGTGCTCTACCGCGCCGAGATGGCCCAATGGCCAGGGACCGGTGAGCTGCGCGACTGGCAGGAGCACCAGCGTGACTGGGTCACGGCCAACGACTACTGCGGCGGGACATCCTCAGTCCTTCGCGGGCCGTGCGACCCTGCTGTCACCGTTCGACCGGCTCCTCCACGCCCGCAAACGCATGACCGACGTCTTCGCGTTCGACTACTACCTCGAGATGTTCAAGCCCGCCACAAAGCGCCGTTGGGGCTACTACGCCCTCCCGATCCTGTACGGGGACCGGCTGGTCGAAAAGCTCGACGCCCGGGCCGACCGCCAGGGCGGGGTGTTCCGGGTCGCGGCGGTCCACCGGGACGTGCCGTTCAGCAACGCCATGACGGCGGCGGTCGACCGCGAGATCCGGGACCTGGCGCGCTGGCTCGACCTGGAGCTCGTCCGGCCCGACTGAACCCCTGCCGAGCGAATCACCCTGTCCGGTGACCCGCCGCGCCTGGCCCGCCGACAAGCTGGCTCCACCGAGCAGCGGTGCGGCTGGAGGCTGAGTAGGCATGGTGGCAGGACCGCAGGTGCGCCACGTCGTGCTCGACACCTGGCAGGAGTTCCTGGGCGCCCCGGTCCGCGCGTTCGTACCCCTGCTCGTGCGCCGCCGGGCCATCTCCTGGCTGCGGATCGTGTGGCCCAGCCACAACCCGAGAAGGAGCGATGAGGGAAGGTCTGGACACCTTTGCCGCGTTCGCAGCCACGTACGGCTCGCTGGACGACGCCGAGGCCGACGACGAGGCGATCAAGTCGCGGTACTACGAAGGCGGCCTGATCGACACGTTCGACGCCGCGGTCATCACCAGGGACGACAAGGGCAGGGTCAAGATCGTCAAGAAGCACGAACAGCGCTCACGGCCGACCCCAAGGCGATCCAGGACGACATCGACACATCCGGCTCTGCGACCTGACGACGGCAGCTTGCGGTCCTCCTCGTCCCCGACGCAGATCGCCCGTGTGTGTCCGAGAGACGGTCGATGCTGCTGGCAGGAGCTCGAGCGCCCAGTCTGCAGCCCCGGGCTGCCGGCTAGCGAGCCACCGCCGACCGGAAGCAGAAGTCGAGCATCGAGGTGAGCGGCTCTGGACTCCCGCGCAGCCGGCTGCGCAGGGCCGCTCCCTCCCAGCAGTCAACCAGCAGGGTTGCCATCTCCTTCGGGTCCGACCCGGCCGGGAGGTCACCGCGGGTTTGGGCCTCCGTCAGGCAGCTGGCGAGCCGGTCGGCGATGTAGGTGAAGCACCACTCGATCTTGTGACGGAACGCCTCGTTCGTCCCGGACAGCTCCTGCCCGAGCCCGCCCAGCAGACAGCCCAGGTACCCGTCCCGCTCGTAGCTTTGCTGGGTCAGCTCGAAGAACCCCCGCACCCGGTCCAGCGGCGGCCGGGCCTCGTCGGCGAGGCACTCGTCGAGGCCCGCTTGCACCTGCCGCATGTACTCGTCGACCACCTGGAGCGCGAAGTCCTCCTTGTCCGTGAAGTGGTGGTAGAAGGACCCCTTGGGGGTGTCCGCCGCGGCCAGCAGCGCCTGGATGCCGAGGCCGTGGCAGCCGTGCTCGAGGAGCAGGGCCAACCTGACATCGAGCAGGCGCTGCTTGGTCGCATGCGTCGGCGGTTAGCTATCCATGCACCTTCTCAATCATGTGGTTGATGACGTGGCTGCGCTCGTCCTGCGAGCTGAACGTGACGATCTCGGCCTCCGCCTCGACAGTCACGTTGTGCCCCGGCGGCCAGTAGGACAGGTCGCTCGCCGACACGGTCTCCTGTGCCCCCGTTGCGTCGGTGGTGGTGATCCGCCCGCTCAGGACGTATCACCAGTGGGGGCACTGGCAGAGGTCTCCCTGCAGGCCCTCGAACAGGGGCGTCGTGTCCACACCGCCGGCGAGCGTGAAGTACTCGCCGCTGATCGTGTCGAACGTGCTCACGTCGCCGAAGCCTCTCCGCTGCCGAATCACGGCACCCGGAATCTCGAGCTGGACGTCGACGTCCTTCTTGGCCACCCGCATGGTCATACCTCCTGTGGTCAGCTCCCGCACCTGCTAGACCGACCGGTCTATTCCACCAAGGTGCTCACCCTGCGGCGGACGTCAATGGTGTGCTCGACGGGCCGGCTCGAGCGAGGCCCCTACGGTAGGTCTCAGCGGTGCAGGGTTCCTGTGGCGCCATCGACTCGAGGAGGGTTGGCCGGTGGGCGACGATGCTGGCCCCGACGCGCTGAACGAGCTGAGGCGCCGCCGGGCCCTCACCGAGGACGCGGCCCGGCCGGACCAGGTCGCCGCTCGGCGCGCCAAGGGTGGTCGGACGGCGAGGGAGAACATCGCCGACCTCGTCGACCCAGGCTCGTTCGTCGAGTACGGCCGCCTGGTCACGGCAGCACAGGAGAGGCGGCTGAGCGCCGAGGAGCTCATGCGGCAGACGCCGGCTGACGGCATCGTCGGCGGTATCGCCCGCATCAACGGTGCGGTGGCGGGGGAACGAGCCACCTGCGCCGTTCTGTCGTACGACTACCTCGTCATGGCGGGCACGCAGGGCATTCGCGGCCATCATAAGTCCGACCGGCTACTGGGTCTGGTTGAGCGGCTGCGGCTGCCCACGGTGTTCTTCACCGAGGGTGGCGGCGGGCGTCCGAGCGACACCGACTACCCGGTCGTCTCGGCGCTGGACGTCCGCACCTTCGCGCTGTGGGCGAGGCTCTCCGGGGTCGCCCCGCGCATCGCCGTAGTCGCCGGTCGGTGCTTCGCAGGGAACGCTGTCCTGGCCGGTTCGTCCGACCTCGTCGTCGCTACGCACAACGCCACCTTGGGGGTGGCCGGGCCAGCGATGCTCGCCGCGGCAGGCCTCGGTGACCACGACGCGGACCAGATCGGGCCGGCCGGGCTGCTGGCCACCAACGGGGTTGTCGACGTCCTGGTCGCTGACCAAGCCGCGGCCGTCGCGATCACGCGCACCCTGGTCGGCTACTTCCAGGGTCCGGCTCCGGTCGGCCCGGCCGCGGACCAGACCTCGCTGCGCAGGGCCCTCCCCGAGCGCGAGCGCGCCCCGTACGACGTGCGCCCGATTGTCACCACGTTGTCGGACGAGGGTTCGGTGACCTTCCTGCGTGAGGCGTTCGCACCCGAGATGGTCACCGCGCTCGGACGCATCGAGGGCCGTCCCGTCGGGTTCATCGCCAACCAAACGCTGCACATTGCGGGGGCGTTGACATCCGACGCCTCGGACAAGGCGGCCCGGTTCATGCAGCTGTGTGACGCCTTCGGCGTCCCGCTGGTCTCGTTGGTGGACACCCCGGGGATCATGGCCGGCCCCGACGCGGAGCGGACGGCGGTGCTCCGGCACGCTTCCCGGGTCCTCGTGGCGGGCGCCCGGCTCCAGGTGCCCCTCATCGGCGTCGTCCTGCGACGCGGCTACGGGCTCGGGGCGCAGGCGATGCTGGGCGGCAGCACCCACGAGCCGCTGCTCACTGTGGCCTGGCCGTCCGCCCACATGGGCCCCATGGGCCTTGAGGGCGCCGTGCGGCTCGCCCAGCGGAAGGAGCTGGCCGCCATCACCGACGAGCACGAGCGCAACGAGCGGGTCCGCCAGCTGACGGCCGCCTACCAGGAGCACGTCAACGCGTTCAACGTCGCCAGGGCCTTCGAGATCGACGACGTGATCGACCCCGCCGAGACGCGCGGCACCATCGCTGCGACACTCGCGGCGGCCGAGGGCCGCGAAGGTTTCACCGGGAGCGGCCGGGTTGTCGATACCTGGTGAATAGACTCGGCTGAGGCGGCGACGCCGCGGGACCACCGACGACGAGGGGGCCACCATGAGTGGTGAGCCGACGAGAGTGGACTTCCCCAGCGCCGGCGGCGTCACCGTCGCCGCGTACCGGTGGGACCCGGAGGGCGAACCCAGGGCGGCGGCGCAGCTGACCCACGGGATGGGCGAGCACGCGCTGCGCTACGCCGATCTCGCGCACGCGCTCAATGCTCGCGGCTACGTCGTGTACGCCCAGGACCACCGCGGCCACGGACGAACCGCAGGCTCGGTCGAGGCCCTCGGCCAGGTCGGCGCGCAGGGCTGGCTCGAGATCGTCAACGACATCGAGCGGCTGCGCCAGCAGGTGCGCTCGGCGCACCCGACGGCCCCCCTGGCCCTGATCGGGCACAGCATGGGCTCGTTCGCCGTCCAGCAGTATCTCCTCGACCACAGCGCGGACGTTCAGGCGGCGGTCCTCACCGGCACGGCGGCCATCGACCTGCTCGAGCCTGCGCTCGACCTGGATGCGCCGATCGACCTGTCGATGTTCAACGCGCCGTTCGCCCCGGCCCGGACCGACTACGACTGGCTCAGCCGCGACGAGGAGCAGGTCGACCGGTACGTCGATGACCCGTACTGCGGGTTCGGCCTCGACCTCGAAGGCGGCCGGCAGATGTTCGTCTCGGCACGGGAGGTCGCCGACGGGTCCAGGCTCGAGGGGATGCGCAAGGACCTGCCGGTGTACATCGCCGTCGGGGAGCATGACCCGGTCAACGGCGCGCTGGCCCTGGTCCGTGCGCTGGTGGACCGATACCAGCGAGCCGGGCTCAGCGACGTCACGCTGAGGATCTACCCCGGCGCCCGTCACGAGGTCTTCAACGAGACCAACCGGGACGAGATCGTGGCCGACCTGCTCACCTGGCTGTCCGAGAAGTTGCCAGCCTCCGCGTGACGAAGAACGCCTGACTTCCGATCATTGGAAGTCCAGGAATACCTCCAACGTGGCACGACGCACGTCAAGGATGCTTCGATCCTCCCCATGAGCGACGCGATGACCACCCGCACCGTCCACCTCGCGGGTCACAACGGGGACGAGATCGAGGCGTACGTCGCGCAGCCAACGGGCGCCGCCCCGCGGGGAGGCGTGGTCGTCATCCACCACATGCCCGGCTGGGACCGGGCGACCAAGGAGATCACCCGCCGGTTCGCCGAGCTCGGCTACGACGCGGTGTGCCCGAACCTGTACTGGCGCGAGGCCCCGGGCGCGGCGCCCGACGACGCCGCGGCGACTGCTCGGGCCCAGGGCGGCGTCCCCGACGAGCGACTGGTTGGCGACGTCGGGGGGGCCGCGGCCTTGCTCCGGTCCCTGCCGACGTCCAACGGGAAGGTCGGGGTGATCGGGTACTGCTCCGGCGGCCGGCAGTCGGTCCTGGCCGCGTGCTCGCTCGACCTTGACGCGGCGGTCGACTGCTACGGCGCGTTCGTGACCGGCACCCCGCCCGAGGGGTCCCCGTTCCGCAGCAACCTGGTCCCGCTGCTGCCACAGCTGCGGGCGCCCCTGCTGGGGCTGTTCGGTACTGAGGACAAGTCCCCGAGCCCGGAGCAGGTGTCCGAGCTCGACACGCTCCTCACCGAGCACGGAAAGACCCACGAGTTCCATAGCTACGACGACGCTGGCCACGGGTTCTTCGCCGTGGACCGTGCGATGTACCGGGTCGCCGCAGCCAACGACGGCTGGGTGCGCATCGCCGACTTCTACGCCGCTCACCTTGGAGGCTGAGCATGTGCACGTATGCGACGTCCCGGGCCGCGGTCTCCGGGAGCGCCAAGGGGCCGAACGGGCGCTGGTTCCACGTCACGGGCGCGACGGTCTACTTCGACCATCCGGTGCACGCACTGGCCGAGCACACCCTGAACATCGACCTCTCGAACCCGACCGGCGGGCCCTCGGCGAGGGTGGCGCTGGAGCTCACCGCAGAGTCCGCCCGCGCGCTGGTCGTGGCCATCGAGGAGGCCCTGGCAGCAGCGGGCTCGGGGGCGCTGGTCGACTAACCGCCCCGGCCCGGCGACGCTGGTGTCAGGCTGGGTCGGTGAGACAGCTGCGCGTGCTGGCGGTCGCCGGCCCGGTGCTGTTCACCCTGGACTGGATGCTGCTCGGGTGGTCGCACGTGGGCTACCGGCCGGACCGAGAGACGATCAGCTCGCTGTCGGCCCACGGCGCCCCGGGCTGGCCGGTGATGGTCGCCGGACAGGTGGCCCTGGTCGTCGCGTTCCTCGCGGTTGCGACCCTGTGCGTCCGGGTTCTCGGCCGCCCCGGGATCGGGCCGGCCGGGCTGTACGGCCTCGCCGCCGTGGGCACCGTCCAGGCCAGTGCGTTCCGTACCATTTGCACCCAGGTCGATGCCGGGTGGTGCACACCGATGCCGCGGTCGGCCTTCCCGCACCAGCAGTGGGCGCACGGGATCGGCACCGCGATGCCCTTCGCCAGCCTGCCGCTCGCCTGCCTGGTCGTCGCCTGGGTCACCCGGCGGGTCGACGGGCTGCGGGACGTGGCCGTGCTCGCGCTGGCCGTCCTGGTCGTGGCGCTGCCCAGCGTGTTGTGGTTCCTGACGCAGGGCACGGACTGGCACGGTCTGTCCGAGAAGCTGTTCTTGACCTCTCTTGCGGCGTTCACCGGGTATCTCGGCTTGCGGCTGGGAGGGTGTGCCGCCGGTGAGCTGGAAAGGGTGGGGTGTGACTGATGCCGACCGTGCTGCTCTGGGCGGTCATGCTGACTGGGATCGTCGTCCTCACCCCGCTGGCTCCCCGGGTCCGCGTCCCGCTGCCGGTGCTGCTGACTGTCTTCGGGCTCGCCCTGCCGCTGCTGCCCTCGGCTCCTCGCCTGAGCATCGACCCGGCGCTCATCCTGCCGGCTGTGCTGCCGCCCCTGCTGTTCGCGGCGACGCAGCGCTCGACAGCGCACGAGTTCCGGGAGAGCGCCAGGCCGATCCTGCTGCTCGCCGTCGGCCTCACCGTGGCCACTGCGGCCGTCGCGGCGGTGGTCGCGCACCAGGCCGGGCTGTCCTGGGGCCCGGCCTGGGTCCTCGGTGCGGTGGTGTCGCCGCCCGACCCGGTGGCCGCGACCGCTGTGGCGCGGCGGCTGAGCTTGCCCGGCCGGCTGGTCACGGTCCTCGAGGGCGAGGGGATGTTCAACGACGCGACCGCCCTGGTGCTCTACCAGCTGGGCGTGCTCGCGGTGGTCACCGGTCACGTCACGGCGGTCGACGTGGGGTGGGGACTGCTGCTGGCCGTGGCAGTCGGTGCGGGAGTCGGGTTCGCCGCCGGGGCGCTCACCCGCTGGGCGCTGGCCGCACTGCACGACGCGGCGGCGGAGACCACCGTGACGGTCGCCGTGCCGTTCGTGGCCTACCTCGCGGCGGACCGGCTGCACGGCTCCGGTGTCCTGGCCGTGCTCGTCCTCGGACTGTACCTGCGCAGCTACGGCCATCCGGCGCTCAGCTCGGGCGGCTGGCTGCTCGGCCGGGCAGTGTGGCGCTACCTCGACTACCTGATCACCTGCATCGTCTTCGTCCTCATCGGCTTCGAGCTCACGGCGGTGCTCGAGGACAGTCGGGTCGATGTGGCCAGCCTGCGTCTCGCGGGCTGGGTTGTGGCCTCGCTGGTCGTCGTCAGGTTCGCCTGGATGTTCCCGGCCGCCGCGCTGGCCCGGGCGCGACGACGCTTCCAGCCGGCCGCCACCCCGTCGGGGGTCCGCGAGACGACCATCGTGGCCTGGGCGGGAATGCGCGGTGTCGTGACCGTGGCCACCGCGCTGGCCCTCCCGCTCCTCACCGACGCGCGGGCGCCGTTCCCCTACCGGCACGAGATCGTCTTCGTCGCGCTCGTCTGCGTGCTGGTCACCCTGGTGGTCCAAGGGCTCACCCTCGCCCCACTGGTGAAGGTCTTGCGGGTTGGCGGCGAGGCCGCCACCGCACGGGACGTCGCCTCGCTCCGACGGCGTGCCGCCGCCGCGGCCTTGAGCGCGGTCGAGGGCACGGCGGCGGACCCCGAGGTGCCCGAGGCGGTCCGGCGTGCGGTCTTGTTGCAGTACCAGGGCTACCTGGCCGCGCAGCAGGCCCTGGGCGAGGCCCGCGGCCCGGCCGGGGAGGCCGACTACTCGGCGGAACTGGACCAGCTGCTGCGCCGGGCCAGCGAGGCCGAGCGTGAGGTGGTGCTGCGGGCCAGGCGGCAGGGCGAGGTCAGCCCCGAGGTCGCCGACGAGGTCCTGCACGACGTCGAGACGAGGGCGGTCCGTGACCTCGACTGAGCGGCCGGAGCTGATCGTCCCCTCCACCGTGCAGCAACTGGCTGCCTGCCCTTTGAGCTGGGGGCCGATCCTGGCCGGCCGTGAAGTGGGTGCCACCGGGCAGCCGGATCGACCTGGACGCCGAGGTGACGCGGCTGGCCTGACCCGCCGACGATTCACCCGAACGGCGCATCCGGTCACATCCGGTGAGGACAAGAATCGCGGGATCGATGGGAGG
>Ga0208851_1000977_pt1 | contig 10518 bp, 11 predicted proteins | sample NGESurshal092012_FD_184481 | JGI IMG/M metagenome (GOLD analysis project Ga0208851, IMG submission 184481) | Arctic peat soil microbial communities from Barrow, Alaska - NGEE Surface sample 415-2 shallow-092012 (SPAdes) | ecosystem: Environmental > Terrestrial > Soil > Wetlands > Peat ... | reverse complement strand
AACGCGAGGACGTCGGCGGCCTCGACGCCGTGCTCCGCGGCGACCCTGGCGAGCGTGGTCGCCTTGCTGACCCCGAGGGCGGAGATCTCCAGCAGGCAGTCGTTGGGGTTGGAGTGGGTGACCTCGACCAGGCCGCCGAGCGCCTGCCGGGCGAGCTCGAGCATGGCGTCGCCGTCGCTGTCCTCGTCGCGCACGAGCAGCTTGACGACGGGGACGGCGACCAGCTCCTCGGCCGGGGCGATCCGCACCGCGGCGAGGTGCGAGTCCCAGCGGGTCCGGTAGGCCGGCTCGTGGGAGAACCCGGCGCCGGTCTCGACGGCGAAGACGGCCCGGGGCATGACCTCGCGGATCCGGCGGACCGCCTCAAGGCCGGCGTCCAGCGGGAGCAGGAACGCCTCGAGGATCCGCTCGGTGTGCAGGTCGTAGACGACGCCGCCGTTGGCGCAGATGGCCACCCCGCGGTGGCCGGTGGCCTCGACGACGGGGCGCATCCAGCGCGGCGGCCGGCCGGTGACCAGGACGAGGGGCACCCCGGCGTCCTCGACCGCGGCCAGCGCGGCCACCGTGCGCGCCGACACGGTGCCGTCGTGGCCCACGATCGTGCCGTCCAGGTCGGTGGCCACCAACCCCACCGGCATGAAGGGTCCCTTCTGTGCGGGTGGCCGCAACTTTCTACCCTTCACGGACGCCGGGTCGCCGGCGCTCGCCGTCCATGAAGGTGCGCTTTGTGCGGCAGTGCGCGCAGAAGGGCACCTTCATGCCGGAGGGGGGAAGTAGCGGGTGAGGACCGCGGCGGCGCCGTCCTCGGCCCAGGAGTAGGTCACCTCGTCGGCGGCGTCCTGGACGGCGGGTGGGGCGTCTCCCATGGCGACGGCGAGCGCGGCCCAGCCGAACATCTCCAGGTCGTTGCGGTGGTCGCCGACCGCCAGCGTCGCGTCCGCGGCGACCCCGAGCCGCAGCCGGGCCGCCTCGAGGGCCGACGCCTTGGACACCCCGGCCGGGGCCAGGTCCAACCAGGCCGTGTAGCCCACCGCGTAGTTGACCCCGTGCAGCCCGATCCGCTCGACCACCTCGAGGAACTCGTGCGGGGCGTACTCCGGCGCCCGGACGACGACACGGGTGACCGGCTCGGCCACCAGCTGCTCCAGGGGCACCACCTGGACGTCGCCGCTGAGCTCGCCGTCCGGGAACGGGGCGGTGACCCGGTAGCCCAGGCCGAGCTGCTCGACGGCGAACAGCGCATCCGGCAGCTCGGCCAGCAGCAGCGCCACGGCCGCCCGCGCGTCGAACGTCGTGACGTTGACGATCTCGCTGGCCCCGCCGACCAGCCGGGCCAGCACCGCGCCGTTGCTGCAGACCAGGTACCCGTCGGTGAGCCCCAGCTCGGCGGCGACCGGCTCGGTCGCATGCACCGAGCGCCCGGTCGCGATCACCACGTGTGACGCCTTGGCGGCCCGGCCGACCGCCTCGACCACGGCCGGTGTCACCGTCTCCTCCGGCCCGACCAGCGTGCCGTCGAGGTCCAGCGCGACGAGTGTGGGGACCCAGGGCTCCGGGCGGATCATCCGCCGACCGGCGCGAGCGCCTCCCGGCCGCCGAGGTAGCGCCGCAGCGCCGCGGGGACCGTCACCGACCCGTCCGCCTGCTGGTGGTTCTCCAGCAGCGCCACGATGGTCCGGGTGACGGCGCACAGCGTGCCGTTGAGCGTGGCCAGCGGCCGGATCCCCTCCTCGTCGCGCAGCCGCACCGACAGCCGGCGGGCCTGGAACTGGGTGCAGTTCGAGGTCGACGTGAGCTCGCGGTAGCGGCCCTGGGTGGGGATCCACGCCTCGCAGTCGAACTTGCGCACCGCGGACGCGCCCAGGTCGGCGCTGGCCACGTCGATGACCCGGTAGGGCACCTCGAGCTTGGCGAAGAAGTCCTGCTCCCAGGCCAGCAGCCGCAGGTGCTCCTGCTCGGCGTCCTCGGGCCGGCAGTAGGAGAACATCTCGACCTTGTCGAACCAGTGCACCCGGAAGATCCCGCGGGTGTCCTTGCCGTGCGAGCCGGCCTCGCGGCGGTAGGACGGCGAGAAGCCCGCGTAGCGCAGCGGCAGCCTGTCGGCGTCCAGGATCTCGTCCATGTGGTACGCCGCGAGGGGCACCTCGGCGGTGCCCACGAGGTACATGTCGTCGGCCTCGAGCCGGTACACGTTCTCGGCGGCCTGCCCGAGGAACCCGGTGCCCTCCATGGCCGGCGGCTTCACAAGCGCCGGCGGGATCATCGGCACGAACCCGGCGGCGACCGCCTGGTCCATGGCCATCTGCACGAGCGCCAGCTCGAGCAGCGCACCCACCCCGGTGAGGTAGTAGAACCGCGAGCCGGACACCTTCGCCCCGCGCTCCACGTCGATCGCGCCGAGCAGCCGGCCCAGGTCCAGGTGGTCACGCGGCTCGAACCCCTCCGCTGCGAAGTCCCGGGGGGTGCCGACCTCCTGCAGGACGACGAAGTCCTCCTCACCGCCGACGGGGGCCTGCGGGTCGACCAGGTTGGAGATCTCCAGCAGCAGCCGCTCGGCCTCGGCCGCCGCGACGTCGCGCTGCTCCTCGGCGACCCGCACCGCGGCCGAGAGCTCCTTGGCCCGCAGCAGCAGCGCCTCCTTGTCCGGCCCGGAGGCCCGGGACACCTCGCGGCCGAGGTCCTTCTGCTCGGCCCGCAGCCGGTCGTAGCGGGCCCCGGCGTCCCGGCGCCGCTCGTCCGCGTCGACGAGGGCATCGACCACCGCGACGTCCTCGCCACGGGACCGCTGGGAGGCACGCACGAGGTCGGGCTGGTCACGCAGAACACGCAGGTCGATCACGTCACGAGCGTACCGGCGGCTGCTTGCTTCGGGCTCGGGGCGGGCGGCGCGACTGCGCGGCTGACGCCACGTCGGCCTGCTCGCCCAGCCGCAGCAGGACGGCGGGCAGCTCGTCGGCGGGCACCGGCCGGGACCAGTGGAAACCCTGCGCGAGGTCGCAGCCCATGGCCACCAGCTGGCGGATGGCCTCCTCGTCCTCCACGCCCTCGGCCACGGCGATCAGACCGAACTCGTGCGCGAGGTCGACGATCGCCCGGACCAGCACGCCGTGGCTGCCGTCGCTGCCCAGGTTCGTGACGAACGACCGGTCGATCTTGATGGTGCGCAGCGGCATCGTGCGCAGCTGCCCCATGGCCGTGTTGCCGATGCCGAAGTCGTCGACCGCCACCGTGATGCCCAGGGCGGTCAGCTTGCCCAGCATCTCCGCGGCGCGCACCGGGTCCTCGATCAGGGCGCTCTCGGTGATCTCGAACTCCATCATCGTGGCGGGCAGCCCGTGCAGCTCCAGCATCGCCGCCACGACCCTGTCGAGGTCCGGCTCGAGCAGGTTGCGGGCGGACAGGTTGACCGCGACCGGCAGCAGCACGCCGTCGCGGTCCCAGTGCGCCATCTGCTCTCCGACCAGCCCCAGCACCCGCCGGGTCAGCTGGTGCATCAGCCCGGTCTGCTCGGCGATCGGGATGAACTCGGTCGGCGGGACCAGTCCCCGGGTGGGGTGGTTCCAGCGCAGCAGCGCCTCCAGGCCGGTCACCCGCCCGGTCTTCAGGTTGATCTTGGGCTGGTAGTACAGCTGCAGCTCGTCGGTGTCCAGCGCCCGTCGCAGCTCGCCGAGCAGGGTCAGCCGCGAGGTCGTGTTGGCGTCGCCGGCCGAGGAGTACACGGCCATCCCGGCCCCGGCCGCCTTCGCCGCGTACATGGCCACGTCGGCCCGGGCCAGCAGGTCGGTGACGTCGTCCGCGTGGTCGGGCAGCACCGCCAGCCCGATGCTGGTGTCGACGTGCAGCACCAGCCCGTCGAGGTCGAACGGGTCGTCGAACACCGACTGGATGCGCTCCATGGACTGCTCGGCCGCCTCCAGCGAGGCGATCTGCGGCAGCAGCACGGCGAACTCGTCGCCGCCCAGCCGGGACACCGTGTCGGAGTCGCGGACGACCGCGCTGAGCCGCTCGGCGACCTGCAGCAGCAGCGCGTCCCCCCGCGGGTGGCCCAGGGTGTCGTTGACCTCCTTGAAGCGGTCGATGTCGAGCAGCAGCAGCCCGACGGCATGCCCGGATCGGGCGCTGGCCAGGGCGGCGCGCTCCATCCGCTCCCCGAGCAGGCGGCGGTTGGGCAGCCCGGTGAGCGGGTCGAGCAGGGCCAGCCGGGCGTTCTCCCCGGCCTGGTAGCGCAGCCGGCGGCTGGCCTGCCGGACGGTGCGGAACAGCAGCAGCCACAGCAGCGCCAGCCCACCCGCGACCACCATGAGGATGGAGCGGGTGGCCCTGGCCACGGCGTCGGCGGTCTGCTCGTAGGGCAGCACCACCTCGGCGACGCCCACCGGGCTGGTGCCCTGGCCCACGTACAGCGGGACGTAGACGTCGATGCGGCGGTTGGCCCCCCCGTTGTCGGTGCGCTCGAGGGTCACCTTGGGCTGCGCGCTGCCGCCGGGTGCCAGCGCCGCCGCGAACCGGGCGTCGTCGGGGATCTGGCCGGCGCCGACGCTGTTCGCGACGGTCGCCGTCCGGCCGGAGTCGTAGAACTGGTTGCGCTGGGCGGTCCACAGCCGCACCGTCGCGTGCGCCGAGCCGCCGCGGAACAGCGCGTCCAGCTGCGCGGCCTGCTGCGCGTCGATCTGCCCCGGGGCGCGGAACATGGCCGCGGTGACCCGCGGCTCGACGCCGGTGCTGACGTAGGCCTGCGCGGTCTGGGAGGCCTCGGTCAGGGCGTGGTCGGCCAGCAGGCGGTCGTTGACCACGATCAGGGCAACCCCGAGGGTCGCCATCGCGGCGACGCTGACCAGGGCGAACGTGGTCGTGAGCGAGTGGCGGCGCACGCCCCTCCCCCCGGTGCATCGCTCGCGGCGGACGCCGGTGACGTCCCTGACGTCTTCGGATCGGCGCGTCGGGGAAGCTGCTTGAGGGGGATCAGGCCCGCCCGTCCCGGATCCGGGCCAGCCAGGCCTGCGCCTGCGCGTACTCGGCGTCCGAGACGCCGTCCCGCAGCACCGGCGCGACCCGGTCGGCCCGCCGGTAGGACCCCAGGTACCGGACGTCGGCGCAGATCCGGTGCAGCCCGATCAGCGCCTCACCGACCCGCGCCTCGTCGACGTGCCCCTCGACGTCCACCGAGAAGAAGTAGTCGCCGATTCCGCCGCCGGTCGGGCGGGACTCGATCCGGGTCAGGTTGATCCCGCGGACGGCGAACTCGGTGAGGATCTCCAGCAGCGCGCCCGGGTGGTCCCGGCCGATGGTCAGCATCAGCGAGGTCTTATCCGCGCCCGACATGGGCGCCGGCGGCAGCGGCCGGGAGACCAGCACGAAGCGGGTGACGGCGTCCGGCCGGTCCCCGATGTCGTGGGCCAGCGACTCCAGGTGGTACTCCTGCCCGGCCAGCGGCGAGGCGATCGCGGCGTCGTACGGCGCGTCCGGTGCGGCCACGACCGCGGCGGCCCCGGCGGTCGACGAGGCGGGCAGCGCGACGGCCGCCGGCAGGTTCGCCGCCAGCCAGCCGCGGCACTGCGCCTCGGCGTGCGGGTGCGTCGCGACCCGGCGGACGTCGGCCAGCCGGGTGCCCGGCCGGGCCAGCAGGTCGAAGGTGACCGGGACCAGCGTCTCGCTGCGGATCCCCAGCGCCGGGCCGGAGGCCAGCTCGTCCACGGTGGCCGACACCGAGCCCTCCACCGAGTTCTCCACCGGCACCATGGCAGCGTCGACCTCACCGCTGCGCACGGCGTCCAGGGCGGCCGCCACGGTCACGCAGGGCACCCGGACGGCGTCCGGCTCCCCGGCGGCCGCGAGGTGGGCCAGCAGGGCGGCCTCGCAGAACGTGCCCCCCGGGCCCAGGTACCCGTACCGGGGGGCGGCGGGGGGCTCGGTCATGACGCCGTCCGCCCGGTGCGGGGCGGCTGGGGGCTCACGGCGGCCCGGCGCAGCGCATAGCCGATCACCTGCTCCTCCTCCGGGGACAGCGGGGCCTCGGACGCGCCGCGCTTCACGCCCTTGGCGTAGGTACGGGTCTCGGACCGGCCGTTGATCGAGCTGAGCACCAGGCCGTCGCCGGTGTCGTCGAGTAGGGCCACTGAGAACGACAGCCGCCCGCCCATGTCCCCGAAGGCGTCGTACCGGACGACGGCCACGTGCCGGATCGCGTCGGCGAGGTCGTCCCGCACCCGGCCGACGTCACCGGTGAGCGCCTCGACCTGTGCCCGCAGCCCCTCGACCTCGCGGGTCTTGCGGTCCACGGCGTCGACAAAGGAGGCCTGCTCGTCGTCGCCCTGCAGCAGCGTGTAGGCGCGGCGCATCCGGGACAGCCGAACCAGCGCCACGACCGCGACCACGAGGGCGACGATGGCGACGCCGGCCGCCACGACGGCCACCAGGTCGGCCGTGCCGGCGTCCAGGAACGAGGAGAGGGCGGCGGACGGTCGGGCGGTTGGGATCACGGTGGTCACGGGACTTTCTGCCGGCGGGACGGGCCTCGACCGCCGAGGGTAACCGCCGGGCCAACCGGCTGCCCGCCCGGGCGCCGTATGGTCGGGCCATGCACCACGAACCGGGCTACGTCGATCTCGGGTACGCCCGGGTGGACACCGACCGGGCCGCGCGCACCGGCGACCCCGAGGTGGTCTTCGGCGCCGGCAAGACCCCGGCGCAGGTCGTCGACCTCCTCGGCACGCTCGGCGCGGCCCACCCGGAGCGGGCCGTGCTGGCCACCCGGCTCGCCGACGCCGCGCTCGCGGCGGTCGTCGAAGGGTTCCCCGACGCGCTCGTCGACCCGGTGGCCCGCAGTGCCGCGGTGGGGCCGCTGCCGCGGCCGAGCGGCCTGGTCCGGGTGGTGGCCGCGGGCACCTCCGACGCGCCGGTCGCGGCCGAGGCGGCGTTCACCGCGGCCGCGTTCGGGGCGGGCACCACCCGGGTCGACGATGTCGGCGTGGCCGGGCTGCACCGGCTGCTCGCCGTCCGCGGGGACCTCGACGACGCCGACTGCCTGGTCGTCGTGGCCGGGATGGAGGGCGCGCTGCCATCAGTCGTGGGTGGCCTGACCGGCGTGCCGCTGGTGGCCGTGCCCACCTCGGTGGGGTACGGCGCCTCGTTCGACGGCCTGGCGGCCCTGCTCGCGATGCTCAACTCGTGCGCCCCCGGCGTGGTGGTGGTCAACATCGACAACGGGTTCGGAGCCGGCGTCTTCGCCGCGCGAGTGGCCCGACGGGCGGCGCCGCGATGACCCTCGCCTGGTTCCAGTGCCCCTCCGGCGCGAGCGGGGACATGCTGCTCGGCGCGCTGCTGGACGCCGGGGCCCCGTTGGACGCCGTCCAATCGGCCCTGGACGCCGTGGGTGTGGAGCCGATCGAGGTCACCGTGCGGACGGTTCAGCGCGGGGGGCTGGCCGCCGCCAAGGCGGACGTGCGCGCCGCCGAGGCGGCCAGAGCGCGCACCTGGGCGGACGTGCGCCGGCTGCTCGCCGCGGCTGCGCTACCGGAGCAGGTGCGCGGTCGGGCGCTGGACGTGTTCTCCCGGCTGGCCGCGGCCGAGGCCCGTGCGCACCGGATCCCCGCGGACGACGTCCACTTCCACGAGGTCGGTGCGCTGGACGCGATTGCCGACATCGTGGGGGTCAGCGCGGCGCTGCACGCGCTCGGCGTGACCACCGCTGCCTGCCAGGGGGTGGCGCTGGGCAGCGGCACGGTGCGGGCCGCCCACGGCGTGCTGCCGGTGCCGGCGCCCGCGGTCGCCGAGCTGCTCGCCGAAGTGGGCGCCCCGGTCTGGTCCGGGCCCGCGGACGTCGAGCTGTGCACCCCGACCGGCGCCGCGCTGCTCGCCTCGGTGGTCACCCACTGGGGGCCCACCCCGCCCGGCCGGATCCGATCGCGAGGCTACGGCGCCGGCGAGCGGGAGCTGGACGGGACGCCGAACCTGCTGGGCGTGCTGCTGCTGGAGCCCATGGGCGCACCGGAGGAGGGGGCGGACGGCCCGACCCAGCTGGTGCTGGCCGCGAACGTCGACGACCTGGACCCCCGGATCTGGCCGGTGGTGCTGACCCGGCTGCTCGACGCCGGGGCCGCGGACGCCTGGATCACCCCAATCGTCATGAAGAAGGGCCGGCCCGCGCACACCGTGACCGTGCTGGTCGACCCAGCCGCCGCCGAGGCGGTGCGCCGGGTGCTGTTCACCGAGACGTCCACCATCGGGCTGCGTGAGCACGAGGTCACCAAGCGGGCGCTGCAGCGGCACGTGGTGACCGTCCGGGTGCTGGGCCACCCGGTACGGGTCAAGGTGGCCGAGCTGCACGGCGAAGAGGTCAACGCCCAGCCGGAGTTCGAGGACGTCGCCGCCGCCGCGGAGGCGACCGGTCGCCCGGTCAAGGCAGTGCTGGCCGCCGCCCTGGCCGCCGTTCACGGCGGCTGACCGGCCGGCTGCCCGGCCCCCGGCGGGCTCGCCCTGGCCCAGCTCAGGAGGTGGCGGCTGCTTCGGTCCAGGTCGCGGTGGCCTGAGCGAGGGGTGAGGGGGCCCGGGCATGGTCGGGGATTTCGGTTCCGTCGGGTCGGTGGGTGTGCAGGGTGCCGTCGGGGCCGCGGGTCATGCGGTCGCCGTGGTCGTGGATGGTGTGGTGGTGTCGGGAGCACAGCAGGGCGAGGGTGTGCAGGTCGGTGCGGCCGCCGAGGGACCAGGGGAGCAGGTGGTGGACTTCGCACCAGTCGGCGGGTCGGTCGCAGCCGCAGAAGCGGCAGCCGCCGTCGCGTAGGCGCACGGCGCGGCGTTGGACGGGAGTGGGGTCTTTGCGGGCCCGGCCGATGTCGAGGGGTTCGGATGCCCGGGTCGGGTGTCGTCGACCAGGACGGGCACGACGGTGGCGTCGCACAGGGTCCGTAGCCCGGTCCAGGCGCTGATCGGTCCGTGCCGCTCGAGGTGGGCATGGCCCACCGCGTCGCGCACCGCGGACAGCCCGATGACGATACGGACCTGGGGTCGTTCCCCGCCGGTGGACGGCAGCGTTGCGTGGGCCAGGGCCAGCTCGGCCAGGTGCGTGAGGGCGTCCGCGCGCAGCTGTGGGGCGGTGCGGTCGTCGCCGGTCGTGCGCAGCGCCTGCCCGGCTGCCTCCAGGGCGGTGATCAGCGCGGTGCCCTCGATGGGGCCGAGCAGGCGTCGAGGGCGACCATCCCGTCGTAGGCGGGGGACACGGCCAGGTACCGGCGAGCCTGGACGGCGCCGACGTCGTCGATGTCGGCGCCGGGGTCGACCGCGGCGGCCCAATGCTCGACCACCGCGCGCAGCTGGCGCGGGTCGAGCCGGCGGGCCGCCTCGAGCAGGACTGGTTCCGCCGCAGCCGCGGCCGCCGTGCGCTGCCGGGTGGCGGTCACCCCACGGGCCAGCACCTGGGCGCGGGCGACGGACAGCTCACCGGCGGCGAACGCCGCCGACCGCGGGCAGCAGCTCGCGCCGCGTATGCCCGGTGCACAGCCGCTCCCGGGCCGCCCCGGCGGTCATCCGCAGGTCCGCCCGGGCCCACGCCAGCCCCGACACCGCACCGTCGCCCTGCCAGCCCTGCGCGGTGTCGAACGCGGTCAGCCGCCGGGTGAACTCCGCCTCGGCCCGGTCCACCAACGCGCGCAGCCGCACCAGCTCCTCGCCGAGCACGACCAGACCCGCGACCTGCTGTGCCCCGAGCCGGTCCAGCACCCCGGCCAGGTCGTCGAGCGGCGAACCAGTCGAACACATGGCCCGCATGTCTGCTTAAGTGAAGTCCGGTATGTGGCTTTCGTTGGGCTTCAGCAGGGTGTGCAGGGGGTGCGGGTCGGTCTGCACGGCTTGTTCGAGGAGGCGGTAGAAGAGCAGTCCGCGGCTTCGCGAGGTGCGCCGGTTGAACCGGAAGGTGAACTCGTCGAGGTAGTAGGGCAGGTGCTGTTCCCCGACCCGGTAGTGCAGGGTGCCGGTGAGCCAGCGTTTGAGTAAAGAGGCGACCAGGTGCACCCCGGGAAGCACGCTGGCCCGGTCTTGGGTCGTATCGCTGGTGGTGTACTCGTGGGTGTAGCCGAGGCCGGTCAGCCGGCGCAGCGCGCGGGTGCCGTCGGTGCGCACGAGGGACCCCGGTTCGATGACCTCGGTGGCGAACTCGAGCAGCTCGGCGGTGCCGGGGCGCTGCGCGACGGCGAGCCGGACCCGCCCCAGCCGGCGAGAGTCGTTGTGCTCCACGGCCACCAGGACGCCGACCTTGTCGCCGAAGCCGCCCATCGTGCCGCGGCTGACGCCGCCGATCATCGTCTCGTCGAGCTCGACGACACCGCTCAGCCGGTCGCGTTCCGGGCGGACCATGGCGCGGCGCAGCTTGTGCAGCCACGCCCACGCGGTCTCATACGAGCCGAACCCGAGCACCCGCTGCAAGCCGAGCGCGGACACCCCGTTCTTCTGCGAGGTCACGAACCAGACCGCCGCGAACCACGTCGACAGCGGGGTGTGGGTCCGGTGGAAGATCGTGCCCGCCGT
>Ga0208851_1000976_pt1 | contig 10520 bp, 6 predicted proteins | sample NGESurshal092012_FD_184481 | JGI IMG/M metagenome (GOLD analysis project Ga0208851, IMG submission 184481) | Arctic peat soil microbial communities from Barrow, Alaska - NGEE Surface sample 415-2 shallow-092012 (SPAdes) | ecosystem: Environmental > Terrestrial > Soil > Wetlands > Peat ... | reverse complement strand
CGTCCCTGACCGACGGCACCGCCCCTGCAGTGGTGCAGCGATCAGGTTCCCGAACCCACCTGCCGGGAGGACATCCTGCGAGGGGAACAGCCGATCGTATGAGGACAGGCTCATCCGACCCCTGATCCCCATCGCCTCCCGCAGCAGGCCGATCCCCAACTGCCGAGCAACGCTGGCCTGCACGGGCGCCGTGAAGAACGTCCACACGTGAGCACCGATGCCCGACCGCGACACCTCGAGCGCCGCCGGCACCCGATGAGCGCGGGCTGCCTTCAGGAACGCCAACGCGTCGAGCATCGATGAGGCTCCGTCGAAGTCGGCAGCCAGCCACTGACAGGTGTCGTCACGCAGCAGCGGGTACAAGCCGAGGTCGATCTCGCCAGCCAGGTGCGCGGTGACCACCTCGGCAGTCAGCGGCAGGTAGGTAGTCGACCGCGGATCCATTCCGCGACGCCACCCGCCTGCGACCGCCGGCATCCAGCCCGACTTCGCCGTGCGTGCGCTCTCCCACCGCACCGCGTAAACATCGCGGCGAGCAGAGAACAGGTCGGCAAAGAACCCCACCTTGGCCGCCGGTGTCGACGACAACGAGAGGGGTCCCGCAACTGAACCGAGCCCGCCGATCTGCGTCGGCCCCGGCGGTCCCGCCTCCGACGGGGAAAGCCGCAAGACCGTGCTGAGCCGCTCGTTCTCGGCGCGCAGGCGCCGCACTTCTGCGCGCAGCTCCGCGAGATCCGCCTCCCCGCAGGAGACGCTAGCGATCTCGCGACGTGGTCGGACGAGGTGGCGCGACGACACGCTCCCGACAAGGGGTGAGTGGGTGCACGTCCTCCCGGCGCGGGTCCCGACGAAGCTGCGGATGATGCAGCTCGGCCCCCCGCTGCAAGGTTGGCGGTTCGCAGCAGCGGGCCAGCAGGGGGTCGACGCGCGAGGCTCGATACGGCCGTCAAGCACGCCGAAGACTGACACTGACAAGGCCCGTCTTCACGCGGGCCACGTCCGACTATCGCACGCGAGTTGACAGGAAGAGCGTCCGACTATCGCGCGGCTAGTGACGGCATGGAGTCGCGTTGACGCCGTCAACAAGCCACCTCCCACAAGTGACCTGCGGAAACGCACGAAATCGCGGCCGGCGCGGTCACGTCGAGTGACCGGCCGACCGCGAATACCCGTGTCCTGCAAGGGATGAGGAGTCGGGATTGAGACCCGCCTCCTCCTGCGGCATTTGCGCAGGTCAGAGGCTTGTCGTGGTGGAGGTGGCGGGAATCGAACTCGTCCGAACCGTCGGGACCCGTCGGATCCCGGTGCTCGTGAGCACGACCCGTCGGGTTCCGTCGGGACCGCTCGGATCCCGTTGGGTCCGCCCGTTGACGCCGTCAACACGGGAGCGGCGCCGGCGGCGGGCCCCAGACGCTTCGCCGAGACGACGAACCACGGCATCGATTGACGTGCGGGACCAGACCCACCAGACGCCGGATTGCCGAAGGGCGGGAGGTCGGCTCGGTGCTACGGCGCCTCGCGGATAACAAGGTAACTGTTGCTCTGTGATCAGTTTGAGATACATTTAGCCTGGTATCGAAAGAGGTGTCCCATGGCGCGGACGAAGACCCCTCGGGAGCAGTGGCTCGACCTGCTCCCGGCAACGTTCACGCACGCGCGCGCGCGCGAACTCGGCATCAGCGACTGGGCGCTGTCTGCGATGCGCCGCGAGGGGCTCCTGGACCAGCCGACCCGGGGCATCTACGCGCGGGCCGCGGGCGAGGCTCTCGACAACGACCTGCTCACTATCGCGACGCGAGCTCCCTCCGCGACGCTGTGCCTGCGCTCCGCCCTGGCTAGATACGACCTCATCGACGACCTCCCGGGCAGCATCGACATCGCTGTGCCCGCTCGCACTCGCCCCCCGAAGATGGACCTGCCGATCACCTGGCACAAGTTCGCGATCGACACCTTCGACATCGGGCGCGAACAGATCGAACTGGCGCCCGGGACCAGCATCGGGATCTACAGCGCGGAGCGCTGCATCATTGATGCCTTCCGGCTCCGCCGGCTCGAGGGACCAGAACTCGGCCACGACGCCCTGCGCCGGTGGCTGACACGACGAGGCTCGCAACCGGGGCAGCTGATCCGACTGGCCTCACAGTTCCCGCGAGCAGAGACCCCACTTCGCCGCGCACTGGAGGTCCTGCTGTGAAGCCGACCCGCCAGACCGCTGCCGGCCGTGCCTACCTCGACCTGCAGAACCTGGCCCGACGGAGCGGCCGCCCCACCGAGGAGCTGTTGTCCCTCTACGTCCTGGAAGGGTTCCTCGCCCGGCTCAGCGCCTCCGGATTCAACCGCCAACTCATCCTCAAGGGCGGCGTTCTGCTCGCTGCCTTCGACGTGCGCCGCCCCACCCGAGACGTCGACCTGCAAGCCCTGGACCTCTCCAACGACGTCGCCACCGTCCTCGCCCTCGTTCGCCAGATCGCCGCCATCGCCACTGACGACGGTCTCGAGTACCTTCACCAGCGTGCGACCGTCGAGACCATCCGGGACGAGGGTGAGTACGCCGGAGTCCGCGTCAACATGGTCGCGATCTTGGCCAGCGCGACCATCGCGTTCCACGTCGACATCAACGTCGGCGACCCGATCAGCCCGGCCGCTCAGGACATCGAGCTGCCTCGGATCCTCGGCGGCACCCTCGAACTCCGCGGCTACCCCCTGGCGATGGTTCATGCCGAGAAGATCGTCACCGCCGTGAGCCGTGGCACAGTCAACACACGCTGGCGCGACTTCGGCGACATCTACACACTGTCCCATGAGCACCCCCTGGTCGGCGGCGAGCTCACCCAGGCAATCACCACCGTCGCTGTCCACCGGGGGGTCGATCTCCAGCCGCTCGGTGAAGTCCTCGAGGGGTGGGCCCCCGTCGCGCAGGGCAGGTACTCGGCCTGGCGACGCAAGCACCAGCGCACCGCGCTTCCAGAAGCGTTCCAGGACGTCCTCGACGCCGTCACCCACTTCGCAGACCCGGCCATCACCGGGGATGTCTCGCGGAAGAGCTGGGACCCCGTCCGGCTGGAATGGATGTAGAGCCTCAGGGCCGGTAGCCAGCGGTACAGGAGCGGTTCCGGGGTTGGCGCAACGACCGCGGGCACGGGCACAGTCGGAATCAGCGCACTGAGGGCCGTCGCGTCAGGCAGCTTCCTCGATCGACGCAGCCAGTCAGCCGTGGTCGCGTGATGCTTCGAGGGCTTCGTGGATCAGGTGATAGCCGATCCGTTCCTGCTCCAGTCGCACGGAGGGACCGAAGACGTCGGCGCACAGGTCGGCATACAGGAGTTGCTCGTGCTCGGTGAGCCGGGCGAGGGCGGCGCGGCTCGGAGTCGGCTCATGTCCCCAATGGCTCTCGTGAGCCAGCAGGGTGCCCCTGTCCATGAGGATCGATCGCGTGCGGGGGAAGTGCGCGCGCAGGCCGTCGAGGATGGCGAAGCCGTGGGTGTCCAGGTCGCCCCAGTAGAGCAGCTCGACCTTGTGGAGCCAGCCGATGTGCGCGAGGCGGCCGAGCCCGTACCCGGAGCCGAGCACGGCGATCATGTCGGGCGCCTCGGGCAGAGCGAGATAGGTGATCTCGTTCTCGATGATGAGCACACGCCGTGCCATCGAGCCTAGGCCTGCAAGGTCATCGGCGCGTGCGCTGACCTCGAGGAACCCACCTGGCAGGAGGCGCGAGGAGTCCAGTGTCCGGAGCCGCACGTAGTCAGGCTTGCGGCGAAATCCGAAACGCCCCGCGAGATCCGACCGGGGCGCTGACACGTCGACTCGCTCAGGAGGAAGGACCTCGCACAGCAAGTCGGAGAGCAGAGCCCGATTCGTCTCGAGGAACTTCGTATCGACGCCGGGTACGTCGACCTCCCGCAGGTACACCGGTTCCGCGTCGTGCGTCGACACCCACGCCACGACCGCCAGGGCACGCGGCCACACGTCCGGCTTCTCCAGCACCCGCATCGGATGAGCCTCGACCCACTCACCGAGCGCGGGGATCCGATTCGTTGTCAGCGTGGCGATCTCGTCGTACTCACGCACCTTCGGACCGACGCCGAGCAGTGCCCAGAGCGACTCGGGAGTGTCGATCCAGACCCGACACGGCACCTCATTCGCGCCGACGACACGTCCCCCGACCGTGGTGGTCTCCACGCGTAGGTGTCGCGGATGCGCCGCGCGCCAGCGCAGAGCCCACTCCTGAGCCGCGCCGAGGTCGGCCGCGAGCTCGGTCGGGGTTGGCCCGCGGACCGGCAGCGAGATCGGCTCCCACGTCTGGGCGCGAGCGTGCCGGCCGAGGAGGTCCCCGCGCGCCCAGCGTCGCTGCAGGGCGTCGAGGACGTCGGAGGGCTCTGTCCACCGTGAGGCCACGGAACGACTCACGCCGCTCCCCCGGCGTGGTCGTGAGCTGCGTCGATGTCTACGACCGGGATCTCAGTGATCGCGAGCCGGTCGTGGATTGCCTTGCGGTGGTGGTACTCCTCGATCGTGAGGGTCTGCAGGTGCGAACTGCTTCCCGAGGTGTTGCTGACATAGCCGACCGCGGACACGAACGGCTCGATCACGTGGATCTTCTGCAGCGGCGTGACGATGAGCAGCTGCAGCCCGAGGCGCTCGAACAGTGAGAGCGCGAACCGCGTCGACTCATCCGATCCTCGTCCGAACGCCTCGTCGATGACGACGAACCTGAACGTCTTCGAGCGGGACGATCCCCAGTCCAGCTTGAACTGGTAGGCCAATGAGGCGGCCAGGATCGTGTAGGCCAGCTTCTCCTTCTGTCCGCCGGACTTTCCGCCGGAGTCGGTGTAGGTCTCGTGCTCGGTGTCGTCGGTCCGCCACCGCTCAGAGGCGGAGAAGGTGAACCAGTTGCGCACGTCGGTGACGCGTCGGGTCCACGTGCGGTCCAGCTCGGTGAGGCCCTCGCGGCCCTTGAATCGCTCGATGAGCCGCTTCACCTGCAGGAACTTGGCCTCGCCGTACTGCTCAGTCTCGTCGGCGAGGGCGCCCTCTGTGCAGGCGCGCAGATCGCTGATGAACGCGCGCACGTCTTGATTGCTGGTGCGTTGGCCGTCGAGGCGGATGTAGCGGCCAGGGTCGTAGTCGATGCCGGTGAGTGACTCGTTGATGGTGTCGATGCGCTCGTTGATCAGGCTGACCTGCATGTTGAGTTGGGCGAAGAACGACGCGACGTCGCGGATGGTGTTGGTGTTGAGGTAGTCCTTGAATTGCGCCTCGAATCGGGGCAGGTCGTCCTTGGAGATGCGCGCGTGCAGGCTCCGGAACTCCTCAGCCGACTCGATCGCGGCGTCGATCTCCTGTGTCTCCAGCGGGTAGTCCGCACGGAACTGCCCCATCCGCTTGACCGCCCGCGCGAGGGCGAGACGCTGCTGACGCTCAGTCTCCTCGAGCTCGCGATCGAGTTGCTCACGTTGGGCCTGCTGGAGGGCATCGACAGCCCCGAGGTCTCTCGGTAGAGCCCCGAGCCGAGCTCGCAGCTGCTCGCGGACGGGGTCGAGGAGGACGGCGTCCGGCGCGGACAGGCTCGAACGGATCCGTTCCAACGATGCGGTGTGATCCTCGGCCTTGGTCCGGGCGTGTCCGATGCGGTCTTGCACGTCGCTTCGTTCTCGGTCGCACTCTGCGATCAGGCGTTCGATGTCGTCGAGAGCCTCACCGATACCGCGAAGGGCGTCCGAGGCGGCCTCGATCTGGCGGGTCTCGGCATCGAGGGAGGCCACGAGGCTGACGCTGGACTGGTAGTCCAGCTCGGTGAAGTCGGTGACCCGACGGAGGGCTTCGAGGTCTCCCCGACGAGCGCGCAAGTCACGGTCCCGTGCTTCGAGCTCACCGCGCAGCGTCGAGTCCTTGGCAAGGTCACGCTGCAGCTCGCCGGCTCGGGCGAGCAGCAGATCGATCTTGCCTTGGTTGCTCCACCCGAGTACCCACTGGGCGCGGTCGTCGATGCGGTGGCGGTCGTCCTTCTCGTGGCGGCCGCCGATGCCCTTGACCTGCCCTTGAGCGGTGACTGCGCGGTCGGACCGGCGAAACTCCTCCAGCGTCGTGGCGCACACTTGGTCCGCGCGGTGGGCGAGCTCGGCCTCGAGCCAGGCGAAGTGCGGGGTGTCGGTGCTGATCTCGACGGTGTCGCAGAGCAGGAGCCCGGTGTCGCTGCGATCGGGTCGACGCACCGTGTTCGCGCCGACCCGGTAGTAGACGATGCGGGCTCCGAGGTGCCGTCCGTTGATCCAGGACGCGATGGAGTTGTAGTGCTCGTTCGGTACGAGCAGCGACAGGGCGAAGCCGCGTAGCACGCGCTCCGCGACGCCCTCCCACTCGCCGTGCTCGGGTCGCACCTGCAGCAACTCACCGGCGAACGGCACCAAGTCGAGGTCGATGCCGAGCTCCTCGCACATCGCGCTGCGCAGCTCCTGGCTCCGTCGGGGAATGTTGGTACGCCGCTGCTGCAGACTGAGCAGCTCGGCGTTGACCTCGCCCGCGGCCTCCTCGAGCTTCTCGCGCCCGACCGCGGCGCGGTCGCGAGCCGCCTGCAGCTCGGCGTCGTCGGCGTCGAGAGCGTCCATGCGCCCGGTTGCCACCGCGAGTCTCGCGGCGAGAGTGGTCGGTGAGTCGACGGGTTCGAGCCCGAGTCGCTGCAGCAGCGCCGTGATTTCGCGATGGCGGCTGTATCGAGTCTCGCGCTGCACCTCCGCGGAGCGCCGTTCCTTGGCGATCTGCTCGAGACGGTCACCGCCGTAGCCGGCCCGTTGCAGGACGAGCTGGGTCTGGCGCTCCCGATGCGCCACGAGTGCTTCGGAGAGTCCGTGATGATCACCCCTCAGCGAGTCCACCCTCGCCTGCCAGGATCGGATCGAGTCCTCGAGCAGGTCTGCCCGGATCTCGTCGAGTGCGGATGGCAGCGCATGACGCAGGGTCGTGAGGTGGTCTGCGCGGCCGACATGCTGGTCGTAGGCGTCGCAGTCAGCGAGGAGCGGATCGAGCTGCGCGAGCTGCGCCCGGGCTCGGGAGACGGCCTCGTGGGCCTTGGTCAGGTTGTCGAAGTGCTCGATGAGCTGGGCCACCCACTGGTCGGAGTCGAAGGGCTCGAGCATGTGGTCGCGCACGAAGTCGTTGAGATCACCGACCGACTTCATCGACACCGTCTGGTGGAACAGCTCCATCGCCTGTTCCGACTCGATGCCCAGTCGACGACGGAAGTCAGCGCCGTAGGCCTTGAACGAGTCGTGCACGTGTCCCAGCGTGCGCAGCCTCTTGCGAACGTCCGCGGACTCCGCGCCGAAGCCGCTGAGGTCCTCGGCGACGCTCAGGCCCCGGTCCGCGGTCAGGAACACCCGCTGCGCCTGCTGCTCGCTCTCGCGCAGCCAGAAGACCTGCGCGAGACTGACGGTCGAGTCGAGGGCATCGTTGGCGAAGACCCCGAGGATGACGGAGTAGGTGTTCCCGGGCCGCAGAGCGACCGGGCGGCTGATGCCCGTCTCCTCGTTGCGCTCGGACTTGTAGTGCCCGCGCACGTAGGACACCAGGGTGCGCTCGCGGCTCTCCGCGCCGGCCGCCTTGTTGTAGGCGATCCTCCCCGAGGGCAGTAGCAGCGTCGTGATCGCATCGACGAGGGTGGACTTGCCCGAGCCGATGTCACCGGTCAGCAGGCCCGTAGCGCCGTCGAGGCCGAGGGTCCACACCGACTGGTCGAACGTTCCCCAGTTGAGCACCTCGAGTCGCTGCAGCCGGAATCCTGCGCGCGACTCGCGGGGCTCGAGCTCATCGGCACCGAAGAGTGCGGTCGTCATTGCAGCGCCTCGTCGTCGGGGTCGATGCCGTCTGCGGCGTTCGGACTGGCGCGATACGCCGCGAGCCGCTCGTCGAAGTCGGCGAGCCACTGCGCGTCGACGAACGCCTTCAGGATCCGGCGTACCTCGTACTCCGGGGGCCTGTCGCCCACCTTGCGCAGGAAGCCGAGCTCGACGGCCTTCCCGATGTGGGAGTCGACGAGATCGACCAGGCGCGCCTCGTTCGAGCTGGTCGGCAGGAACACCACGAGCATCTCGAGGATCTGGTCGCGGGTGAGCATGAGCCTGCTCTCCGCGGACGACGCGTCGGCCTCGGCCAGCTTCTTGCGCAGCAAGGCCAGGAGCAGGCTGACCGGGAACGACAGAGCCCGGCGAGCGACGAGCCGTGGGATCACCGGCTCGTCGGATCCCTCGTCGGGATCCGGGCGCGAACGTAGGAACGCGTAGCCCTCGCTCTCGTCGATGATCGCGACGAGCCCGAGCACGGCAACGTAGTCCTGCACCTGGGGTTGGAGGGCAAGGAGCTGCTGCCAGACGGCAGGAGTGGTGTCGCGATATACGACTCCCTTCATCAAGGCCGTCGCGACCACCGAGAGGTTGGGCTCGGTGCGCGCCGTGGTGGTGCCGCTCATGAGGTCCGCCTCTCGCTCGCGGGGCCGCGCAGATACGTCAGTCCCGGCACTCGAGCGACCCGGATCCGTCCCTCGGGGTCCGTCCAGCTCACGCTGTCACGGGTGTCGCCATCGATGATCGTCTGGAAGGCCGGGTCGGTCAGCGAGAAGTAGCCCACGAGCTCCGCGAGCCCGTGTTCGAGCGGGGCTGTCTTGAGCACCTCGCTCAGCGCGACCTGCGACCGCTGGGCGAGGGCGCGACGGACCTCCGACGCGAGCCGCTCACGATCGATGAAGGTCTGCTCGAAGAGGATGGATACGTCGAGCTCAGCGTCACCCGCGACGGCCGGTGACGTATCGAGTGCCAACGCCGGGCGCGGTGAATACAGCGGACGCTCGAACGGCAGAGCGATGCTGGGGCCGGTGGCATCGAGGTCGTAACCCGGTGCGCCACCCGGGTTGTCACGCAGGGCCAGCGAGTGCGACTCGATGGAGCGCAACACGTCCATGACACGTCGGTTCTCCAGCCATGCGCGGTCGTCGAGGAATCGACGCAGCTGCTCCGACAGCAACCGCACCGTGGCCTGGGTGCGCTCCCCCGCATCGAGCCAGTCGAAGTGCACTCGCCGGATCCGCGGATCGGCCTCCTCGATCGCGTCGAGCGCGTGCACCCGGGCCAGCAGGTCGGCGAACTCCTCCTGCCGGCTGCGCACGAGGAGGAAGTCGTAGAACGCGTGGAAGCTGCGCCCCTGATCGGACTCGGCGATCGCGCCCCGATCACCGAGGACGTCGTCGAGGAGGTCACCCTTCGAGCCCTCCCACGTCGCGACCCGCTCACGCAACCGGCGATCGAGCACTCGGAAGTTGTCCTCGACCTCGCGGAAGTCACTGAGCAGCCCGGTCGCAGTCATGACGAACTGCTGATATCGGTCTCGGATCGCTGTGGCGTCCATGAGCTCGACGTGACCCTCGTTGAGTGCCGCGATCTCCTCGTCGAGCTCGGCACGTCGGCGGTGGAGCTCCTCGAGGCGGACATCTCGGTCGGTCTCGCCGCCGAACGCGATCTGGCGGAGGAGGTCGAAGGCCGTGCTCAACCGCGACTCGGTGCCCACGAAGCTGCGCTGTGGCAGCGCCCGCACCCACCCGACCGCACGCTCGAGTGCAGGTGTCGCGTCGAGATGGGCGTCGGTGGAGCCCGGCGGGTAGTACTTGCGCAGCCACCCGGCGGACGGCGCCGACCAGTCGTCGAGGTAGGCCTTGGCCGATCGGGGGAAGGTGTCCTCCCCCAGCTGCCCGTTGAGCCCGTAGAGCGTCTCCTCGAGCCGCTCGGCCAGCGATGCGAACAGAATCGACCGCACGTTCTCGTCGACGAAGACCCTGCCGAGGAACGACAGGATCAGCGCAGCGTGGTCGGCCCGGAGCAGGCGCCAGGCAGCACTGTCCTGGCGGAGCCGCTCGATATCGTCGTAGTCCACCGGCCCCCACCACGATCACTCGTCTCAGCCTGCACGGGGATGCTACGAGGTACCTCCGACGGTACGACGCTGACCCCGCGACAGACTCTGCGTGATCGGGTGACGGTGGCGGGAATCAACTCGTCCGACCCGTCCGGACACGCCGGAACCCGGTGGTTGCGAGCACAACCCGTCTACCCCGGGATCGGCACGCCTGACTCGTTTCACGGCCAGCTGCGAAGAGCCAGCAAACCTCTGCGACAGGGCGCCACGGCGCTGAGGCCGGGGCTTACCCGGACACGCTCGTTGACTCAAGATTCGTCCGACTATCGAACGCACATCTGACACAAGGAGCGTCCGGCTATCGCGCGCCAGGTGACGCTGTGGAGTCGTGTTGACGCCGTCAACACAACTCCGTCCGCCAGGGACCTGCGGCAACGCTCAAGATCGCGGCCGGCGCGGTCACGTCGAGTGACCGTGCCGGCCGCGAAACCCCTTGTCCTGCACGGGAAGAGGAGTCGGGAGGAACTCCCGCCTCCTCTTGGAGCGTTTCCGCAGGTCAGAGGCCTAACAGGGGTGGAGGTGGCGGGAATCGAACCCGCGTCCTTCGTTGGCGATCAGGGGCT
>Ga0208851_1000975_pt1 | contig 10524 bp, 10 predicted proteins | sample NGESurshal092012_FD_184481 | JGI IMG/M metagenome (GOLD analysis project Ga0208851, IMG submission 184481) | Arctic peat soil microbial communities from Barrow, Alaska - NGEE Surface sample 415-2 shallow-092012 (SPAdes) | ecosystem: Environmental > Terrestrial > Soil > Wetlands > Peat ... | reverse complement strand
GAGCTGCTCGAAGCCGCATTGGCGCTGTTCGTCGAGAAGGGTTTTTCCGCCACGCGCGCCGAGGAGATTGCGCAACGGGCCCCGGTTGAGGAAAGACACGTCCTTCTGCATGCGCAGGAGATAATTCTTTCCGTCGCAGGTCAGCGTGAACGCCGACTGATAGTTGCCATGGAGAACGAAGCCGAGGCCGACGGCCATGCCGATCGCCATGCCTTTCAACAGATCGGTCATCAGGATCGCGGCGATGGTGACGGCGAAGGGCGCGAATTGCGCGAAGCCTTTCTCGAACTGCTCGATGACGAGCTTCGGCTTGGCGAGTTTGTAGCCGGTGAGCAGCAGCAGCGCGGCCAGCAGCCACCCGGCGGGTCCCAGCCCCGCCGCACCGCGCCGTTCCACCCACATCGCGACCACGACCTTCGAGACGTCCCGCGTCGACTTCCCATCATGCGTCGCGGACGGCGGTCGTGGGTGGGCTAGCTGCCGAGCACCGGGTGGTTGCCGCGGATGCGGGTGTCCGGGTCGACGGCGCGCTTGACCGGCTGCAGCTTCTGCAGCCGGTCCGGGGCGTAGGCCCGCTCGGCGCCTTCGTGCGCTGAGAGGAAGGTGAATGCCGTCTGGTCCACGGTGTACGCGGCGAGGCCGGCCCGCACCTCGGCCAGCCCGGCCGCGACGGCTGGAACCGCCGGCGCGATGCCCAGGGCGAACAGCAGGTACTCGTGCTCGATCCGATGGGCCACGGCGTTCCCGCTGACGTCGCGGGCGAGCGCCCCGCCGAGGTGGCGGACCTGCACGCCCATCACCGGCGTCCGGCTGGCGTCGCCGGCGAGCTCGAGGATGCGGTCGATCACCGCATCGTCGAAGCCAGGCATCAGCGCGGACGCGTCCAGCCCAGGCGTCGGGTCCGTGGGCTCCTGCGCCACCCCGCCGAGCTGGCCGGCGCTGAGCACAGACGTCGTGTCCTGCAGCACCGTCCCGGCCGCCCGGATCGGCGCCAGCAGCGCCTCGGCCGGTTCCACAGCGCCGAGGAACATCGCGTCCACCGTGGCGAAGGACTTGCCGCGGATCGGCTCGGGGAGGAACGGGGCCGGTGGAAAGTGCATGAGGCTGGCCCACAGGGTCAGTTCGTCGGGCGCCTGCCGGGAGGTGGCCGCGAACGCCCGCAGCACCGGGCGGGCGTCCTCGATCGGGAACATCAGCTTGCCGCCGTAGATCTCCGGCGCCGGGTGCAGGTCGATCTCGACCGCGGTGACCACGCCGAAGTCCCCGCCCCCGCCGCGCAGCGCCCACATCAGGTCGGGGTCGCTCTCGTCGGTCACCCGACGGTGCACGCCAGTGGCGTCGACCAGCTCGACCGCCCGCAGGCAGTGCGCCGCCAGGCCGTGGCGCCGCCCGAACCAGGACAGCCCTCCGCCCAGCAGGAAGCCGACGACGGACACGTCGGGGTTGCTGCCCACCAGGCCGACCAGCCCGCTGCCGTCGAGCGCGTCCAGCGGCCGGCCCCGCTTGACGCCAGCGCCGACCCGGGCGACCTGTGCGGCCGGGTCGACGGTCAGCTCATCCAAGGCTCCCGTGCGCACCAGGATGGCGCCGTCGAGGGCACGGCTGGCCCCGTGGCCGCCGGGCTGCGCCGCCACGGTCAGGTCGTGCGCCGCGGCGAAGCGCAGCACCGCCTGCACGTCGGCGACCCCGGCCACCTCGACGACGGCGGCTGGCTGCTGGTCGACGGTGAGCAGCCTGGCGGAGCGGACGGCGTCCCAGCCGTCGTCGTCCGGTGTGACCAGCCGACAGGCCAGGTCGGCGCGCAGCAATGACCAGTTCCCTATGACATCTCCGTTCAGCCCGCATCCGTTCGGATGGGAGCCGACCTTGGCATGCGCCGCTGACGGTCCGCGAGTTGTCTTGCCGTCAGTGGATCAGCCGGGGAACGGCCGGACGACGGTCGGCAGTGGGGTTCCGTGCGCCCACAGCGAGGCGGTCCGCACCAACGGGCGGACGGCCTCGACGATGCGGTCGTTGCCCAGGTAGACGGCCATGTGGCTCACGTCGCTGTACCAGAAGACCAGGTCGCCGGGGCGGCGCTGGGCGAGCGGGACGTGCAGCATCGCCGTCGAGCGGTACATCACGGCGGCGGTAGCGAAGCTGGCCTGTACGTGCAGGTCGGTGGTGATCCCCAGGATCGTCCGGCCCGCGGAGTACATCGCCTGCAGGGCCAGCCCGGAACAGTCGTAGCCGACCGGCCCGGCGCCGCCGTAGATGTACGGCTTGCCCGCCTGCGCCGAGGCGAAGGCGAGCAGGGCGGCGATGTGGTCGGCGACCGGGGCGGCCGGCGCCACGGTGGGCTGGGCGGTGTAGCGGTCCAGGCAGAAGTCGTAGCCGGTGCCCAGGGCGTCCCAGGTGGCCCGGTCGACCAGGCCGGTCACCGGCAGCTGCTTGCGCTGCTGGAACGCCTTGACAGCGGTCACGGTGGCCGCGTCGTAGCGCTCGTTGTGCCCGACCAGGCCGAGCGCCTTCTGCACGAGGTAGACCTTCACCCCGACGATCGCCGGGGTGAGAGTGATGCAGCCCTTGGGCAACGGAACGGTGCCGACGTAGGGAACCGCCTGGTAGGTCGCGCACGGGGCCAGCTGGGCGGCGCCGGCTGCAAGTGCGCCGGTCCCGCCGAGCAGGGTCACCTGCGAGGGGTCGAGGCGGGCCAGCTCGGACGCCGGCTCGGCGGGCAGGCAGGCCGGCTGGGCGAGCAGCACCGGGGCGCGGACGGCGGCTGCGGCCGGTCCCCCGGCCAGTGCGTCGGCGAACCCGAACCCGGTGGCCAGGAAGGCACGGCTCGCCGTCGGAAAGGCGGAGGCGGCGACCTGCGCGGCGGTGGCGTAGCGGCTCGCGCCGGCCAGCCGCCGGATGGGCGCGTAGGCCTGTAGTGCCGTCAGAACGGCGGCGCCGACCGCGCCAGAGCCGCCGAGGACCGTGATCCGGGCCGGCTGCAGCCGCTTGACCTCCTGGGCGGTCGCGGCCGGGACCCGGTTCGTGTCCACGAGCAGGAGCGGGACGCCGAGCGCGCCGGCCGCAGCGGAGCCAGCCAGCGCATCGGGGAAGTCACGGCCGGTCGCGACGAACAGGTCAGCCGGCTTCGGGACGAACGTCGCGGCCGAGATCATGGCCGCGGTGGTGAACCGGTCCGGTCCGGCGATCCGGTGCACCGTCCGGCCGGGCGCGGCCAGGGCGGCCAGAACCGCGTCGGACACGGCCCCGGTCCCGCCGAGCACCTCGACCGTGGTCGGAGCCAGCCGGTCGAGAGCGGTCGAAGTGGCGGCCGGGACGGCGTCCGGCTGGACGAGCAGCACGGGGGCGTGGCGGGCGGCCGCGGCGGCCCCGCCGGCGAGCGCGTCCGGGAAGCCGGCCCCGGACGCGACGAACACCACCGAGGCCCCGGAGGGGAACGCCGCCGTCGAGGCCAGGGCCGCCGTCTCGTACCGGCTGGCCCCCCCGATGCGGTCCACCGCGGTGAGTGGCTGGTTGAGCTGCAGCGACAACACCGGATGCAAGGACACCCCGTTCGGTGCGGCCTGCGGGTCACCGGCCGCATCGAAGTAGCCGACCCCGCTCACCAGCACCGGCACGTTCGCGGCTGTGACGGTGGAGGTGCCCGAGTAGGACGCCGAGAACGCCGTGCGGACGGCGGTGATGGTCGCGGCGAACGGGCTGCCCGCGGCGACACAAGCCGGGTCGGGGATGTCAGCGACGAGCGGCGCTCCGGTGGCGTCACGCAGGTACAGCCGCAGGTCCCCGCCGCTGTCGAGCTGGTAGCCGACCATCGTGGCGCTGACCTCGTACCCGGTGCTCTCGGTGGGGGCGACCCGGGTCGCGGGCAGCGGCAGCGCCGGCGTGGGCACTGCGCCCAGGGCCGCGGCCGTCGTCCGGACCGGCGTAGTGACCACGCTCGACGCGCCCGCGTCCGCACCGGTCTGCACCGCGAGCCGCGTGGGGCTGCAGGTCGCCGCTCCGGCCGAGCCGGCCAGGGCAACGGCCAGCAGCCCGCCGACGAGTGCGACCACCGCCAGCAGCCCGGCCGCGCATCGCCCTCGCACCATGTGTTCTCCTCAGCCGCCGACCTGCCCGATGGTAGCCAGCCGGACCGGGGACAATCGGCCCGGTGGTGCCGTCGGCCAGCCGGACGAGACGAGCGGTACGTCAGGACTGGCGCAGGCGAGTTACGCGTGCTGGGTTCCGCGGTCGTCGAAGGACATCGCGCGTTGCAACGCCGCAGCCCGCAACGGCTCCGGGATCTCGACCGGTCCACCGAGGCTGCCCGCGTTCGCCCCCGCCTGAGCGGCCTCCTCGATGACGCCACCGACCAGGATCGCGAGCTCAGGAGAGCGATGGAACACCAGCACACCGTGGTTGGCCAACAGCACGGCGGGCACCCCTGGCAGCACGGCGGCTCGGATGTTCGCGACCGCTTCGTCGGAGCCGCGCGGCCCGTACCCGGCCACCGGCACCCCGTGCGGCAGGCCGAACATCGCCAGCGCCTCGTTCCAGCACCCGATGGGCCGGTGCGCGACCGCATAGGCGGTGGCATACGGCGAGTGGGTGTGCAGCACGCACCCAACCTCGGCACTGTCGGCGTACATCGCGGTGTGCATCGCGACCACCGCCCCCTGGATCGGGGGCAGGTCGCCCTCCAACAGCGTTCCGTCCAGGCCCACGCGCACCACGGCCGAGCGGGGATGGTCGCGCAGCGAGGGCGCGGCGGTGAAGTACATCTCCGCCGCGCCCGGGACCCGGATGCTGACGTTGCCGTGACCGTTCGCCGAGATCCCACCGCTGGCAACCACTCGCTGGGCGACCTCGACCACCTGGTCGACCAAGTCCATGTCCATGACGCCCCACCGTTCCGTCCCGGCGCCCACACTGATGTCGCGCGCGCGACATCAGTGTGGGGGACCCGCGAGCTTCCCAGCGACGAAACCCAACGGCACGGTTGTCCCGGGGCAACCGCGGCCGCAGGCGAAGGACGAGCGGTGGCGCCCACCGTCCTCCGCGATTCGTCGACCGGCACCACCTGGGTGTGTCACCCTCACGGCATGCGGGGATGGCCCGCAATTTCTGATGGGGGTTCTGGCATGTGGGCTCAACTGATCAAGATGCACGTCAAGCCAAGCCTCGAGCAGGATGTGCCTCGCCTGTTCGAGCAGTTGCAGGCCATCGAGCCACCGGACTCGGGCCTGTTGCGAACCATGCTCATGCAGGACCAGAAGGACCCGGCTCGGGCCTACGTCCTGGTCGTCTTCGAGAGCGAGGAAAAGGCCCGAGCCCGCGAGCAGGACCCGCGGCGTCAGGAGGGTCTGCAGTCAGTGCAGGCGACGATGGCGGAGCTGTTCGACGGACCGCCGGAGTTCACTGACCTGACGGTCATCCACGACGTGTCGCCCTCGTGACGCCGATGGAGCCCGTAGCCCCTTCGCACTTCTAGCCGGACGGCGGCCCGGCGAGCAGCGCCTGCGCGGCGGTATAGGTGCCCATCACCCAGCCGTCGTGCCCGGGCAGGTGCACGTCACCGAACCGGTCCAACGCGATCAGCGCATCCGAAGCGAGGAACAGCGCCCCGCCCGCGGCGGTCGCGGGGTCGCCCGAGTCTGCCGCGGCCAGCGCCATCGCGGTGAGGACGGCGCTGTAGACCAGGACCGGGATTCGGTCCGACCCGCTGCGCCGCCACAGGTACGCGTTGAGGCCGGCCAAGGTGACGAGGTAGGGAACGGCGACCACGGGGCGCCGCCGCACGAGGCCGCCACCGGGGCGCGACCGCAGGGCGTCGATCCAGGCCACCTGCGCGCCCAGGAAGCTGCCCAGCCCGGCGGTGAAGGCGGCCTTGCCGTTACCCATGAGTGCGACGTCCCCGGCCCAGGACAGCGCGAGCGCCCGCTGGCTGCGCCGGTCGGCGCCGACCATCAGCACGGGCATGAGCAGCGGCTTGGTCGCCCAGCGCGGGCGGTTCAGTACCGCGGCCGCCAGCACGGTGTCGGTGACCGCCAGCGCGTAGTAGACCGACCTCGCCCTCATCTCACCCCTGCCTCGCCTCAGCTCGCATGGTTCGGGGGGTCAGGGGGTGGGGAGCAGCCGGAGGGTGGCCTCGGCCGCGGCCAGCACCCGGACCCGGTCCGTGTACAGCGGGTGGTACTCCCCGGCCAGCCACTCGACGATGTTGTCGGCGTAGTGCGGGCTGGTCGGCTGCCCGGACTGCCCGGGCAGCAGCTGGCCGAGGCTACGGCTGAGGTCACCCAGGTCAGCGATGAACCGGAACGGCGGGCCGATCATCGGCAGCTCGGTGTTCTCCGGGTCATGGCTGGCGACCTGGCTGTTCCAGATCGTGTCGGCGTCGCCGCCCATCGGGTACGGCCCGCGGTTGAGCAGCCGGTCCAGCGGCCGCTGCGCGCCCAACGGGTGGCGCAGGGTCAGTGTGTGCATCCGGCCCCACGCCCAGAAGTCCACGTCCGGGCCGAGCTTCTCGGTCAGCCGGTCCACCGTCTCGCGCAGCGCGACGAGCAGCTGGTCGTCGCGGCGCTCGCCGCCGCCGAGGTCGAACCAGTGCGAGTCCGGCTGGTCGAGGACCGACTCGAGCCACTCGTGGCAGCGCTCCCCCATCAGGCTCTGCTCGGCCAGCACCGGGGTGAGCCCCTTGCCCAGGTAGTGCGCGGTCAGCGGTCCCAGCCGCGGAGTGAGCAGCCGGCAGGCGAGGGTGTTGACCAGGACCTCGTAGACCGTCGCCTCCGGCGACTCGGTGCCGAGCGTGCCGTCCCACCGGCGCATGCGGTCGAGGACGGCGCTCAGCCGGGGGTCGTCCGTCTCCAACCGGCTCAGGACGGCGGTGAACCGGCGGGCCGGCAGCGAGACCCGGTCCAGGTGCATCCGCTGGATCGTGGCGATGTCCACGACCCCGGCCTCGGCGATCAGCTGGTGGATGCGATCGGCCCGGTTGCCCGACACGAAGTCGTTGCCCAGCCAGTACGGGTAGCCCTCGTCGACGACCCGGTTGTTCGCGGTGACGATGTACCCGGTCTCCGGGTCCGCCAGGTGCGGCAGGTCCTCGTAGGGCACCGTGCCGGTCCACTCGTACTCACCGGTCCAGCCGGGCACCGGCAGCCGGCCGTCCCCCTTGGCCCGCACCGGCACGCGACCGGCGTAGGTGTAGCCGATCGAGCCGTGGACGTCGGCGTAGACGACGTTCTGCACCGGGGTGTGCCAGTCGCGCAGCCGCTCCCTCATGTCCGAACAGCTGGTCGCCTTGGTGATCGAGAACAGCACCTCGAGCATCGCGTTCGGCTCCAGGGCCGTCCACCGCAGGGCCAGCGGCTGCTCACCGGCCAGGTCGGACAGCAGGTTGATCACCGGCCCGTGCCGGGTGACCACCACCTCCTCCACGACCGGGTCGCCACCCTTGACCGCGATGGACTCCCGCCGCACCTCCGCCGGCGCCCAGCCGTCCTCGACCTCGTACTCGACGCGTCCGTCGTCGGTGCGCCGCAGTCGCTCGAGGTAGAGGTCCTGGACGTCGGCGAACCCGTTTGTGTACCCCCACGCGACCTGGCCGTTGTGTCCCGAGACCACGGCCGGCAGCCCCGGGAAGCTCACGCCGGTGACCTCGAACCCGGGCGCGGAGAGATGGTTCTCGTACCAGATGGCCGGGACGGTCAGGCCCAGGTGCATGTCGTTGGCGAACAACGGTCTCCCAGTGTTGGTCAGCCGGCCGCTGACCGCCCAGTTGTTGCTGCCGATGCCGTCGACGGCCGACGGTCCGGCCAGCTCCTGCGCGGCGTGGCTGCGGCGCACCGCGGTGCCGCCGATGCACGAGTAGTCGACGCCCTCGGGGACGATGAACGGCCGTCCCGCCGCGTACGGGGGCTCCAGCTCCGCGGCCAGCTCGGGGCCGAGCCGCTCGACGAGCTGGGCCCGCAGGATCTCGGCCTCCCAGTTCACCGACAGCGACCAGGCCATCATCTTGACCCAGGAGAAGGAGTCCACCGCCGTCCACGGCTCCGGGCGGAACCGCAGCAGGGTGAACTCCACCGGCAGCCGGCCCTCCCCGATCCGGGCGTTGACCCCCTCGGCGTACGCCTCGACCAGCGCCAGCTGCTCCGCCCCGACGAGGGCGGGCTCCTGCTCGGCCACGTGCCGCATGCTCAGGGTCCGCATCCACCGGTCCAGGGGGACGGCCACCTCGCCGAGAACCTCGGCCAGCCGGCCCGCGACCAGCCGACGGTTGAAGTCGAGCTGCCACAGCCGGTCCTGCGCGTGCACGTAGCCCTGCGCGAGGAACAGGTCGTGCAGGTCGCCGGCGTAGATGTGCGGGATGCCCCAGCGGTCCCGCACCACCTCGACCGGCGCGTGCAGCGCGGCGATCCGCAGCTCCCCCGAGGTCTTGGGCAGCGGACGGCGCAGCAGGGCGGCGTAGCCGCCGGCCGCCGCGAGGCCTCCCGCGGCCGCCGCCGCGAGCGCAGCCAGTACCGCCTGTCCCGGTCGCGATGGCGCCATCCCGGCCCACCCCCTTCGTCTCGATCATCCTGCCTCGTCTCGGCCGCGCGCACAGCGGGCCGGACGTTCTGCCCTGGGCACCGGCCGCCCCACCGACGGAGCCTGGGTGCGTCGTCGTGCGAACCTGTGCGGAGGAGGTCTCTTGGCCGCGTCCACCCGAGCCGTCCAGCGTCCCCATCGTCTGCTCACCGCGCCCGGGGTGGCACCGCCGCCCGGCGCCGCCTGCTGGCTGACCGCGGGTGCGCTGACCGTCTCGGCGGTGGTCGGCGCCGCCACGTTCTTCGTCCCGTCGGTGCTGCGCGGCCCCGCGGCCATGAACGGTTCGGCCCGCGGCACCGCGCTCGTGGTGCTGGTGCTCGGCGTGCCGCTGACCGCCGTGGCGCTCGCCTGGGCCAGGCGGGGGTCCGCCGGCGCTGTGCTCGGCTGGCTCGGCGGCCCGGGCTACCTGCTCGACAACGCGCTGATGTTCGTGTCCGCGTCCCCCATGAACAACCTCTTCTTGGGGTACGTCGCGATGCTGTCGCTGGCCTGTGGTCGGTCGTCGCCGTCCTGGTGAACACCGACGTACCCGGTCTGAGCCAGCGGTTCACCGACCGGCTGCCCGTGCGAGGGCTGGCCGGCTACGCCTGGGTCATCGTCACGCTGAACGCGCTGGCCTGGCTCGGCCCGATCACCCGGGCGCTGACGGACGGCGACCCGGCCGCGATGCTCGACGGCACCGGCCTGATCAGCAACCCCGTGTACCTCCAGGACCTCGCGGTGTGGCTGCCGCTCATGGCGGTCGCCGCCCGGTGGTTGTGGCAGCGCCGGCCGTGGGGCCACCTCGTCGTCCCCTCAGTGCTGGTCATGTGGGTCCTCGAGAGCGTGGGCATTTGCCACCGACCAGTGGTTCGGCCATCGGGCAGACCCGTCGGCCACGGTGGTCTCGGCCGCACTCGTCCCCGCGTTCGCCGTCCTCGCGGTGGTCGGGCTGGTCCCGCTGATCTTCTTCTTCCGCAACCTGCGTCGGACCGGCCGCCCGGAGGGCTGACCGTGTCCGCCCATGTCGTCGCTGTCGTTAGCGTGCCGCGCTGGGTGCCGTGCTCGCTGGGCAGATCCTCGGGCGGCAGTCCGGGTCCACCACGGCGGAGCGGGCCTGCTCGCTGCCCGGGACGACTTGGTGGAGCGCCCGTCGCTGGTGACCAACCATGCGATCACCATCGACGCGCCCGCCGCGCAGGTGTGGCCCTGGCTGACCCAGGTCGGCTGGCACCGGGGCGGCTGGTACACCCCACGCTGGGTGGACCGGCTGCTGTTCCCGGGCACCTGGGCCAGCGCCAACCGCCTCGACCCGGCGCTGGTCCGCGACCTGCAGGTCGGCGACACGGTCCCGGACGGCGCCCCGGGGACGGCGTGGTTCGTCGTCGAGAAGGTCGACCCGCCGCGCGCGCTGGTCCTGCACTCCCGCACCCACCTGCCCCCTGGCTGGCGGGACCGGTTCGGGGCCGCACTGGACTGGGTCTGGACGTTCGACCTGCGGGAGGACGCCGGGCGCACCCGGCCGCTGGTCCGCAACCGGGGCTGGGTCCGCCCGTGGTGGGTGAACGACGGCTACCCGGCGCTGATCGTGCCGGCCGACCACGTCATGGCGACCGGGATGCTCCGCGGGCTCAGGCAACGGGTGGAGGCAACGACGTGAATGGCAGGCCAGGACGGGGCGGACGACGGCGGACCGGGCTGGCCGGGTTGGCCGGGCTGGTCGCCCTGTCCGGGTACGCGGGGGCACTCGGGCTGGCCTTGGGGTTCCTCGACCTCAGGGCCCAGGTCACCGCCCGGCTGCCGTTCGCGAGCCCGGTACTGGGCGGCTTCGTGCTCACCGTCATCGTCGCCGTCCCGTCGACCGTGCTGGCCTGGTAGGCCTGGCGCGGCGACCCGCGGACCGACCGGGCGGCAGTGGTCACCGGCGTGCTGGTCATCGGCTGGATCGTCGTGGAGCTGGCCGTCATCAAAAGCTCAACTTCT
>Ga0208851_1000974_pt1 | contig 10530 bp, 6 predicted proteins | sample NGESurshal092012_FD_184481 | JGI IMG/M metagenome (GOLD analysis project Ga0208851, IMG submission 184481) | Arctic peat soil microbial communities from Barrow, Alaska - NGEE Surface sample 415-2 shallow-092012 (SPAdes) | ecosystem: Environmental > Terrestrial > Soil > Wetlands > Peat ... | reverse complement strand
GCTCGGGTGGCCGGCGTCCCCAGCTCCCCGCCGTCCCGCCCCAGAGGTGGTCGACCGCGAGGCCGACCACGTCGAAGAGCAGAATCAGCTCGGTGGGCACGAACCCGCGTTCCCGCAACGGCGGTGCTGAGGGGTCAGGTGAGGTGATCTCGGTGCGCACCGCGAGCGCCAGCGGGTCGAAGTCCCCGGCGGCCACCGACTCCGGGGTGGCGCCACGGGCCAGCGCGTAGCCGTTCAGCACGGTGAACACGCAGCCGCCGCCCGGCTCGAGCGACGCGGCCACGCAGCGCAGCACCGCCAGCGGCTGGGCGAGCGGGTCGTCGGTGCTGCCCAGCAGGCCCATCGCGCCCTCGCACAGGCACACGACGGCGTCGAAGCGGCGGCCGAGGTCGAAGTCGGTGGCATCGGCCCGCACCCACTCCACGGCCACGCCGGCGGACGCCGCCCAGGTGCGGGCCTGCGCGAGCATCCCCTCGGAGAGGTCCAGGCCGGTGACGGTCAGGCCGCGGCTGGCCAGCTCGAGGGAGTGCCGACCGGTCCCGCAGCCGACGTCCAGGACGGTCTGGCCGGGCCGCAGCCCCAGCAGCTCGACCAGGAAGTCGACCTCGGCCGTCGTCGCCCGGGCGAACGGGTAGCTGTCGTAGCTCGGCGCCTCGACGTCGAAGAAGTCGGACCACCGCGACTGGGGCTGGTCGGTCATGGCACCAGCCTGCCGTGCGCGTGGTCCGGGTGTCCCGGTTTGACCGCGTACCCTGAATGGACCGCCCACCGACCGGAAACGAGCGTTCCCGCATGCCCACCCGCGAAGACCTGCGCAACCTGGCCATCGTGGCCCACGTCGACCACGGCAAGACCACGCTGGTCGACGCGATGCTGTGGCAGTCGGGGGCCTTCACCTCGCACCAGGCCGACGAGGGGTCGGTCCACGAGCGGGTCATGGACTCGATGGACCTCGAGCGCGAGAAGGGCATCACCATCCTCGCGAAGAACACCGCGGTCCGGCACGGCGGGGTGACAATCAACATCATCGACACCCCCGGCCACGCCGACTTCGGTGGCGAGGTGGAACGCGGCCTGGAGATGGTCGACGGCGTGCTGCTGCTCGTGGACGCCAGCGAGGGGCCGCTGCCGCAGACCCGGTTCGTGCTGCGCAAGGCACTGCAGAAGCGGCTGCCCGTCGTCCTCGTCGTCAACAAGGTGGACCGCCCGGACGCGCGTATCGGCGAGGTGGTGGACGAGACCTACGAGCTGTTCCTCGACCTGGACGCCGACGAGCGCCAGATCGACTTCCCCATCGTCTACGCCTCGGCCAAGGCCGGCCGGGCCTCGCTGAACCGGCCGGACGACGGCGGGATGCCGGACTCGACCGACCTCGAGCCGCTGTTCGCCACGATCCTGTCGACGATCCCGGCGCCGAGGTTCAGCGAGGGCGCCCCGCTGCAGGCGCACGTGACCAACCTGGACGCCTCCCCGTACCTGGGCCGGCTGGCCCTGTGCCGGGTGCACGAGGGCACCATCCGCAAGGGCCAGCAGGTCGCCTGGTGCCGCACCGACGGCAGTGTCGAGCGGGTCAAGGTCACCGAGCTGCTCGTCACACAGGCGCTCGATCGGGTGCCCGCCGATTCGGCCGGCCCCGGCGACATCATCGCCGTCGCCGGGATTCCCGAGATCACCATCGGGGAGACCCTCGCCGACCCCGAGGACCCGCGCCCGCTGCCGGTGATCACGGTCGACGAGCCGTCGATCTCGATGACCATCGGCATCAACACCGCGCCGCTGGCCGGGCAGAGCGGCAGCAAGCTGACCGCCCGTCTGGTCAAGAGCCGGCTGGACGCCGAGCTGGTCGGCAACGTGTCGATCCGGGTGCTGCCGACCGAGCGTCCGGACACCTGGGAGGTGCAGGGGCGCGGTGAGCTGCAGCTCGCCGTCCTGGTCGAGCTGATGCGCCGGGAGGGCTTCGAGCTCACGGTGGGCAAGCCGCAGGTCGTGACCCGGTTGGTCGACGGCAAGGTGCACGAGCCGGTGGAGCGGCTGACCGTCGACATCCCGGAGGACTACCTCGGCGTGGTCACCCAGCTGATGGCGCTGCGCAAGGGGCGCATGGAGCAGATGGTCAACCACGGCACCGGCTGGGTCCGGATGGAGTACCTGGTGCCGGCCCGAGGCCTGATCGGGTTCCGCACCGAGTTCCTCACCGAGACCCGGGGCACCGGCCTGCTGCACCACGTGTTCGAGAAGTACGAGCCGTGGCACGGGGAGCTGCGGACCCGGCCCACCGGCTCGCTGGTGGCCGACCGGCGGGGGCCCACGACGGGGTTCGCGCTGGCCAACCTGCAAGAGCGCGGCACCATGTTCGTCGGCCCCGGCACCGAGGTGTACGAGGGCATGATCGTCGGGGAGAACTCGCGGTCGGACGACATGGACGTCAACGCGACCAAGGAGAAGAAGCTCACCAATATGCGGCAGTCCTCCGGGGACATTCTGGTGCCGCTGATCCCGCACAAGCAGATGTCCATGGAGCAGGCACTGGAGTTCTGCCGCGAGGACGAGTGCGTCGAGGTCACCCCGGCGACCGTGCGGCTGCGCAAGGTGGTCCTCGACCAGACCTCCCGCGAGAAGACCCGCTCCCGCGCCAGGCGCTAGCACTTGTCAGGGTGAGGACGAGCTATGCGTCGTCCTCACCCTGACAGGTCGCAGGGAGGACAGGAGGAAGTCGCGCTGCAGGAGCAGCAGGTTCTCGGCGACGACCTCCTGCGGGGTCATGTGGGTGACCCCGGACAGCGGCAGCAACGTGTGCGGCCGCCCGGCCGCGAGCAGCGCCGACGACAGCCGCAGCGAGTGCGCGGCGACCACGTTGTCGTCGGCCAGCCCGTGGATGATCATCAGCGGCCGGCTCAGCCCCGCCGCGTCGTCGAGCAGCGAGCTGACGGCGTACGCCTGCGGCTGCTCCTGCGGCAGCCCGAGGTACCGCTCGGTGTAGGCCGTGTCGTACAGCGTCCAGTCGGTCACCGGGGCGCCGGCCACCGCGACGTGGAACACGTCCGGACGCCGCAGCACGGCCAGCGCCGACAGGAACCCGCCGAACGACCAGCCGCGGATCGCCACCCGGTCGAGGTCGAGCGCGCCGGGGTGCGCCGCCGCGACGGCTCGCAGCGCGGCCACCTGGTCCTCCAGCACCACGGTGGCGACGTCGAGCCGCACGGCCCGCTCCCAGGACGGGGCCCCCGGGGTGCCCCGCCCGTCGGCGACGACCACGCAGAACCCCTGGTCGGCCCACCACTGTGACTCCAGGAACGGGCGTTGCGAGGCCACCACCTGCGCGCCGTGCGGGCCGCCGTATGGGTTCATGAGCACGGGCAGCGGGCCGTCCGCGGCCGACCAGCCGGCCGGCCACAGCACGGCGGTCGGGATCTCTCGCTCACCGACCGGCAGCAGCTCCACCGTGGGCCGAAGCGGCGGCTGGACCGCGCGCGACGCGATCCGACCGACCTCGACCCCGTTGCGCGTGACGACGACCTCGGCGAGCGGCCCGTCCAGCGCCGTCCGTGCGACGACGAGCGTGCCCGACGCCCCGCGGGCCGAGTGCCAGCCTGGCCGGTCGGTGAGCCGCTCCCACCAGGTGCCGAACAGCCGGTAGGCGTGCTGCTCGCCCAGCCCCTCGGTCCCGAGCGCCAGCACGTCACCGGACACGTCGGCCACGGCCCGCACCTGGACGCCGGCCGGCGACACCGCGACGCCGTCCACGCACAGGGCGTACCGGTCGTCTACCACCTCGACGGTGAGCAGCCGGCCGTCCCACCAGGCCGGCGTGCCCGGCACGACGTCCACCCACGCCGGGTCGGCCACCTCGCGCAGCATGGCGGTCCGACCGGTGTCGGGGTCCAGCGACAGCACGGCGAACCGGTCCTGCCGCCGGGTCATCACCTGCAGCAGCGGGGCGCCGGACTCCGACCAGTGCACGGTCACCAGGTACGGGTACTGCTCGCGGTCCCAGGTGACCTCGGTGCGCGGCCCGCCGTCGAGCCGCAGCTGCCACAGCGTCACGTCGGCGTTGGCCGTGCCGGCGGCGGGGTAGTGGTGCGCGGCCGGCTCACGGTCGGGGTTGGCCGGGTCCCCGATGTGCCAAACCGGCACCGGGGACTCGTCGACCCGGGCCACCAGCAGCGCGTCGGACGCCGGTGACCACCAGAACCCGCGGTAGCGACCGAGCTCCTCCGAGGCCGCAAACTCGGCCAGCCCGAAGGCCACCAGGTCGCCGCCCGGCTCGGCCAGCGCGCGGCCCCCGTCGCCGTCGGCCCCGACCACGTGCAGGGCGCCGCCGGCCGCGTAGGCCACCCACGCGCCGTCCGGCGACGGCCGCGGGTCGATCACCGCGCCGGACGCCGGCAGCTCCCGCGCGCCGCCGTCCACCAGGTCGGCGAGGAACAGCCGCGACGACAGGGCGAACGCGGCGACCCGGGCCTCCCGGTCGGTCGCGTAGCCGGTGATGCCCGCGCCGCCCTCGCGCAGCCGCTCGCGGCGGGCCCGCTCGGCCGCCGACAGCTCCTCGCCGGTCCCCGGCTCGAGCAGCTCCAGCGGGTCGGCGACCAGGCGCTCCTGGCCGGCGTCCACGTCGAAGCACCACAGGGCGCCGGCCCGGTCGGTGCCGGACGCCGTCCGCAGGAAGACCACCCGGGCGCCGTCCGGCGGCACGGTGAACGCCTTCGGCGCGCCCAGGGTGAAGCGCTGGGTACGGGCGAACAGGCGAGGGAAGGAGACAGTCTCGGGCATGGCAGGCATCATCCACGACGCCGTCCGATGCACGACAATGACCGCCATGAGCGACCGACGGATGCTGCTGGTGCACGCCCACCCCGACGACGAGTGCATCGGCACCGGCGTGACCATGGCCCGCTACGCCGCCGAGGGCGCCCAGGTGACCCTGCTCACCTGCACCCGGGGCGAGGAGGGCGAGGTGCTGGTGCCCGAGATCGCCCACCTGGCCGCCGGGCACACCGACGAGCTCGGCCCGCACCGGGTCCAGGAGCTCGCGACCGCCATGGAGATCCTCGGCGTGAGCGACCACCGGTTCCTCGGCGGCGAGGGCCGCTGGCGGGACTCCGGGATGATGGGCGAGCCGACCAACGACCGGGCGGACTGCTTCTGGCGGGCCGACCTGCTCGAGGCGGCGTCCGAGGTCGTCGCCGTGGTCCGCGAGACCCGGCCGCAGGTGCTGGTCACCTACGACACCTTCGGCGGCTACGGGCACCCGGACCACATCCAGGCCCACCGGGTCGCCATGTACGGCGCGCAGCTCGCCGCGGTCACCGGTTTCCGGCCCGACCTGGGCCCGGCCTGGGACATCCCCAAGGTCTACTGGACGGCGCTGCCCCGGTCCGCCGTCCAGCAGGGCATCGACGCGCTGCTGGCGTCCGGTGCCAGCAACTTCTTCGGTGTCGAGTCGGCCGACGACCTGCCGATGGCGGTGGACGACGCCCTGGTGACTACAACGCTGGACGGTCGAGCCTTCGAGCCGACCAAGATGGCCGCGCTGCGGGCGCACGCCAGCCAGGTGGAGGTGGACGGCGTCTTCTTCTCGATCGCCGCCCAGATCGGGCCGGAGGCCATGGGCGTGGAGTACTTCCGGCTGGTCAAGGGCACCGCGGGGCCCGACCCGTCCAGCGCGGACCGCCGGGAGAGCGACCTGTTCGCCGGGCTGTGAAGCCGGGCGGTGAACGAGTCCCGACTGGGCCGAACGTCCACACCTGATAGCCCAACCGGGTGAACTCGGCGAGCGGCGTCTCGCGGCGGCACGACACTGACGGTGAGGTGTCCACACGGTCCCCCCATCCCCCAGGAGGCGTACGTGTCGGTCCAGGAAGACCCCGCCCTGCTCGTCCATCGTGACGGCACGGACGTGGGTGCCAGCCGGGAGCGGTTGCGGCGGCGGAGGCTGCGCACGCTCACGGTGATCCTGGGGGTGCCGGCGGGCTTCCTGTGGCTGCGGATCCTGCGCAACGACCCGTTCAACGTGTTCGCGCTGCCGCACATCGACTCGATCATGGCCATGCAGCTGCTCATCGTGGTGGCCATCATCGGCTCGGTCCTGATCATGTTCGTCGGCGGCGGCCGCTCCCCGCACGTGCTGTACCGGCCCGAGCAGATCGACGTCCGGCTCGACGACATCAAGGGCATCGACGGCGTCAAGGAGGAGGTCGTCCGCTCGCTGAACCTGTTCCTGGCGCACCGGAAGTTCGCCGACTCGATGGGCGGCACCCCGCGTCGCGGGCTGCTGTTCGAAGGGGCCCCGGGAACCGGCAAGACCTACCTGGCCAAGGCCATGGCCCGCGAGGCCGGGGTGCCGTTCCTGTTCGTCTCCGCGACGTCCTTCCAGTCCATGTACTACGGCGCCACCGCACGCAAGATCCGCTCCTACTTCAAGGCGCTGCGCAAGGCGGCCCGGGCGGAGGGCGGCGCGATCGGGTTCATCGAGGAGATCGACGCCATCGCCGTCGCTCGTGGTGGCCTGTCGGCGACCACGCTGCCGGAGGGGCTGCGCGCCACCGGCCTGCCGGTCGGCTGCGGCGGCCTCATCGGGCTGCCGGCGCAGTACGCCGCGGGGACGCCGGCCACGGTCCTGAACCGCAGCATGGTGTCCGAGGGCGTCGGCGGCGTCGTCAACGAGCTGCTCGTCCAGATGCAGTCCTTCGACGAGCCCACCGGGTGGCAGAAGCTCCAGGCCAAGGTCACCGACTGGGCCAACCTCTACCTGCCGGAGAACCGGCAGCTGCAGCGACCGACCCCGCCGGCCACCACGGTTCTGCTCATCGCGGCCACCAACCGGGCGGACAACCTGGACCCGGCGCTGCTCCGGCCGGGCCGCTTCGACCGCCGGCTCACCTTCGAGTCACCGACCAAGACGGGACGGCGGGAGCTGATCGACTACTTCCTGGCCCGCAAGTCGCACGAGCCCGAGCTGGACGACGACGAGCACCGCGACGCGATCGCCTCGGCGACCCAGGGCTACACCCCGGTGATGATCGAGCACCTCTTCGACGAGGCCCTGGTCAACGCCGTCCGCCGGGACGCCCCGGCCATGAACCGGGCCGACGTGGAGAGGGCACGGCTGGTGGAGGAGATCGGGCTGGGCCAGCCGGTCGGCTACACCGTGCACGAGAAGCGGCTGATCGCCACCCACGAGGCGGGACACGCCACCATGGCCTGGCTGGTCGCCCCCCAGCGGCGGCTCGAGGTGCTCACCATCATCAAGCGGCGGGACGCCCTGGGCCTGCTGGCCCACGGGGACGCCGAGGACGTCTTCACCCAGTCCCGGCGGGAGATGCTGGCACTGATCCAGATCGCGTTCGGCGGCCAGTGCGCCGAGGAGATCTTCTTCGGCGACGTCTCGACCGGCCCGGGTGGTGACCTGCTCTACGCCACGAACGTGGCCGCGCAGATGGTGGGCGCCGTGGGCATGACCGACACGCTCATCTCCTACGGGGCGATCCAGAACTCCGGCTTCTCCGACACCAACATCGTCGGCCGGGTGCTCGGGGACGAGAACGGCCGACGCCGGGTCGAGGACCTGCTGCAGCAGCAGAAAGTGACCGCCAAGGGGCTCCTGGAGAACAACCGGCACCTCGTCGAGGCGCTGCGCGACGCCCTGCTCGAGCGGCACGAGCTGATCGGTCGGCAGATCACCGACATCCTCGAAGCCGCCCAGGCGGCCGGTCCGCGCCGTCCGGTGGTCGAGCCGGTCGAGCCGGTCACCATCGACCTGCGCTCCCCGACCGCGCCGTTGCCGGCGGACGGGCTGCGGTAGCAGCCCTGGAGCCCGCAACGGGCGCTGAGAAGGGGGCTTCAGGGGCGGGGCAGGCTGGTCGATGACCGGCAGGTGAGCGAGTCGGTGGTCGTCCGGATCGGCGCGGGGCGATACGCCGTGGGCCTGTCCGGCATCGCCGAGGTGGTCACCGCACCGCAGACGACGCGGGTGCCCGGGCTGCCGCGCTGGCTCACGGGGGTGGCCAACTGGCGCGGCCGGGTGCTGCCCGTGCTCGACCTGCGGCCGCTGCTCGGGGAGGAGCAGAACCCGCTCCCGAGCAGTTCCCGGCTGGTTATCCTCTCCGCCGACCAGTTCGAGGCGGGCTTGCTCGTCGACTCGGTGCTGGGGCTGCTCAGCCCGATCGAGGGAAGCCCGCAGCCGGTCCCCGCCACGGCCACCGCCGACGTCGCCGCCCTCGTGGTCGGCGTGGTGGACGACGGCCAGGGACCGGTCTCGCTGCTGGGTGAGCGCGAGGTCCTGCAGCTGCGCTCCCGGCTCGCGCCCGACCTGCGCGCCGGCTGACCCCGTTCACGCGAACGGCCTACAGGACGACCGCTCACCGCCCGATGCACAGCACGTGGCTGTCGTGTCGATGTCAGCCCGTCGAGGGAGGGTGCTCGTGGACGTGTCCAGGCGGCTCGCCACTGTGGCGGGCACGGCCATGTGGGGCGGGCTCGCGGTCGGGATCCTCGGTGCCTTCCTCACCGAGCACTTCCGCAACGAGGCCGCCGTGCACTGGTGGGCGGTCGGGGCCTGGACGGGGTTCGGAGCGCTGCTCGCCGTCGTGACCACCTGGCTGTCGGTGACCGGCGCGCGCGCCGGCGCGGACATCGCCACCGTCACGCGCGTCGCCCGGATCGTCATGCTGGGCGAGCTGGTGTTCATCACCGGGCTGGCCACGGTGAGCGGTGGCCTGCTCGGCGTCGGGTCGGTGCTGCTGGCCGTTGTCGTGCTCTTCGCCCCGCTCGTCCTCGGCCGGACCGAGACGTCCCTGTTCGCGCTGCTGATGGCGGCCAGCGTGGCCGTCACCGGGCTGTTGTCGCACACCTGGGTGCCGGCGGCGCTGCCGCTCGGTCTGGTCGCGCTGGTCGCGCTGCCCGGCATGATGATCATCGATGCCCAGCTGGCCGTCTCGATGCTCCAGCAGGAGCGCCTGGCGCAGGGCGAGCGGGACGCCCTCGAGGGGCAGGTCAGCGAGCTGTCGCAGGCCCTCGCCGCGGCGGCCGGCGGGGACCTGTCGGTCTCCGCGCCCATCGCGCTGCGGCCAGCGGAGGAGGCCCACGGCGCGATCGGCCTGCTCGCCCAGTCGTTCAACAACACGCTGGTGAACCTGCGCCAGCTGGTCGAGCAGATCCGCGGCGGCGGGGACCAGATCTCGGCCAGCGCGGTCGAGCTGCTGGCCACCGCGGAGGAGCACGCGGCCAGCGCGACCCAGCAGTCCTCGGCCGTGGCCGAGACCAGCTCGACCATCGAGGAGCTGGCGGCGACCGCCGCCCAGATCGCCGACACCGCCGAGGCAGTGGCCCGGTACGCCGGCGAGACGCTGCGGTACGCCGAGGACGGCCGGACGGCGGTCTCGGCCTCGGTGGCCGCCATGGACCGGATCGCCGATCGGGTCGACTCCATCGCCACCCGGGCGCTGTCGCTGGGTGAGAAGAGCCAGGAGATCGGCCGGATCCTCGAGGTCATCGACGACCTGGCCGACCAGACCAACCTGCTCGCGCTGAACGCCGCCATCGAGGCGGCCAGGGCAGGGGAGCACGGCCGCGGCTTCGCCGTGGTGGCCGCCGAGATCCGCAAGCTGGCCGAGCGCTCGCAGGAGTCGGCCGGCCGGATCCAGGCGATCGTCACCCAGATCCAGGCCGAGACCAGCGCCACCATCCTGGCCAGCGAGGACGGCAGCAAGGAGGTCCACAACGGCGCCGACCTGGCCAGGGACGTGGTCGAGGCGCTCGAGCGGATCGCCGGGATGGTGGACGAGACGACGACGGCGGCCAAGGAGATCTCGATCGCCACCCAGCAGCAGCGCTCGGCGTCCGAGCAAGTGGTCTCGGCGATGACCCAGGTGGCCGACGTCTCCCAGCAGTACGCCGTCGGGTCCAAGCAGTCCGCCGCCGCGGCCGCCCAGCTGAACGTGCTGGCCGCCGAGCTGCGGGCCTCGATCGCCCAGTTCCGCGTCTCGTGACCCCGGACCCCGGGAGCCGGTCGTGAGCGCTTGGACCGACGACCCCGAGCTGCTGGCCATCTTCCGGGCCGAGGTGGACGAGAAGCTGGCCACCCTGCGGGACGGCCTGCTGCGCCTCGAGGGGCACTCGGCGCCACGGCAGCTGGTGGCGTCGCTGAGCCGCGAGGCCCACACGGTCAAGGGCTCGGCGCGGGCCCTGTCGCTGGAGCCGGTGGTGCTCCTGGCGCACCGCTCCGAGGACCTGCTCGGTGAGCTGCGGGACGGCCGGCAGGAGATCCGCAGAGACCTCGTCGACCTGCTGCTCGCCGCCCTCGACGGGATCTCCGGGGCCATGCCCGGTGCGGCCCGGCCGGTCACCGCGGCGGAGCTCGACCAGCTGTCCGCCGCCTTCGATGCGGCGCTCAACGGGGTGAACCCGGTCGACGTGCCGCGGCCGGCGTCCGGGCCGGCCGCCCCGCCGTCGCCGGCCGCGGACCCGGCCGAGCCGGCGGTCCCCACCGGGTCGGCGACCGTCCGGGTCCCCACCCGGCGGGTGCACGACCTG
>Ga0208851_1000973_pt1 | contig 10535 bp, 9 predicted proteins | sample NGESurshal092012_FD_184481 | JGI IMG/M metagenome (GOLD analysis project Ga0208851, IMG submission 184481) | Arctic peat soil microbial communities from Barrow, Alaska - NGEE Surface sample 415-2 shallow-092012 (SPAdes) | ecosystem: Environmental > Terrestrial > Soil > Wetlands > Peat ... | reverse complement strand
GCGGCCGCGGTGGCGGCGGTCCGGTCGACACGCTCGGCCTCTCGCGCCACGCCCCGGGGCGCCTACGCCGACGAGCTGGTCGTCGAGGAGTCGCTGATGCTCGCGGTCCCGAACGGGCTGCCGCCGGAGGTCTCGGCGCTGACCGAGCCGACCGCCGTCGCCTGGCACGCCGTGCGGCGCGGCGAGGTCGGCAGGCGCGACGTGGCGATCGTGATCGGCTGCGGCCCGGTCGGGCTGTCGGTGATCCTGCTGCTCAAGGCGCAGGGGGTGCGGACCGTCGTGGCGAGCGACTTCTCTGCGCGGCGGCGCGCCCTCGCGCGCACATGCGGCGCCGACGTCGTCGTCGACCCCGCCACCGACTCGCCCTTCACCGCCGCGGGCACGGACCGCCACCACACCGACCTGCCCGCGACGCTGGACCTCGCGGTCGGCACCGTGGAGAAGCTCCAGCGCCTGCCGGTCGGGTGGTGGCACGCCTGGCGCCTGGGCGAGCGCACCGGCCTCGCCACCCCGAAGCACCCGGTGATCTTCGAGTGCGTCGGGGTGCCCGGCGTGATCGAGAGCATCGTCGACGGGGCGCCGCTCTTCTCGCGCGTGGTCGTCGTCGGCGTCTGCGTGGGCACCGATCACTTCACGCCCGCGATGGCGATCAACAAGGAGCTCGACCTGCGCTTCTCGATCGGCTACACGCCGCTCGAGTTCCGCGACACGCTGCAGATGCTCGCCGAGGGCGAGGTGGACCCGCGGCCGTTCGTGACGGCGACGGTCGGGCTGGACGGCGTCGAAGCCGCGTTCGACGCGCTCGCCGACCCAGAGGTCCACGCGAAGATCCTCGTCGACCCGCGCAGCACCGCGACGGCGCCGGCGGCCCCCTGAGCAACCAGAGGAGCAGCTGATGGATCCCGGCGCGGGCGCACAGGCACCGGCCGACGCCGGCCGCACAGCATGGGCACGCAACATGGCCGCGCCGGTGCGCGATTTCCTGAGCACGGAGACGGGCGGCGCGAGCGTGCTGCTGGCCGGTCTCGTCCTCGCGCTCGTGTGGGCCAATTCGCCGTGGTCGGACTCCTACGCATCGCTGTGGACGACGCGCCTGTCGATCACGTTCGGGCGCCACGGAATCTCGAACGACCTGCGCGGCTGGGTCAACCAGGGCCTGATGACGTTCTTCTTCCTCGTCGTCGGCCTCGAGGCCAAGCGCGAGCTCGACCTCGGCGAGCTGCGCGAGCGCCGCCGCCTCGCGATCCCCGGGTTCGCGGCGCTGGGCGGGCTCCTCGTCCCGGTCCTGATCTTCCTGGCGATCAACGCCGGCGGGCCGGGCGCACACGGCTGGGGCGCGGCGATGTCGACCGACACGGCGTTCGCGCTCGGGGCGCTGGCGCTGCTGACGCCGCGGGCGGCGACGCGCACGCGCGTCTTCCTGCTGTCGCTGGCGGTCGTCGACGACCTGTTCGGCCTGCTCGTCATCGCGTTCGTCTACAGCACGCACATCTCCGTCGTGGCGCTGCTCGTCGCGGCCGCGTTCTTCGCGGTGCTGCTCGCGCTGCGCTATGCGCCGGCCCGCTGGCGGCGGCCCGCAGCCGTCCTCGCGGGCGTCGGCCTGTGGGTCGCGATGTTCGAGTCGGGGATCGACCCGGTCGTCGCCGGCCTCGCCGTCGGCCTGGCGACGAGCGCCTACCCGCCCTCGCGCGAGGACCTCGAGCGCGCGACCGCGCTGACGCGCTCGTTCCGCGAACAGCCGACGCCCGAGCTCGCCCGCTCCGCGCAGGAGGGGGTCCAGTCGGCGATCTCGCCGAACGAGCGCCTGCAGTACGCGCTGCACCCGTGGACGAGCTACGTGATCGTCCCGCTCTTCGCGCTCGCGAACGCCGGCGTGCACGTGACGGGCGGGCTGCTCGGCGACGCTGCGACCTCCCCGATCACGCTCGGGATCCTCGTCGGCTACATCGTCGGCAAGCCGGTCGGCATCGCGGGCGCCTCGTGGCTCGCCTCGCGGCCGGCCCTGCGCGGCCCGCGCTCGCCGCTGAGCGGGCCCCTGCTGACCGCCGGCGGCGCCGTCGCCGGGGTCGGCTTCACCGTCTCGGTGCTGATCTCCAACCTGGCGTTCCACGGACGGGAGCTGGACGAGGCGAAGCTCGGCGCGCTCGGCTCGGTGGTGCTCGCGCCGCTCGTGGCCTGGGTCATCCTGCGCATCGTGCGCCGGGTCCCCTCCGAGACGCGGGCGCGGCAGATCGCCGGGACGGCCGAGGACATCCTCGATCTGGCGGACGACGTCGACCCCGAGCGCGACCACATCCGGGGACCACACGACGCCCCGGTGACCCTGATCGAATACGGCGACTTCGAGTGCCCGTACTGCGGCCGCGCCGAGACCGTCATCCGCGAGCTGCTCGCCTCCTTCGGCGACGACGTGCGCTACGTCTGGCGCCACCTTCCGCTCAACGACGTCCATCCCGATGCGCAGATGGCCGCCGAGGCCTCGGAGGCGGCCGCGGCGCAGGGGCGCTTCTGGGAGATGCACGACCTGCTGCTGAGCCGCCAGGACGACCTGCGCCCGAGTGACCTCAAGGGCTACGCGCGGGACCTCGGGCTCGACGTCGAGCGCGTCGTCGGCGAGCTGCGCCGCCGCGAGCACGCGGCGCGCGTCAGCGACGACGTGGCGAGCGCCGACGAGAGCGGCGTCTCCGGCACGCCGACGTTCTTCGTCAACGGGCGCCGCCACTACGGCACCTACGACATCGCCACGCTGAGCGACGCCGTGAGCGCCGCCCGCACCCGTCCACCAGTCGCCGCCTGAGCGGCGCTACCCGCGGCCGCGAGAGCGCGTGCCCAGGATGTAGCCGAGCAGCAGCCCGAGCGCGGCGAAGATGATGATCACGACGAACAGCGGCGTGGTCGTCGTTGTGACGAGCCAGTGCATGCGCACGCTCTGGCTGTTGAGGATCGCGAAGACGACGATCAGGGCGACGAGCACCACGGCGGCGATCCGGCCCCCCGTGACCCCGCTGCCGCGCTGACGTGATGACTGGCTCATGCCGCGCACCTTAGACGCGCGCGTCGGTCGCCGGATCCGGAGCGGGCGTCAGCGGCGCAGGAGGAAGACGGGCAGGCCGTCGTCGATGCGGGCCTGCAGCTCGTCGGCCGCGCGATGGCAGTCGGCCGTGAGGTCGAACAGAGGGCCCGTCAGCTCGCGGAGCACGGCGATGCGCTCGCGCTCCTCCGGGCTCTGGTAGCTCTCGACGTCGCGCTCGCCGACGTAGGCGGAGGCCGCCTCGGTGAGCGCCTGAGCGAGGGCGAACGTCAGGCGCGGGCGCAGGCCGCTCTGCGCGAGCGCGGCCTCGGCGAACCGATCGTGCAGGTCACGCACGCGCGCGAGCCGCACGACGTCCTCGGTGCTCGTCAGCTCGAGCGCGGAGAACCGGCCCACGGCCGCCGACAGCGCGTCGGCCAGCGGCGCCACGTGGCGCGGCTCGACGTCGACGACGGCCTCGACGAACGGGTGCTGCTCGTCGCCTGCGACGACGAACTCGCGGTCGCCGAGGATCTCGGCGGGGCGGTCCTGCGGCTGTTCGCGGCTGGGCTCCATGGTGTCCGTTCTACATCGGCCGCGGCGCCGCGCTCCTTGACGGCGCGGCCGATGAGTTCTCGCTCAGATACAGGTCTACCGTGCGTCTACGACGGAAACGTCCGTGGAGATCCACATGAGCAGGCTGATCGTGACCGAATTCCCGACGCGCCTTGACACCCAGGCGGCCGCGGCCATAGGTTCGCGCCTCACCGCAAGGAGGCAGACGTGACGCGTGCGACGAGGCTGATGGCGACGACGATCGGGGTCTGCGGCGCGCTGCTCGCGCTGGCCGCGCCGGCGCTCGCGCGCCCGCGCGTGATCCCGGGACCGCCGCAGCGTCCCGAACTGCACCGCTTCGCCGGTCGGCCGGGGCCGACCCCGTGGCCGGTGCGCCCGCAGATCGGCGCGCCCGGGCTGGGCGACCCGTTCTTCCCGCTCGCAGGCAACGGCGGCTACGACGTCCTGCACTACGGCCTGCGCCTGGCCTACGACCCCGCGACGGCGGTCCTCGACGGGAGCGCCGACATCACCGCCGTGGCAACGGCCGACCTCAGCCGCTTCGACCTCGACCTGAGCGGCTTCACCGTCGCCGCGATCAGCGTGAACGGGCGCCCGGCGAGCTTCACGCGCGACGGGCAGGAGCTCCAGATCACGCCGGCGCGCGCGCTGCGGCGGGGGCTTCCGCTGCTCGTCTCGGTGGCCTACTCGGGCGTCCCGGCGCCGATCACCGACCCCGACGGGTCGATCGAGGGGTGGGTCCCCACCGCGGACGGCGCGTTCGTCGTGGGCGAGCCGCAGGGCTCGCCGGGCTGGTTCCCGTGCAACGACAACCCGCGCGACAAGGCGACGTACGACATCTCCGTGACCGTGCCCGACGGGCTGACGGCCGTCTCGAACGGCGTCCTGCGCTCGCAGCGCAGCAGTGGCGGGCGCACGACGTTCGCGTGGCGCGAGGAGTTCCCGATGGCCACGTATCTGGCCACCGCGACGCTGGGGCGGTTCGACGTCGCGCGGTCGACGGTCGCCGGCGTGCCGAGCTACGTCGCCGTCGATCCGACGCAGGCGGCGGACGCGGCGCCCGTGCTGGCGGAGCTGCCGGACATCGTCACCTACTTCAGCTCGGTCTACGGGCCCTACCCCTTCGATGCGGTCGGCGCGATCGTCGACGACGCGCCCGACGTGGGCTACGCGCTGGAGTCCCAGACGAAGCCGAACTTCGACCGCGCCCCGGACGAGTTCACGCTCGCGCACGAGCTCTCCCACCAGTGGTTCGGCGACGCGGTCACGCTCACGACCTGGCCGGACATCTGGCTGCACGAGGGCTTCGCGCAGTACTCCGAATGGCTGTGGGCCGAGCACACGGGGCAGTTCACCGCCCAGGACGCCTTCGACTACTACGACGCGCTGCCCGCCGACGACCCGATCTGGACGCCGCCGGCCGGTGACCCGGGCACCGCGGACGCGCTGTTCTCCGACAGCGTCTACGTCCGCGGCGCCCTGACGCTGCAGGCGCTGCGTGTCAAGGTCGGCGACCCGGCGTTCTTCCGGATCCTGCGCCGCTGGTACCTGGCCAACCGCTACGGGAACGTCACGACGCCCGACTTCATCGCGCTGGCCCAGCGCGTCTCGGGCCAGGATCTCGGCGCGTTCTTCGACACCTGGCTCTACCAGGAGGGCAAGCCCGCCGCGTAGGCGCCCGCAGGGTCGCGGTAGTCCGATGCATGCTCACAGGCCGAGCGCGCCGTGGATCACGAGCCCCGACCCGAGCAGGAACGAGACGACGAGCAGGATCGTCCGTGCGTGACGGCGCGTCCAGCGCTCGATCGCGTGGACGCCGGCGCGGGCGGTCTCCGGGGCGACGATGCAGACGGCGAGCGCCCCGAGCGGGATCGCGAACCAGATGGCGTTGTAGATCAGCACCTCGAGCAGGGCGCCTGCGGCCTTCAGCTGCTGGGAGACGATGACGTTCAGCGCAACGAGATAGAAGATCCCGGGGATGTGCGTCGCAGGGCCGGCCGCCGCCGCCGTCCCGAGCGTCAGGCGCCGGTCGAGCATCGCCTCCCAGCGCCCCCGCGGGCGCGGCGCGTCCGACGGGTGCGGGCCGCCGACGCGGCCGGTCAGCAGGCACACCGCGAAGATCAGCACCACGAACCCGCCGGCGATCTGCGCCATCGCCTTCGTGTGACTGCTGCCCGCGTTGACGTCGATGCCGTTGAACGCCCACACGACGAGCAGGCCGAAGGCGATCGTGAACGCCAGCCCCGCGACGACGTAGGCGATCATCAGCCGCCGCGGCGCGGGCGTCCCGAGCAGCGCGTAGACGGCCGCCAGGCTCGTGGGCCGGACGAGCGTGGCGAGCGCCAGGAGGACGACCTCGATGGTCACGCCGCCGCGCGCGGCCGCCGGCCCGGGCTCGCTGACGGCATCGCGTCATGCTCCCAGGTCGCGCCGCGGCGCGGGGCGCTCACGCGGCGCGCCAGCCCGACCAGCGCTCCACGGCGATCACGACGAGCGGGCCCTGGGGGGGCCGCTCCGCGTAGGCGGGGTAGCGGGCGGCCAGGGCACCGAGCGCCTGCGCGGCCAGCGCCCGATCGGCGTCGAGGGCGACGACGCGCGCGGTCCCGTCCGCACGTGCCCACCACAGCTGCGACCAGTCCTCCTCGTAGTGGTCGGCCAGCAGCGCCACCCGCGGGTCGGCCGCGATGTTCGCCAGCCGCCGCAGCGCGCTCGTGCGCTTGGGCTTGTGGTCGACGGCGCTGACGATCCTCCCGTCGCCGAGCAGCGCGAAGGTCAGCGGGACGACGTGCGGGCGCCCGTCGAGGCCCGTGGTCGCCAGACGGGCGACCCGGGCGCCGGCGACCAGGGCACGTGCCGCGTCGGAGTCCACCCGCCCGAGGCTATCTGGCGGCGGAGTAGCGTTCCGGTGATGCGCGCACCGATCACCCTGGGCCTCCACCTGCCGAACTTCAACTACCCGGACACCGGTCCCGACCAGGTGTTCGAGCGGCTCGTCGACATCGCCACCACGGCCGAGGACTCGGGCTTCAGCTCGATCTCGCTGATGGACCACCTGCACCAGATCCCGCCCGTCGGGCCGCAGACCAACTGGATGTTCGAGGGGAACACGATGCTCGCCGCGCTGGCGGCGCGCACCTCGAGGGTGAGCCTCGGGCTGCTCGTCGGCGGCGTGACCTACCGCAACCCGGCGCTCCACGCGAAGATCGCCACGACGCTGGACATCATCTCCGGCGGGCGCGCCTGGCTCGGGCTCGGCGCCGCGTGGTTCGAGGACGAGCACCGCGCCTACGGTTTCGACTTCCCGCCGCTCGGCAGGCGCTTCGAACTGCTCGAGGAGGCGCTGCAGATCTCGCGGGCGATGTTCACCCAGGAGCGCGCGAGCTTCGGCGGGAAGCACTTCCACGTCGACGGCGCGCTGAACAACCCCAAGCCGATCCGCGGGGACATCCCGATCGTCATCGGCGGCAGCGGTGAGCGCAAGACGCTGCGCCTCGTCGCGCAGTACGCCGACGGCTGCAACATCTTCGGTGACCCCGCGCAGTCGCGACACCTGCTCGACGTGCTCGAGCGCCACTGCGCGGACGCGGGCCGCGACCCGGCCGAGATCACCAAGACGCGCCTCGGCGTCCTCGTGATCGCGCCGACGCACGAGGGCGCGATGGCCAAGCTCGACTTCCTGCGCCAGCTGGGGATGCCCGCCGACCGGCTGAGCACGATCATGGCCGGGGACCCCGACGGCGTCGCCGAGCAGGCGGCGCAGTTCCTCGAGGCGGGGGTCGAAGGCCTCACCCTCACGGTCCCGGACGCGCATGACCTCGAGACGGTCGCGCTCGCCGGGCGCACGCTCGGCCCGCTGTTCGCGCGGCCGGCGGCCTGAGTCACAACGACCAGGGCACGCGGCGCCGCGTCCGTGGGGGTAGGCTCCGGCCGTGGGCTCACAGCGCCCTCGACATCAGCGGCGGGAGGCGTCCGCGGGCGGTGCCCCGGACGGCCTGCGCCGGAGCGCCCCGGCCCGCTCGGTGATCTCGCTGCACGGGAGGATCGGCAACCGCGCGGTCGGCCGGCTGCTGCGGGCGCCGCCCAAGGCGACCAAGGGCACGGCGGCGTCCGGCACGCCGGGCACCGCCGACGAGATCACGGCCGCCGAGGCATGGGTCACCTACGTCTCGCTGCGGGGGAACTCTGCGGCGCCCAAGGTGCCGGTTCCGGCGCGCTACAGGGGCCTGATCGAGGCGCTGAAGAGTGGCGTGGCGGGCAACCCCGGCGAGCCGGATCATCTCGACATCGCCGGCTCGGCTGCGCTGCTGAAGCGGCTGCGCGCCGACCACGACAGGGTGATCCCCAAGGCCGACCACCACGCGTTCGAGCTCGCCCAGCTGGCGCTCGAGCGCGCTCTGGTCGACGTCGGCAAGGGCCCCGACGCCTTCGAGGGTGGCGCCACCCAGCAGGACTACGGCATCAACCTGGCCCACATCTGGACCGAGGCCGGCGAGGAGCTGGGGGCCGCCCAGGCTGCCGGCTACACGATCCCCGACCGCCTGAAGACGGCCGTCGAAGAGGCGCGCGCGATGTACGACACGGCGGCCGCGGACTGGACCGCCCACGCGCCGGACCAGCACAAGCTGATCACGCCGGGCGACGAGCTGAGCCTCGTCGAGTTCCGCCGCGAGACGGTGGAGGTCATCAACAGCATGCGCGCCAAGCGCGCCGCCGACGAGGCGCGGGCACGCCGGGCGGAGGCCGAGGCCCTACAGCAGGCCGCCGACAGGCAGCTGGCCCAGATGCGGGCGCTGATGGCGGAGAAGCGGCGCGAGCTCTTCAGGGCGGGAGCGACATCGAAGCTCAAGCAGCTGCACGAGGCCAGCGGCGAGCTGGTCCGCGCGATCGGCGACGTCAAGGACGCCGCCGGCATCATCACGAAGCGGGTCGATCAGCTGAACACCGTGGGCGAGTACGTCAAGGGCGCGAAGCTCATCAACCTGCCCGAGCTTCCCGAGGGCCTGACCGCGGTGACCAAGAAGCTGACCGCGTTCCATTCCAAGCTGACGACGGTCATCGAGCTGCTCGACCTGGCCGGACCGGGGAAGACGCAGCTCGACGAGGGCATCAAGTACCTCCAGGGGGTCGACCTCGCGATCGAGCACTTCGCCTCCAAGTCGGCCAACCCGTTCATCGCGGTCTATGTCAACGCCTACCTCGGTCCCGGCATCAAGAACTGCATGAAGCTGCTCGGCGACATCGCGGCGATCTACGGGCGCCAGAACCGCTCCGCCATCGAGCAGGACCAGGCATGGGGTGTCAACTGGGCCGTCGAACCCGGCGGCGAGCCGCTGTACGCCTACGTGAGGCTCGTGTTCAAGCAGGGCGCCGGCGCCCCGCTCGGCGACGCCGCGTACTCCTACCTCGACGACCATGAGGACGACTTCTCGGCGGCCGTCGACGACGCGATGCCGGGCAGCCGCGCCTCGATCGGGGACTGGGCCAGCCGGAACCGCTACGCGCTGTGGGAGACGCTCTACGGCTCGATCAGACCGCCGCGCTGACCGGCGCTCTCGGGTCGACGGGGGCGGGACTCAGCAGGCCTGCGATTTCCTCTGCCCCGGTGCAAGGCACCGAGTCGCCTTCTTCGGGTCGCGGTGATCGACCATCGTGTACTGGAAGATCCGCGAGATGTAGGCCGGCCGGCTGACCGTGATCGTCAGCTGCGCCTTCGGCTGCAGCGTCATGCCCTTGACGTACTTGGTGAGGCTCAGGGTCCTGCCGTGCTTCTTGATCGTCCGCGTGGCCCCCTTGCGACACCCCTTGCGCCTGCCGGTGCACGTCAGCCGGACCTTCTCGGGGCCGACCAGCCGGTCGACGACCAGCGACCGCAGGCGTGTGCGGCCGTTCGAGAGCCGGTCCCAGCTCAGCGCGGTGACGGCCGCCACGCGCAGCGGCCCCTGCGGCCCGCCGGTGCCGGCCACGGGCGCCGGCACGATCTGGATCGCCCGCGTGGCGGTGGACTTGTTGCCCGCGCCGTCGGTGGCGGTGATCGTGACGGTGTAGGCGCCCGCTACGCCATAGATGTGCTGCACGCCGCCGCCGTCGGCGCCGGAGCCGTCCCCGAAGTCGAAGTGGAGCGCCGCGCCCGACATGCGGTCAGTGGCCGCGCCCGACATGGCGACGGCCTGCCCCGCCGTGCCGGTCGCCGGGACGTCGGCGGCGGTGATCACGGGTGGCACCGGGTCGAAGAGCGCGACCTGGGCTGTGACGGGTCCGCCGCCGTTGCTGGCGTCCCGCCGCCAGACGGCGAACGCGTTGCCCTGGTCGTCGAGCGCGATGTGCGGCGAGTCGAGGAAGACCGACGCGCCGCCGGGCGGCGTCACGGCGACCGGCGTCACCTCGCCGAACTCCGTGCCGGTCCGGCGGCGTGCCGAGAAGACGGCGTCGTTGCCGTTGGACATGCCGACGAACACCGCCATCGCGTCGCCGTTGGGCGAGGCCGCGACGGCCCTCCCCTTGGTGTCCGTCGCACCCGACAGCGGCTTCGGAAGTGAGAATCCGAAGCCGCTCGGGCGAACCGCGGAGAGGATCTGCCCGCCGGCCAGCCACGTCGCGGCAGCGTCACCGCCGTCGCCGACGGCGAACAGCGGCGAACCGGACACGTCAGTCAGGGTCGACAGCTTGGCGGCCGCGCTCCACGGCGCGGCGAACGGCGCGCTCCGCTCGGCGAACTCGACGTACTTCGGATTCACGGTGTCGTAGAAGTCCCACATCGCCGTGAAGCGTCCACCAGGCGTCGTCTGGATGTCGGAGCTGCAGGGCGAGTCGCCGGCGGCTTCCGTCGAACGCAGCTCCGGACCTGCGAACGCTCCCTGCGCCGCGGCCTTGACGTTGGACCCGACGAGATACCTGTACGTGTCGGGGGCGAGAGTCACCCTCGTGCGGCGCGCCCAGATCGCCGCGATGT
>Ga0208851_1000972_pt1 | contig 10546 bp, 7 predicted proteins | sample NGESurshal092012_FD_184481 | JGI IMG/M metagenome (GOLD analysis project Ga0208851, IMG submission 184481) | Arctic peat soil microbial communities from Barrow, Alaska - NGEE Surface sample 415-2 shallow-092012 (SPAdes) | ecosystem: Environmental > Terrestrial > Soil > Wetlands > Peat ... | reverse complement strand
CTGTTCGACACCGAGCTGGCCGGACGGCTGGGCGGCTACCCGCGGGTGGGCCTGGGCCCGCTGGTCGCCGCGGTGCTGGGCCTGGCGCTGGAGAAGGGCCACGGGGCCGCCGACTGGTCCACCCGCCCGCTGCCCGAGCCCTGGCTGCGCTACGCCGCCCTCGACGTCGAGGTGCTCGTCGAGCTGCGGGACTCCCTCGAGGCGGTGCTGCGCGACCAGGGCAAGCTGGACTGGGCCCTGGAGGAGTTCGCCGCGATCGCGGCCGCGCCGCCGGGCCCGCCGCGGGTCGACCCGTGGCGGCGGCTGTCCGGGCTGCACCGGGTGCGTGGCCGCCGGGCGCTCGCCGCCGCGCAGGCGCTGTGGGAGGCCCGTGACGAGCTGGCCCGCAAGCGGGACCTCGCTCCGGGCCGGGTGCTGCCGGACACCGCCATCGTGGCCGCCGTGACCGCAGCGCCGCGCAGCGTGCAGGAGCTGGGCAAGATCCCGCCGTTCAACGGGCAGCGGACCCGGCGCCACGTGCCGTACTTCTGGGCCGCCCTCGAGCGCGCGGCGGCGGTGCCGGACGACCAGCTGCCGGCGGTGTCCCTGGGCGGGGACGCCCCGCCGCCGGCCCGGGCCTGGTCGGAGCGGGACCCGGCCGCCGCCGAGCGGCTGGCCGCCGCCCGGCCGGCCGTCGCGGCCATCGCCGACGAGCACGGCGTGCCCGTGGAGAACCTGCTGGCCCCCGACGCGGTGCGCCGGCTGTGCTGGACACCGCCGGACGACCTGTCGGCGGAGTCCGTGGCCGAGGTGCTGCGCGGCCATGGGGCCCGCGCGTGGCAGGTGACCCTGACGGCGGGGGTGTTGTCCAGGGCGCTGCAGCGCGCCTTGCGCAAGGCCGAGGCGTGAGCGACGCGGCTGACTTGCCCGGCTCGCCGCGGCTGCGGTTCGAGCGGCTCGGGGTGGCCAGGGCACGCCGGCTGGCCGCAGGTGACCTGGCCGGGCTCGACCCGGCGGCCGGCTGGCCGCACGCCGACACCCTCGACGCCGTCCGGATGGCGGCCGAGCACGCCACCGCGGACGACGAGACCGGCTTCCTCGTGTTCCTCACCGCGACCGGGCAGGCCATCGGGGACGCCGGCTGGAAGGGCGCCCCGGGCGCCGACGGCACCGCCGAGATCGGCTACGGGCTGGCCGCTTCGGTGCGCGGGCGGGGGCTGGGCACCGAGCTGGTCGGCGCGCTGGCGGCCTGGGCACTGCGCCAGCCGGGCTGCGGCACGGTCCGCGCCGAGGTGCTGCCGGGCAACCTGCCGTCCCGCCGCGCCCTCGAGCGCACCGGCTTCACCTGTCAGGGTGAGGACGGTCCCTACCTCGTCCTCACCCGGACAGCTCGAGTGGTTACTGGCGAGTAGCATCTGTCGGGTCAGGGTCAGTGGTCCCTCGTGCGAGGAGTTCAACGTGGCTCGTCCCTCCCGTGACGTCGTGTTCGTGGACGGCGTCCGTACCCCCTTCGGCAAGGCCGGTCCCAACGGGATCTACGCGCAGACCCGCGCAGACGACCTGATCGTGCGACTGATCCGTGAGCTGATGCGCCGCAACCCGCAGCTGCCGCCCGAGCGGGTCGACGACGTGGCCGTCGCGGCCACCACCCAGACCGGCGACCAGGGCCTGACCATCGGCCGGACGGCCGCCCTACTGTCCGGGCTGCCGAAGTCGGTGCCCGGCTACGCCATCGACCGGATGTGCGCGGGCGCCATGACCGCGGTCACTACGACCGCGGGCGGCATCGCCTTCGGTGCCTACGACATCACGATCGCCGGCGGCGTCGAGCACATGGGCCACCACCCGATGGGCTCCGGGGTGGACCCGAACCCGCGGTTCCTGGCCGAGCGCATCGTCGACCCCAGCGCCCTGGTCATGGGCAACACCGCGGAGAACCTGCACGACCGGTTCCCGCAGCTGACCAAGGAGCGGGCCGACACCTACTCGGTCGCCAGCCAGGACAAGACCGCCAAGGCGTACGCCGACGGCAAGCTCCAGCCCGACCTCGTCCCGATGGCGATCCGCAGCGCCGAGGGCGCCTGGGGCTACGCCACCGTCGACGAGCCGCCGCGTCCCGGCACCACCGTGGAGGGGCTGGCCGGGCTGAAGACCCCGTTCCGCCCGCACGGCCGGGTCACCGCGGGCAACGCGGCCGGCCTCAACGACGGCGCCACCGCCTGCCTGCTGGCCGCCGAGGATGTCGCCGACGAGCTCGGCCTGCCCAAGCGGATGCGGCTGGTCTCCTACGCCTTCGCCGGCGTCGCGCCCGAGGTTATGGGCGTGGGGCCAGTGCCGTCCACCGAGAAGGCGCTGGCCAAGGCCGGCCTGACCATCGACGACATCGGCCGGTTCGAGGTCAACGAGGCGTTCGCCGTCCAGGTGCTCGCCTTCCTCGACCACTTCGGCCTCGCCGACGACGACCCGCGGGTGAACCCGCGCGGTGGCGCGATCGCGGTCGGCCACCCGCTGGCGTCGTCCGGCGTCCGGCTGATGATCAACCTGGCCCGCGAGTTCGAGGAGCACCCGGAGGTCCGCTACGGGCTGACCACCATGTGCATCGGGCTCGGCATGGGCGGCACGGTCATCTGGGAGAACTGCGCGACGGAGGACACCAAGTGAGCACCACCGAGACCGAGTTCGACGAGGTCATCACCCGAGCCCTGCTCACCTACGTCGACCTGCCCCACGGCGCAGGGCGCGCCGCGCTCATCACCCTGGACAACGCGCACGACCACACCCGCCCGAGCACGTTCGGTCCGGGCGGCCTGGAGTACCTGAACAGCACCCTCAACGTCGTGCTCGAGGAGCACGACCGCTCACCGCTCGCTGCGGTGATGGTGACCGGCAAGCCGTTCATCTTCGCGGTGGGTGCCGACCTCTCCGGGGTCCCCCAGCAGACCTCGCGTGAGCAGGCCCTGGAGACCGGCCGGCTCGGCCACCGGGTGTTCCGCCGGCTCGGCGAGCTGCCGATGCCGTCGTTCGCGTTCGTCAACGGCGCCGCCATGGGTGGTGGCCTGGAGGTGGCGCTGCACTGCACCTACCGCACGGTGTCGTCGAGCGCGGCCGCGCTCAGCCTGCCCGAGTGCTTCCTCGGATTGGTGCCCGGCTGGGGCGGGGTCTACCTGCTGCCCAACCTGGTCGGCGCCGACCGTGCGGTCACCGTCGTCATCGACAACCCGCTGAACAACAACCGGCAGCTGAAGCCGAAGCAGGCCCTCGAGCTGGGGCTGTTCGACCGGATGTACGACGCCGCCGACTTCTTGGAGGAGTCGATCGCGTGGGCGGCCCGGGTGCTCGTTGCAGCCGAGACCGTCGAACGGGCCGAGGTGGATCGCTCACCCGGGGTGTGGGCGGCCGCGATGGCCCGGGGCCGGGCCATCGCCGACGCCAAGACCCACGGCCACGCGCCGGCGCCGTACCGCGCGCTGGCCCTGCTCGACGGCGCCAGGACGGCGACCCGCGACGAGGCGTTCGCGGCCGAGGACGAGGCGCTCGCCGACCTGGTGATGAGCGAGGAGCTCCGGGCCGGGCTGTACGCCTTCGACCTGGTGCAGAAGCGGGCCAAGAAGCCGGCCGGCGCGCCGGACAAGAAGCTGGCCCGCCCGGTCACCAAGGTCGGCATCGTCGGTGCCGGGCTGATGGCCAGCCAGCTGGCGCTGCTGTTCGCGCAGCGGCTCGAGGTGCCGGTCCTCATGACCGACCTCGACCAGGCTCGGGTGGACAAGGGCCTGGTCTATGTCCAGGGCGAGATCGACAAGCTGCTGGCCAAGAAGCGGGTCACTCCCGACACGGCCAACCGGCTCAAGGCGCTGGTCACCGGCTCGACGTCCAAGGACGGCTTCGCGGACGCCGACTGGGTGCTCGAGGCCGTGTTCGAGGAGATGAAGGTCAAGCAGCAGGTGTTCGCCGAGGTGGAGGCGGTGGTCTCCGACAGCTGCGTGCTGGCGACCAACACCTCCTCGCTCTCGGTCAGCGAGATGGCCGAGGACCTGGCCCACCCGGAGCGGGTGGTCGGGTTCCACTTCTTCAACCCGGTCGCCGTGCTGCCGCTGCTGGAGATCGTCCGCGGCCAGCGGACCGACGGCGCGACGCTCGCCACGGCGTTCGCCGTCGGCAAGCAGCTGAAGAAGTCGTCCGTGCTGGTCAAGGACGCCCCGGCGTTCGTCTTCAACCGGCTGATCACCCGGGCACTCGGGGCAGTCACCGCGGCCATGGACGCCGGGACCCCGATCGAGGTGGCCGACGCCGCGGTCGAGCCGCTGGGCATGCCGATGAGCCCGATGATGCTGCTCGGCCTGGTCGGCCCCGCGGTCGCGCTGCACACCGCGGAGAGCCTGCACGAGGCGTTCCCAGACCGGTACGGCGTCTCCCCCGGGTTCCGGACTCTGGTGGCCACGGGGAAGGCCTCGGTCTACACCTGGGACGGCGGCCAGCAGCAGGTCGACCCCGAGGTGGCGGCCATGTTCGCGCCCCGGGCGGGTGCACCGGTGGCGCCCACGGCCGACCAGGTCCTCGACAGCGCCCGGTCGGCGCTGGCCGAGGAGATCCGGCTGATGCTCGACGAAGGGGTGGTCGCGGCCCCCGAGGACATCGACCTGTGCCTGCTCCTCGGCGGCGGCTGGGCGTTCTGGAACGGCGGCATCACGCCGTACCTGGACCGCGAGGGCGTCTCCGAGCGAGTCACCGGCCGTCGGTTCCTGCCCAAGGGAGTGGCCAGCCTTACGTAGCCAAATGGTGACCGTCGGTGAGCGGATCTCACCCTGAGGGCCGCTGAGCGGGCGGCCCTCAGCCGGTACCGTCGACGTATGGAGTCGCTGCCGGACCAGGTGGCGCTGCGCCAGTGCGTGCTCGCGGTCTCGGTGCTCAACAACCTGGACCTCGAGCCGGCCGATGACGGCGTCCGGATCGCCAGCGGCCGGGTGCTGCCATGGTCCGCGCTGCGCGCCGGCCTGCGCGGCACCGACCCCGTGTCCCCCGTGGCCCGGGTCCGGCTGGCCACCTGGCTGCGTGCGGTCACGGCGCTGGCCTGGCGCTCGCCGCAGGACCTGGCGTCCCGGGCCCGCCCGGTGGGGCTGCCGGTCGGGCACGTCCACCACCCGGGGCCGGCGTGGGTGCGTGAGCCGGTCCTCGGCGGGGCCTTGGACCTCGGGGTCGGCCTGGTCGGGGTGGGCAGCGACCCGGACGCCGTGATCGTGGCGCCGGCCGGCGTCCTGGCGGCCTGCGGGCACGACGACGCCGGGTGGTGGCCGGACTGCCGCGACTACCTGGACCGGATGGGCGAGCTAGCCGCCGTCCGCTACCGGCGTGACCCCCGCCAGCCGCTGCGCCCCATGGGCGACTGCGACGTGGCCACCCTGCTCGGGTCGGCGCGGCTACGGCAGGAGCTGGTCGGCACCGACGGGATGCGGGCCGCCGCGGTCCCGACCCGAAGCCGCGGGTGGCTGGACCTGTCCCGCATCGACCCGGCGTTCGCCCTGGCCGCGGCTAGCCTGGCCGGCGACGACGAGCGCGGGTTCGAGCGCCCGCTGCTGCTCACGATCGACGAGGTGGTGCTGGCCCGCCCCGGCGGCGACCCGGCGCTGGAGGCGCTGCGCGATGCGGCCGCACCGGACCCCGTGCTGCCCGCCGTCCGCTACCGCTGACCCCCTTTCTGCAAGAAGGGTCCCTTCAGTAGCCACAGCCGCACAAACCCACCCTTCAGGCGGGGGGTTCGGAGGGCTGCGACGATGGCGCGGACGACGTAGCGTCCAGCTCGATCCCGTCCAGCCGGGCCATGGCCTCCACGACCGCCCGGGAGATCGCCTGAGCCGTGAGCCCGATCTCGGCCAGCACCTCGGCCCGCTTGCCCTGGTCGAGGAACTGGGCCGGGATGCCGAAGTCACGCAGCGGGGTGCTCACGCCGGCGTCGCGTAGCGCCTGGGCCAGGGCGGTCCCCACGCCGCCGACCCGACCTGAGTCCTCGACCGTCACGACCAGCCGGTGGGCCGCGACCATCGCGACCAGCTCCGGGTCGACCGGTTTGACCCACCGCGGGTCGACCACCTGGCAGCCGATGCCCTGGGCGGTCAGCCGGGCCGCGACCTCGAGCCCGGTGCCGGCCATGGACCCCACGGCGACCAGCAGCACGTCCGGCTGGCCGGAGCGGCGCAGCACGTCCACCCCGCCGATGCGGGTCAGCGCCGGGATGTCGTCGGGGACCGCGCCCTTGGGGAAGCGCAGCACGGTCGGCGCGTCGGCGACCGTCAGCGCCTCCCGCAGCTCCTCGCGCAGGGTCGCCGCGTCGCGCGGCTCGGCCAGCCGCAGCCCGGGTACGACCTGCAGGATCGACACGTCCCACATGCCGTTGTGCGACGGCCCGTCGTCGCCGGTGACTCCGGCCCGGTCCAGCACGAAGGTGACCCCCGCCCGGTGCAGGGCGACGTCCATGAGCACCTGGTCGAAGGCCCGGTTGAGGAACGTGGAGTAGACGGCGACCACCGGGTGCAGCCCGCCGTAGGCCATGCCGGCGGCCGAGGTGACGGCATGCTGCTCGGCGATGCCCACGTCGAAGACCCGGTCCGGGTAGGCCCGGGCGAAGCCGTCCAGCCCGACCGGCTGGAGCATGGCCGCGGTGATCCCGACGGCGTCCGGCCGCTCAGCGCCGACCGCCACCATCTCGTCGGCGAACACCGCCGTCCAGGAGGTGCCGCTCGGGGCGAGCGGCTGCCCGGTCTCCGGGTCGATCACGCCGACCGCGTGGAACTGGTCCGCCTCGTCGTTCTCCGCTGGGGCGTAGCCCAGCCCCTTGTGGGTGAGCACGTGCACGATCACCGGGCCGCGGTACCCCTGCGCCCGGCGCAGCGCGTGCTCGACCGCCAGCACGTCGTGGCCGTCGACCGGGCCCACGTACTTCAGCCCGAGGTCCTCGAACATCCCCTGCGGGGCGACGATGTCCTTCAGCCCCTTTTTCATGCCGTGCAACGTCTCGTACAGCGGGGTGCCCACGACCGGGGTCCGACCGAGCACCTGCTTGCCCCAGCGCAGGAAGGCCTCGTACCCCCGGGTCGTGCGCAGTGTCGCCAGGTGGTTGGCCAGCCCCCCGATGGTCGGCGCGTAGGACCGCTCGTTGTCGTTGACGACGATGATCACCGGCCGGTCCGGGGCGGCCGCGATGTTGTTGAGCGCCTCCCAGGCCATGCCACCGGTCAGCGCGCCGTCGCCGATCACCGCGACGACGGCCCTGCTGTCCAGCTCGCCGCTCAGGGCCCTGGCCTTGGCCAGCCCGTCCGCCCAGGACAGCGATGTGGAGGCGTGGCTGTTCTCGATCACGTCGTGCTCGGACTCGGCGCGACTGGGGTACCCGGACAGCCCGCCGCGCTGCCTCAGGTGGGCGAAGCCGGCCTGCCGACCGGTGAGGATCTTGTGTACGTACGCCTGGTGCCCGGTGTCCCACAGGATGGTGTCCTTGGGCGAGTCGAAGACCCGGTGCAGCGCGAGGGTCAGCTCGACGGCGCCCAGGTTGGGACCCAGGTGGCCGCCGGTGCGGGCCACGTTCTCGACCAGGAAGGAGCGGATCTCGGCGGCCAGGGCCGCCAGCTGCTCCGGGGTCAGCGCGTCGAGGTCGCGGGGACCTCGCACCTGCTCGAGCACCCCTTGAGTCTACGGGTCGGGCGGCGCTTCGGCCCGTCGTCCGGACGGCCGGTCAGGCGAGCTGCCGCTCGACGGCCCGGCCGAACCCGCCGAGCGGGTCGTCCAGCAGCGGCCCGAAGGCGACCTCGGCGGCCCCGATGATGACCGAGTCCGCGCCGAGTGCCGGCAGCACCAGCCGCACCTGCTCCCGGGGTGCAGTCAGGGCCAGCCGCAGAGCCTGCTCCACCTGAGCGCGGACCTCCGGGAAGACGTCCCTGAGCACGCCACCGAAGACCACCACCTCGGGGTTGAACAGGTTGACCAGGTTGGCCACCCCGATCCCCAGCCATCCGCCGACCCGCCGAAGCGCGGTGCGAGCCCGTGGGTTTCCCGCTTCGGCGGCCGCGATGACCCCGGACGCGTCCGCGGTGCCGCCCGGCACGATACCGGCCGCCAGCAGGAGCGCGTCCTCGCCGATCTCGGTCTCCCAGCAGCCCCGCGCACCGCACCGGCAGCGCCGTCCCCGCGGGTTCACGATCATGTGGCCGACCTCGCCGCCGTACCCCCCGGCCCCGCCGAGCGGGACGCCGTCCAAAATGATGCCGCCACCGACCCCGGCCTCGGCCGCCAGGTAGACAACGTTGTCGGCGCCGACGGCCGCGCCACGGACGTGCTCGGCGATGGCGCCGAGGTCCGCGTCGTTGCCCACCGCGATCGGGAGGTGGCCGGGCAGCAGATCTGCGAGGAGGTGGCCGAATGGCACGTCCACCCAGCCCAGATTGGGGGCGAACCGGACCAGCCCGTCGTCGTGCCGGACGACGCCGCACACCCCGACGCCGACCCCGACGCAGGTGGCCCCCCCGGGTGCGCCCTTGAGCACCTCCGCGGTGAGCTTGCGCACCCGCCGCAGCGTCCGGCTGATGCCGTAGTCGGCCTCGTGCTGGCGCAGCTCACGACGGTCGAGGATCTGTCCGCCCAGCCCCACCCGGGCCGCCGCCAACCGGTGCGCGCCCACGTCCAGAGCAAGCACGAAGACCCGGTCGCTCGCCGGCTCGACCACGATCGAGGGCCGCCCGGCCCCACCACGCCCGACCGGCGCGACCTCACGGACCAGCCCGGCGAGAGCCAGCTCGCCGGTGAGCGCCCCCACCGTGCTGCGGTTGAGCCCGGTGAGCGCCGTCAGGTCGGACCGCGAGATCGCACCACGCACGTGCAGAATCCGCAGCAGGCCGCCGAGGTTGTGTCGGCGCACCTCGTCCTGGGTGGCACCTGCCAGCGTGGCGGCCATGGAGTGGCTCCGTGGCGATCCGCGGCTAGCCGATCCCGGACGCGGCTGCTCGTCGGCGCGAGATGGCGTCGACGCTCGCCGCGAACAGCAGCACGAGCCCGGTCACGATGAACGTGATGCCGGACTGCTGCGTGATCAACGGCAGTGCGTTGTTGATGACCGCGAGGACCAGGCCGCCGAGGATCGCGTCCCGGATCTTGCCGCGTCCGCCGAAGAGGCTGGTGCCGCCGATGACCGCCGCCGCGACCGCGCTGAGGGTGGTGATCGACCCACCGGTCGACGGCGACGCGGAGTTGTCACGGGAGGCCAGCAGGATCCCGGCGAAGGCCGCCAGCGTCGAACACACGACGAAGCAGAAGATCCGCACCTGTGCCACGTTGATGCCGGCACGCCGGGCCGCCTCGGCGTTGCCGCCGACGGCGTAGATGTGCCGGCCGAGAGCCGTGCGCGACAGCAGGAAGGTCAGACCGACCAGCAGGATCAGGAGTACTGGGACGATCACGGGTACGCCCTTGATCGAGGCCACCGTGGGGTTGCGGCTGCGCTCCTGGTTGAGCAGGAAGGTCGCGATTCCGAGCACGACCGCGAGGGCGGCGAGCTTGACGCCCCAGACGATGATCGACTGGGTGGGCAGACCGGACTTCCTGCGGGCGAGGATTCCCCGGTAGGTGACGAACGCGTAGCCGATGACTACGAGTGCAAACAGCACCCAGCCCTGGATCGGCGTGAGGTTGTTGTTCATCAACGCGAGGATCTGGGAGTTCGAGATCCTGATCGTGCCGCCCTCGCCGATGACCAGCAGCATGACGCCCTGGAGGCCGAGGAAGAACGCGAGGCTGACCACGAAGCTGGGAATCCTGAGCCTGGCCACCAGCAGGCCGATCATGAGGCCGATGGCGACACCCGTGAGCAGGGCTGCGACAACCGCGAGCTCCCAGGGCCAGTTGTGCAGCGTCAACGTGACGCCGATCACCGCCGCGCTGGTGCCGGCGGCGAAGCCCACCGACAGGTCGATCTCGCCGAGCAGCAGCACGAACACCAGACCCATCGCGATGACGATCACCGCGGCGCTCTGGTTGATCAGGTTGGCGAAGTTGAACGTCGTGGGGAACGTCGAGCTCCTCATGGCCGAGAAGAGGATGACGAGCGTGACCAGCCCGAGCACCGCGGGCAGCGCACCCACGTCGCCGCCGCGGATCCGGGCCCAGTAGTCGTCCCACGCGTCCCGCAGGTCGTTGCCGGGCCCTTCGCCGGCGACCTCGGGGGCGACGGTGTCGGTGGTCATGCCTACTCCTCCCGGGTGGTGGCAGCGGCGCCCGTGACTGTGTCGCTGAGCGCCTCCGCGATGCCGAACTCACCACTTCGACCTGCAGTGATGAGCTCGACGACCTGCGCGTGGCTGACCTCGTCGGCCTGTACCTGGGCCGCCATCCGCCCCAGGTACAGGCAGGCGATCCGGTCGGCCACTTCGAAGACGTTGTTCATGTTGTGCGAGATGAGGACGACGCCCAGCCCCTTGTCAGCGAGTCGCCGCACCAGGTGCAGCACCTGCTCGGTCTGCGAGACCCCGAGCGCCGCCGTGGGCTCGTCGAGGATGACCAGCTTGCTGTTCCACAGCACGGCTCGGGC
>Ga0208851_1000971_pt1 | contig 10560 bp, 6 predicted proteins | sample NGESurshal092012_FD_184481 | JGI IMG/M metagenome (GOLD analysis project Ga0208851, IMG submission 184481) | Arctic peat soil microbial communities from Barrow, Alaska - NGEE Surface sample 415-2 shallow-092012 (SPAdes) | ecosystem: Environmental > Terrestrial > Soil > Wetlands > Peat ... | reverse complement strand
TGCAGCTGTCCCGGGCCGAGCGGGCCGCGCACGGCAAGGCGGCCCGGTCCGCCGCCCCGCTGGACCAGCACGCCCTGTTCGCGCCGACCGAGCTGCGGGCCGATCCGGTGGAGCTGCTCGAGCGGCAAGCTGTCAGCCGGGTCCCCGAGCTGGTGCCCATCCGGTACGGCCGGATGCTCAGCTCGCCGTTCGCGTTCTACCGGGGTGCGGCGCTGGTCATGGCGGCCGACCTGGCGGCGACGCCGGTTTCCGGGCTGCGGTCCCAGCTATGCGGGGACGCCCACCTGAGCAACTTCGGGGTATTCGCCTCTCCTGAGCGCAGGCTGCTCTTCGACGCCAACGACTTCGACGAGACGCTGCCCGGGCCCTTCGAGTGGGACGTCAAGCGCCTCGCGGCCAGCTTCGAGCTGGCCGGGCGGGAGAACGGCTTCAAGACCAAGGAGCGGGCTGCGAGCGTGGTCGAGGCCGCGGCGAGCTACCGCTGGGCCATGCGGGAGTTCGCCGGCGAGACGAACCTGGACGTCTGGTACTCGCACCTCGACATGGACCAGCTGCTCGCCGAGGTGACCCCGCTGCTCAAGCCGGCGCCGCTGCGACGGGCGGAGGCGCAGCTGGCCAAGGCGCGCACCCGCGACCGGATGCAGGCGTTCAACAAGCTCACCCGACTCGTCGACGGCGTGCCGCGGATCGTCAGCGACCCGCCGCTGGTCGTGCCGATCACCGAGCTGGTCCCAGCGGAGAGCGCGACCGAGCTGAAGGAGCAGCTGCACGCGCTGGTCGTGGCGTACGGGCGCTCGCTGCCGCCGGACCGACGGCACCTGCTGGAGCAGTACCGGTTGGACGACGTCGCCCGCAAGGTCGTCGGGGTCGGCAGCGTAGGCACCCGGGCCTGGGTCCTGCTGTTCGAGGGGGTCGACGGAAACGACCCGATCTTCCTGCAGGCCAAGGAGGCCCAGGCCTCCGTGCTCGAGGAGTACGCGGGAGCCAGCGGCTACGCCAACCACGGGCAGCGGGTGGTGGCGGGGCAGCACCTGATGCAGGCCTACAGCGACATCTTCCTGGGCTGGCAGCGCACCAACGGACTGGACGGCGTGGACCGGGACTACTACGTGCGCCAGCTGCGGGACTGGAAGGGCTCCGTGGTGGTGGAACGGATGACTCCGCAGAGCATGGCCGTGTACGCGCGGCTGTGCGGCTGGACCCTGGCTCGGGCGCATGCGCGCTCTGGCGACCGGGTGGCCATCGCGGCCTACCTGGGCCGCAAGGACACCTTCGAGCGTGCCGTCGCCGAGTTCGCCCGTGCCTACGCCGACCAGAACGACCGGGACTTCGCCGCCCTCGAGGCGGCCGAGGCGTCCGGCCGGATCGTGGTCGAACGCGGGCTGTAGGGCGGCGGCTCAGCGTGGCTCGGCGAGCCGCTCGGCCAGGGCGGTGGCGTCGAAGGGCGCCCGGCCGTCCGAGTCGTTGTCGAAGTAGACGTAGACGTCCCGGCCGGTCGGAGCCTCCGGCGGGCGATCCTTGATGGTCGGCAGGTCGGGTGGCGCGCTGCCCGCCGTCCAGGCTCGGATCCGGGCCGCCCACATGTCGAGCGACGCCGCTGGGTACCCCCCGGCGTAGAGCAGCAGTGGCCCGTGCAGCCGGAGGTAGCAGAAGTCTGTCGTCACGTCGGCCAACAGTGGCCAGTGACCGGCCCCGTCGGAGACCACGAGGGCCACTCCGGCCGAGCGGAGCAGCTCGATGAACCTCGCGTCCTGGTAGCAGTCGTGCCGGACCTCGAGTGCGTGCCGGACCGGCCGGTCGGCGTCCGGCTCCAGGAAGGACCGTCCCTCCACCCGGGCGTCATGCCTGCGGGCCAGCCGGACGGCCGCCTCGGTGGTCCGCGGCAGCAGTGCGGTGAACGCGGCCAACCTGGGCAGGTCCAGACGCATGTTCTCCGGCAGCTGCCACAGCACCGGTCCCAGCTTGGGGCCCAGCGCCAGCAGGCCCGAGGCGAAGAAGTTGGCCAGCGCCGTCTCGGCGTCCACCAGTCGCTTGAGGTGGGTGAGGTACCGGCTGCCCTTGACGGCGAACACGAAGTCGTCCGGGGTCCGGTCGGCCCACCCGCGGTACGTCTCGGGCCGCTGCAGGGCGTAGAACGAGGCGTTGACCTCGACCGTGCGCAGGTGCTGGGCCAGGTACCCGAGCTCGTCGTGGGGGGCCAGGCCAGCGGGGTAGAAGTCGCCGCGCCAGCGGGGGTAGGACCACCCTGACGTTCCGATCCGCAGCTGCGGCACAACTGATGCTAGGCAGCGAAACGGGGGTGTCGTCCCGGGCCGTTCTGCCCTACCCTCCCCCCTGCGGTCACGCTGCCACGCCACTGGGGCTCGCGATGGGTGAGCCCGCGCGAGCAGCCGCACGCAAGGGACCCCGCATCCGGCTGGGGGTGCTGGGACGGGTCAGCGCCACGGTGGACGGCGTGGCCGTTGACGTCGGCGGCCCCAAGCAGCGAGCCGTGGTCGGGGCGCTGCATGCCCATATCTCCCACCGCCGGCGGCGGTGCGAGCCCGGCCGGCCGGCCCGCTCGGAGAGCGCGGTGCTGCGCCGGCACGGACCCGGTTATGCGCTTCGGGTCGACCCGGACGCCGTCGACGCCTGGCAGTTCGAGCAGCTCATGCAGCGCGCCGCAGCGACCGAGCCGGCCGAGATGGTGCCCCTGCTCCGGCAGGCGCTGGCCCTGTGGAGCGGCCCGGCGTACGCCGACCACGCCGGCGGACCGTGGGCCGAGGAGGAGATTGCCCGGCTCGACGAGCTGCACACGCTGTGCCGGGAGCAGCTGCTCGCTGCCCGGCTGGCCTGCGGCGAGTCCGCGAGCGTCGTCCCCGAACTGGAGACGCTGGTCAGCGAGCAGCCGCTACGCGAGGAGCGCTGGCGGCTGCTCGTGCTGGCCCTTTACCCCTGGCACCGGCAGGCCGACGCCCTGGCCGCGCTGCGCCGCGCCCGGGGCACCCTCGCCGACGAGCTCGGCGTCGACCCGGGACCTGCCCTGCGCACGCTCGAGGCCGAGGTGCTGGCGCAGTCCCCCACCCTGGACGCCCCGGCGGCCGCTCCCCCACAGCCGGTGGCCGCACCGGCGTCGGTGGCAGCCGCGCCTGGGCCCGGGACCGCCGCCGACCTGGTGGACCGCGACCGCGAGCTGGCCCAGCTGCAGGTCTGCCTGGACGACGCGCTGGCCGGCCAGGCGCGACTCGCCCTGGTCGAGGGCCGGGCCGGCGTCGGCAAGAGCCGGCTGCTGACCGAGATGCGCCGGCTGGGCACGGCCGCCCGAGCGGTGACCCTGACCGGACGCAGCAGCCAGCTCGAGCAGCACTTCGGCTTCGGCCTGGTCCGGCAGCTGTTCGAGCCGGTGCTCGCCGACCCCGAGCGGCGGCAGCGGCGGCTCGCCCGCGCGGCCCGCTCGGCAGCAACGGTCTTCGACGTCGGCGGTTTCGACCTGCCGGACGGCGACCCGTCCAGCCCCGGCGATCGGGGCAGCGACGGACTGTTCGGCGTCCCGCACGGCCTGTACTGGCTGACCGCCAACCTGGCCGAGGAACAGCCGCTGCTGCTCGCCATCGACGACTTGCAGTGGTGCGACATCGGCTCGCAGCAGTTCCTCACCTTCCTGGTGCACCGGCTCGAGGGGATGCCGGTCCTGGTCGTGGGGACCATGCGCACCGGGGAGCCGGCCGACCCGCAGGGCCTGCTGGCCGAGCTCGCCCACGGGCTGGCCGCGGTTCCCATCCGGCCCGAGCCGTTGCCCCTGGACGGAGTCGGGGATCTCGTCCGGTCCCGCCTCGGCGAGCAAGCGGACGATGCCTTCGTGGCCGCGTGCCACCGCACCACCGGCGGCAACCCGTTGCTGCTGCGCCAGCTGCTGCGCGGGCTGGAGACCGACCGGGTGCACCCGGACGCCTCCCACGCCGACACGGTCACCGCCACCGGCTCACGGGCGATCTCCAGCATGGTGCTCATGCGGCTGGCCCGCCTGCCCAAGGCGGCGACGGTCACCGCGAGGGCCTTCGCCGTTTTGGGCGACGGGGCCGAGCTGCCCGCGGTGGCGAAGCTGGCGGGCCTGACCGAGGGCCAGGCCGCGGCCGCCGTCGCCGGGCTGGTCCGGGCGGAGGTGCTGCGGGACGACTACCCGCTCGGCCTCGTGCACGCGCTCGTCCGGGACGCCGTCTACCGGGAGCTGCTGGCCGGCGAGCGCGAGCTGCAGCAGCAGGGGGCCGCCGGCCGTCAGAGGTCGTTGCCGGCGTATGACTGGTTGAAGCTCTTGTTGGCCAGCGGGAAGTCGGGAACGATCGTGTCGGTCAGCGCGACGGGCAGCGCCGGCCAGTTGAAGAACGAAGGGTCGGCGACCTTGACCCTCGTGACCACGCCGCCCTCGCCCAGCTCGACACGGTGGGCGAGGCTGCCACGCCAGGCCTCGACCTGCGCGAACCCGGCCCCTGGGCCGGTGGGATCGACGCCGACCCCGTCGCCGGTCCCGCCGGCCAGCCGGTCCAGCAGGTCGAGCAGGACCGCCACCGAGACGTCCAGCTCCCTGGCCCGGACCCGGTAGCGGGCCAGCACGTCACCGCCGTCCTCGACGATCGTCGCGAACCGCTCGCCCAGGTCGACGAACGGGTGGTCGCGGCGGGCGTCGACGTCGACCCCCGACGCGCGTGCGACGTAGCCCAGCGTCCCGAGCGCGACCGCCTGCTCACGGGGGAGCACAGCCGTGCCGGCGAACCGGTCGTGGACGACAGAGTGCCCCAACGTGATCTCGACCAGGTCGGCCACCTCGTCACGCACGGTCCGCAGCAGCAGGGGGTCCGGCAGCGCCCGCACCTGGGCACCCCCCACCGTGAGGGCCCCGCGGAGCAGCCGGTGCCCGGTGGTGGCCCGGTTCAGCCGCAGCAGGGTCTCCCGCAGCCGCAGGGCGTGCGCGTTGGCCACCCCGAAGCCGACGTCGTTGGCGAGGGCCCCCAGGTCGGCCACGTGGTTGTGCAGCCGCTCCAGCTCCAGCAGCAGCGCCCGCAGCAGCCGGTCCGGCTCGGCGACGTCGATGCCGGCGGCGTCCTCGACGGCCATCAGGTAGGCCAGCGTGTGGCCGACCGCGGTGTCCCCGCTGATCCGCTCGGCCAGCTCGATCCCGTCGGCCGGCCGGCGGCCTTCGAACAGCTTCTCCATGCCCCGGTGCAGGAACCAGAGCCGGGCCTTCATCCGCAGGATGGTCTCCCCCACCACCGAGAACCTGAAGTGGCCCGGCTCGATCAGCCCGGCGTGCACCGGACCGATCGGGATCTCGTACACGCCGGGGCCCTCAACCTCGAGGAACGGGAAGGATCCCACGTCGGGTGCGAAGACCGGCTCCGGGTCCGCGTCGCGCAGCATCGGGTACCAGCCGACCGGCCAGTGGCCGTGCCGGAGCAGCCGGTGCGGCAGCGGATGGCCTCGGGGCTCGATGCCGTACAGGTCCCGCAGCTCCCGCTCAAACCGTCCCGCCGGGTAGGACAGCGCCGCCAGGGTCGGGACCCAGGCGTCGCCGCGCGGGACCACCACCACGACCTCCTCCCGGCGCCCGGCGGCGGTCAGCACGTAGACGACCCGGAACGTCTCGGCGTCCTCGTGCGCGGCCACCAGGGCCAGCCGCAGGCCTCCGGCGAGCAGGCCGGCCATCATCTCCGCCAGCTCCTCGCGCCCGACCGGTCGGGTCGTCATGACGCACCTCCTAGCACCGCTGCGGCCTGGCGGAGCAGCGTCCCGAATGGGCCGCTGAGGAGGGCGATGACGGCGACGACGGCCAGCGCGAGGGCCAGCGGCAGCCACGGCCCGTGCGCCGAGCGGTCCGGTTCCTCACCGGGGCCACCGGCGCCGAGCGTCATCGTCGCGGTGAGCCGGACCAGGGCGGCGAACGCCACCAGCAGCAGGCCGAGCCCGACCGCCGTCACGACCTGGAGCCCCGCCGTCCACGCGCCGACCACGATGCCGACCTCGGAGAAGAACAGGCTGAACGGCGGCAGCCCGAGCAACGCGGCCGTTCCTGCGAGCCAGGGCACGGCCAGGCCGGGGCGCCGGGCCAGCAGCCCACGGATGTCGGCGACCGCCGTCGAGTGCTCGACGGCGAGCAGCCGGCCGGACACCACGAACAGGCTCGACTTCGCCAGGCCGTGCCCGAGCATGTGCAGCAGGACGGCGGTCAGCGCCAACGGCCCGCCCGCCGCGGCGCCGAGGGCGAGCAGGCCCATGTGCTCGACGCTGGAGTAGGCCAGCATCCGCTTGTAGTCCCGCTGGCGCAGCAGCAGCGCGGCGGCCACGGCCAGAGACAGCAGGCCGGCGACCGCCAGCATCCCGCGGAGCAGCCCGGGGCCCAGGACCGGGTTGGCGACCGCCTGGATGCGCAAGATGGCGTAGAACGCGACCGACAGCAGCACGCCGGACATCAGCCCGGACACCGGCGCCGGGGCCTGGCTGTGCGCGTCCGGCAGCCAGCTGTGCATCGGGGCCAGGCCGGCCTTGGTGGCGAACCCGAGCACGGCCAAGGCGGCGCCCAGCTTGAGCACGGCCGGGTCGAGCAGCGTCGGGTGCCTCACCAGGTCGACCCAGGACAGTGTCGGGGTGCCGCTGGCCCGGGTCGCCGCGTAGACCAGCACGATGCCGAGGAAGGCGATGGCCACGCCGACCGACCCGAGCACCACGTACTTCCAGGCCGCCTCGAGCGAGGCCCGGGTGCGGTGCTGGCCGACCAGGAAGGCGGTGGCGATCGTGGTGCCCTCGACGGCCACCCACAAGACGCCGAGGTTGTCGGCCAGCACGGCCAGCGACATCGCGCCCAGGAAGGCCGACATGAGCGCCGCCGGGCCGGGCGCTGACCTCGCCTGCAGCCCGCCCCACGTCGCGGTCAGTCCCACCGCCCCGATGACCACGAGCATGAACGCGGACAGCGCGTCGGCGCGCAGCAGCCCGCCGGCCGCGGTGACGACCCGGTGGTCCAGGGCGGCGGCGCCGAGGACCAGCCCGGTCCCGAGGACCACGACCGAGACGGCGATCCCGGCCAGCCGGGCGACCCTCGGGATGCGCAGGCTGACGGTCGCCGCCAGCACCGCGGCGGCGAGCGGGAGCCACAGGACGGCGCCCATCAGTCCCTCAGCTCGGTCAGCTCGTCGAGGTCCAGGGCACCGAACTTGACTCGCATCCGGGCGCTGAAGACCTGCAGGATCAGCACGACCAGCAGCACATCGAGAGAGGCGCCGAGCTCCACCACCAGCGGCAGGCCGCCCACCGTCATGAACGCGACCGCCGCGATCCCGTTGTCCAGCACCAGGAATCCGACCAGCTGGGCGAGCGCGTGCCGACGTCCGACCAGCAGCAGGAAGCCCAGCAGCATCAGCGCGAGCGCCACCGGCACCGCCCGGACCGCGGGATCCGCGCTGGAGCCCACGATCGGCCGGCTGACCAGGTAGGCCACCTCGGTGAGCACGGCCGCGGCGATCAGCGCAGCGGTCGGGTTCAGCCGCGGGGACTCCTCCCGAACGGCGTCCGCCGGCACGCTGCGGCCCACCAGCACGGGCAGGACGGCGGCCTTGAGCAGCACCACGAAACCGGCCACGGCCAGCAGCTCGGCCTTGTGGTGCTGGACGCCGACCACGGCGACCAGCGCCCCGAGCGCGACCCCCTGGACCGACAGCAGCCGCACCGCGGCGGCCAGCGAGCGTCGCCACACCAGCAGCACGCCGGTGAGCAGCAGGATGCCGGCAGCCAGCCCCACCAGCTGCGCGTACACGTTCGCCGCCATCGCGCTCAGCCGACCAGGTAGGAGGCCGTGACGGCCAGGAAGGCGAGCACGAACGAGCCGGCCAGCAGCTCGGGGACCCGGAACAGCCGCAGCTTGGCCAAGAACACCTCGGCGGCGCCCAACAGCCCGCCGAGCACCACGAGCTTGCCGGCGAAGGCGACGACGCCGAGGAGCAGGCCCGCGGCGCTCACCCGGGTGTCGATGCCCCACGGCGCGACCAGGTTCCCGACCAGTCCGAGCAGCGCCGCGAGCCGGACCCACGAGCCCAGCTCGAGCCAGGCCAGGTCGCGGGCCGACGCCTCCAGCAGCATCGCCTCGTGCACCATGGTGAGCTCCAGGTGCGTCGACGGGTTGTCCACCGGCAGCCGCCCGGTCTCGGCCAGCACGACGATGCCGAGGGCGAGCACCGCCAGCACGCTGACCGGCGAGGCGATGACCGCCGACGAGTCGAGCCGGGCCTGCACGATGAGCGACAGCGCGGAGCTGCCCACCGGGATGGACAGGGCGTAGACGGCTACGAGCACGGTCGGCTCGACCAGCGCCGCGATGGTCATGTGCCGGCTAGACCCCATGCCGCCGAAGGCCGTGCCGGCGTCCAGGCCCAGCAGGGCGACCGCCACCGTGCCCACGAGCAGGACGGACACGACGACGAACAGGTCGTCCGGGACCAGGGGCAGGCTGACCGCGCCCACGAGCGGCAGCAGCGCCGCCACCAGCAGGCTCGAGCTGAGCAGCACCACGGGAGCCGCCCGCAGCAACCAGCCGGAGCCGGTGGCCCGCACCGGCTCCTTGGCGACCAGCTTGCGCAGGTCCCGCCACGGCTGCCAGACGCCGGCACCACCACGGCCCTCGAGTCGGGCCCTGGTCTGCCGGGTGACGCCGGCCAGCACCGGAGCGAGGGCCACGATGACGCCGACCTGGACGGCGGCCACCAGGATCGCCTGGGCGGTCACAGCGACACCACCAGCAAGACGGCGAGCAGCGCGCCGAACGAGTAGCCGAGGTAGCGGTGCACGCTGCCGTTCTGCAGCCGCCGCGCCTGCACCCCGACCCGGTCGGCCCAGCCGATGACCGGCCGGTACAGCCGGGCCTCGACGACGTCGGACAGCCGCTGCCGGTACTCGACCCGCTGCACGAGGTACCGGGACTCGGTCGCGTGGGTGACCTCGACGTCCCTGGTCGGCTGCAGTGCGTCGTCGAACACCCGCAGCAGCGGCTCGGCGTACGAGGTGGCGGTGTACTGCATCCGGGGGCTGACCCGCGCGCCGCCGCAGCCCCAGGCAAGGTCGGTCGCCCTGGCCGGGTGGCGGCGGGCGGCCCGGACCACGGCCACCAGCACGGGAAGCGCGACGGCGGTGGCCAGGAGCGCCAGCGCGAGCGGGTCCAGCAGGGCGTCCAGCCCGGTCAGTCGGATGCCGCCGAGCCCCACGGGCTCGATGCCGGCCGCACCCACGGTGGTGGCGAGCGCCGCGGCCACCGGCCCCGGGACCAGGCCGAGCGCGACCACGACGGCGGCCCCGGCGAGCATCGGCCAGGTCATGGTGCGACCGGCCTCGTGGGCGGCGTCCGCCTCGGTCGACCGGGGCCGGGCCAGGAACGCGATGCCGTAGGCCTTCACAAAGGTGAGCAGCGCCAGCCCCGTGGTCAGCGCGACCACGCCGACGGCCAGCGGCATGACCACGGCGACCATCGGGTCCCCCGGCCGGGCGCCGTGGATGAGTGCCTGCAGGAGCGTCCACTCGGCCACGAACCCCGCGGTGCCCGGCAGCGCCGCCGCGCCCAGGCTGGCCACGCCGAACGCCGCGCCGGTCCACGGCATGCGGGTGCCCAGCCCGCCGAGCCGGTCGAGGTCCCGTTCGCCGGTGGCGTGCAGCACAGCCCCGGCGCCGAGGAACAAGGTGGTCTTGAACGCCGCATGGCTCACGACCAGCAGCAGGCTCGCGGTCAGCGCGCCGTCGGCCACATCGGTCGCCCCGGACGCCCGCAGCAGCACCGACGTGCCCAGGGCCAGCACCACCAGGCCGACGTTCTCGGTGGTCGAGTAGGCGAGCAGCCGCTTGAGGTCGCTGGCGACGGAGGCCTGCAGGATCCCGTAGAGCGCGGAGGCGGCGCCGAGCACGGCCAGCAGCACGCCCCACCAGGCCGGCCCGCCGGGCAGCAGCCGCACGCACACGAGCAGGACGCCGTACAGCCCGATCGACACCATCGCGGCGCTCATCGCCGCGGACACGTGGCTGGGGGCCTCCGGGTGCGCGCGCGGCAGCCACACGTGCAGCGGCACCAGGCCGGCCTTGGTCCCGAAGCCGAGCAGCAGCAGCACGAAGCCGACGCTCGCGGCGGCCGAGTGCGGCCCCAGGGTCCCGATGGTGTCGAAGCCGGTGCCACCCGACGCTGCCGTGAGCACGGCGAAGCCGGCGAGCAGCAGCGCGAAGCTCAGCTGGGTGAGTGCGGCGTACCACAGGGTGGCCGCGGTGACCTCGGCCCGCCGCGCGTAGTCCGCCAGCAGCAGGACCGTCGACCCCACGGCCATGAGCTCCCAGGCCAGCAGGAACGAGACGACGTCCGCGGCGGCCGCGACCAGCTGCATGCCCACGAGGAACACCGCGAGCGCGGCCCAGGAGCTGCGCGAGGCCGAGGGGCCGGACACGTACCCGATGCCGTAAACCGCCACGGCCACGCCCACGACCGAGGCCAGCAGCATGAACAGCCCGCCGAGCCGGTCGGGGGCGAAGGTCACCGGGTCGACCGGCAGCGCCACCGGCAGG
>Ga0208851_1000970_pt1 | contig 10588 bp, 7 predicted proteins | sample NGESurshal092012_FD_184481 | JGI IMG/M metagenome (GOLD analysis project Ga0208851, IMG submission 184481) | Arctic peat soil microbial communities from Barrow, Alaska - NGEE Surface sample 415-2 shallow-092012 (SPAdes) | ecosystem: Environmental > Terrestrial > Soil > Wetlands > Peat ... | reverse complement strand
GGTCCTAGAAAGGCCACGCATTGCCGCAAAGATACAACCAGTCTTTCTGGACAATTTGCGATTGATATTTGTTGCCGCTGAATCTGTGCTGATCACGGAACACATAACGATTTGCCGCGATGCTAAAGACGATAAATTTCTGGAATTAGCTCTGAATGGTCGGGAGGACATTATCGTGAACGGCGATCAGGATTTGCTGACGCTTAACCCTTTTCAGGGCATTCCTATCTTACAGCCCGCTACTTTCATACGGCTAATGACAGAGCTGTAACAAATATTAGTAATGTTTTAGATTTGTTGATTCTGTAATAGGCAACTGGTTGCGGGTTTTACTCCTTGAGTGAATTTGTCTGGAAGCCCCTAGATGCATGGAATTCCTTCGACTCAAACTAAAGTGCTTAAAGTCTCTTTAATCTGACGGTCGATAGGAAAAAAGATGCATTTCTTGCAAACCCCTGCTGTGCTGATGCCTAGGTTCAGCTAACGTGCTTTTAATCTGTTTTCTGCGCTGACCCCTCTTTGCCTATTCGGGAGCGACTTAAAGCCTAGCTCAAATGCAGGGGAGTCAGGCTTGAGCCGAAAATCTCTATTTGTAGGAGCAACAAACCACGGATCTGCAATGATGGAGTTTTTATCCATCCCCCTAGCTTGCCATTCCTCCCAAGACAATTTCCCAAATAGTATTTCTTCGCCTCCTACTTTCCAATAGAGATTATTATCGAATTTTAAATTCTGAAAATTGTCTTCAAATCCTTCACCTTTTAGCAACGCGCCTTCAGTCCAATAGACAATATTGCGTTCAAATGTAAAGCCTAGATGATTCTCTTTTCTTGTGTAATTAAGCTGTGTATCGCGCCCAAAGGCAAAAATGTTGTTACGCACGATATTTTCTTTACCATAGTGCTGGTCAAAGCCACCATGGGTAGTGCGGTAGACAAGGTTGTTTTCAGCAACAATGGATGAACTTCCTTCGTCAAAGTAAATCCCCCAACCACCGTATTTATATCCGTTAATATCGTGAATAATATTATTGCGAATCACCGTTCCTGGCTGAATACCTAGTGTGTAGATACCACCCATGTCACTTAGAATCGGACCATCTCCATTGGATAGCTTGCCGATGTGGTGGATGTAATTTGATTCTACAATATTGTCCTTTGCTGGTGATTGCCCGTAACCCCAAACCCATCCTACAGAAATCCCTGTATAGTAGAAATTGTGGATGTGGTTCTTAGAAATGCGATTGTTGCTACTGTGACCAATCCAAATGCCAGCAGCGTCGTGGTAGAAGCGCCCACCATTATGAATGCGGCAGGCAATAATTTTATTGTTACTGGTTTTAGGAATACTGAGATCGTTATAACTTCCTCTTGGAGTACCATCTAAAGTACTGTTTAGTTTAACTCCGCCAGCCCCCATATCAAAAATCTGACATTTGGAAATCTGGTTATTTTGACATCCTTTAGAAAGTTCTATGCCATAGTTTCCTATGTGGGTAATGGTGCATTTTTCAAAGCTGCAATATTGCATAACTTCGCCGTATATAGCACCCGGCACCTCGGGAGCAGACTGCTCAGTGCTTGACATATTTGAGGGTAATTGCCAATGGGTATGGGAAAAAGTTAAATTGCGGAACTTGAGATGCTTGACATACTCTCCAGTATCTGAATTACCCTTGCAAATGATAACCTTCACTAAGACTGGTGCAATCGCATGTAGTTTGTTTATATCCTCCCCAGGCATGGGGTAGTAATAGAGTTTGCCTGTGTTTTTATTCAGACACCATTCTCCAGGGGTATCAAAAAGCTCTAGTATGTTTTCAATATAGTAAGCATCGCCAGAGTCTAACCGATATCGACTTTTTTGGGTAAAGTAGATTGTTTTCCGAGCTTCATCTATTCGGTCGATCGGTAAGTGAGAATCTACCCATCGGTTCATCACCACCGCTTCTCCTCCACTCACTGACGACCAAGCTTTCAAATCTCCGGCATAAAACTGGAAATTGTCTTGCCCTTGATCCCAAGGTTTCTCTTCAGCGGCTGGGATAGATTGAATCTGCAAATATCCCCTGCTTGGATAGCGAGCGCGATACCGCCTCTGCCCATTCACCCAGAGTTGCTGAAAATACCACTGACCAGACTGAACTTCTGGAAGAGTTACCGTCCACATGGTTTTTCCATTGACGGTTTCTATTTTCCATCCCTTGATAGGCCGTCCTCCACTAATAGTGGGCTTCTCATCCCGATAGGCTTGGTAGGATATCGGGAAACCTGCCGAACCAGAGTCTTTAGATGTGAACTCTAGGGGTTCATTCAGGAAATAAGTGCCGCCGCGCACCATAACTGTAATTGGTTGCTGGAGTTTACCTCCTTGGTGGCGCTTCAGTTCTCGGATAGCGTCACGCGCTCTTGCCAGGGTAGCAAAAGGTCCATCTGTCCTGGAGGCATTAGGGGTTGTCCAGTTTCCTGACCAGGTATCTTTACCATTAGGGGCTACATAAAATTTGACTGATTTCCAACCATTGGCTAGAACCTTTGATGTGAGCTTAAAATCACTAGCGGCTAACCAGCCCAAGCCAAGCCAAGTAAAAAAAGTTCGACGATCCATTCTCTATACTCCGCAATCAGGGTCAATCTGTTCAAAACTGTTAAGGTAATGTAAACTGAGGATAAAATCATCCCTTACTAAAATCAGCTAATTAGTTGTTAGCAAGTTGGAGGAATGAATCAAACGGAAGATAGTCGAAGCGATTGTAATTTTTTCTAATCGAGCGATTTCATGGTTTCCATTTTAGCTTAACAATAAACAGCAGGGTATTAACCAAAAAATAAGCAAATTAATGAAAAATATCTTAATGATTTCCCATTCCGATTTTCCAGCTAACAGTACAGTTCATATTCATCATTTTGCGAATGAATTAGTTAAGATAGGTTATGACTGTGTCGTTTCCGTCCCTCACGATAAAAATTCTATTACTAGTCTGAAGGGTAATTTATACGAGGTAACTCAATATGATGAGATTGAGCAGATTCATACACTATTTAGTAACCAACAACCACCAGATTTAGTTCATGCTTGGACTCCTCGTGAACGCGTTCGAATTTACTGTAATGCTTTATCAGCTAAGTACGAATTTAAGTTGGTTATTCATTTAGAAGATAATGAAGAATCACTTATTCAATGTTATCTCAATTTACCTCTAGAGCAAATTTCAGGAGAGAATGAACATTTAATCCCCTACGGTTTCTCTCATCCTCAAAAATATAAAGAATTTTTGCATACTGCTGATGGTGTTACCGTAATTATGGATAGCCTCAATCAATTTGTACCTGAATCGATGTCAACGATTACTCTATTCCCTGGCGTTGACAATCGTCAATTTTTCCCTCGCCCACGTAATTCAGAACTAATTGCCAGCTTAAATATTCCTGACCATGCTACTATTTTATGCTATACGGGCGCTGCTCATTTTGCGAATCAAGAGGAAGTTAGATGCCTTTATTTAGCAGTCGGACAACGCAATTTAGAAGGAAAACCAACTATCTTGGTACGCACTGGAACTGATACTAATCTTCAATTTTTACGGGAAGATGAGTTATGGGTAAAACAATATGCCATTGAACTGGGGTGGGTAGATCGAGAACTAATTCCTGATATTCTATCCTTAGCAGATGTCTTAGTTCAACCTGGTAAGCCGGATGAGTTTAATGACTATCGTTTTCCGTCTAAAATTCCCGAATTTTTGGCAATGGGCAAACCGATAATTATTCCAAATACTAATATTGCTCATTATTTGCAACATTTAGAAAATGCATTGATTTTACCAGTAGTTGATCAAGAGTCTCTGCCAAAAGCGATCGATTTATTAGTAGACAATCCAGATTTAGCCCAAAAGATAGGTCAACAAGGATTAGAATTTGCCTTAACTAATTTAAATTGGGGTAGTAGCACTAAGAAATTAGTATCCTTTTATGAAGCACTTTTTGCCCCTGAAAAACAACTAAATTCAGTAACTAATGTTCTCAAAAGAGTAAGATTTCATCATTTCCAAGAATTAGCTACTTTACAACAGACAAAAAATAAGGTAGAAGAATTACAAAATCTAAATGATAATTTAAATTCTGAGATGATGGGAATGAAAACCAGTAAGTTCTGGAAAATCAGAAAGAAATGGTTTAAACTCAAACATTTAATCGGTTTTCAGAGTAATTAGCTTACCTTGGATTATTCGAAAAATAAAAACAGGAATTAGAACAATATCAATTTATTGATAAGCTCAAAATAGAAATTGGAAATATATCGAGTTTTAGTTCAAGGCATCGAAAGTAGCAAATTTTTTAGAAAATTCGTAGGGGTTGGTTTGCTTATAATAAATTATTAGGATTAAAAGTTGAATGGAAAATTAAGGCGGTGGTCTCCTAATTTGGTAGAGATAAATGCACATAGACTTACTACTGGGAAAAAGCGTAAAATCCGCAAGTGTAAATTTAAGAATTGACACATACCTTACGATAGGGCATCGTAGAAAGGATTTATAGCCTGATCTCTTACATTTAATTTGGACTGAGAAAATGAAGATAACTCATATTAATACCTTTGATGTACAAGGTGGTGCAGCCCGAGCAGCCTATCGGTTACATCAAGGATTACTCAAGATTGGTGAAAATTCACGAATATTATGCAGATATAAGACATCTCAAGATAATACAGTTATTCAGTTGATTGCCGACAATGAACAAAATAGTACTGATTTAGCCGAATTTCGCTATCTTCAAACCCATTATATTGATAATAGACGTACTTCTTTGACTAATACTCTTTTTTCTTTTTCTTATCCTGGCATTGACTTAGCTCAATTACCAATAATTCAAAACTCAGACGTGATTAATTTACATTGGGTAGCTTATCAATTTCAATCTCCTCTGACCATCAAAAATTTACTACAGTTAGGTAAACCCATAATTTGGACTTTACATGATATGTGGCCATTTACAGGGGGTTGTCATTATTCTGCTAGTTGTCAAGGTTACGAAACAGAATGTTTTAATTGCCCTCAATTAGCCGATGATATTTTTGGACTAACGTCTGCTATTTTGCAAGATAAATTAGCTTTTTCTAATTTTCCTAATTTAGTGATTGTTACTCCTAGTCAATGGTTAGCTGATTGTGCTACAAAAAGTCAAGTTTTTTGTCATAATCGAGTCGAAGTAATTCCCTATTCTCTGAATGCAGAAGTTTTTGCTGCTATACCTAAATCATCGGCTAAAGCCAGTTTAAATATTAATCCTGAAGAAATAGTTTTATTGGTAGGTGCTTCTTCTGCTAAGGAAAGAAGAAAGGGGTTTTATGAATTAATTGAAGTTCTGAAAATTTGTCAACAAAATGAGCAATTTACTCAATTAATTATAAATAATAAAATCAGAATTTGCTGTTTTGGCGAAACCATTCATAATTTTCAAGAACTAGAATTAAAGGTTACTTCTTTTGCCTTGATTGATTCTGATGAAAAATTAAGTCTTATCTACTCTGCCGCCGATATTTTTATTCTCCCTTCGCTGGAAGATAATTTACCTAATACGATGTTAGAGTCTATGAGTTGCGGTACTCCGGTTATTGGTTTTAATATTGGAGGAATTCCTGATTTAGTCAAAGATGATATTACGGGTTTTCTCTCTCCTGAAAATGACCTGCAAACAATGGCAGATAAAATAATTGAGTTAATATTTAATTCTTCACTCCGTCAGAATATGTCTAATAATTGTCGGCAAATAGTTCTTAATAATTATGCTTTGGAAATTCAGGCTAATAATTATCTTAATTTATATCGAAAATTAGTCAACTATCAAGATCGAAACTTAGAGAATGATCAAAACCAAGAACCTAATCATAAATTATCTGTTTATTTAGATACTAATTGCTTACAAAATTTTAACGACATAAAGCCTAATATTATTTCTTACTCTCTCAACCAAGAAATTAGACTTCTGCAGCAACTAAATAACCATCATAAAAATGACATAGAAGAATTATATAATATCCTAAATAACAAAGACTTACACATTGAAAGAACTGAAACTTTGTTAAGTGAATTTTCTATAGAGTTAACCAAAACTCAAGCCAAATTGAACGAGTCTAATACTCTTGTTAAAGCAATGGAAAGTAGTAAATTCTGGCAATTGAGGGGTAAATGGTTTATACTCAAGCGAAAACTAGGGATAAAAGAAGAGAAATAATCAACATAAGTTCATAGAATTGAAGATTTTTTACCATCCTTGAATTGAAAGCATGTTTGCGATTCACTGATTAGAACTTATTGGATCAATATCTCGCGGTGAATGCTCATCCAAAATCAAGGGAACTTTTTATTGTCTGTTAGCTTTCATCTGTCAGATTAAGTTTGATCTAATTTAGCTTGTTCGTTTGTGGGTAGCCCTAGGGTGGGTTTGATCTTGAACCAACCTTTGCGAAGTTTCCAGAACTTGCTGGTTTCCATGGCAATGATTTTAGTCTTTGCCGTTTGAGCTTCAGCCTTTGCTGCTTGAGCTTCAGCCATTGCTGCTTGAGCTTCAGCCATTGCTGCTTGAGCTTCAGCCATTGCTGCTTGAGCTTCAGCCATTGCTGCTTGAGCTTCGGCCTTTGCTACTGCTGTCTCTGCTTGAGAGGCTGATAGTTGTGCGTTTAGCTGCTGGACTCCAGTCATCAACATGTAGAGTTGACGCTGTGACCATTCGCTAGAGGGGATTTGGGCAAGATATTGGCGAAGATAGTATCGTTCTTTGGACAAAGAGGATCTATTGGTTGGGGTAGTAGCGGTATCTCGATACTCGTAGAGCGGATAAGGATAGTGAATGATGGTTGCTTCAGTGGCGATCGCCGCTGAAATAATGTACCATTCATGGGGATCACAATCTTGTTTCTCTGGATATTTAAACTTTTTCAGTAGTGGGATGCTGAACAGCGAGCAAATATCGCCCGTATAATTCATCTGTAATGCATCCGTTATCGAACTGTTGCGATAACTGTCGATTCTGCTAACGCTTCCAAAACGGATCGTGGCGGCAATGACAATCGCCGCCCTCGATTTTTGGGCAGCGGCTACAAACTTTTCTAATGCGAATGGCAACAGCCTATTACTAGCATCTACTCCGAGAAAATAGTCTCCTTTAGCATATTCGATGATACGGTTGAGATCATTGCCTTTGGATGAATTGACCTCTGTTTTGATGAACTGGTAGTTTGGGAAAAGGGATTGGGCTAAGGTCAGTTGGGCAAGAGTTTCTGGGTCGGATGAGGCATTGCTCAGAACAATGACTTCTATATTTCTGTAGGTCTGCGCTTCGATGCTGGTGAGGCACTCCACAAGGTATTTGCCTGAGTAGTAGCAGGTGACTCCAATGGTGACTTTTGGGTTATGAAGTTGAGAGACTTTTTGTGGGTTAAATGCTTGCTCCAGAAAGTTTATTTTCTGTGCCAGCAGATCTTGGTTGACTTGAAACAAGTCGTTTTTGTTTGGACAGCTTATGGTTTCTGTATTATGGGCGATTGCTTCTGTCATCGTTCTAGACAAGGAGCCAGCATCTTCTGGCTTAAACCAAAATACTCCGGTCGATCGGTTAATAAGCCTTAAGGTCTCTTGAAATCCTCCGGTTTCGGATACGACAAGAGTTACCGGGAGCTGCCCCATCTCTAGAGCGCTGTTGGGAAAATTTTCTTGATGACTGGTTAAACATACGATTGGATGATTCAACTCTGTAATGAGCTGAATGGCTTCTTGGCTATAGAGATCAGAATAGATCTGGTACTCAACGCTGGATTCAAGCTGCTGCTCAATGTATTGGTCACTGCGCAGCTCTCCAAACCTAAGGGCGTGGATTTGTACGCTCTTGCCAAAAAAGTTAACCTTGATTTGAGCTTTAGTGGATGCATCGAGCTGTTGAATCGCTTCTACAAAGGTGCAAATTCCTTTACGCATTTCGAGCCTACCGAAAAATACCACAGGTATCTTTTCTCCGGTCATGCTTGTTGCATTAGATCGAGGATTGGTTTCGAAGGGGTTTGTCATCTCTGTCGCAAGCTCCAAAATTATCTATGGGTCAGTGATTCGAGGTTTGGTTAGACAACCTCAAGCAACATCTGATGAAGAGGTCATGTCTTCTAATTTATTGACATCAAAGTTTGGAACGATGGGCACGAAGTATGGCATGTGCTTGGCATGATCGGTTTTCCAGCCGTATGCTTCTACTCGGGATTTGAGATGGTAGGAAGGGAAGAAGGCTAAGTCAGCGTTCTCGAAGGTGTATTTTTCATAGGCACAAAGCTGTTGAAACCAGGGATGATAAAACTCTGCATACCATTCGTTGGCTTCATAGACCCATTCGTGACCACTATGCATGGTGACGGCTGTGATGCAGTTTTCGCTGAGTAGCTGGGCTCGTTTTGCTTGGATGGTGTGGTAGCCAATGCCACACATTTCAGGAAACTCGATGTAAATTTTGGAGTTTTGGAAGCAGTTGGCGATCGCCTGTGTAAATAGCATGTAACAATAGCTCGTACCGTCAAATGAACTCTGTCCAAGACTTCGTAATGTGGAGGTATGAACGGCCTGAAAATTTAATATTTGAGCAATTTCAGCCGTACTAAAAATATGTCGAACCGCGGGAATGTGAGATTCTCCGCCAAAGGTTTCTTCGGTGTAACAGAGTAACAGCACAACATACCAACCGGCTTGGTTCAGTTGGTCGCTCAGGGTTTTGTAGTGGGTGCCCACGCCCCCGTTTTTGAAGATTCCTTCGTATTCACTGGTAGCTAAAATTGCAATTTTTTTGGCATTTATGGACTGCAACTGTTCTAGAAACTTTGGCTGAAACTCAATTTTGAGACTTTTTTCTGAAAAAATTCTAGAGATAGTTGGAGCCGAGATGAGGGGGGCTTGTAAATCTTCTAACTCTGCTGGCGTTTTCTGCAATTGTTCTTCCGTTTGTTGCGAATGGGTCCGCAGATGTTGCAATTCAGCATCTGCTTGCAGCATTTTTACCTGAGATGTTCGAAGTTCATCTTCCAGTCGTAAGCACTTTGAGTTCAGGTCTGTAATCAAGCTCTGCAGTGACATGGTGGTGTCCTTCGGCCATTCTTCCGCCGCCAGTAGCTCCTGGAATTGGTCGCGGCACTTCTCCAGCACCTCGCGCTGATGGCCCGTGAAGCGCGCGATCGCGCCATTCGACAGCACTTGGATCTGCGTGCGCGTCAGGCTCTGGATCACATCGTGCTGCAGTTTCTCGGCGGGAATTTCGGTGTGGTAGAAGAAAGCCACCGAATTATCCTCGGTGTGGTCCACGATCTCAAAATACTCGCTGAAATACTCCATCGTCACGGGTAGCCAGCCGCTCCAGGTGTCGTAGTAGAGGTAATCCTGCTGGATCACGATGGAATGGCCGGGGATAAGGCGTGGGAAGAACGTCCGGACGACGTAGTCATTGACCGTCCAGTGCTTCGCGAGATCGATGAATAGGATCTCGATAGGCTTTTCTGGCAGAGGGGCCTTCATCACATCGCCCGGATGACCTTCGACCAGGTCGGCGAAGGCGGCGGTGTTGGCACGCCAGATCGGCTCAAAGCTTGTGCCGAGCGGTGTCTCGGTCGGGAAATAGATGCCGATGGTCCAGGGCTCGACCACGAACAGGTCATAGGAGTGGATCAGCTTCTCCGCAGGTCGGCCTGCAAGGCGCGGATTGTCCCGCAGTCCCTGGGCGAGCGCCAGAGTCGAACCGCCGAGGAAGCAGCCGGCATCCACCACGCAGCCCGCGCCACGGAAATAGTCGCGCGTCAGCGCGTAGAGCATCTGCTGCTCGGTCGTCATTAGCATGGTTTGCGCCGCCTTGATCGTCTCGGGCAGTTCCAGCCCGCGCCAAGCCGGCATCACTTGGTACTTTGAGTCTGTCACGGGTGAAATGTCTCCAATCAATTGAGTTCCCAAGCGAGTGGGGGAAGCCAGCATTCTAAGCACTTATAACAAATTTTGGAGGCCAGCCACAACTACCAGGTTAGTAAAGGCATCAAATCAGACCAAGATTCCATTTGTCGAGGAGAGGAATTGCGTGCAAATCTCCAACAATATTGGGGTTGGTATTGGGAACGATATCAATTCCAATTTCTCTTTGTCCTAACTGAAGGTCTCACTGGCCGGCTCCGGCATTGAGCACAATGCCTTTGACGTGTTTAAGGTAAGGCGATACTCTCCGGTAAGGGGCTTCCAGACAATTAGGATAAATTAGTTCTTCACTCATATCTCAGGTTCACTTCTTGACGTAAAGGGCTAACGGTTTTTGGCGACAATTTCAGCGATCAGAACTTATTTATCCATCTCCCTTGAGGGGAGATTAATGAATGGAGCGACTGTTTCCACGGGAATCGTTGTTGGGCAGCAATTATAAATTTGGATTTGCTGCGCAGTATACAGACATAGAGGCGACCGTTCGGAAGAGGATGAGCCCAAGTCAAGTGGGTGTAAGCACAGCAATGAAAGACATCTTAAACTTTGCGATGCTGATGAGACAATTTCAGCAGGTCATTAGCGGGATTAAGGATCCTC
>Ga0208851_1000967_pt1 | contig 10595 bp, 13 predicted proteins | sample NGESurshal092012_FD_184481 | JGI IMG/M metagenome (GOLD analysis project Ga0208851, IMG submission 184481) | Arctic peat soil microbial communities from Barrow, Alaska - NGEE Surface sample 415-2 shallow-092012 (SPAdes) | ecosystem: Environmental > Terrestrial > Soil > Wetlands > Peat ... | reverse complement strand
CCGTCTTGTTGGCGGTGCTGCTGATCGTCGCCGGGCTCTTCGTCGAGCCGACGCAGCTCGGGTCCGATGTTCTGATGGCGGCTGCAATCCTCGCGGCCGTCGTCGTCGGGTGCCTCGCTGTCTGGCGGGTTTTCACCGACAGCAACGTCTACGTCAGTCCCGGGTCGGGAGCGTCGATCACCGGTGCCGTCAGATGGCACCCCAGCTACACCGGGACCAACGTCGTCGACCAGATCCGCGGAACCATCGACACCGCGACCGCGATCACCGACATCGCCGCCAGCAACCCGTACACCGTGCTCAGCTTCCTGCCACCCAAAGATCAAGAACGCCACTGGCAGGACCTCGGCTTCCGCACTCGCGGCGGGTTGTTCAACACCAGTCGAATCCGTGTCCGTGTCCGTGTCCGTGTCCGTGTCCGGTACGACCCTGGCAGCGGCGCCGTCATCCCGGCACCAGGTCCCAGAACAGCGGCCAGCGCCCTGGGCGCCGAGCTGCCACGGCAGCGCCACCCGGTGGATCCGGCAGCGGTGTCTCGGGCCCGGGACTGACATGGCCGGGAACGGCGCATCTCCTCGTCCCGGCGCGCCGGGTGGAGGAAACCTGTGATCGTCGTGGTGTGCCTCGAAGTCGCCCGGGAGGGGGCGCTGCCCCCTGTCGAGACTTCCGGCTGTCGTGGTGACTCGTTAGGGTCCCCGGCCATGAGTGATGAAGCCGGGGAGGAACCGGACTTCGACTACCGACTGACCCTCACGGAGATCCTGGCGATGCGTGACACGGTGCAGGGATGGCAGCAGGCGGGCAGTCCGAACGGGCTTCCGGTTGACCTCGCAGCTGATCGCGCGCTCAGCGACGCGGTACAGCACCTCAGCGCGGCCGCCGCGGCGCTGGACTCGATGAGCGGGCTGACCAGCCCACCGGCGACCGGTACCACACAACCCGAAGGGGGTTCATCATGACCGCGATGCCGCGATGCCGCGATGCCGCGGGCTGCGGATGCCTCGCGCGTCGGGCAAGGTCGGCGCCACCGCCGACCCCTGGGCTGCCACCCCGGCCGGCTGACGCTGCTCGCCCCGCTGGCCGCGCGGCGGGATCGGGTTCGACGACTTGGTAGGGAGCGGGCAATGACCACTTGGCAATCGCCACGGCTGGTTGTCGGTGAGTTCGGCCTGCCGTGGCCAGCCGTGCTGGTCAGCCCGTGGCAGCTGACTGCCCGCGTCCACCGACCACACTCGGTGCCCTTGAGCGACCTGAACCGACCTGAGGACTGGGACAGGCTGCTCCCCAGCCGCACGGTGACCATGTCGCTGGACGCCGTCAACGGGTTGGTACTAGACCTTGGGCCGGATGCTCTGATTCCGCTGTACCTGGGCCGCTCCAACCAGCAGTGGGACACCACTTTCAAAGTGCTGGGGCGAGCGATCGTAGCGACTGCGGACCTTCGCACCTACTGGAAATACTTCGACGACACGACAGGCATAACGGCAGAGTTCACCGACATCTTTCCCGCAGGTAGCAGCGCAATGCTGGTTCAACTATCGGCGGCGTCATACGACATGACCAGCGCCGTCTAATCCAGCGCGCCACGTGCCGGCGCTCGTCCATGCTGCTCATCGCCCGGCCTCCGCCCGGACGGCGCGGTACAGGTCGACGTGTCCGCACGGGTTTGTCCACCCGTCGCAGGACAGTTGCCGGCCGCCGTCGTAGCTGATCGCCGGTTGCGACGTCGCCGCGCGGGCCACCGCACCGCGGGCACTCCCACCGCACGGTCACGGTGATCAGGTGGTGCCCGGCGTGCTGGTCGCTGCCCGGTATCCGCACGGTCCGCGTCATGGTCCCTATTTCCTGCGGTCGTCGGTGTTGCCGGAGGGTTTGGGACGTCGGACGGCGCGGACCACCCGGGGCGGCGGGGTTCCGCCCGACGGGCCGAAGGCGAAGTCGCGGATCGCCTGCGGCATGGTGTATTTGGCGAAGAAGTCGGGGTCGTCAGGGTCGGGTACCTGGTTGTCAGTCATTGAGATCCTCCAGTTGCAGGACGGTCCGTAGGTAGGCGGTGCCGTCGGGGGCGGTGATGGGGATGGTTTTGACTCCGACGCAGCGCAGCCGCATGCCACGGGGCAGGTAGTGCCCGGCGTTGGGGTGGGGTCCTTTGCTGGTCGGGGCGTTGCCGACGTAAACGCCGCGGCGGGTGACGATCTCGCACAGGGGCCGCCACGAGGCGCCGGCGGCGCCGCTGCCGTCCGCCTCATAGGCGCTGTGTGAGGTCACGGTGTACCGGTCGAAGTTGACCTCGGTGCCGTCGCCGAAGTTCCGGTTCAACCAGCCGGTCACGTTGCCGGAGTTGACCCCGTGCGGTGGCCGGATCGGGGTGTAGACGATGTTGTCGGCGGCGTTGTGGGCCTCCCCCATCCGCAGTGCACGGTCCACTCGGCGGACCTTACGTGCGGTGTCTTCGTCCAGGGCTTCGACGTCGCCGACGTTGTCGGCGAGCAGGTCGTTGACCCGAACCAGTTCACGGGGGTCGGAGCCGAACACTGCGGCGAAGGCGCGGCGCACGCGGACCGGGACCTTCTGCCGGCCGAAAGCGGTCTTCTGGGTGTTCAGGATCCGCTGCCGGTAGGCGGTGATCCGGCGGGGTTCTCCGTCGGCGGGGAGCTGACGGGATCTGACGTTGCCGGTTCCGTCGCGGGGCAGCGCCCGGTTCTCGTCCTTGACGTGCCGGCTGAGCCCGCCGCGGTTCTCGACCATCTGGTCGAGCTCGCGCAGCCCGCCGCGGGTGTTGTCCCGGGACCCTTTGACGGCCTCATCCAGCATCTCGGGGTTCTTACCGATGGGTACGGGTGCGCCGCCCCTGTCCAGATCGGCTCTGCGTGGCACCGTGCCCCCGTCACATGCGGGCGGTGCTCTCGCGCGCGCCGCCACCGTGTTGGAAAGTGTGCCGCCCACCAGCCTAACTAGTTAACCAGGTTTCTAGATAGAGGGGTTCTGGTCGGCCGCCGGCGCGGCGGACCAAGCTACCTGACCTGGTGGGATCGTCAGGCGCCGCCAGGTCGCTGCATCCAGAACCGCACCGTGGCGCAGGTAGTAGTCGACCAACTCCTCGTTCGCCGGGTTGAGGATCACCGTGATCTGGCCCTGGTCCCACTCGCGGCGCAGCGCCGCCAGCAACGCGGCACCTTCCCCGGCGTGGGTGCGGACGAAGGCGGTCATGATCACCACGGGCCGACCGGTGATCTGGGCAAGCTTTCGGCGCTCGCGGGCGATGGTGCGGTTCTCCGGGTGCCGCAGGACGTGGGCGACTCGGCGGGTGGCCTCGGTTAGCAGCGGTGCCAGCAACGCGACCAGGGCCAGGACGGTGGCCGCGACGACCCCGATCCCGGTGAACCGGGCCAGGGCGATCGCTGCCGCGCTGCCTGCAACGATCAGCACCACCATGAAGACCAGGTAGGCGGCGGCCGCGGCCACCAGGATGACCGGGTCGGCGCGGCCGCGGGTGGCGCCGGTGAGAGTCATTGACGCGCCACCCAACCGGCGGATCCGAGGTGCCTCGCGGGCGACGCCGAACAGTTCGATCGGCCAGAGCCAAGGGGCGATCAACGCTCCGGCGCGGGTCGGTGCGCCCGGCTGCAGGAAGTTGAAGCTGCGGGCCCGCTGCCAGGCGATCCGGGCGGCGTGGGTGAGGGACCCGGCCCCGGTGGCTGGCGGATCTGGGTCGTGGGTCGACGACATGCCGGTCAGCTCAACCATGCGGTGACTAGTACACCGGCGACCAGCCCGGTGACGATGGCCGGTCCCAGCGGGGACCGGTGACGGCCACGGACCCAGCGGTCGACGATCAGCGTGCCGGCCATGCCCAGCAGGGCGGCGGCGACCCCGGCGGCGAAGACCCACCAGGACATCCAGGCGAGCCACCAGCCGATCCCGGCGGCGAGCTTGACATCGCCAGGTCCTGCGTCGACGGCGGCAAGGATCAGCATCCACCCGCCGAAGACCAGCAGCCCGACCAGCGCCCGCAGCGGGCTACCCCAACCGGTCAGGGCGGTGGCCAGGGGACACAGCAGTACCCCGGCGGCCAGCAGCAGCCCGGTGAGTTGGTTCGGCAGGCGGTGTTCGACGACGTCGACCAGTGCTGCTGCTGCTGCGACCATGACCGCCACGGCCAAGGCCGAGGTGACCGGCGGCGGCAGACCGACCGCGGCCAGGACCGCACCAGCGGCGGCGCCGCAACCGCCGCCGGCCGGCCACATCCTGCGGACGGTCGTGCCCGCCCGATAAGCGGTCGCCGCGGCCAGCGCCGCGATGACCACCCCGCCGGCGGCGGCCCCGGCGGCCGCGCCGAGCAGAAGGGAAACCGAATTCATCGGGTGGCTGAGGCTCGCGCTGAGGAGGCCGGGAACACCGCGCGGATCGCCTCGACCGCCCACGGCGGGCACTCCTCCGGCCCGCTGGCGTCGTTGACGGAAAGGATCTTGTCGACCAGGCCCTTGGCCACCTCGATCTGTCCGGCGGCCTTGGCGACCAGCAGCAGCTGGCACAGCGGCCGGTCCGACTCCGGTGTGACTGCGTGCCCGATCTCGGCCGCCCACAGCGCGACTTGCAGGTTGCCCAGCCGCAACGCCAGCTCCGCGGCCTCGTAGGAGACGTCGGTGATCATCGCCGGCAGCTGACGGCCTTCGGGGTGCTCGATGGTCGCCACCCAGCTGTACGGCTGGCTGGTGTATTCCCAGATCGGCAGGCCCTCGTCCTGGATGCGGACCAGCTCAAGCGCTCGGACGAAGTCGGCCAGTGCACCCTGCAAGTCGCTGGCATCGGTCTTGGCCTGGGCGCGCTTGTGGAGGCGCCGCAGGAGCTCGCTGTCCACCAGCCGGGATCTGAGTCGGTAGACGCCGCCGTCGGCGTTGGGCATGTACTGGTTGCCGTCCACCGGGTTATGTCCGAGCCATTTGCGGACGGCGGAGAGTAGTTCGCGGACCGTGACCGGGCTCGGGGTGGCGCCTTCCGGCCACAGATCGGTGGCTACCCGTTCCGCAGTCACTCCCCGGGGGTGCAAGGCCAGGTAGGTGGCCAGTTCGATGTTGCGGGCACGACGGTCACGGGGCGGAGTGCCCGTTGCGGCCAGGGTGACCGGGCCGAGGATCCCGATACGAGGGCGGGCCGAGGCAGGGTCGGACCACTGCTGCAGGTCAGTATCCAGATCGGGATCGGCAGCAAGGGTGACCGCGAGCTGCTGGGCGGCCGCGGCCGCACCGGGCCGGATATCGACAACGTCGGTCACTGACGCGGGAGACGGTTCGGGCGGCACCAGGTCCTCCGGATCGACCTGGTCGATCTGCAGCGCGTCGTCCTCAGTGTCAGGCTCAGTCTCGGTGCCCGGTGCATCGGTGCGCAGCCAGGCCGGAGGTGCGGCGTAACCCATGACGTCAGCGGCCGACGGCAGTTCTTCGAGGCTCCCCTCTTCCGGCCAGCTTCGGCCCGCCGCGGGGGTGATGACCCGGTCGTGCAACGCACCGAGCGTGTCCATGTTCTGCGCCCACGGGTGCGGGTCTACGGCCGCGGCCGTCGGTTCGTCTGGCTGGTCCGCCAACGCCAGCCGCTGGACGAAGCCCTGGATCTCGTTGTCGGTCAGTTGCGGAGCAGTCAGCGACACGCCCTCCCACATGCTGTCCATGAGCCCGACAGTGATGCCGCGGCCCGGGCCCAGACGAATCGGCGTCTGGGCCGGCAGTTCCTCCGCCGTCCGGCCGGTGACCACCACGGCGGTGGCGGAGCGGGCGCCCGGCGTGGCGGTGAGCGTGTCGATGTGCCGGCGCAGGTCGGTCAAGTCCTGATCGTCGGCGTGCTGCGCGTCGATGAGCAGCACCTGCGGGTTGACAAAGGCGTCAGCGTCACGGTCGTGGACCCTTGCGGCCAGCGCGTCGCCGCCGCCGTGGCCGGCCAGGGTGTGTTCGGTCTCGGCTACCCATGCCTGCAGCAGCCGGTTCGCCTCGGCGACGGTGTCCAGATGGTTGAGGCGGTGCGGGTTGAGCGGGAGCAGCTGCTTGCCCCAGCCGACCAGGGTGACGGTCAAGTCGTCGGACCACATGTTGGTGGCTAGGTCGACGACCAGGTGATTCAGGAAGAACCGGGGGGTGATCTCGTCGCCGAGGCCGCTGACTTGGATCGCGCCGGCGCGTTCCAGGTCGAGCAGATACGCGTGGCTGCTGGTGACCGCAACCGTGGTCAGGGTCGGAAGGGGAGCCAACTGACCGTCCCTGTTGGCAGCGGTGGGCGGCAACGTCGCGGTCGCCGGCAACCACCAGTCCTTGCCTTGCTGGATGAACGGTTCGGGTGCCGGGATCTGCCGGCTCAGGTTCAGCCGCAGACCATCCCGCCCGGCGACCGCGCCGATGACATCGGGGATCTCCTCGCTGTCGGCCGACAACGCGGCCATCGCCCGCAGCGCCTGATCGATCCAGGCCGGGTCGTTGCCGTCGGCGGCTTCCCGCGTGACCTTCTCGATCCGCGCGGCCCGCAGGTCGGTGATCGCTGCCGAACGGCCTGGACGGCGGCGGCGGTGTCCGCGGCGACGGGCCAGCAGCAGCGCAGCCAGTACACCGGCCGCGGTCAGCCCACCGAGCCCGGTGTACAGCAGCGCAGGGGAATCCTGCTCCGCGTCGACTGCCGGTGCCTGTGCGGTGTCAGTCGAGGACGTCGCTGGGGCGGTGGGGTCGGCAGCCGGTGCCGGCACGGCGGTGTGCGACGCGGCGGGTGCCTGCTCGCCGGCGCCCGTGTCTGATTGGGCTGGAGTGGGAGCGGTCGTTTCATCGACAGCCCCGGCCGGTGCCCCGGTGTCGGCAGCCGGGGCACCGGGGACGGGGCCGGCGTCTGCGGACGGTTGCTGGGTTTGCGGGTTACCGACCGCCGATGAGCTGGCAGCGTCATCGCCGGCCAGCGCTCCACTTGCGTCGGGTGGCGCTGTCTCGGTGGCCGGTGGCGTGACCTGTGCGGTACCGGTCTGCTCGGACCCTGCCGGGGCAGGTGAGAGCTGCTCAAGGGTGGGGATGACGATGACCGACCCGGCGGTGATGACGTCTGGGTCGGCGATCGCGTTGGCGGCCGCGAGCTGCGGGTACAGGTCGGCGGCGCCGAGCTCATCATGCGCGATCTGCGAGAGGGTGTCGCCGGGCTGAACGACCAGCTGCTGTTGCTGATTCGGGGTGGTCGCGGCGGCCGTGATCGGCTGGGGTGCTGCGTTATCGGGCAGCTGCAGCTGCCACCCCACCTCGAGCCAGGTGGAGGCGCTGACCAGGCGACCGCCGTCCGGTTGGACGGTGGAGTTGTTGAGCGTGATGATCTCGTCGAACCGCAGCGGGTCACCCAGGCTCTTTTCCGCGATGTCCCATAGCGTGTCGCCGGGCTCCACGGTCCACACCGGCCCGGCCGCGGCCGACGGGGTGGACGCGGCGGCCGGTGCCGTTGGTGTCGTTTGCGTGTGGTGCGCGGCGGTAGCGACGACGTGCGGGATCGGCGGCAGCCCGGTACTCGTCGACGCGGCTGCGGCCGGCCCTTGGGTCAGCAGGACACCGGCCAGCAGCGCGCTGACCAGCGCGGCGGCAGCGCCCTGCGCCGACCCGAGCATCGGCATCCGCAGCATGCGCCCCCGCAACCGGGCTGCCCGCGTGCCGCCGCCACGCAGCCCAGCCACCGCCGCCGCGAACTCGACCAGCACCGAGAACGCGAACACCGCCCAGGCGACGAATCCGATGACCACCAGGACACCCATGAACAGCTGCCCGGTGTCCTGAGTGGTCAACGCATCCCAGGCCTGCGTCACCGTGGGCACTGATGAGGGCAGCAGGTCCCGGCCGAGCAGCCACAACGCGATCGGGGCTACGACCACCAGGCCCAGCAGAACCAGCAGCGCCAACAGCCGACGCATCAGTGCCATGGTCAATCCCCGATCCGGTAGATCACTTGCGCGAATCCGTCGCCTTCGACGGCCCATTCGTCGAAGCCGATGATCGACAGCACCTTCGTGGGCTCGGCGAAGCTCACGTGCACGTCGACGCGGTCACCGGTCACCGTCACCGTGCCGGCAACATCTTCAGCGGCCAGATAGGCCTGGGCGGCGCTGTCCGCGGCCGCGGCCGAGATGTCACCCGGGCCGCTGATCGACTGCGCGCCGGTCCGGGCGGCTTCCATCGCGATCCGGTTGGCCCGGTCCAGCGCGGCCGCTTTCGCGCCGCCGTCGATGACCAGCCCGAAAACGATCAGCAACGCCGGGATCATCGTCAGGATCATCAGTGAGGCCCCGCCTCCCTGGCCGTCCTCGCACCACAGCCACCGGCGCAGCTTGATCAACGTGGTCTTCACGGAATCTCCCGATGTACGTCCAGCGGTGAAACCCCGCGGCCGGTCAGCGTGATCGTCCCCGGCAAACCCGGCACCGCGGACAGGTCGACCATCGACACCTGACAGGTGATGGTCGCGGTGACCGACGCCGCAGCACCAGGAGTGGCCGCGAACCCCGAGGTGTCGACGTCAACACTCACCGTCTCGCAGGACACGTCGCCGGCCGCGAGGGCGGCGTTGGCCTGGTGGAGGGCAACTTCTTGCGCTTGTTCGGCGGTCGGTTGCTGGGTGGCCGCGCGGGCCGCGGACGCCGCCGCCGAGTCAATTGCCTGCAGGTTGACCGTGTAGCGGAAGCCGGCGACGATCAGCAGCCCGAACACCAGAACCACCGGGGTCAGCAGAATGACCTCGAGTGCGGTTCCGCCGCCCTCGCCCCGATCGCCGCGGGTCCAGGCCCGCAGCCGCCGGGAGCGGGCGGTCGCCGCGCAACGGTGCGTCACGGGGCAGCTCCTTGTCCGAGCAGTTCCAACGGTCCGGACGCGGTGCGGGTCAGCGCACCGGTGCCGCCCGGGAAGAGTGAGGGTGGTGTTCCGGTGACAGTGACCGTCACCAACACACCATCGGTCGTCACCGACACAGATGTCTGATGAAGGTGAGATCCGGCGTTGGCGGCCAGGAATGCTTGGCTTGCCGGTTCGGCCCGGGCGGCGTCGCCCGGGGAGGACACGGCGGCGCGGACGCCGGCTTCGGCGGCCGCTTGGGCGATGCTTCGGGCGTAGCCGTTTTCGGCGGCCTGAATGCCGAAGAACAGCACCAGCAGGATCAGCGGCACGAGTAGCAACCAGGTCAGGGCGCTGCCGCCGCCCTCACCACGATCCCCACGAGCCCAGACGCGGGTCTGCCACCGGCAGCGACCACGGGTTCTGCCGGCCGGTCCAGGACCGGTCGACAGCACCCTGGTCGGCCAGCGCAGACCGAAGCTCACGGCTGGGTGAGCTGCGGGGTGTTGTTGTTGATCACGGCAATGATTGCCGCAATGACAACGCCCGCGGCCACCACACCGGCGACGGTGAGCAGCACCGCCACCAGGGAGTTGCCGCCACCTTCGCCGCGCTCGTCGTCGCGCAGGCTGTAGATCATGGTCATCAGCTTGATCCAGGCCAGGTTGGCCTTGTCGATCATTTCCATCGTTCGGTTCCCTTCCGATAGTTCGTGGTCGGTGAAGAACCTGCCCCCGGATTAGGGCCAGGAGTGTGGGGTCAGCTTCCGGTCAGCCGCAGCAGTGCAGGGAAGATGAGGAAAGCGGCCATAGTGACAGTCAGCAGAACGCGGGGCAGAGCAAGGTTTTTCGATGCGGCGACGGTCGCTTCTCGCTCCTTGGACTGCAATTCCCGGCGCAGCGACGTCGCCCGGGCCATCAGCGTGGAGTAGACACCGGCGCCTGCGTGGCTGGCCAGGTCAGCGATATCGGCGACGTCGGCGAGTTCTTCGACGCCGAGCTCGGTGGCGAGTTCGGCCAGGCCGGCCCATTCGCTGCTTCCGCCGCGGACGGCGGCGGCCATCCGCTGTCCGATCATGCGAAACGGCCAGGTGGTCGAGGTAGTGGCGGCCCGCTCCAGGGACTGCCCCATAGCCTCGCCTGCGGCCTTGTGCATGGCGACCAGAATCAGGAACCAGACCATCGCGTACCGCATCTCGCGGCGCCGGCGGACGGCACGCTCATGAATGAGCACGCCCAGTGTGAACCACGCGATACCCGCCATCACCAACCCGGACAGCACCGTCGCGGCGAATGGCAGGCTTACACCGATCACCCGGCACAGCAGCGCGTACATCGGGCCGGCCAACAGCGCGGCCGCCGATGCGACCACCCGGTTGAGCAGGAATTCGCCCCGCGATATCCGCAAAACACGTAGGTCTTTGTCCGGGGTCCGCAGCCAGCTGACCCGCTCCAAGTGGGTCTGCAGCCACCGCTGCAGCTCGGCCAGGTCCGTCGGCCCCTGGGAACCGCCTGACTCCACTGTGGTGGCCGATGTGCCTTCCACCCCGGCCAGCAGCGGGGTCCGGGGTTGCCGTAACGCCGTGACCAGATCCGTGCGTTGCCCGGCGAACGCGAACAGCAGGGTGGTCACCGCGGCGCCGCCGACCAGACCCAGCAGGACCACGCTCAGGACCACGCTCATGACGGCACCGTCGCGCTGGTCAGGAACCGTGGGACCGGCTGCGACATGGAGAACCGGCGCAGCAGCCACAGCGCCAGCAGC
>Ga0208851_1000966_pt1 | contig 10599 bp, 11 predicted proteins | sample NGESurshal092012_FD_184481 | JGI IMG/M metagenome (GOLD analysis project Ga0208851, IMG submission 184481) | Arctic peat soil microbial communities from Barrow, Alaska - NGEE Surface sample 415-2 shallow-092012 (SPAdes) | ecosystem: Environmental > Terrestrial > Soil > Wetlands > Peat ... | reverse complement strand
GGCGAGTCGGCCCGGACGAAGAACACGACCACCGCGGACTCCGCGACCCGAGCAGTCACCCGGCTGAAGCTGTACCGCGAAGACTGACCCCGCACGACCTGTCTGGAGCGCAGAGTTGGCCGAGATCATCGAACTGGACGCCCGGCCATCCCGCCCGCCGCGGTGCCTGGTCGACTTTCAGATCACCAGGCAGCACCGCCGGTTCGTCGAGTTCGCCGACGCGGTCCGCCGTCACCGCTACATCGGTGTCTGCTACGGCGCACCCGGGCTGAGCAAGACATTGTCCGCCCGTACCTACGCCGCCGCCGATGACTACGACCACTGGTTCGCCCACCGGTACCACCGTGACTCCGTCATGCCCGAGTCACTGACGGACAGCCGGACTCTGATGTACACGCCGGAACTCACGACCACCGCCCGCCGGTTGAACCTCGAAGTCGGGCTCCACGTCGACCGGCTGAGCAGCGACATCGAACGCGCGCTCAACCCCGGACACGATCCCGAGTTCGACGACGTAACCGAATGCCGGGCCGAACTGGTCATCATCGATCTGCTTGGTTCCTGCGTGTCGTCGACGTACGTGGATCGACTGGAGCGGTCTGTGCCGTACGGTCCGGTTGCTACCTGTCCGGGACAGGGTCGCGACATTTGGTGACGGTGTGCATTGCAGCCGAACCTGCCGCACGATCTGCGGGTTCAGGTCGCGAATCATCAGGGCGGGCAACGCTCCTACGTTGTCCTGGACGTCTCGACCGGGGTCGTGCATCGCCGGGCGGAGCGGTTCCTGGCCGGTTTCGGCGAGGGTACGCAACGGACCTACGCCTATCACCTGGTGGATCACCTGCGTTGGCTGGCTGTCTACCACTACGGCGAGGACACGGTGGCGATCGGGGATCGGGGATCTACGGCGTTACATGGCGTTGTGCGGCGCCGAGTTCGCCGGGCCGTTGGGAACTCCTAGGCGTGCAAAACCTCTCAGTGAGAACGCGCAACAGGTCCGGGCCGCCTGTGTGAAGGGGTACTACCTGGACCTGACGATCCGGGAGGGTGTGAACGAGCCGCTGCGGGCGGCGTTGTCGGCCCGCCGGTTGGTGACCGGGAGGGACCGGGATCGCTCCACGCTCGGGCACTTGGCGACTTCCATGGCGTCGAACCCGTTGTTGCACGGCGCACCGCCGCGCCGGTATCCCCGGCTGCTGCCCGAGGGGGCGGCGTCGGCGATGCTCGCCGCGGTGCGGACGGCGCGGGACCGGATGATCGTGACCTGGCTGGCGGATTCGGGCCTTCGGGTCGGGGAGTTGTGCGGCGTCTGGTTCTGTGACCTGCGCCTGCGCACCGATCATCCCTGCGGAGAAAGGAAGGGCCCGCACGTGCATATCGTGCGGCGTCGGAACACGAACGGTGCCAGCGCGAAGACCGGTCGACCGGCGAGGGTGGTGGCCGGTGTCGTGACCGGCGGGACGGTTCGCCGGGCGAGCCCGGCGATGGTCGCCAGCTATCACGAGTACCTGATCGAGGACTATCACCGGTTGCGCGCCCTGGCGGACGGGTCGTTGGTGCTGGTGCAGTTGACCGATGAGCACGCCGGGGCCGGGTTGAGCACCCATGGTGCCCGGCAGATGCTGGAACGGGCGGGGCGGCGGGCCGGGTTGGGTGTGATCAAGCCACACGCTTTCCGGCACAGCTGGGCGTCCGCGTTGACCGAGGCCACCGGCGGGAACACCAAGGCCGTCGCGGACGAGGGCGGCTCGGCCAGCGCGGCGACGGTGGAGGACACCTACGCGCACCTGGCCGGGGACGCCGGCCTGGAGGCGGCGCTGCAACGGGTCTGGGGCCAGGCCCGTGAGCGGCGCCCTGCGCCCGGTGGGTTCGGTGGACGACCTGTTCCGCCTCGACCCGATCGAGAGGTTCCAGGCGCTGATCACGGGCCCCAACTTCCCGGGCTGGCTCCGCGCCGAACCTGTCTCCTTCGACCGGGACGACCCGATCTTCGGCTGAGGCTGCAGCATCGAAGACTGCGGTCAGCACAGAACCCAGGCGGGATTGTGGTGCACCGGCCACGCCAGTGAACGCTCTCCGCCCGGCACCGGGGGATCGGTGACGCCGCTTGGAAAGCGGCTGCGGTTCCGTTCCCGGCCCGACCGGCTGACCCGGACGGCATCCGGGGGCCGGCGTGCCGGTTCTGCCCGGACCGCGATGGCACCGCCAGCGGCCTGTGCATACGTCACCAGGCGTCGCGGACGTGCGCGGAAGCAGGTCCCGGTGGGGTTCGACGAAGCAGCGTGGGCTGCTCGGCAACGAGACCTTCCCGGCACCGGGCCTTGCCTGGTGCCCTCCTGCCCGGCCCGGGGGGAGTTGGCGCCAGCGCTGTGTCACCGGCATCGCGGCACGTGGCAGCGTGCCGGTATGCCGACCGGAACCGAACTGCGGCGGTGGCTACCGCGGGTCGCGCCGGGCACCCGTGGATCGATCTCGCTGGCCGGGCTTCCACCACTGCTGGTCGCGGAGATCCGGTACGGCCTGTGGGCGCACACCAAGGACGCCGCGGCGGCCAGGTGGCACCCGATGTGGCTGCGGACCCTGGCCCGGTCCTGTCACGCCGCCGGGGTGAACTCGCTGATGGACCTCGATCCCGAGGATCCGACCTGGACACCGCAGCCCGAGCATGTCAACCGGATCCTGCGGGATCTGCAGGCCGATGTCGGAGCTGTCCACCAAACCCGCTGGGAAACCAGGGCTCTCGGTCGCATCGACACCAACTATTGGGGATTCCGGTTCCCCGACCGGCGTTCGCCGTTCGACCTGACGGCGATCTCGCAGCGGTGGCTGCGGGACATCACCTGGGACTGCCTGGCCGACCTGCTCGACGGCCCGACCCGTCCCCGGACGGCCGGCCCCGTCGGCTCGGTCCATTAATTCAATGGGAACAGCACCGATAACTCTGCGTCACATGTAGTGTCACAGCGTCACCAGCCGCCGGGGAGCCCATCGGTCGAGGGCTCGGCCGGGCGCTGACTCGCCGACCCACTCGTCAAGCCTCACTTGTGCAACCACTCCATGACGGTGGCGGCGGTGCGGTCGGGCTGCTCCAGGTGCGGGAAATGACCGGTGTGACTCCAGGTCTCGGCCTTGTATCCGGCGGTGAACAGCGTTTCTTGGCCGTCGGCCAGGAACGGCAGGGCGCACCCGTCGTCCGCGCCGGTGATGTAGAGCGTGGGGACTGGGATGTCCTCGGCCGGCACGGTGAAACCGCTTGACCGGTAGATGGCCACCGGTGCCGGCATGCTGGCACGCAGGGTGGCCTTCACCTGCGCGGTGTGCTCGGCCGGGAACGTGAACCCTGGCGCCCACCGTCGCCACAACTTCTCGATGTAGGCGAAGTCGCGTCGGGCCACCCTCCGATCGGCGTACCTGCCGAGCTGGAAGAAGACGATGTAGCGGCTCATCCAGATCTGCCGTACCGATCGCCTGGCGTTGCGCCGGACGAAGGCGGGGTGGGCCCCGGCGAGCAGGACCGCTCGGCGAAACCGCTGCGGGAACCTCGCCATCGCTGAGTAGCCAAGTTGTGCACCGTAGTCGTGGCCGACCAGGGACACCGGCGCATCCGGCGAGAGCTCGTCGATCACGGCGAGGATGTCGTTCACCAGGTCGTCGAGCGCGAGTGACCCGTCCAGTGGCGACGGCGAGTACCCGCGGAGGTTGACTGCCGCGACCCGGTACCCGGCGTCCACCAGGGACGTGGCGAGGCCATCGTAGGTGGAGGCGTCGTCGGGGAACCCGTGCAAGCACACCACGACCTCCCCCGCCTCGCCATGCCGGCGAACCCCGAAGCTTCCGCGGGACGTCTCGACCTCTGCCAACGTCATGCCGCACCTCGAAGCCTTGCCTCGCAATGCCTCTCGGGCTTGGTACGCAAGGGGGAAGCGCCGTTCATGATCGCTCCTGAGTCGCCGGGTCGACCGTTTCGGACGCGGCCCGGGAACGTCCCGGTGCCAGCACGGCGCACACCGACCCGGCGACCATGAGAACGCCCGCACCGACCCACAACGCCGCGGAAAGGCCCACGGCGAACGATCCCCGCGCCGCTTCGGCAAGGACGGCGCCGTCCGGCCCAATTCCAGCCGCGGCCCCCAGCGCGGCGGCCGCCCCGTCCAGCGCCGGCTCCTGCAGCTGGGCGGGCAGGGTGCTCAGCGCCGGTGCGATGTCGTCGCGATAGAAGCTGATAAGAATGCTGGACAAGACAGCGATTCCGAGGACACCACCGACTTCACGGGTGATGTCGTTGACCGCGCTGGCGACCGATCGACGGTCCTCGGGGAGTCCGTCGATGATGAGCACGGTGCCCGGGGTGATCGCCAGACCGAAGCCGAAACCGAACACCACCAGTCCCAGAGCCGGGAGCCACCAGCGCTGCGGGGACCCCGCGGCGTCAACCTCCGCCAGGGCGTGGGCAAGAACCGCGAACCCGGCGGCCATTGCCGCCAGTCCGCCGGCAGCAGGCACCCGGGCACCGACCTTGTTCAGCGCGGCGGGTGCCAGGGCCGTGCCGGCGCCGACCCCGACCGGGATGACGAGCAGGGCGGCCGCCGCCTGCAGCGGGCTGTAGTCACGCACCACCTGCAGGTACTGCGGTGCCAGCACGAACAGCCCGAGGGAGGCGAAGAACTGCACGCTCACCAAGAGGGAGCCGGACGCCAGCCCGCGATTGCGGAACAGCCGCACATCCAGCGACGGCGCCCGAGAGCGCAACTCGTGCACGACGAACCCGACCATCCCGACGACGCCGACACCGAGGGCGGACAGCGTCAGGACGTCGGTCCAGCCGCGTTGGGGTGCCTCGATGATCCCGAAAACCAGCCCGGTCAAAGCGATCACGGCCCACAGGCCGCCCAGCGGGTCCAGTGACAGGGACGGATTGCGGTTCTGCGCAACGAGAGCGGCGACCGCAGGCAGCAGGACGAGCGCGCCGATACCGAAGGCGAGCTGGACGCTGCCCCATCCGAAGACTTCCAACAACGCACCGGCGACCAAGGTCCCGAGGACCGCGCCGGCCGCGCTCACCCCCGACCAGACGGCCACCGCGAACCCGCGACGCTCCTTCGGGTAGGCATCCACAAGGGCCGACAGGGTCACCGGGAACGTTGCGGCAGCGCCCACACCGGCCAGCGCCCGCAGGCCGATCAGCCATCCGGTGGTCGGCGCGAAGGCGGAGGCGACGCCCGCCGCTCCGAACAGGATCAGGCCGCCCAACAGCATGGTGCGGCGCCCCACCCGGTCTGCGGCGATGCCGGCGGGGAGCAGCAGGGCGGCGAAGGTGAGCGCGTAGGCGTCGATGATCCAGGTGAGCTGCCCCTGGTCCGCGGACAGGTCAGCGGCGATGTCCGGCAACGCGATCGCCAACGCGGAATTGCCCGCGATGACCAGCGCCAGCGCGCCGCAAAGGACGATCAGCAGAAGTTTGAGCGCTCGCGCGTCCACCTCGGTCTTCGCGGCGACCCCGGCCGGCGGGGCGCTCATGAGGAGGCCGGCGGCGAGACGAACGATGCACCGACGCTCGGCAACGCGGCGCTTGGGGCATGTCGGGGTAAGGACATCGGCTCTCCTTCGGTAACGGAGCATCTCCGTTAAGGAGATACCTTCGGTATGTAGGATGCCTCCGTGTCCGAGATACCGCAAGGGGGCAGGGCGGAAGCCCGTGAGCGTGCCCTGGTGTCCGCGCCTGAGCTGTCATGGGCACTGCGGGAGGTCAACCGCCTCTCCTCCGAGCTGGACGTCGAGCTGGCTCGACGACTCCACCTGCGCCTGATGGACAACATGGCCCTCGGTCACGTCATGGCCTCGGACACCGAACTCGGGCCGGCGGAGCTCAGCGCCCGACTCGGGATATCGACCGGGTCGGGGACGGAGTTGGTCGACCGGCTCGAACGGGCAGGACACCTCGAGAGGCACCGTGACACGCATGACCGCCGTCGAGTGTCGCTTCGCGCCTCGTCGAGCGCGATGCAGTCCGTGATCGGCGAGCTCGCGCCCCTGCTGGCGTCACTCGACTCCCTGGCCGGGGACTTCAGCCCCGCGGAACAGGAGGTCATCGCCCGCTACCTCCGAGCCGCCGCCGAACGCATCCGCCACTTCATCGGCGACTCGGGGGCGCCGGGTTCCCCCGGGTCCAAGTGTGAGTGAGAGCGCCGACCCGCATGCATTTCCGAAGCCGCCGGGCGAGCGGATCCGAGCTCACATGCCGGATGGGCCAAAGAGCGACGCCGGGTTTCGGACGCGGACTCGCATGCCACTGTCCTGGAGCTGCAATAGGCGGCGGCCCGGAGACTCAACCCGGGACCAGATCATCGCGACGGCAGTTGCTGGACGGCGCTTCTGCTCAGCGGCACCGGAATGCGGATCGGCGAACTCATCGACCTCGAGATGGACTGAGTTGCACGGGGTCCGCGGCGCCGGCGCCTTGTCTGGAGTCCACCCGGCAAGCTCGACACCGAACCGATACTGCCCATGGGACTGCCCCCAGTTTGGTTGACTCCTTGCCTGTGAGGATTCGTCCTCGCTGGAAGGATGCTCGACATGCCCACAGCGTTTCCACCAGAGTTCCGCCGTGACGTCGTCGCGGTCGCCCGGAAGGGTGATGCGCCGGTCGCGCAGGTCGCGAAGGACTTCGGGATCTCCGAGTCGTGTCTGCACCGCTGGCTCGGCCTGGCCGACATCGAGGTCGGCGTCCGGCCGGGCGTCACATCAACGGAGTCCGCGGAGCTGCGGGAGGCGAGGAAACGGATCCGGCTCCTCGAGCAGGAGGCCGAGGTCATGCGCCGCGCCGTGGCCTATCTGTCCCGGGACGTTAACCCAAAATGATGTACCCGCTGGTCCTTGATCTGGCCGCTGACAAGATCCCTGTCACGGTGACCTGCCGGGTGCTCGGTTTCTCCACACAGGCGTTCTACGCATGGCGCAAAGAGCCTGTGACACAGCGGGACTGGGACGACGCGCATCTCATCGATGCCGCCGTGAACATCCACCACGACGACCCTGCGTTCGGGTACCGGTTCATCGCCGACGAACTGCCCGCCGGTGGCATCACCGCCGGCGAGAACCGCGTCGCCCGGCTGTGCTCGGTGCAGCGGATCTTCTCGGTCTTCGCGAAGAAACCCGGCCTGAGCAAACGTGCCGGGCCACCGGTCCATGACGACCTAGTGCAACGAGCGTTCAGCGCTTCCGCACCGAACGCCACCTGGCTCACCGACATCACCGAACACCGCACCGACGAGGGAAAGCTCTACCTCTGCGCGGTCAAGGACCTGCACTCGAACCGGATCGTCGGGTACTCCATCGACTTGCGGCATCAGCTGAATCCCGACCGGATCGACTTCGCCGACCTCGACGCCGACACCATCGCCGGCTTCCTGGAGTTGCTGGTGCAGGTCCCCGAGTCCACGGTGACCGCGGTGGTGGACTGGTCGATGTGGGCGACGATCGTGACGAACCTGGTGTCCAACGCCGTGAAATACACCAGGCACGGGCAGGTCCGGGTGCACCCCAGAACTCCTCGCCTTCGCCGCTGGCAAAGTCGCTGCCGCGCAACAACAAGCAGGCACCGCGGGTGATCAGGGTGTTCGTGGCCATCGAGTAGCCATGGAGCAAACGGACGCCGACGTGGGTGCCTACCTCGATGCCGTCGCCGGGTCGGTGCGCCGCCGGGACGCACAGACCCTGCTGGAGCTGATGCACCGGATCACCGGAAAGCAGCCGCAGATGTGGGGATCCTCGATCGTCGGCTTCGGGACCTACCACTACCGGTACTCGACCGGCCGTGAGGGTGACGGTCCGGCCGCGTCCTTCTCGCCGAGAAAAGCGGCGACAACGATCTACCTGCCCGACGGGATCGGAGCCCACGCCGATCGGCTGGCCGCGCTCGGCCCGCACACCACCGGAGCAGGCTGCCTGTACCTGAAAGACCTTGACCAGGTCGATCTCTCGGTCCTCGAAGACATCATCACCTCCCACCAAGCTGTCGTGGGGGAGGTCTACCGGCATCGGGCCGCCGATTCCGGCGGCTCCGCGGACGTTCCCTCCTGACCGGCCGGTGCAGGGCCGATCCTGGGTGCGCCGATCCCGTCGATGGGGCACGGTGGTTGCCATGACGGCCGGCCCGGACACCTCGCAGCGCTCACACATCGCCGCCCGCGTGGAGCGCGCGACGACCCGGGCGGTGTCAGCGGTGTTCGCCAGGCGTGGGTGGCAGCCCAGAGTCATCCCGTACACCGGCTACGGCACCGACGGGTGGGTCCGCATCCTCGGCCGGGTGCTCCTCGCACCCCGGACAGTCCCAGCGCCCGGGCCGCAGCCGGCCGACCATCACAGCGCCGAACGAGGAATCGACCACCTGGACGCGCGCCGAGCGGCGCCGCCGAGGACGCCCGCCACCTCAACACGTCAGCAATCTGCCCGAGGATGGCGGCGGTTCCTCACCACCCCGCTCGCCGCGGTGGACGTCTGCGTCGACATCCAGGGCGAGAACCACCAGGTTCGTACCGACCAGGATGGTTACCTCGATGCCATGCTGCCCGCCCAGCTGAAACCCGGCTGGCATGACGTCACGCTGCGGACCAGTCACGGGCCACCCACGGTGTCGCGGGTCTTCGTCGTCGCGGACGGCGAGAGTTGGGGGATGGTGAGCGACATCGACGACACCGTGCTGGTGACGCATCTGCCGCGCCCGCTGGTCGCTGCGTGGAATACCTTCGTGCAACGGGAATCGGCCCGTGTTCCGGTCGCCGGCATGGCCGACCTGTACCGCCGTCTGCTCGCCGCGCACCCGCACGCACTGGTGGTCTACTTGTCGACCGGCGCGTGGAACGTTGCGCCGACCCTGACCGGGTTCCTGGCCCGGCATGGCTTTCCGGAAGGGCCGTTGCTGTTGACCGACTGGGGACCCACCAACACCGGGTGGTTCCGATCCGGTCGGGAACACAAGCGGACGCCCTGCGGCGGCTTGCCGCCGAGTTGCCCCAGGTGCAATGGCTCCTGGTCGGCGACGACGGACAACATGACCCGACCATCTACGCGGATTTCGCCCGGGAAGCCCCGGATCGCCTTCGTGCCATCGCCATTCGGGAACTCACTGCCGCACAACATGTTCTGTCCGGTCACGTCGCCGCTACCCACCCGCCGCACGGTTCCCCCGTTACGACCGTCAGCGCCCCGGACGGTTGGGATCTCGGCCGCAAGCTGACTGCGTCGGGTGTGCTCGGTGAACCATCACCGCTGACGCCCTCTGATCGACTCTGACCAGGCCGGAGGAGAACCGGGCCGGCGGTGGGGACACCGGCCCCGGACAGCGCTCAACTCCGGCCCGGGCCGGCCTCCGCGAGCACCGCGTTGCGCAGCTCGAAGGCCGGGTCCATGTCCTCGCTCTCCTCGACGTTGCACAGGGCGACCACGGTGAGGTCGCGCTCGGGCCAGTGGTTGACCGCCGCGCTGACGCCGGGGTCGCCGCCGCCGTGCCCCCAGCGGCCATCGGCGAAGATCAGAACGCCGTAGCCGTAAGCCCAGCCGTCGTCCATGGTGGCGTGACGCTGCGTCGCCACGTCGGTGAGCTCACCGAGCAGGGTGCCGTCGGCGAGGGCTCGGCAGAAGCGCACCAGGTCCGACGCGGTGCACACGCAGCCGCCGTCCCCGCCGCCGATAACCGGGAGGCTGTGGACGTTCGTGCGCCCCGAGGGCAGGTAGTGCACCGCTGACCTGGCCCGCGGCTCGTCGGAGCGGTCGAACCGGCTGTCGTTCATACCGGCCCGGCGCAGCACGCGATTCTGAACCACCTCGGTGTAGGTCTGCCCGGTGAGCTGCTCGAGCACCTCGGCGAGCAGCACGTAGCCGGCGTTGGAGTATCGCCACCGCTCGCCGGGCGGGCCGTACGGCGGCAATTCGCCATACAGCGGAAGGAAATCGACCGGGCGCTCGACGCGGGCGGGCGGGAGATCGCGCCATAGCGCGGCGTAGTCCGTGCCGGCGTTGGGCAGCGACTCGTCCTCCTCGAAGTAGTCGGCGATGCCCGAGGTGTGGCACAGCAGGTGGTGGACGGTGACGTCGGCGGTCAGGTGGCGGGGACGGCGATCGGTTGGCACCACCTCGACGATCGGGGTGTGGACCGTGACGCTGCCCAACACCACCTGGTCGAGAACGGCTGCGGCGGTCAGCATCTTGGTCACCGACGCCGTCTGGAAGCGGGTGTCCGGGGCGACCGGGGTGCCCGCGGCGCGGTCCGCCAGGCCCAGGCAGTGTTGCACGACCGGGACCCCGGCCTGGGCGAGCAGTACCGTGCCGGATACACCGCCGGCCTCCAGCTCCGCCAGCCGATGGCTCAGCCGGCCTCGGGCGGGGTCGTCCAGACCATGCTGTGTCACGATGCGAGCTTGCTCGTCCCTACCGGCGCTGGCAAAGCATTTTCACCAGTACCGCCAGCGGAGCCGGATGATTGTTGTTGTTCCAGGCATGCTATGGATCTCCTGACGTTTCCGTGGGTCATTTTCGGCCGGGGAGTTCGAGTTCGAGTCCGCCGCGGGTGAGCATGGCCATGGCGATGAGGGCTTCGGGTGA
>Ga0208851_1000965_pt1 | contig 10615 bp, 12 predicted proteins | sample NGESurshal092012_FD_184481 | JGI IMG/M metagenome (GOLD analysis project Ga0208851, IMG submission 184481) | Arctic peat soil microbial communities from Barrow, Alaska - NGEE Surface sample 415-2 shallow-092012 (SPAdes) | ecosystem: Environmental > Terrestrial > Soil > Wetlands > Peat ... | reverse complement strand
CCCGCCACTCGCGGTCGGTCACGACGACGTACCGGCCCACCGACAGCCCAGCCGCCGCCAGCAGCACCTTCATCGCGGCCTTGTCCATGGCCACCGCGCTGGCCAGCACCCCGGAGCCGACGTACGGCACGCCGGCCAGCTCCAGCAGCCCCTGGATCGTGCCGTCCTCGCCGTACGGCCCGTGCAGCAGGGGGAACACCACGTCGACCTCGCCGAGCACGCGCGGCACCTCGCCCGGCTCGCTCACCACGAGGTCCCGGGACGTCGGGTCGCCGGCCAGCACGACGGCCGCCCGCTCGCCGTCGACCTCCGGCAGCCGACCGTCGGTGATCGCCAGCCGCTCCGGGTCGGACTCCTCCAGCACCCAGCGGCCGTCGGTCGCGATGCCGATCGGGACGACGTCGTAGCGCTCGGGGTCGATGACCCGCAGCACGCTCCCCGCGGTCACGCAGGAGATCCCGTGCTCGCCGCTGCGGCCGCCGAACACCACGGCGACCCGTGGACGGCGTCCCGAACCGGTCATCGCGCCGACCCTACCGGGCGGGATACTGGCGCCCATGCCCGACGCACCGCAGCAGCCCGCCGCCGACCCGGACCGGCCAGACCTCGACCTGTCCGGAGTCGCACCCGCCACCGTCGCCGTGGTGGCCGGCCGCCCGCCACGGGTGCCGGACGCCCCGCTCAACCCGCCGGTCACCTTCGCCTCCACCTACCACGCGGGCGGCGACGTCGAGTACGGCCGCTACGGCAACCCCACCTGGACGGCGCTGGAGACCGCGGTCGGCGCCCTCGAGGGCGGCTCGGCGCTGTCGTACGCGTCTGGGCTGGCCGCGGTGGCCGCCGTCCTCGAGGTGCTCCTGCCCGACGGCGGCACGGTCGTGGCCCCGCGCTCGGCGTACACCGGGACCCGCGCCCAGCTCACCGCCCTGGAAGCGACCGGACGGGTGCAGGTCCGCCCGGTCGACCCGGCCGACACCACCGAGGTGCTGGCCGCTCTCGACGGCGCCACCGTGGTCTGGCTGGACTCGCCCACCAACCCGCTGCTCGACGTCGCCGACGTCAGGACCGTCGCCGCGGCGGCGCACGCGGCCGGCGCCGCCCTCGTGGTCGACTCGACCTTTGCAACCCCGCTGCTGCGCCGCCCCATGGACGACGGCGCGGACCTGGTCGTCCACAGCGCCACCAAGCTGATCGCCGGCCACTCCGACGTGCTGCTCGGCCTGGTCGCCACCCGCGACTCGACCGTGCTGGCGCGGCTGGACGACCAGCGCCGGCTCAAGGGCGCCGTGCCCGGCCCCATGGAGGCCTGGCTGGTCCTGCGCGGGCTGCGCACGCTGGCGCTGCGGGTCGAGCGCGGCCAGCGCAACGCCACCACACTGGCCCAGCGGCTGCGCATGCACCCGAGGGTGGACCGGGTCCGCTACCCCGGTTTCGGCGCCATGGTGGCCATCGAGGTGAGCGGCGGGGGCGCGGCGGCCGACGCCGTCGCCACCGCTGTCCGGTTGTGGGTGCACGCGACCAGCCTGGGCGGCGTCGAGTCGACCCTGGAGCGCCGCCGGCGCTGGGAGTCCGAGGCCGCCGAGGTGCCCGAGTCGCTGCTGCGGCTGTCCTGCGGCATCGAGGACGTCGACGACCTGTGGGCCGACCTCAGCCGGGCGCTGGACTCCGCCGCCGGCTGACCGGCCCGGTCACATCGTTGAGTGCTCGGACTTCGGGTCGCGGCTCATCAGCGCGGCGACGACCTCGCTCGGCCTCCTGCCGTCGTGCACAGTCGCGACCACCTGCTCGGTGATCGGCATGTCGACGCCGTGCCGGTGGGCCAGCTCGAGGATCGGCCCGCAGGACTTCACGCCCTCGCAGGTCTGCTTCATCGCGGCCGTGGCCTCGGCCATGCTCATGCCGCGCCCGAGGTTCTCCCCGAACGTCCGGTTGCGGGACAGCGGAGACGAGCAGGTGGCCACCAGGTCACCGGTGCCGGCCAGCCCGAAGAACGTGGTGGCATTGGCACCCAGGGCCAGCCCGAAGCGCATCATCTCGGCCAGCCCCCTGGTGATGATCGCGGCTTGGGTGTTCTCGCCGAACCCCATGCCGGCGGCCATCCCGCTGGCCAGCGCGATGACGTTCTTCACCGACCCGCCGACCTCCGCGCCCACCACGTCGAGGTTCGTGTAAGGCCGGAAGTACCGGGTCGTGCAGGCCGCCTGCAGCCGGGCGGCGGTCTCCTCCGCCGTACAGGCCACCACCGTCGCCGCCGGCTGGCGCTGCACGATCTCCCCGGCCAGGTTCGGCCCCGAGATGACGGCGATCCGGTCCTGGGCGATCCCCGTGGCCTCGCGGACCACCTGGCTCATCCGCTGCATGCTGCCCAGCTCGATGCCCTTCATCAGGCTGACCAGGACGGCGTCCGCCGGGAGGCCGGGCAACCAGCTCACCAGGTTCTCGCGCAGCACCTGAGCCGGCAGGGCCAGCACCACGAAGTCCGCGCCGTCCAGCGCCACCCGAGGCTCACCGGTCGCCCGCAGCTGAGGCGGCAGCGCGACTCCCGGGTGGTAGCGGCGGTTCTCGTGGGTGGCGTCGATCTCCGCGGCCAGCTCTGGGTCGTGACCCCACAGGACAACGTCACAGCCGGCGTCGGCGAGCACCATCCCGAACGCCGTGCCCCAGGAGCCGCTGCCCATGACGGCCGCCCTGGGACCGCCGCCGCCGGTCCGGCTGCTCATCAGTTCTCCCGCGACGGACCGCTGCCGGTGGCGCGCCGGGCCCGCTTGGGGTTGCCGATCACGGCCACTCCCGCCGAGCGCGGGTCGAAGCGCTGCGCGGGCGGCTCCTCCTGGCGCAGCTCGGCCAGCAGCTCGGTGATCGCGGCCATGATTCTGTCGGTCGCCGCCTTCAGCAGCGCGGCGTCTATCGGCCGCCCGCGCAGGTCGTCCAAGTCGACCGGCTCACCGACGGTCACGTGCACGGTCTTGCGGGGCAGCAGGTGCGGCCGCGTCGAGTACGGCGCCAGCAGCTCGTTCGCCCCCCAGTGCGCCAGCGGGATCACCGGGCACCCGGTCGTCAGCGCGATCCGGGCCGCCCCGGACTTGCCGACCATCGGCCACAGCCCCGGGTCTCTGGTCAGGGTGCCCTCGGGATAGACCACGACGCACTCGCCTCGCTCGACCGCGGCGACGGCCGCCCGCACCGAGGATCCCGCGTCCACCGTCTCGCGGTAGACCGGGATCTGCTTGGCCCCGCGCACCACCATCCCGACGAAGGGCACGTCGAACATCGACACCTTGGCCAGGAACCGGACCGGACGCTTGAGGTCCCACAGGAAGTGCGCGACGACGAGCGGGTCGAGGTGGGAGTTGTGGTTGGTCGCCACCACCACGCCGCCCTGCCTCGGCACTCGCTCCCGGTGCCGCCAGTCCCGCCCGGTGACCAGCAGCAGCAGCGGCTTGAGGAGCACCACGGCGAACCAGAACCAGAACCCCGGCTTGGTGCGTGCCAACGGTGTTCCTCTCGCTCGATCCCGCGGACCCATCCTCCCGCCCGCCGCCACCGGTGTCGAGGCAGCCTGCGAGGATCACCCTGTCATGTCGTCAGCGCAGAGCACCCCGCCGGCCTGGGCTGTCGTCGTCCCGGTCAAGCGGCTCGAGGTCGCGAAGACCCGGCTGTCCCGGCTGGCCGGGGTGCACCGGGCTGCGCTCGCGTCGGCGTTCGCGGTCGACACCGTGGCCGCGGCGCTGCAGGCTCCCGGCGTGGCCTGGGTGCTGGTGGTGACCGACGAGCCGGAGGTGAGCCGCCAGGTCCGCGAGCTGGGGGCGCAGACGGTGCTTGACGTGCCCGCCGCGGGGCTGAACCCGGCGCTGGCCTACGGGGCCGCGGTCGCCACCCGACGCTCTCCCGAGCTGGGCGTGGCCGCGCTGTCCGCGGACCTGCCGGCACTGCGCCCGGCCGAGCTGGGCCGGGCGCTGGCCGCGGCGCTGACCCACCCGGTCTCGTTCGTCAGCGACGCGGAGGGCACCGGGACGACGCTGTTCGCGGCCCGGCCAGGAGAACCCTTCCAGCCCCAGTTCGGACACCGGTCACGGGCCGCGCACCGCGCCGACGGAGCCGTCGAGATCACCCTCGCCGGGCTGCCCACGCTGCACCGCGACGTCGACACCGAGGTGGACCTCGCGGACGCGCGGCGTCTCGGGGTTGGCCCGCTCACCGAGGCGCTGGTCCCCTCGCTCCTCGACGGGCAGCCGTGAGCACGACGCGGCAGGCGACGGTCGGCTCCTTCGACCCGCAGTCGGGCAGCGGGACCGTCCTGCTGGACGACGGGACGCCGCTGACCTTCGACGCGGATGCCTTCGCGGACAGCGGCTTCCGGCTGCTGCGGTCGGGCCAGCGCGTCCAGGTGCTGCTGGACGACGGCAGACTTCGGGTCAGCAGCCTGCGGATGCTCTACACCTGACCGTGCGTGCGGTCACGGGCCGCCCGGACCACCGCTGCAGCGACGTCTTCGACGCGTGCCCCCAGACCGGCCACCACGCCGTCCATGTCGGCAGCCGACCGGTTCTGGCTCAGCTTCACCTTGGCCTCGATCCGGCCGATCACAACCTCCACGCCGACGATCGCCCGTAGCTGGCCGGCCACTTACTCGGCGGGGGCGTCGTCCACCGACCACGGCCGCGGCTCACGGACTTCGTGACGGTCGGTGAGCCGACGCACCAGCGACTCGACCCATGCCGGGTCGTCGTACACCACCAGGTCGCCGTAAACGTGGGCGGTCACGTAGTTCCAGGTCGGCACTACGCGCCCGTGCTCCGCCTTGGTCGCGTACCAGCTGGGGGACACATACGCGTCCGGTCCACGCACGATGACCAGCGCCTGGCCGAGAGCTGGCAGCCGCCACTGGTCGTTGTTCCTGGCCACGTGCCCGAGCAGCGCGCCGTGCGCACCGACCGACGGGTCGTAGACGAACGGCAGCAGCGTGGCCACGAGTCCGTCCGACGTCGCAGTCACCAGGTCCGAGGCTCCCTGGTGCAGCAGCAGGTCGCGCACCGTCTCCGGGTCAGCAGCGAAGTGAGTGGGGACGTACATGGCAGGAAGGGGCTGTTCAGTCGAACGAGCTGAGGTCGGGCGGTACGTCCACGGCGTTCTCGCGCAGGGCCTCCAGCGGGACGACGTCCAGGGCCCGGGCGTGCGTCGAGGCCAGGACGACGGGAGCCGCGACCCCGGCCTGGTGGGCCCGTAGCCAGCGCACCGCGACCACGCACCACCGGTCCCCCGGGCGCAGCCCTGGAAAGCGGTACTCCGGCCGCGGCGTGACCAGGTCGTTGCCCACGGCCAGCTGGTGCTCCAGGAACTCCGCAATCACCACGGCGCACACCGTGTGGCTGCCCACGTCGTCCGGGCCGCTGGAGCAGGACCCGTCGCGGTAGAACCAGGTGACCGGGTCGACCCCGCACGGCTCGAGGTCCCCGCCGAGGACGTTGCGCTCGCTCGTCACCCGGCTAGCCTCTCATTGCGCCGCTCGCGGTCGCGGCAGACTCTGCACATGCCCGTCGAACCGGCCCGCCGGCGCACCCGCCTCGTGTCCTCGGCTGCCGTCGTCGTGGTGGTGCTCGTGCTGGCCCTGACCGGCTGCACGGCGGGACGCGGGTCGACCGGCGGCAGCGCGACCAGCGGCGCCGGGACGGTCGCCACCGGGTCGTCGACCCAGACCGTCAGCGTCGACGGGCGGCAGCGCACGTTCCGGCTGTACCTGCCGCCGTCGCTGACCCTCACCAGGCGGGTTCCGGTGGTCCTCATGCTGCACGGCGGGTTCGGCAGCGCGGAGCAGGCCGAGTCCTCGTACGGCTGGGATGCCGCGGCGGACAGCGGCCACTTCGTCGTCGTCTACCCGGACGGACTCAACCGTGCCTGGAACGTCGAAGGCGGGTGCTGCGGCCAGCCGGGCCGCCGCGGGGTGGACGACGTCGGGTTCGTGCGTCACGTCGTCGGCCTCGTGAGCCGCGAGCTGCCCATCGACCCGGCGCGCGTGTTCGCCACCGGCATCTCCAACGGCGGCATGTTCGCCTACCGGCTGGCCTGCGACACCACGCTGTTCGCGGCGATCGGACCGGACTCGGCCACCCTGCTCGGGAGCTGCCCGTCCCCGGCACCCCTGTCGGTGATCCACATCCATGGGACGGCGGACCAGAACATCCCCTACGACGGCGGCCAGGGCAACGGGTTCGCGACGATCGACGGACCCGCCGTGCGCGCGGTCGTCGCGTCCTGGCGTGCCGTCGACGACTGCCCCGCCCCCGAGGTGTCGACCTCCGGGATGGTGACCCGGTCGGTGGCCGGCTGCCCGGACGGCCGGTCCGTGGAGCTGATCACGATCGCCGGTGCGGGGCATCAGTGGCCCGGTGCCGCACCGAAACCGTTGGTGCAGAAGCTGCTCGGGACCGACCCGCCGTCGACCGCGCTAGACGCCACGACCACGATCTGGCTGTTCTTCGCGACCCACCCCAAGCCCGGCGGCTGACCAAGGCTCAGCGCGGACGCCGCAGCAGCTCCGCCAGGGAAGTGGCCGGGTGGCCGGTCAGCCGCGGCACCACGTCGGTGACGCCGTCCAGCTCACCGTTCGCGACCGCGGTGTACGTGCTCACCCACGCGTCGACCTGCCAGCCCGGGGCCCCATACTGCGCCCGCGACGCGTAGGCCTCCTCGACGGTCTCGTCGTGGAAGGACACCGGTCGGCCGCTGGCCCGGGTGAGCACCTCCGCCATCTCGGTGAACGTGAGCGCCGCAGGTCCGGTGAGGTCGTACGTGGCGCCCGCGTGCTGCCCTGGTGATCGCAGCACGGTGACGGCGGCGTCCGCGATGTCGTCGATGGCCACGGCGGCCGCCCGCCCCGAGCCGGCCGGTCCGCGGATCACACCGTCCGCGCCCACCATCGCGCGCAGGAAGTCCAGGTAGAGGTTGTCCCGCAGGAAGGTGTGCGCGAGCCGCCCGGTCACACCCGTGACGGCGATCGGGGCGGTCGACATCGCATCGTGGGTCTGCATGGCGCCCACAACCCTGCGGTGCGCGGGCGGATTCCCCGACAACGAACGGCCCGGCCCCTGACGGGGCCGGGCCGTTTCGCTGGTGGAGTCTCAGGCCCTCTTGGCGGGAGCCTTCTTGGCCGGAGCCTTGCGGGCGGGCGCCTTCTTCGCCGGCGCGGCCTTCTTGGCGGCGGTCGCGCTGACCGGAGCCTTCTTGGCCGGGGCCGCCTTCGCGGGCACCGCCTTCTTCGCCGCAGTCTTGGCGGGAGCCGCCTTGGCCGGGGTGGCCTTCCGGACAGCCGCCTTGGCCGGCGCCTTCTTGGCCGGCGCCTTCTTGGCCGGCGCCTTCTTGGCCGGCGCCTTCTTGGCCGGCGCCTTCTTGGCGGCAGCCGCCTTGGCCGGCGCGGCCTTCGCGGGCGCCTTGGTCGCCGCCGCCTTCACCGGGGCTGAGGCCTTCTTGGCGATCTTGCGGGCCCCGCTGGTGACCTCCTTGAACTGGGCCCCGGCGCGGAAGCGCGGGACCGCAGTCTTCTTCACCTTGACGGTGGCGCCGGTGCGGGGGTTGCGGGCGGTCCGCGCTGCGCGCTCGACCTTCTCGAAGACGCCGAAGCCGGTGATGGCGACCTTCTCGCCGCGAGCGACCGCGGCCTGGATGTAGTCGAAGAGTTCGTCGACGAGCTTCGCCGTCTCCTGCTTGCTCTTCTCCAACCGTTCGGACAGCTGGTCGACCAGTTCGGTCCTGTTCACTGCTTCCCCTCCGGGAGTGGTAAGGCCGAGCCGATGCCCGACATTGGGGAAACGGTATGCGCACAGGTGCCCATGGAGCAACGACCGAGGGGTCGATGTCATGTTGTGTCGCAAGGACTTTCGTCCGCGACGACGACGGAGCGGGGATCCGTTAACGACCCGTTAACCGACTGAACGGCGAGAGTTTCTCCTTACCGGACAAGGACTTTCCTCCATCAGCGAAGCTGATGACTGTCAGGGAGTGGTCGGCAGAAAGGCCGGACGGCGGTGTTCGAAGTCGTCGATTGCCGCCTCGTGGCGAAGGCTCAGTCCGATGTCGTCGAGGCCCTCCATGAGCCGCCAGCGGGTGTAGTCGTCGAGGACGAACGGCACGGCCTGGTCGCTCCAACGCACCTCGCGAGCCTCCAGATCGACGGTGACCTCGGTGGCCGGGTCCGCCTCGACGGCGGCCCAGATCCGCTCCACCACGTCGAGGGACAGCTCCACGGTCAGCAGCCCGCCCTTGAGTGAGTTGCCCCGGAAGATGTCCGCGAACCGGGGCGAGACGACCACCCGGAAGCCGTAGTTCTGCAGGGCCCAGACCGCGTGCTCGCGCGACGACCCGGTGCCGAAGTCCGGCCCCGCGACGAGCACGGTGGCGCCGGCGTACCGCGGCTGGTTGAGCACGAACGCCGGGTCCTGCCGCCAGGCGGCGAACAGCCCGTCCTCGAATCCGCTGCGGCTCACCCGCTTGAGGTACACCGCCGGGATGATCTGGTCGGTGTCGACGTTGCTGCGCCGCAGCGGCACGGCCCGTCCGGTGTGGGCGACGAACTTCTCCATGGCAGCTGCTCCTAGTCCAGGTCCGCGGGCGACGACAGCCGCCCAGTGACAGCGGTCGCCGCGGCGACCTGCGGTGACACCAGATGGGTCCGGCCACCCTTGCCCTGACGGCCTTCGAAGTTGCGGTTCGACGTCGACGCGCTGCGCTCGCCCGGTGCCAGCTGGTCGGGGTTCATGCCCAGGCACATGGAGCAGCCGGCATGCCGCCACTCGGCACCGGCCCGGGTGAACACCTCGTCCAGCCCCTCCGCCTCGGCCTGCAGCCGGACCCGCACCGACCCGGGCACCACGAGCATCCGGACGCCGTCCACCACCTTCCGGCCGTCGATCACTGCAGCCGCGGCCCGCAGGTCCTCGATCCGGCCGTTCGTGCACGAGCCGACGAACACGGTGTCCACCGCGACGTCGCGCAGCGCCGTGCCAGCCGTGAGACCCATGTACTCCAGTGCGCGCTGGGCCCCGAGCCGCTCGGCCTCATCGGCGAAGTCGTCCGGGTTCGGGACGACAGCCGACAGCGGCACGCCCTGTCCGGGGTTGGTGCCCCAGGTGACGAACGGGCTCAGGGTGGAGGCGTCGATGGCCACCTCACGGTCGAAAACGGCGTCGTCGTCGCTGCGCAGCGTCTGCCAGTAGGCGACCGCGGCGGCCCAGTCCGCGCCCGACGGCGCATGCGGGCGGTCCTTGAGGTACTCGAGGGTCGTCTCATCCGGGGCGATCATGCCGGCCCGGGCTCCGGCCTCGATCGACATGTTGCACACCGTCATCCGGGCCTCCATCGACAGGGACCGGATGGCCTCGCCGCGGTATTCGATGACGTGGCCCTGACCGCCGCCGGTGCCGATCTGCGCGATGACCGCGAGCACCAGGTCCTTGGCGGTGACGCCGGGGGGCAGCTGCCGGTCGACGGTCACGGCCATGGTGCGGAACGGCTTGAGCGGCAGGGTCTGGGTGGCCAGGACGTGCTCGACCTCGCTGGTGCCGATGCCGAACGCCAGCGCACCGAAGGCGCCGTGGGTGCTGGTGTGCGAGTCGCCGCAGACGACCGTCATGCCCGGCTGGGTCAGTCCCAGCTGCGGGCCGACGACGTGCACGATGCCCTGCTCGACGTCCCCGAGCGGGTGCAGCGGGACGCCGAACTCCTTACAGTTGCGGCGCAGCGTCTCGACCTGCTGGCGCGACACCGGGTCGGCGATCGGCAGGTCGATGTCGAGCGTCGGGACGTTGTGGTCCTCGGTGGCGAAGGTGAGACCTGGACGCCGGACGCCCCGGCCGGCCTCACGCAGGCCGTCGAAGGCCTGCGGGCTGGTCACCTCGTGCACGAGATGCAGGTCGATGTAGAGCAGGTCGGGCTCACCCTCGGCCCGGTGGACGACGTGAGCCTCCCACACCTTCTCAGCCAGCGTCTTCGCCATTGTTGCCTCCACTGGTGCGTCTCGCATGTCGAGACGCTAGTATCGGATCATGGACAAGTCTAGCGGAGTCGGCGTCCTCGACAAGGCCGCCCTCGTCCTGGGCGCGCTGGAGGCCGGCCCCCAGTCCCTGGCCGGCCTGGTCCAGGCCACCGGCCTGGCTCGACCCACGGCCCACCGGCTGGCCCTGGCCCTCGAGCATCACCGGTTCGTCACCCGGGACCTGCAGGGCCGGTTCACCCTCGGTCCCCGGCTCGGCGAGCTGGCGGGCGCGGCCGGCGAGGACCGGCTCATCGCGGCCGCCGGGCCGGTGCTCACCTGGCTGCGCGACACGACCGGAGAGAGCGCCCAGCTGTACCGCCGCCAGGGCCACGAGCGCATCTGCGTGGCCGTCGCCGAGCTTCCCTCGGGACTGCGGGACACGGTGCCGGTCGGCTCGGCGCTGTCCATGCAGGCCGGATCGGCCGCCCAGGTGCTGCTCGCCTGGGAGGAGCCGGACCGGCTGCACCGCGGGCTGGCCGGAGCCCGCTTCACGGCCAGCACGCTGTCGGCGCTGCGCCGTCGGGGCTGGGCGCAGAGCGTGGGCGAGCGCGAGCCCGGCGTCGCGTCGGTCTCCGCACCGGGGCGCAG
>Ga0208851_1000962_pt1 | contig 10687 bp, 10 predicted proteins | sample NGESurshal092012_FD_184481 | JGI IMG/M metagenome (GOLD analysis project Ga0208851, IMG submission 184481) | Arctic peat soil microbial communities from Barrow, Alaska - NGEE Surface sample 415-2 shallow-092012 (SPAdes) | ecosystem: Environmental > Terrestrial > Soil > Wetlands > Peat ... | reverse complement strand
TCATTGAAGGAAAGTTATGGATTTGAACTAGCAGCTTTAGATAGTAAGTACCAGCCTTGCTTTATCCATTACGGGCAGTTCGCTAAAAATGTTGATATTGATGAAAGTAATGTTGCTTTATATCGTACATTGCAGATTATTCGTAAAAGAGGATTGTTTGGAACTGGCGATGTTTTTACCGAAAAATTAGCAGGTTTTTTGCATAAAATTCTCTTTGCCAAAGCAGACAAGAACAGATCCAAGTATGTGGATGACTGGGCTAAGGAAACATCCTTATAAAAACTCTAGAACTAAGTCTTACTAATTATATTTTTCCAAGGAGTCTGAAATGAGTGTATTTGGCAACTACGCCCGCTACTACGATTTGCTTTACCGCGATAAAGACTACGTGGGAGAAGCGCAATTTATTCATCGATTAATTCAAACCTATGCACCCAATGCACAAAATATCTTGGAGCTAGGTTGCGGAACAGGGAACCACGCAGTTCTCTTAGCAAAGGAAGGATACCAAATTCACGGGGTAGATTTTAGCCAGGAGATGTTGCAAAAAGCTGACAGTCGCCTCTGCCAACTTCCTCCAGATTTAACATCTCAATTGAAATTTTCCCAAGGAGATATCCGCCAAGTGAGGCTGAATCAGATTTTTGATGTTGTCATATCCCTTTTTCATGTCATCAGTTACCAGACCACCAATGATGACCTGTTGGCCGCCTTTGAGACGGTCAAGCAGCATTTGAAACCAGGGGGAATTTTTATCTTCGATGTCTGGTATGGCCCGGCAGTATTGACTGAACGTCCTACAGTTAGAATTAAACGTTTAGAAGATGAAGAAATACTAATTACTAGAATTGCAGAGCCAGTAATGCATCCCAATGAAAATTTAGTCGATGTGAATTATCAAGTTTTCATTAAAGATAAAAGTAGTGATGCGGTTGAAGAACTGCAAGAAACTCATCGCATGCGTTACTTATTTAAGCCAGAGGTTCAATTGCTCTTACGGGAATCTCAAATGCAGATTGTTACTTGCCGTGAGTGGATGAGTGATCAAGAAGCAAGTTGGAATACTTGGGGCGTTTACTTTATTGGGAGATAATAAATAAATGAAAATTTGAGTATTTTGACAGGAAGATATGCCTCAATGAAGCAGTCCGGTCAATGTCTAACTTTGTCCAAGTGTTGCCGAGTGGCAAGCGAGCCAGAATCAGTATAATTTATCTATTCCGAATATAGCGGAGAACTCTGAGATGACAGCCCCCAGTGAAACTGTGTCCACGGCAATCGCCTATGACTCCCTCAACTCCACCTTAGCCGAAACTGGCTGGTGGATGGAATTAGTCACCGACGAAAAGGGTGGAGAGAAAATCCTCTATTTTCCCCTTACCGAAGCCGAATTTTTACATCCCCAGGAAGGGTGCCATTTGCCTAGCAATACTTTTCACGAAAATACCCGAACGGAAATTAAAGAAATCCTCCAGCGGCGCTATGCTCAACGAGAAGATGTTGGGGTATTTGGAGACTTAATCATCAAATGGGGAATAGAGGGACTGGAAGACCACTGTCCCGATGTCTGTGTAGTTTTTGGGCTGCACCAGAAAGAAGCAGACCGCAGTGATTTTATCGTGTCCGAAGAAGGGACGAAGCCCATGGTGGTGATGGAAGTAGTCTCACCTCGATACCGAAAAGCCGACCGGGAGACGAAGGTAAAAGAGTACGCCCGGGCAGGAGTGGAAGAGTACATCATCATCGATCGTCGCCGTCAAAGAGGACAACTCCTGGATGAAGTGCTCGGCTATCGCTTAGAAGAGGGCAGCTGCTACGGTCCGATTACGCCAGATGAGGAAGGAAGAATTTTCTGCCAAGCTCTCGATGTCTGGATAGGCATGTTTGAGGGAAAGGTGATGCTATTTGAGGGAGCTACAGGTGAACCATTACCAACTTCCCAGGCGCTCGAACAAATTGCCGAGCAGGAAAGACAGAGGGCTGAGCAGGAACGACAAAGGGCCGAGCAGGAGCGCCAGCGTGCCCAACGACTAGCAGAACGATTGCGCCAACTTGGGATTAATCCTGATGAAGTTTAAAATGCTTGTGTTCTTTTTGTTTATACGAAAAAGACGAGCTACGGAAAAACATGCCTGAAAATTGTCGAGTAATCGCCCTACCGTACGCGTTAAAGGTTTAGAAAATGAAGAAATACTAGTTACGAGAATTGCAGAGCCAGTAATGCATCCCAATGAAAATTTAGTCGTTGTAAATTATCAGGTTTTCATTAAAGATAAAAGCAACGACGCTGTTGAAGAACTGCAAGAAACACATCGAATGCGCTATCTATTCCATCAAGAATTGGATTTATTTCTAAATAAATCTGGATTAAAATTGTTGATTGTGGCGAATGGATGAGAGGGTATGAACCAGGACTTAATACTTGGGGAGTCTATTTTGTAGCAGAGAATAATATAAGCTAGGAGCACTATGAAAGAGCAGAGAAAAATTGCCTTTATTCATTATCCTCATCGACCAAACAGGCATCGTCTAGAAACCATGCCGTTTGCGTTGAACTCTGTAATAAATCTAGCAAAGATGGGTTGGAATGTAGACCTTTATCTTTGGGAGTATCCTTCTTTAATCTATAAAGATTTGCTGCCATACCAGAAGCGTTGAATCATGATAAAAAACCTTACAATTCTGGAGTCTTAGACCATTTCTGAAGCCTGTTTGTTGATAAAGGATTCTTAGTAAGACAGCGAAAATCACTGTCTTACTAAGAATCCTTTGCTGGCAGGAGTTTCAGGCTTATATGCACCACTAAGGTTCAGACGATAGAGCCATAAAAGAATAATCAGATAATATAATTGATCTGTTTTCAATAGTTCAAGGAGAAAATTATGGTGAGAATAGCTACTTGTATATGTATAGATACTGATGAAAATGATGCAAATATCCTTTACAGGGGACTAAGTTCTAAACCATTAGCTTCAGATGTTAGAAGAACTATTTATTGGAGATTAGTGACTACATTTTGTTGTTCCTCTATCAGATGTAATCCAAACGAAGATCATTATGTATACACAAATGATCCAGATGAAATTATTATCGACAGGATAAATATAAAGAAATTTTTGAAAAAGATAGGAGTAAAAATTATTATTCTACCTTTTCAGAAATTTGTCCCACTACCTGAACATTGTAAAAGTTTTAAAAATGCTTTTTATAAACTTGAGGTCATAGCAAAATTAGGAACGAATGAAGATGCTGCCTCGCTTTTAGTAGATTCTGACTGTCTATGGCACAAATATAATGAAAAACTTTTATCAACTATCAATTCTGATAATTATATATTACTCAGAGATACCTACGAAGTAAATGACTATTGGATAGAACAACCACACCATATATCTAGGGCTGGTATGGGCAATGTTTATTCAGAAATTAACTCTAACTATCCAACACCCTACCCCATTTGGTATGGAGGTGAATTCATAGGTGGAAGAGGTAGAAATCTTCAAACTATTGCTCGTGAACTAATAGTTCTCATAGATGATCTTAGGGCTAGAAATTTAAATCCTCCTATGTCAAAGATAAGAAATCTTTTTGATAACGAAGAATATGTTTCAAATTTTGCCTACAACAAAAAATTAGTTAATATATACGAGTCCAAAGAATTTATCAAAAGAATTTATACAACGGGAAGAGATGAACCTAAAATGAAAGACACAGCCATGCAAGAAAGCACATATAATGTTACCTCACAGGATTTCAATATACCAATTTGGCATCTGCCCGGAGAGAAACAGAACGGGTTACAATTTATCTTTCAAGAAGCCATCAACCCTAGATCGAAATTTTGGAAAGTCCCTCTAAATGAATTTACTACTTACTTGGGACGCTACGTAGGGATACCGGAAAGAAGAAAGGACCTAGCCTTTAAGCGAATGTTCAGTAAGGCAAAAAACGGGGTAAAAAAGAGTTTGTTGCTTGCAGGATTCACTGATTGAGGAGGGAATTAGGGAACCTTTTAAAGCTCAAGTTTGTATAACTATGAATGTCTTTGGTAACTACACCTGTTAACGTCACTGTCAAAGAAATCCTGAAAAGCGGGAGGTAGAATGAAAAGCTCACAAAGAAAATCAACGATCAAATCGTGTTCTATCTTTTTTTATGATGGCTGGCTGGGTGCTGCACCAACTGTCATCAACGTGGCCGATCTTCTATCTAAAAATGGTTACCAAGTCACGATTTTTACTAGGGACATTGAAAAAATTGGATACAGATACATTAAACCTATAGATTTAAACTCTAACATTAAAGTTATTTATTTTAGACCACTAAAAGTAGACTTTCTTGTCAAGCTACTTTCCAAAATGGGGCTTGGCTCTCTAGTCCCAACAGTTTCCCTAACTTTATTTTCGTTACAGATTTTAAACTATAGATTAAAAACCTCTTCTACACAATTGGAACATTCAATTAGCATTGGCATTGATACTGATGGTGCTACCTTAGCGCTGCTAGAGGCATACCTCAAAAAAAGCAAATTAGTCTATTTATCTCTTGAGCTAAATGATGCCAACAATTTTAATCGTCTTGACAAATTAAGACTCATAGCTGATCGTTTAGCTTTTAAGAAATCCTCTTGTGTCATCATTCAAGACAAAGATAGATTCATAAATCTTTGTGCATATGGTAATTATAGGCATAGCAAAGTCTTTTATATACCTAACTCATTGTCACTTGGCAATTCAGAAAAAATCTCTCTCTCTTTCAAATCCTCAAATTTTTTTAGAGAGCTCTTTAATTTAGAAGAGAAACGGAGTCCTTATCTGGTTGTTGCAGCAGGTATGATAAATGATTTTGTTTTTGCAAAGGAACTTGCGGATGCTTTCAATTCCATCAATAAAAAGTTTGCCCTCATTTTCCATGTAAGCCGAAAAAGAGATTTAAATGAGCCATATATTAAAGCACTCAAGGAAATCAACTCGAATAGTCTATTTCTATCTCTAAATCCACTCCCCTATGAACAGATAGATAGAGTATTCACATCAATTACCATAGGTTTGGCTTGCTATCGAGGCATTGATGAAAATTATTCCAATATTGCAAAGGCTTCAGGAAAATTAGCAGGTTATCTGATGCATGGCAAACCCGTTCTAATGAGCGACTTACAATCTTTGTCTGAATTAAACGCAAAATATCAGTTTGGCATTGTTATTAAAGATCCTTCTAGTCCATCAGAAATAGAACAGGCTCTTGAGACAATAATAGCTAACTATGGTTTATATAGTAATAATGCGATCCTCTGTTACAAAGAAGAGTTTGATTTTAATAGTAAATCTAGTGAATTTTTTAATTTTATTGACGTTTGATTAATTCAGTTCGTCTTACAATATTTTCAATTAACGATTTTATGCAGATGTTGGAAGCTAAAACTCTAGTTGATCGCATGGATGAAGTTAAGCAGCTATGGCAAAACATCTCCAAGATGCCCCCTTCTAAAATTATGTATTCTTGATAAATTACTAGATTCAAGTAGCCCATGATTCAATCGAGATATATGATTTCTTCCGGTTTTTAACCAAAGCAGAGCAATCATGAATGACCTGACCCTTGGGATCATTGGTTTGGGTTTTGGCTGGGAATTTGTCTCCCCCTTCCAACCCTTACAGTTATTCCGCCGGAGACGATTGAAGAGGTTCCTCGGTCTGGAACGGGATATTGTCACCCCTTACCAAGATCCCCCATCCATCAAACGGCTGGTAGTTTGTGATACTGATACTAGTCGCATCGAAGCCTTCCGCAGAAAATTCCCCTTTATTGCCGCAGGATATTCCAATATAGGTCAAATGTTGGAGAAAGAGACTCCTGATGCTGTCTGCATTGTCACGCCCGACCATCTCCATCGGCCCCACGCCGAGCAATGTTTTGCAGCAGGTTGCCATGTGCTACTCACCAAACCAGTCGCCTGTAACTTGGAAGACGCGCGTGCCATTATTCATGCCGCTGAGGCGGCTAACCGCACCCTCATGGTGGCCCAAGAACGCAGATTCCGAGCTCGGAACCTTGCCGTGAAACAGATGCTGGAGGCGGGAGAGCTGGGTGAGGTTGTGCATCTGCGGTCAGATATCACCCAGGACAAGCAGGAATGGTTTCGCCAAAAGCCGTGGTATGCTACCCCGGAGGCCGGCCGCTCTGCCATTACTGGCACTGGCATCCACGAAGTAGATCTGATCCGTCACCTAATCGGGAGCGAGATCGAATCCGTGGCAGCATTTGGAAACCGACTAGGTGAACTGGAGTTTCCGAAAGACAAAACCACAGCGGCCCTGTTCCGATTCCGTAACGGGGCAATTGGTCAAGTTACCGTCACCTACGTAGCAAAACCAAAGAAAGGGAGAAGCCATGCAGGCAGCTTTGTTCTAACCGGAACGAAAGGGGCGGTGGTTGACAATCGGGTGGCACGGAACAGACGTGAGGAGTGGGAAGAACTTCCCCAGGAGCCTGGATTCGGAGTTAATGGTTGCGTTCATGAATTTATCCATTCAGTCGTTCATGGGACTAAACCACCCGTTACCGGCAGGGACGTCTTCGCCTCACTTGCGGCTTGCGTAGCTGCCGATGAATCCTCTGCAACGGGTCGGGTGGTGCAGCCAGAGTCATACGACTGAGTAGGGGAACCGAGCTGTATCATGAAAGTCATAATTACAGGCGTTGCAGGATTTAGTTAGTCGTTGATAGTTGGTTATTCTTTGATAGTTGATAAAGGTAGTTCACAATGACAAGCAAAACAAAAGTTCTGTTTATTGGTATCGATTCTGCTGATAAGGACCTAATTTCACAATGGGCTAATGCAGGCTTACTTCCCACCTTTCAGTCTTTGTTCCAAAAAGCCGCATGGGGGGTGACGACCAACCCTGTTGGATTTTATGTCGGTGCTCTTTGGCCCTCCTTTGCCACAGGAGTTTCAGCGGCCCGTCATGGTCGTTACTGTTATGAACAAACTAAGACCGGAAGCTATCAGCAACATAGATTCAATAACTTTGATCTAAAAGGAGAGCTTTTCTGGGATGTACTCAGCCGTGCTGGTCGTCGAGTGGCAATTATTGATGTCCCTTTGACTCCCCCTTCGGAAAACATCAATGGGATTCAGATTACGGACTGGGGAGTACATAAAGCCAATAAAAGAGACGTTTTTTACACCTGGCCGCCTTCCCTTGCCTCGGAAATAGAAGGAGAGTTTGGTCGAAATCCTATCCCTGTCTGTAATGAAATCCAACGCACTACTAATGGTTTTAAGGATTTTCGAGACAAGATGCTCGAACGAGCAAACAAGAAAGCCGAACTTTCCAATAAATTGTTAGCACAAGGAGAATGGGATTTATTTTTAACTGTTTTTACCGAGCCCCACTGTATTGGACATCAATGTTGGCATATCCATGACTCAAGTCACCCTAAGTACGATCCCAGTCTTGGGAATGCACTGGGCGATCCAGTGCTGGACCTTTTCAAGGGTCTTGATGCTGCAATTGGCAGAGTACTGACAAACGTAGGACCGGAAACGACTGTTTTTGTTTATTCTAGTCATGGGATGGGCCCCCATTACGAACCACTTGCTTATTTATATGGCATTCTTCGGCGTCTGAATGAAGCGGAAAATTCAAACCAAAATCTTCTGAATCGTTCAACTAAATTTTTATACAGACTCCTAAGATTTTTGCTCAGAAAGGTTAATGTCCCTATTCCTGAAATCTTGACTGCCCCCGAAACAGCAGATTGCAAGTGTTTTGTAGTCTCAAATAATAACTCTTCTGGAGCAATTAGGATTAACTTAGTGGGTCGCGAACCCAAAGGGAAAGTTCATCCAGGACCTGAATACGAGCATTTTTGTCAAAAGCTGACTGAAGATTTGAAGGCGATCGTAAATGATGACACTGGAGAACCCTTAGTTCGGGAGGTACTGCGAACATCTGACTATTACCAAGGAGAATATATTAAAGACTTCCCTGATTTAATCGTGGAGTGGAATCGGAATCATCCCATATCATCTGTCTCATCTCCCAAAATCGGCACAATTAGACATAACTTTAGCCATATTCGAACAGGAGATCACAAATCCGATGGTTTTTTCTTTGTAACTGGACCTGGAATTAAGCCAGGGCAGATCGAGCAACCAACATCAGTTCTAGATTTTGCACCAACCTTAGCACACCTTCTTAACGTACCCTTGCCTAATGTTGATGGAAAAGTGATTGCTGCTGTTTCTGAAACTGACCTAGAGGCCTCGCACCCATAAGTTGGACGCTGCCCCAGCTAATTCTTTCGAGATCTATATGCAACGGAGAACAATATGAGTCTAGATGTATCAGTTATTATCCCTACATACAATCGGATTTCAATGCTTGAAGAAGCATTAGAAAGTGTATTTTCGCAAGAATTTGATGGAGTTTTTGAAGTTATTGTTGTTGATGATAATTCTCAAGATGGTACTCCTGAAATTGTTGCTACAAAGTATCCAGATGTTCATCTTATAAGTCTCAAGCAAAACCTTGGGCATGGTTCTGCACGCAATCGAGGCATAGAAATAGCAAAAGGTCAGTATATTGCTTTTCTTGACTCTGATGATCTTTGGAAACCAAACTATCTACAGGTGCAGGTTGAAGCCTTAAAAGATCAGCATCGAAGTATCGCCCTTAGCGGTTATGAGATTTGGCAAACAGGATCAGATCAGAGAAAGAGTTTTACTCAAAAGCCTGACCTTAAAAACCATATGTCACTGATGCATAAAATGCTGGATTATGGTAATCACTATCTTTGGTCGGGACCTTCAGCACTCGTTTTTCCTCGATATGCCTTTAATGAAGTTGGCTTGTTTGAAGAAAGGTTTCGTATGGGAATAGATATTGATATGTATTTACGTTGTCTAGGAGCGGGTTTTAATACAATTTTTACAGAGCTTCCAGTTTTTATTAAACGCGAAGGTTTACCTGATCAACTAACAAATCCTAAAAATCTTAAAGCCAGAGAAAAGAGCGTATTTTCTCGTGTTGATAAATTCTATAGTTTATATGGTCAGCAAAACCATAATTTAGTTCCACCCATTAGGAATATTCACATTGAGAATCACTTGTCTTTTGCTAATGACTACTTCTTTGTGAACCATGATCCCTTAAATGGTCTTAGATTATGGGCTGCAGCCTGGCAGATATCTCCTGTAGGTGCTCTTTTAAGGCTTCCTGCCTATGTAGCAAAAGGAATTACCAATTGGATAAAATCAAGGCTTAAGTTCATACTCTACTATCCCTCGCACAAGAAGGCCGGGACCAAAAAAGCGATCTTGTCTCTATTTTTCCTCGGAAATATCATACAGAGTCTCAGCTAACTACACTGGTTAACTTAATTGGCCTGAACTCCCTCCAGTGCTATCTTTAGTGTTAAAGACGAGTAAGTCAGAATGGTATTTCCCAAAAGTTAAATTCCGGTTTGTATCAGTAATTTTGATGAGATAAGAATGTCTACCCAAACAGAAAAATGACCAAAATTATCGTTACAGGGGCTGCAGGATTCATTGGTTCTCATCTCGTAGAACAATTATTACAGCAGGGTAAAGAAGTTATTGGAATTGATGACTTCAATGACTACTATGATCCTGTTCTAAAACGCAATAATATCAGTCATTTACTAGATTCCCCTGGGTTCCAACTCATAGAAGGTAATATTCAATTCTTGGAATGGCACCTTCTGTTGAAAAATGTTGAGATAATATATCACCAAGCAGCGCAAGCTGGAGTTAGAGCTAGCTGGGGACAAAATTTTCCCACATATGTAGAACGAAATATTAATGCTACGCAGACCTTATTAGAGGCGGCAAAATATGCCAAGAGCTTGAAAAAATTCATTTTCGCGTCTACCTCCAGTATCTATGGGGATGCAGATATGCTACCTACACATGAAGGGGTGTGTCCACAACCAATTTCCCCTTATGGCATTACAAAGTTGGCGGCTGAACAACTATGTAGTCTTTACTATAAGAACTTTGGCATCCCTTTCGTTGGTCTGCGATATTTTTCGGTGTATGGCCCTCGACAGCGGCCAGATATGGGTTTTCATAAGTTTTTCAAGGCTATTCTAGAATCAAACCCAATTACTATCTATGGTGACGGTCATCAAAGCCGAGACTTTACATTTGTGGGTGATATTATTTCAGCAAACTTGGCTGCTGCTACTATACCTGAAGCAGTTGGTCAAGTCTTCAACATTGGGGGTGGTAGCAGAGTAAGTTTATCAGAAGTTTTGAAGACAATGGAAGAAATTGTTGGCACAACAATTAAGAAAAACTACGTTGAAACAGCGATGGGGGATGCACGCCATACATCAGCGGATGTATCTAAAGCAAAGCAAATTCTTAACTACAAACCTAAAATTCCATTAGTTGATGGATTAACGCAGGAATGGAACTGGATTCAATCTTTGTACAACTAATACCTTAGAGTCGTTAACTAACGATTCCTTAAATTTCATATGTGATTGTGCAAATCAAGCTGATTTTAGTAGTTTAAATCCAAACTGGGAGGTGTAGCGTTATGTCTTCGAACAGTGAAACAGTATCTTCCTCACAATAGAGCTTGATGAATTCATGGCTCTCAATTTGCAGCAATAGTGTCGCGCTAGACTTACCAACACCTACAGTATATAGTCAGGT
>Ga0208851_1000961_pt1 | contig 10690 bp, 12 predicted proteins | sample NGESurshal092012_FD_184481 | JGI IMG/M metagenome (GOLD analysis project Ga0208851, IMG submission 184481) | Arctic peat soil microbial communities from Barrow, Alaska - NGEE Surface sample 415-2 shallow-092012 (SPAdes) | ecosystem: Environmental > Terrestrial > Soil > Wetlands > Peat ... | reverse complement strand
TCGAGCACGAGGCCGGTCGCGGCGGCGACTGTGGCGCGGTGGTCGACGAGGTCGGCGCAGACGGACTCGGCGCGGTTGTCCTGCCACACGATCGCCGTGGTGAGCGGCTCGCCCGTGGCCGGGTCCCAGGCGAGGACCGTCTCACCCTGGTTGGCGAGGGCGACGGCGTCGAGCCTGCCGCCCGCGTCCGCAGCGGCGCGTCGACCCGCGTCCAGGACGGAGGCGAGCAGGTGCCGGGGGTCCTGCTCGACGCGTCCGTCCGGGAGGTAGGCCGGTCGCACCGGCTCCTCGGCGGACGTGACGACGACGCCGTCGTCGACCACGACAGCCTTCGTCCCCGACGTCCCCTGGTCGATCGCGAGCACCCGCACGGGGCCACCTCCACGAGCGACGACGGGGACGCGAGGAGTCAACCACGCGGGCGCTCGGCCTAGGGTCGAGCCATGCGCACACGACTCCCCGGTACCGACCTCGACCTGTTCCCGCTGTGCCTCGGCGGCAACGTGTTCGGCTGGAGCGCCGACGAGGAGGCCTCGTTCGCCGTGCTGGACGCCTACGTCGCTGCCGGCGGGAACATCATCGACACGGCCGACGCCTACGCCCGCTGGCTCGGCCACGGCGGCGGCGAGTCGGAGACGATCGTCGGGCGCTGGATGAAGGCGCGCGGCAACCGGGACGACCTCGTGATCGCGACGAAGGTCGGCAAGAACGAGGGCCTGGACAACCTGCGGCCGAACACGATCCGCCGGGCCTGCGAGCTCTCGCTGCAGCGGCTGCAGACCGACCGCATCGACCTCTACTACGCCCACCAGGACCACCCCGCCGACGACCTGGCGGCCGCGCTCAAGACCTTCGACGACCTCGTGCGCGAGGGGAAGGTCCGTCACCTCGCCGCGTCGAACTACACCGGCGCGCGGCTCACCGAGGCCCTCGACCTGCAGGCGGCCCGAGGCTGGTCGCCCTTCGTCGCGCTGCAGCCGGAGTACAACCTCGTGGTGCGCGAGCAGTACGAGACCGAGTACGCCGGGCTCTGCGTCGAGCGCGGCATCGGCACGCTGCCGTACTACGGCCTCGCCCGCGGCTTCCTCACCGGCAAGTACCGCGGCGGGGCGACGGTCGACAGCGTTCGGGCGCGTGCGGTGTCGGCGTACGACGACGCCCGCGGCCGCTCGGTCCTCGCCGCGCTGGCGACCGTGGCCGACGCGCACGCGGTGCCGATGGCCGCGGTCGCGCTCGCCTGGCTGCGCACCCGGCCCGCGGTCGTCGCGCCCATCGCGAGCGCCCGTACGCCCGAGCAGCTCGCCGACCTCCTGCCCATGGCCACCCTGAAGCTGGCGGCCGACGAGCTCACCCTCCTCGAGCAGTCCTCCGGCCGAAGGGCGTAGCGCTCTCCCTCCCCACAGCTCGTGCGCTCGCTTCACCCCGCCAATCCTCGGATTCACCGCCCGGAAACCCGGGATTCAGGCAGGGAAGCGGTGCCCAACACCAGCTAGGGCAGCACGGCTCCTGCGGCCCCGCGGGTCAGGGTCACGACGCGGTCGGCGACGAGCGCGGCCTCGGCCTCGTCATGCGTCACGTGCAGCGCGGGGATCCCCTGCGCGCGGAGCAGGTCGCGCACCTCGACGCCGAGCCGCTCGCGCAGGTCGCGGTCGAGCGCGCCGAACGGCTCGTCGAGCAGCAGCAGCCGAGGCCGCGGCGCCAGGGCGCGCGCCAGCGCCACCCGCTGAGCCTGCCCGCCGGAGAGGGTGTCGACGGCGCGGTCCTCGAAGCCCTCGAGGTCCACGAGACCGAGCAGCCGCGACACCTCCGCGCGGCGCTCGGCGGCCGAGACACCGGCCGCCTCCAGCCCGTAGCCGATGTTGCCCGCGACGTCGCGGTGCGGGAACAGGACGGCGTCCTGGAACACCAGCCCGATGCGGCGCCGGTGGGCGGGTACGCCGAGCAGGTCCTCGCCGGCCCAGGTGACGCTGCCCTCGTCCGGCGTCACGAGGCCGGCGATCACCCGCAGCAGCGTCGACTTGCCCACACCGCTCGGACCGAGCAGCGCGACGGCTTCGTCCGGTGCGACGCGGAGGTCGACGCCGCCAAGCACGGGGTGGCCGCCGAGCGCGACCTTCACCCCGCCCACCGCGAGCCCGGCGCTCACAGCGCACCGGCCGACGGGTGTCGCCACCGCTCGGTCGCGAGCACCACGAGCGCCGTGACCACGACGAGCACCACCGACAGCGCGGCCGCCCGCCCGGAGTTCACCTCGCCCGGTCGCGACAGGAGCCGGCCGATCTCCACCGGCAGGGTCGGCGCGTCGGCGCGGGCGAGGAACGAGGTCGCGCCGAACTCGCCGAGCGAGACCGCGGCCGCGAACCCCGCACCGACGCCGAGCGCCCGCGAGAGCACCGGGAGATCGACCGTGCGCCAGGTGCGGCCGGGCGACGACCCCAGGGTCGCGGCGACCTCGCGCAGCCGCGGGTCGAGGGAGCGCAGCACGGGCAGCACGGTCCGCACGACGAGCGGGATCGCGACGAGCGCCTGACCGATCGGGACGATGATCCAGCTGCCCCGCAGGTCCACCGGGGCGACGGCGAAGGTGATGAGCAGCCCGAACCCGATCGTCACGGCGCTGGTGCCCAGCGGCAGCATCAGCCCGGAGTCGAGCAGGTCGCTGCCCCTGCGCGTGTAGGCGATCGCGCACGACGCCGCGCCCCCGACGACCACGGCGATCAGCACCGCGACGGCGGCGTACGACAGCGAGACGCGCACGGAGTCCCAGGCCGAGACGTCACGCGTCGTCGGGCCCTCGACGCCCAGGGCGCTCCACCAGTCGAGCCCCCAGTGGTCGCCGACCCGTACCGACTGCAGCACCAGCGCGAGCACCGGCAGCGCGACGAGCGCCGTCTCGACCAGGGTGAGGCCGAGCACCGCGCGGTCGCCCCACGAGCGCACCGGGTGCGTCGCGGACGACGCGCGCACCAGCCGCTGGCGCACGGAGAGGCGACGCTGCAGCCGCCCCGCCACGACGAGGACCAGCAGGACCGCCACGACCTGCAGCACGCACAGCGTGGCCGCGCCGGGCAGGTCGAAGAGCTGGACGGTACGCCGGTAGATCTCGACCTCCAGCGTCGTGGTGGTCGGTCCGCCCAGGACGAGGACGACGCCGAACGACGTGAAGGTGAACAGGAACACGAGCGCGGACGCGGCGAGCACCGCGGGGCGCAGCAGCGGCCAGGTCACGGTGCGCCACACCGTGACCGGACCCGCGCCGAGCGTGCGCGCGGCCTGCTCCCAACGGTCGTCGAGATGGGTCCAGAAGCCACCGACGACCCGGACCACGACCGCGAGGTTGAAGAACACGTGCGCCACCACGATGGCGGTCAGGGTGCCGCTCCACGACTCCGGCAGGAGCGCGCGGAACGCCGCTCCCACGACCACGGTCGGCAGCACGAACGGCACGGTGAGCAGCGCGAGCAGGAGGCGACGACCGCGGAAGTCCAAGCGGTGGACGGCGTACGCCGCCGGCAGCCCGAGGCCCACGGTGAGCGCGGTGCTGAGCAGCGCCTGCACGGTCGTGAAGCGGACGACGCGCCAGGTGGCGCCCGAGCGCAGCACGTCGAGCCCCTCGACGCTCAGTCCACGGTGCAGCACGGTGACGAGCGGCCAGGCGAAGAACACGCCGACGAACACGACGGGGAGGACGGCGAACCACCGCGCCGGCGGCGGCTGGACGGGCGCACGTCGCGACGCCGCCGCGACGTCGGGGGGTCGCGGAGGTGTCCGGAGGTCGCCGAGGAGGGTCAGCGCAACGTCACCTGGTCCCAGGCGTCGATCCACGCGCTGCGGTTCTTGTCGATGAGCGCAGGGTCGAGGGTGAGCGGGTCGGCGGGCACCGCAGCGAAGTCGGTGAAGACCTTCGGCAGCGGCGTGCCGGGGACGGCGGGGTCGACGAACATCGAGAGCGGGACGTCGCCCTGCACGGCTGGTGAGAGCAGGAAGTCCACCACCGCGCGGGCCGCGAGCGGGTTGGCAGTGCCCTTGAGCACGCCGGCGTACTCCACCTGGCGGAAGCAGCCGTCGGTCATCACCGACGTCGAGGGCGTGGTGGGCTTCGGTTCCGCCGCGTAGACGATCTCGGCCGGCGGGCTCGAGGCGTAGGAGACGACGATCGGCCGGGTGCCCTTGCCACCGCCGCCGGAGAACGTGTCCTCGTAGGCCTCGGTCCAGCCGTTGACGACCTTGACGCCGTTGGAGCGCAGCTGCTGCCAGTAGCCCTGGTAGCCGTCCTCGCCGTAGCGGGCGATGGTCGCGAGCAGGAACGCGAGACCGGGTGAGGAGGTCGCCGCGTTCTCCACGACGAGCAGGTCCCGGTAGACCGGCTCGGTGAGGTCGGCGAGGGTGGCCGGCGGTGCGACCTTGTGCTTCGCGAACCAGGTGTCGTCGAGGTTGACGCACACGTCGCCGTAGTCGACCGGCGTCACGGCGTCGCCCGTCGCGACCTTGAGCGCGGCGGGGACGCTCGCCGCCGCCGGCGAGACGTAGGGGTCGAAGACGCCTGCCTCGAGCGCCCGCGAGAGCAGCGTGTTGTCGACGCCGTAGAGCACGTCGCCCTCGGGGTTGCCCGCGGTCAGCGCGGCCTTGTTGACCAGCTCCCCGGCGTCGCCGTCGTTGACCACCTTCACGGTGATCCCGGTGCGGGCGGTGAAGTCGGTGAGCAGCGTCTTCGTGAGCGCGAACGAGTCGTGGGTGAGGAGCGTGACCGTCGTCGGCGCGAACGACGACGGCACCGGGGTGGCGGGGGCTGCCGACGACGAGCCGGCACCGGTGGGGCCGCCCGCGGAGCTGCCGCAGGCCGCGAGCGCCGCGGCCGCCGCGACCAGGACCGCGACGAGACCTCGATGACTGGTGACACGCATGGTGGGGACCGTCCCTCCGCCGGCATTACCCGGATCAGGTTCGAGGGTCGGTGGCGGTCGGCCACCCTCTCAGCCCGGCGATCCTCCGAGCTCCCCTGGTATCGAGTTGTGGTCGCAGCCTACGCCGGACCCGCCAGCTCCGCGACGAGCCGGGTCAGGACTCCTCGGTGCCCTCGGCGGCCTCCGCCGCACGCGCGGCGCGCTCGCGCTCGGCCCTCGCCTTCACGACGAACGCGTACTGGTCGCAGTAGTCGAGCTCGCCGAGGGTGAGGAGGCGGTCGCGGATCACATCGGTCATCTGCTGGCCGGTCATCGTGCGAGCGTCGATCGGCAGCCGCTCGGAGATCCGGATGCGTGCGTGGGTCCGACGTCCGTGCGGCGTGTAGCGCACGGCCACGGCGTGCACCGGGACGTCCGGGCTGCCGGTGAGCAGCGCGACCAGGACGCGCTGGTGCAGGCGGTAGAGCGTGGAGTCGCTGGGGCCGCGGGTGCCCTCGGGGTAGATGCCGACCTTGCCGCCGTCGGCCAGGGCCCGAGCCGCCATGTCGAGGGCCCACTCGGTCGAGACCTCGTCGCCGCGACGAAGCGGGATCTGCCCCACCCACCGGAAGAAGGGCGCCGCCGGCCCCTCGAACCACTCGGCCTTCGTGAACGCCGAGACGCGCCAGCCGGTCGACATCACGGTGACGACCGGGTCCCACGTGGCCTGGTGGTTGGAGACGAGGATCGCCGGGCCCGGGGCCACCAGGGACGCGCCCTCCTGGTCGAGGGACAGCTTGAGGCGCAGCACGTTCATCAAGCGACCCATGACCGGCCATCCCCGTGACCGTCCCGGTCGACCGACCCGCACGCCGGGGTAGATCCCCGCCGCCTGGGCGAGGGCGGCGTCGTAGCCGTTCGTCGAGGTCATCGCGCCATCATCGACCTCGGCCGCACCGAAAGCGACACGGCGTCCCCGTAGCGCGGGATCGTCGCGACCGACGAGCCGGCACGGATCAGCTACGACGCTCCTGGACCGCCCTCTTCACGATGAAGAACGGCAGGATCCAGGCGGCCAGGGCTCCGAAGAGCCACACGATGATCGCCGCGGCGATCCACGTGCCGATGCCGCTGATCGTCAGGGCACCCGAGATGAGGTTGGTGACGATGAGCGCGATCAGCGTCGAGAAGATGCCGACCCCGCCCATGAACATCTTGGCGTTGCGCTCGGTGTACTGGTTCATCAGAGGCGCGATCAGCGACTGGATCACGGCGTAGATCGCGGCGACGACGACGTACGACGTCCAGCCGCTGACGCTGAAGCCGGACAGGATCAGGTCGGCGGCGATGATGCCGATGAACGCGGCGAGGAACCAGATCACCAGGCGGATCAGGAAACGGATCATGGTCCCAACGGTAGCGGCTCGGCGCTGGCCGGCGAGCGAAACCCGGGCGTTCCCCGATGACGCCACGACGGTGGCTAGCCTTGGCGCCCATGGGCTCCCCCGCGCGCGTCGTCGTGCTGCTCCGTGGCGTCAACGTCGGGCGTGCGAAGCGGATCGCGATGGCCGAGCTCGCCGCGATCCTCTCCGACCTCGGGGCCACCGACGTGCGCACGCTGCTCAACTCGGGCAACGCGGTCTGCACCACGAGGCTGGCCCCCGCGAAGCTGGCCTCGGCCGTCGAGACCGCGATCGAGAAGCGGCTCGGATTCGGCTGCGACGTCGTCGTGCGCACCCGCGGGCAGGTCGCGGCCGTCGTCGCGCACGACCCCCTCGCCGACGTCGCCACCGACCCGAGCCGCTACCTCGTCGTCTTCCTCGGCTCGACCCCGTCGGCCGAGGCGCTCGCGCGGCTCCGCGAGGTCGACGCCGCTCCCGAGCAGTGGGTCCACGAGGGTGACGAGCTCTACCTCTGGATGCCGGCCGGAGTCGCGGACAGCGTGGTCTCCAAGCACCTGGCCAAGGGGGTGCTCGGCGTCACGTGGACCGGCCGCAACGTCGCGACCGTCCGGAAGATCCTCGACGCGATGTGAGGCGTGCGCCGAGGCCCCGCGTCAGAGCAGCTCGGTCGACTCGTTCGGCTCGAGCAGGAGCGCGACGGCGTCGCCCTCGTGCAGCTCGACGCTCCCGTCGCCCGTCACGACGACCTTCAGAGGCCGGTCCAGGGCGCGGTGCAGCCGCTGCTCCTGGTCCATCGCCTCGGGCGGCCCGGCCATCATCGTGCCGGCCAACGGTCCGCAGGTGAGGGTGGCGCCGTCGAGGGTGTAGGGACCGAAGAGCCGGTTGACGGTCGCGCAGCCCACCACCCGGCCGTCCGCCCCGAACTCGAGGTCGGCGACAGGGGTCGGGAGCGTGGGCACGCCGTCGATCGCGGCGACACGGAACGAGCGACCGAGCAGGGCGGCGACGCTGTCAGGGGCCATGGCCGAGAGTCTCCCACCCCGGTGGTCGACCCCGCCGGGTGAGGGGCGCGGGTCAGCCGGTGGCCTGGAGGGTGGCCCAGGTGCGGTGCTTCACGCCGGTCGTCGTGGTGATCCTCACCCGCATCGTGCGGGCCGGCACGTGCGCGATCCAGACCACGTGGTGGGCGACGGCGTAGGGCGCGGGAGACCAGAGGTCGCTGCCGGCTTCGACCGCCTCGATCGAGAGCAGCCCCGCGCCACCGGTCAGCAGGCCCATGAGGTGCACCCCGGGGTGCCCCGGCTCGCTCACCCGCAGCACCTCGTCGAGCGGCCACGGGCTCCCGATCGGGTCGTTGCTGCGGAACCGGTCGCAGATCCAGTCGGCGTAGCGACGCTGGAGGCTCGTCCGGTCGACCGGGACGGCGAGGTCACCGCACGAGATCGTCCACGCGTCGTCGGCGGTCGGCACGAAGGGTCTGGCCATGTGACCCCCTGTGATCGCGACGGACGGACCGAACGGGACCAGGATGCCCGTCGATCGGGCGGTCCGCACGGTTGCTGACCCAACGTCAGCGACGAGTCATCCGTACGGCGTAGCCGGAACCCGGACCATGCACCGCGACACGGCGCGACATGCCGGACCGCAGCGGCCGGAACGGGACGAGGGCTCCGTTCGTCGTCGTACTGTGGACTCAACCCGCAGGCAGGTGCTCGTCATGGCCGCGTCGAGCGGGCTGGTCGCCGCGTGCGCGGGCCGGACAAGCGTGCCCCAGTCCGACTCGACCCGGGCGGTCGCTGGGGCGGGGGTAACCCCCACGACCTCCGTCCCAGCAACGACCAGCGCCGCCGCCTCCCTGGCCGAGGTCGCGGCCGCCTCCGCGCTGCCGGCGGCGCACCCCTGGGTGGCGCGACGCGGCGAGGTGCAGCCGGCCGTGAAGGCGCGCGCGACCTCCCTGCTCGAGGCGGTCGGCACCTGGACCGCCGGACAGGGCGACCTCGCCTCGGCCCGGCGCCGCGCGGCCGCCGCGGGCCACGCGCCGACGCTCGCCGACGGTCTCACCGTCCTGCTGGGCAACGCCGAGTCCGCGGTCACCGTCGTGCGCGACGCGCAGTACGGCGGGATCCTGACCGGCGCGGCCAGCGTCCTCGTCCTGGCCGACCAGTGGCGTGCCGCTGCGGGGGCGGCCGTCGTCGCGGGTGGCACGACCGTCGACGTCCGCCTCGTCGCCGCGAGCCCGCACTGGCGGGTGACCGAGGTGCTGCCCGCCCGACCCGGATCGGCGCTCCCGGCCGCCTCGCTGTCGAGCACGGCACGCCGGGTCCTCGCCGACGCCCGCGTGCGGCTGCCGTATGCCGCGAGGGCCGACGTCCGCGCCGGCCGCATCCACGACTCGGTGCTGGCGCTGCTGCTCTCGATGTCGCAGGGGCACGTCGTCGACGTCAGCGTGCTGCGATCGGGACACCCGCTCCTCGTGTTCGGGACGTCGCGCCCGAGCGACCACCCACGCGGGCGGGCCGTCGACGTGTGGGCGCTCGACGACCGGCCGCTCGTGCTGCCGTCGAACCACTCGCTCGCGATCGTGGGCATGCGCTACGCCGCGGCCCACGGCGCCTACAACGTCGGCGGTCCGGTCCTGCTCTCCGGCCGTCAGTACTTCAGCGACCGCACGCACCAGGATCACATCCACCTGGGCTTCTCGAGCTGAGCGACGGCCTCAGCCGCGACGCAGCACGTCGTCGACGGCCGCCACCGTGCCGGCGTAGACGGCGTGGGTCCCGAGCGCGGTGGCGAGCACGTCCGGCGGCCACCTCCAGGGGGGCGGCGTACGACCGAGGACGGGGAACGCCGTGAACGTCGCCGTCATGAGAGTCGTGCCGAAGGCCGCGAACGCCCAGGGCTCGGGCAGCACGCTGCGCAGCGCGACGTGCCACAGCCCGAACGCGGAGCCGTAGCCGATCCGCAGTGCCATCCCGAGCTCGGCGTCCTCCTTGGGCGAGACGTTCCGCCAGTGCAGGATGCCGGCCACGATCTCGCCGGGCACGAGGCTGTCGTCGTAGTCCAGCGGCGTGCGCTCGCCGCGGACCCGGCGCTCGGTCTCGTAGGCGAGGGTCATCAACGCCGTGCCGGCCGCGCCCGCGACCACACCGCGCCCGAGCCACGGGATCCTCATGCCGCGCATCGTGTCAGGGGTGCGGGCCCCGCGTCAGCCGATGGGGTCAGCGGCCCGGCGGCAGGGTGAGGTCGGTCGCCACGCCGTCGACGACCACCACGGCCGACGACAGGGACACGGCGTCATCGTCGTGCCCGTGCACGACGACGCCGGACACGAGCGACCAGTCGACGACGGCCTGCGGGGTCGAGAGCCCCGAGAGCAGGAGGGACAGCTCGCCGACCGCGGCGCGGCGCACCAGCTCGGTGACCTCCGGCAGGGCGGGGACCTCCGCGCTGCCCAGGGTCCGGCGCAGCCGCTGCACGAGGACGGACTCCTCGACGTCGTGCGGGTCGAGGACCACGCCTGAGACCCCGGACATCAAGGCCTTCCGAGCGACCTCCACCGCGCCGCAGGCCGCGGTGGTTCCGGGGACGCCCGGACGGTGCACGGCACCGATCTCGCCGTCGGCGCCGATGTGCGGGAAGGCGAACACAACCAGGCGGTGCCGGCCGTCGTCGTCGGGTGCGTGGCCGAGCGCCGCCCCGAGCCCGGTGCGCCCCATGAGCGGGAGCCCGGCGAGGCTCGACAGGTCGAAGCAGTGACCCCAGTGCCCCGTCACGGCGTCGACGAACTCGAACATCAGCTCGTCGCGGCACACCGACACCAGCGGCAGCGACGTGTGCTCGTGAAACCCGAACGGCGCCAGCGCATCCCGCGTCCAGTCGAGCAGCGTCGACACGTCGAGGAGCTCGGCGTAGGGCTCCGGGCCCTCCCCGCTCATGCTGCTCACCGTGCCAGCGCCGGCTCGTGCAGCACGCGGTCGAGGGTGGCCAGCAGCCGGTCGGCCTCGAGCTCCGTCCACACCAGCGGCGGCTTGATCTTGAGCACGTTGTGGAACGGGCCGTCGGTGCTCACCAGGACGCCGAGGTGGCGCATCCGCTCGATGACGTACGCCGCCTCCTCGGCCGCCGGCTCCAGCGTCGCCCGGTCGCGCACCAGCTCGATGCCGAGGTAGAGCCCGAGTCCCCGCGCGTCGCCGACGAGCTCGTGCTCGACCGACAGCTCGACGGCCCCCGCGAGGATGCGCCGGCCGATCCGCTCGGCGTTGGCCGCGAGGTCCTCCTGCTCGATGACGTCGAGCACGGCGTTGCCGATCGCGGCTGACACGGCGTTGCCGCCGAAGGTGTTGAAGTACTCCATGCCGTTGGCGAACGCCGCGGCGATCTCCGGCGTCGTGACGACCGCGGCCA
>Ga0208851_1000959_pt1 | contig 10709 bp, 1 predicted proteins | sample NGESurshal092012_FD_184481 | JGI IMG/M metagenome (GOLD analysis project Ga0208851, IMG submission 184481) | Arctic peat soil microbial communities from Barrow, Alaska - NGEE Surface sample 415-2 shallow-092012 (SPAdes) | ecosystem: Environmental > Terrestrial > Soil > Wetlands > Peat ... | reverse complement strand
CTACGCCGCCGACCCCGGGGTGTACCTGTTCAAGGTGGCAGATTCGAAGAACCGGGAGTCGAACTTCCAGGACAGCTACCAGCTGACCGTGGAGGAGGACGCGCAGTAGCGGTATTCAGATGCCCATGCGGGGCCTGCTGCTGGCGGTGGTGCTCGCGCCCGTCGTCATCGACGAGCGTCCGATGCCCGTGGCTCCTGAGGCGCGGGAGCCTCCGACGGTTCGCCTCTGAGCTCGGCGCCGGCTACTTGCCCTTCTTCTTCTTCTCCTCGGAACCCTCCGGCGTCTTGTCGGTGGTCTCGTAGCCCACCACCTCGACGGTGACGATGGACGGGAGGTCCTCGACGCGGTTCTTCGGCGCGGCAGAGGGGCCCACGCCCTCCTTGCTTGCCGCCTGGGTGAGCTGGGAGGCGGTACTGAGCGCGGCGACGTTGACCGCGTTCACCTTGGGCACTCCGACCGCGCTGCCAGAGACCTGGATGTTCTCCACGCCCACGACGATCTGCGCGGCGATGTTCAGGTCGCCCACCACCCGGATGCCCGCGTCGCCGGCGTTCACCTCGCCGCGCGGGGCGATGAGGTCGAGCCGGCTCCGCTTGCGATTCGGGCCAGAGCCCTGGACGGCATCGAGGACGCCGATGCCTGCGCCTGTCTGGAGTCCGAAGACGTTCACCTTGACCACTCCGTCGGCGCTCGTGGTGTAGGTGAGCGGCCTGCTCAGGACCGAGGTCTGCGAGCCAGCGCCGGCGGTGATGCTCCCGTTGGAGGTCCACATGGTGATGTCGCCGCCCTGAAGTGTGAAGACGCGGGAGGTGAACAGGTCGATGTTCTGGTTGGCCATGATCCGGATGTCGCCGCCTCTCCGGGTGACCACTCCCCCTCCGCTCGAGGTCGAGGCGAGATCGGTTCCCACGGAGGCCCGGCCGTAGGGAGCGGCTATGGTGACGTCTCCCTGTGACCAGGTCTCGACGGGCTTGCCGGCGAGGAGCACGTCACCGAAGTCCGACGTCCGGGCCGAAGCGCTCCCGGGGAACAGGGTGGAGATGGCCTTGAATCCGCGGTCGTAGCTCTGGAAGCGCGGGCCCTGTGGGTCGTTGTAATCGATCCCCGTTTGCTTCAGCTCGTTGAAGTAGATGCCGTAGAGGAAGACCTCCTGCCTCGCCGCCGGAAGGGCACGGAACGCAGCGACCTGCTCCACCGGGGAGAGCGGTCCGTACCCGAGGCTGGCCAGGTACCTCCCAAGCTCCGGCAGGTAGATCTGCGGGACGTTCTGGGTGTTGGCGGGGTCCAGGTAGACGCTGGTAAACCCGTCGAGGTCGACACCCTTGGACGTGCCGGCGACGATGAACACGTTCGCCGCCTGGGTGGACGGCAGGAAGGGCGACGGAGCGACCGAGGTGTTCGGACCCACCCCGTTCCCCTGCGCCTGCACCAGCCCCCCCGAAGCGGCTTCGGGGTTCGTGGAGTAGAGGTGCTGGACGAAGTTGCGCCCCGCGTCTAGCACGACCGATCCGGTTCCCGTCGCGCGCACCACGGCATCGAAGATGTCTCGACCAGCGTGGATCTCCGACAGGGCACTCGGATCCAGTCCAACGAGGTTGAAGGATCCGCCGACGACGTCCTTCCCTGCGTAGACGTCCAGCGACTTGGCAGGGGAAATCAGGGCGCTGACCACCGACTGGGCCACCGGGAGGCACGAGCCCGACCGGTACAAGCACACCGATCCGTTCAGAGCGTAGAGCCGGACTGGAGCCTGATCCCCGGTGCGACTGGGCGGGAGCGGGGCGATGCTCCCCGAGGCCGTGAGGTTCGCGACGTCTGCGCCACTGAGCAGCGGATCCGCCGTCGAGAAGCTCAGGAGGGGGCCGCGGCGGTACGGCTGCGCGACATCCTCCAGGGTGACCGAGGCCAGTGGGACCCGCACGTTGCCGCGCGCCAGGACCTCGAGCGTGCCCCGGTTGTCTGCCCCGAGCGTGAGGGCGCTGGCACCTCCGAAGGGGTCCTCGAGCGCGGCGTTCGACTCGAGAGAGGTGAGGCGAAGCGTCGGCGGCGCTCTCCCGAAGAGCAGATTGAGCCCGGAGAGGTCGCCCCCGGTCATCCGGACCTGGTAGGCGGGCTTGGCGCTCGCCGTGAGGTCCACCGACGCCCAGGGGTCATTCTCGTACCTGACGTTGCCGCCCAGCGAAGATGCGGACAGCGCGGTCCGGGAGGTGTAGCCCACGAACCCGGCTCCGGCGCCGCCCGGCTTGTTCTGGAGCACCTGGCCCTGCCGCATCGGGTCATATGCCGCCTCGATGTCCAGGTCTCCGGCTGCCACGACCGTCGCCTTCGCGTCCATCAGGCCGATGAGCAATGCCACCGGGCGGTTGCTCGTGAGTGACGACTCGGTCGGCGAGGGTCGGAGTCCGGGCCGATCCGCCGGGTCGGCGCTCGCGACGATGCTGCCCCCGGCACGCACGTCCGCCTGTCCCCTCCCGAGCATCAGGACGCCGCCGAGCACATCCCGTCCTGCCGACAGGGTGAGATTGCCCCCACCTCGCACGGTGAGATCGGCTGCCCGTGGGACACCGCCGACGGGAGTCGATAGCTGACCGGTGGTGGGAATTGCGACCTGGAGCCGGACGACGTCCTCTCCCGCGCGCACCCGTACGTCTCCGCCGCCGAGCGCACCCACCGCGGACTCGAAGTTTGCGTACACGATCGACCAGCTCGTCTGTTTCATGACCGTGGAGGTGGTCGGATCTCCGGTCCACTGCGTCCCACCGGTCCGGAAGAGCCAGGCCGAGGTCGTCTGCGAAGGAAAAGGAGCGCGGATGTCACGACCGGCCGACAAGGTGATGTCCCCACCGTCGGTGGGAAGCTCTCCCGGTGCGCCGAGGAAGCCGCTCACCCCCGCCGTCTTCGCCCCGGAGGTGTAGATGACCGACGTCGGGTCCTGGAGCAGGAGATCGCGTCCGGCGGTCACGGAGATGTTCCCGGTGCCGGTACGAACCATGGCGTTCGCCGCGATGGCCACGTCCCTCCCCGCTTCGAGCGCGAGCGCGAACGAGCGGCCAGAGGACAACGAGGCGGTCCTGTCTGCCGAGGAGAAGCCATCGCTGATGGCCGTCTGGATGGAGAGATCTCGGCCGGCGCTCAAGCGGAGGTCGCCGGGAGCGGAGAGACCATTGAGGGAGATCGTGCTCTTCACCGCCAGGTCCGAGACGCTGGTCACGGCGATGGCCGGAGCCACGACCAGGTCCGGCAGCCCGGCATTGCCCTGGAGGAGGCGTGCCCGGATGGCCGCCGCGTTCTGGATCCACGCCGCCGCATCCGCGGTGAGCTGCGCGACGAGCGCGGCGTCGACGACGCTCGCCTGGTAATCCCGCGATCCCTGGACCACCGTCGAGCGCGCACGAACGGTGCCGGCGACGCGATCGATGGCCAGGTCATTGCCGGTCCGGGGTGCACGGAGAACCAGCAGCCCGCCCCCAGGCGTCCGGCCGCCCGAGACGTCCACCAACGAGCCGGGTGCGACGTCGAGCCGCCCGCCGAGCGCCACCAGCTCCACGTTGCCGCTCGCAGGGTCGAAGCCCCCGGCGGCCGCCTGGCCCGCCCGGGCATCGATGCTGGCGGTGCCTTCCAGCGTGACCCCGCTGCCACCGACGAGCCGGACACGGCCACCGTCTGGGAGGGAGCCGTCGCCCGCTGCGAGAATCTGCCCCGCGACGTCCACCCGGCCAGTGTCCGCCTCGAGCGTGACCTCGTGTGCGGTGATGCGGTCGGTGGAGGCGATGACGAGGTCGCCCACCCGCACCCGGTAGCTGCGCGACCGGCTGAAGCCCGACTGCTCCAGGCGGCCGTTGAGCGCCGACAGGTCCGTCACCCGGGCTGCGTCGAGGGAGAAGCTCCCTCCGGCGGCCCCCTGGAAGGTGGACGCGCGCGGCGTGGCGGACAGGGTCGCCGTGCCACCCGCCAGGAGCTGCACGCTCCCGGCATCGCCTCCGGTGGGGGACCCGGAGACGTCGAGCGTGGCGCCGGCGGCCACGACGAGATCACCCGCCGAGGACAAGATGATGGACCCTCCGGGCGCGAAACGGGGCTGCCCCTGGAAGTCCAGCGCTCGACCGCTGACGTCCAGGGCCGCGGAGGACCCGAGCTGGATCGGCCCGTTGCCACTGGTCAGAACCAGCTCGCCGCCAGGAAGCGAGACGGCGGTATCGACCAGCACGCTGGACCCAGTCAGGAGCACCCGGCCGCCGAGGCCGGCGCCATCGGTCACCGTGCCCGCTCGGTGCGTGAGGGCCAGCGCACCGCCCACGGTCAGCGCGTAGCTCGCACCCGACGCGGCGCGAACCTGGCCGGTCGAAAGCGTCGCGTCACCGGCGAAGCCGAGCCCACCCGTGCCCTGGAGGGTGATCGACCCGGCCGCCCCCGAGAGCGTGGCGAAGCCTGCGAGCTGGACCTGGCCGGGGCCGAGAGCGAGTGCATCGGCGTCGAGGTTCAGGGTGCCGACCGCACCTCCCGACGCCGGTGCGCCGCCTCCGGTATTGCGAAGGGTCAGACTTCCGGCGGTGATCTGCGCTCCGCCCGCTCCCTCCCCCTGGAGAAGACCGGTGTCGAGGCTGAGGGCCTGGAGGGTCGCGGCTCCCGATCCGTTGCGGCCGCCGAGGACCAGCTCCGAATAGAGGTGAATGGAGCCGGTCCCCCGGATGAGCAGGTCGGCCGAGGACGAGAGCTGCGCGAGGGTCGCCGACCCGAGGGTCGTGCCGGCGGTTCCGGCGGGAGCATCGCCGAGGTTCACCCGGGTCGATGCCAGGTCGAACTGACGCCCGGAGAGCTGAGCGCCCGGCGCGAGGACGATGTTCTGGCTGCCGTAGAGCGTGAGGCTGCCATCCGCGGAGACCTTCGAGTTGCCCAGGCTCAGGATGCCCACCCCCGGCACGGGCGTGTCGCTCGGTGTGTCGGTCCGGATGAGCCCCACCCGGGACCCGGTCGAGGCTCTGAGCACCGCGCTGTCACCCTGGAGGAGAAGCGCGCTCGTGTCGCGGGAGGCTTGACCGGTCGCCTGGACGACCGATCCATCGAGCACCGACACCGAGTTCTTGGCCGCGAGGATGAGCTCCGGCACCGAGAAGGGGGAGGCCGCGCCAGTGTTCACCACGACCTCGGTGCTGCTGACGGTGATCACCGTCCCGGGTCGAGTCGGGTCGGTCACCTGGGAGCGCGTCCCCCCGATCAGGATGCTCCCCGCTCCGAACTTCTCCAGCGCGTCGACGTCAAGCGTGAGATAGGTGCCGTCGGGGGGGGCGAGCCCACTACCCACCACTGCGATGCGCGGCGCCGAGATGTCGAGGTTCCCCAGCAGCGCGGAGGGCCCGGCGCCGAACCGCCCGGTTCCCTGGAGCAGTAAGCTCTGGCTCGCGTTGAGAACCAGCGAGCCTGCGTCGTCGGGGACACGCACCGTCACGCCCGCCTCGGCTGCTATCTGCCGGGCGTAGTCGTTGAAGGAGTAGGCTCGCAGATCGCTGTACTGACCGAAGACCTGTGGGGACATCACCGCGTACCGCCCGTAGGTCGGTGCACGGATGGCGGTCCCCTCGACGCCGAGGTACCCCGCGGCGACTGCAGCACCGTCGGCCCGGATGGTGGTGGCCGGAGCTGTGGCATACGCACCGCCGAGCGGCTGGATCAGGAGCGCGCCGGGAAGAAGCGCGTACTGCGCCGGGAGCCGGGTGTAGTACCCGTCGGCGAGTCCGGGCACTCCCTGGAGCCAGATGACGTCGCCTTGCTGGATCGACGGGTCTTGCAGCGTCCCCGCCCCGCCGGCAGGCGCGCTGGTGGTCCCGCGTGCAGGCAGGATGGCGAAGGCCCCGGGTGTCCCGAGGATGTTCTTCGAGCCGCCGTTGCCGCCGATGAAGCTGTACCCGAGCAAATCTCCACCACCTGAAACGTCCACCACGGCGCCCGGCTGCACCGAGACCTTGGGCGCATCCAGGCGCACCGCCTTCTCGGGTGCACTGCCGGGAGCGGCGTACGCCACGAAGACCCCGCCGGCGAGGACCTGGCCATCGGCCGAGTTGAAGAGGACGGTGGCCCCGTCAAGCGACGCGGAGGTCACACTCCCCGGGAGCAGGTTGACGGACCCGACGGGTCCGGTCCCCTGAAGAACAATACGACCCTGAGGAGCCCGAAGGACGCCGCCCTGGTCGATCCGAGGCGCTCGCAGGGTGAGGGTGTTCCCGTAGGAGAAGGGGACCGGAGGGTCCTGGCCATTCCCCAATACGGTGATCGACTGCCCGGAGCTGATCAGGACGCCGGGGATCACGCTCGGGTTGCTCGGATCCAGCAGCCGCGTGACGTAGACTTGGGCGGCGTCGAACTGCAGCGCGCCCGGCGAGAACAGGCCAGCCCGCGCCGAGGACACCGAGCCGGGTCCGTGGTCCGAGAAGCGGACGTCGTGGGTGGCCCGGAACAGCGCCTGGTCGAAGCCGCCCTGGGCGCATCCTGCGGAGAAGCAGCCCAGGAACAGAGAGTTGCTGAAGTCGATGTATTCGGCGTCGACGCTCAGGGTCGAACCGGTCAGCGTGCCGCTCCCGACCGGATCGGTGTTGAGGGACTCGCCCTTGAACACCACGTCACGCGCCGAGAGGCTGACCCGGGAACCGGTACTGCTGGGGGTCGTCCCGAGGATGGTGGTGGACAAGGTCAGCGAACGCGTCGCCTGGAGGCTGACGTCACCATCGAACAGGATCGACCTGGACTGTTGCGTGGCGTTCGCGCCGGGCGGGTTGATGGACAGCGAGATGGCGTCCGCGCCCGACTCGTCGAGCCGGTCGGCGATGACCACGAGCTCGGGCTGTGGGCTGGTCGTCCTCGCGGTGATCGACCCGAAGCCCGGGAGCGCATCCTGGCGGATGACGAGACCCACCGGCGAGCGGATCGCCAGGGTGCCGCCGTTCCCGAGCTGTCCGCCGACCCCCGGCGCGCCGGGCCCTAGCCGCAGGCTCCCGGCCAGGACCCCGCCCGACGACGAGACCGTGATGTTCCCGGCGTCCCCGCTGACCACCACCGAGACGTACCGGTTGGCCGTCGTCCCGGGCCCGGTGAGAACGTCCGCCGTGCCCTGGATGCCAGAAACGTCCAGCAGGGCCAGTGGGTCGACGAGTAGGTCCCGACCCGAGGCCGCGGAGAGGACGATGGTTCCCCCGGAGATGACGTCGTGCCGGGCGAGTCCGCCGTCGATCACCGTCCGCACGTAACCCGGCGCCAGGATCCGCGCGTGCTCGCCGAGCCGGACGTTCGCCGCGCCGAGAGTAAGATCGGCCTTCGCGCCAGCCTCGCTCCCCACGAGGGAGATGGTCCCGCCCGGCGCCTCGAGCGTTCCGTCGACGTAGAGCGTGTTGACCGAGGAGAGCTTCAAGGTGGACCCGGGGGTCAGCCGGATGGCAGCCCCCTCCTCGACCACCAGATTCTGTGAGTACGGAACGTTGGGGGTGCGGTCGCCGGTCTGGATGCTCCGGACGGGAGTCGTGGAGAGGCTGATCGAGACCGGGCCCTGGAATTCCGACGGACGGACACGTCGGACCAGCACGTCCGTCAGCAACGTGCCCGTCGGGATATCGCTCGGCATCGTGGGCAGCGTCAGCGACTGGACCTGTGGGCTGATCGTGGTGCCCGAGGTGACCGTCACTCCCCGCTCGCCTACCAGCGAGAAACTCGAGAAGCCGCCCTGGTCGAAGAAGTCGGGCGATATCAGCCGGAGGGTCGGCCCAGCGGTGGGGATCAGCCCGCTCCCGATGACCAGTTCCTGGCTGGTGATGAGCGTCAATGCCCCACCGGGGCCGAGCGCGTAGCCCCTCAGCTCCCCGTCCATGACCAGGCTCTGATCGTACGGAAGGCGCTGGGGGAAGGTCGACGGATTCGGAGGCCCGGAGATGTCCAGGGTGATCGACCCGCCTTTCCCTGCGGTGACCTTCGTCCCGGTCGCGGCCAGGCGACCGCCCCCGGAGACGTCGAGAAGCGACCCCTGCGGCAAGAGGATCTCGTTGCTCGTCAGCGAGATGGTCCCGCCGTTGAGAGCCTGGGCCGGGCCACCGGTGAGCCGGCCGTTCCTCCAGCGCCCCGCGACGTCGATGACCCCGGTCGCGCCCAGCCGGATGACCTGAGCTTCTTCGGTCGAGTCGACCCCTCTGTTCTGCGCCACCAGCACCACGGAGCCCCCAGGAGCAAGGAGCTTGCCCTCCAGGTCGACGGTCTTGCCCTCGAAGGTGAAGACTCCGCCGGCGCCAAGATTGACCACTTCCCCTCGGGGAATGACGAGGTGGCCTCCAGGGGCCAGGTTGAGGTCCGTGGGGACGTCACCAGCAAACGCAGCGGGGTCGGTGCCGACTGGGCTTCTCACGGTCACATTGGAGAACGTGTGCCCATCGAACCAGTCGCCGGGCAGCGCGTGCTGGAACCTTCCCGCCGGATCGAGGGCGCTGTCCGGACCGAAGCTCCCTGGGAGCGGCGTCCCGGAGCGCTGGATTGTGACGTTGCCCGCGCTGAAAAAGGTGAGCGTGGCTCCCGCAGGCTGCTCTCGCCAGAGGTCGGTCGGGCTGGTCGAGGCGCTGGGCAGCTCGAGCTGCTTGGGCCCGACCACAATGCTCGCGACCACCGCCCCGTCGAGGACCACGAAGGCGCTGGCGGGAGCGGGGTCGAAGTCAGGCCGGCCAGGAAGCACCGGCTGGGGCACCGGGTTCTTGGAGAGCACGAGGGTCCCCGCCCGGGCACCCTGGACGTACGCGGGCTCGAAGTACCTCCTCGGGCCGGCCAGAGGCGAGCTGTAAGTCTCGGTGATGCCCCAGCGGCCGTGCGTGACGACGAAATCACCGTCGATGCCCTGGTACGCCACCCCCGGGACCGCGTCCTCGATCCGGACCCGCTTGCCGGTGGAATCGATCAGGACGGTGCTGGTGACGTACCCCGCCTGGTACTGGACGCTCCCTCCGGAGAGGTCGAGCACCGAGCCGGGGCGGGTGACGATCTCGTTGCCCGTCAGGGTGATGCTCCCACCACGCACCATCAGCTCCTGGACGCCGCGCTGGACGAGGCCGTAGTAACCCGAGACGTCGGCGACCTGGGTGCCGCGGCGGGCGTCGAAGAAGACGGTCTTTCCCCGGAGCGGGCTGGCGCGTAGCACTGGGTTGTCCCGGAGCTCGTTGGCTCGGAGCTGTGCGGTCAACGTGTTCTCGGTCGACGCCACCGCCACGTCGCGAAGCCCCGAGACATCCACCCGGGCCCCGGCATCGACGTAGATCCGCGAATCGTCTGGCCCGCTGACGGGTCCGGGATTGAGCCGGGCCCCCAGCTCCACGTTGCCCGACGGGACGTAGACGCTGGCATCTCCGAGGAGGAAGACTTTCCTTCCGGCCACCTTGAGCTCGGAGGGCTGGAAGTCGGCCTCGTTGAAGCCGATGAACTTCTTCCCGTCGTCGTCGGGGATGATCTGCGTGACGCTGCCCGGGCCGAGCTCCACCCGCGTGTACTCGCGCGCGTCGGTGCCGCCACGGCCGTCCGTCCCGAGGAAGATGGAACCGTTGGCCGCCGCGCCGGTGGTCGCCGTCAGCATCCCGTGCTGACCGATCCCCACGCAGCCCGCTCCGGATGATGCGGGGCATCCGCCGAGAAGAGTGATGTTCCCCCGGGGGACGGAGATGAGGCCGGTGTTATCGACCGGTCGTCCACCCTGGACGAACGCTCGGTAGCCGCGCACGTCGGGCGTGAGGCTCACCTGCAGCGAGACGCTGTCACCGGCGGCGAGGAGGACCTGCCCATCCGGCGCCTCGATGGTTCCTCCATTCACGACTTGGCCACCGACCAGCACCGCCTGGCCGTAGCCGCCGATGGAGATACGCGCGCCCGGCTCGATTCGGATCGAGCCCCCGACCACCCCCGGGGGGAGCCCGCCGAAGGTCGGCTGCGTTTGATCAGCGACGATGCCGGCCCGGAACCGTGCGTCCCCGCCCACGATGTCCAGGCCGGAGAGCACCAGGGTGGAGACGTTCACCTGCGACGTGCCACCGAAGAGGATGCCGTTCCGGTTGAGCACGTAGACCTGCCCCTCGGCCCGGATGCTGCCGAGGATGCGGCTCGGGGCGAGCGACGGGTCGAGCACGCGGTTCAGCGCGATCCACGAACCGGCGCCGGCGCCTCCGGCGGTCTGGTCGAAATGGAGATCGGTCTGCTGGCCGACGTCGAACTTCTGCCAGGTGAGGATGGCCTTCTGCTGCGACTGGGTGATGGTCACCTGGGTACGGCCGTCGGCCGTGCCCTGCTCCACCGGGAGGCTCGCGCCCTGCCACTTGCTCGGATCGGCGGGGATGCCCGGATCGACGATCAGCCCCTTGAGCCCGTCGGGGACCGTACCCACCGAGCCCTGCGCAGCTGCGCGCGCCGCGGCCTGCGCTTGCCGGAACCCATCCAGCGCGTCGAGTGCCCTGCGGAGCGGGCTGTTCGCGGCGTTGGCGCGGGCGGCCTGCTGCGCAGCCGGGCGGGCGGCGACGACGCGCCTTGGTCGGTGGCATCGGTTGGATTTGCATCACGGCTACCACGATGCGTACGGCGTGCCGTCGAGGGCGGTGCCGGTCGATTTCGAGGCGACGTCGAACACGTCGTCGCCGGGCTGCGGATCGTCGGGCCGGCTGGCATAGCTGCGCACGTTCCAGGTCTGCGCCGCCGGCACCTGCGG
>Ga0208851_1000958_pt1 | contig 10715 bp, 13 predicted proteins | sample NGESurshal092012_FD_184481 | JGI IMG/M metagenome (GOLD analysis project Ga0208851, IMG submission 184481) | Arctic peat soil microbial communities from Barrow, Alaska - NGEE Surface sample 415-2 shallow-092012 (SPAdes) | ecosystem: Environmental > Terrestrial > Soil > Wetlands > Peat ... | reverse complement strand
TGGACCAGCCCCACCGGTCGGCACGACACCCGCGGCCCCACCGACCTACCCACCGGCCCCGACTGGGCCCCAGCGCCGCCGGCATCGAAGGCGTCCCCGGCGGACCACGAAGAACCCCCTATTGACGCCCGGACCCTCCGCTGGCCGGTCACCGGTTCGAGTGAAGTCGCGCCCCGCGGACGTCTGCGGGTCCTACCGTGACGTTGACCCCAGCAACGGAAGGCGCCGACCCATGACCATCGCGCACAAGATCGTCGGCAACGCGATGCAGATGATCGTCTGCCAGGTCGGAGAGGGGCAGACGGTCTACGCGGAGGCCGGCAAGTTCCTCTGGAAGACGGTCAACGTGGGCGTGCAGACCCGCATCGGGGATCCGAGCGCTCCCTCCGCGGGCGGAAAGGCCGGCCTGGCAGCCATGGCGGCGTCCATGGGCAAACGCATGCTGGCGGGGGAGTCGATCGCCTTTCAGCACTTCACCCCCCAGGGGGGTAGCGGGCTGGTGAGCCTGGCCGGCACCCTGCCCGGCGAGGTCCGCGCGCTCGAGCTGGACGGCACCCGCGGCTGGTACGCGGACAAGGACGCCTTCGTCGGGGCCGAGTCGACGGTCCACTTCGACATCGCCTTCAGCGGCCTTCGGTCCGGTCTGCGAGGAGGCGAGGGGTTCATCCTAGAGAAGTTCACCGGCGTCGGCACCGTGTTCGTGGCCGGGGCCGGCAACTTCATCGAGCTCAACCCGGCCAAGTACGGCGGCAAGATCCAGGTGCACACCGGCTGCATCGTGGCCTTCGAGGACTCGATCACCTACGGGATCGAGCGGGTCGGCGGGCTCAACCTGCAGGTCATGACGAATGCCGTCCTCGGGGGCAACGGGTTCAACCTCGCCACCCTGGAGGGTGACGGTACGGTGATCTTGCAGTCGATGACCATCGAGAGCCTGTCGCACGCGATCGTGAAGAACGCGCGGCTGGGTCACGACGAGAAGGCGTCCAACCCGTTCGGAAGCATTCTGGGAGGGAACGACTGATGGGATTCCTCGACAAGGCCAAGGAAGCCGCCGAGAAGGCCATGGCCGCCACGCAGCAGGCCGCCCAGCAGGGCCAGGCCAAGATCGGGGAGATGCAGGCCGCCAAGTCGGACGGCGACCTGCTCAAGGCGCTCGGCGAGGCCTACTACGACGAGCAGCGCAGCGGTGGCGGCCATGACGCCGTCGAGGCCGCGCTCACGGCCGTCGACGAGCACCGGGCCGCGGCGGCCAAGCCGGCCAACGATGCGCCGCCGACGGGGGGTGCGGACCCGGACGCTCCGACCGGCAACTTCACCCTCGACGACGTCTAGGTTTCGATACGGCTACGAAACCGTATAATCCGAGATCGTGACATCTGCGATCCTGGCGCTGCAGCGGGCCACCCACGTCACGCTGCACGCGCTCGCCGCTGACCTGGCCGACCTGGACCTCACCGCGTCGGAGATCAACGCGCTGGCCAACCTGGCCGACGGGCGAGCGCGCACCGTGTCCGAGCTCGGCGCTGACGTCGGTTCCCGTCCCACCACCGTGACGAGCGTGCTGGACCGGCTCGAGCGCCGCGGCCTCATCCAGCGGGGTGGCCGCCCCGGGGACCGTCGGGTCGTCGTCGTCGAGCTGACGCCGTCCGGCCGGACCGTGGCGGGTCGGGTGCGACGCGCGGTCGAGGACCTGGAGCGGCGAGCGCTCGCCAGCCTGCCACCGGCCACCGTGGACGGGCTGCGCACGGCCCTGCGGGCGCTGACCGAGGTGTCGTCGTGACCGGGCCGGAGGGCTTCGACGCGCTGATGGCCGAGGTGATGTCCACCGCCGAGCGGTTCGGCCATCGCGAGCACGTCCACCTCACCTGGTTGGCGATCCGCCGGTACGGCGTCGCGGAAGCGACCGGGGTGGTCGGGGAGGGCCTCCAGCGGGTAGCCAGCTCCACGGGCGCGCCGCAGAAGTACCACGTGACGATGACCCGCGCCTGGGTCGAGCTGGTCGGGCAGCATGCGGCGCTGAGCACGGCGGGCGACTTCCCGACCTTCGTTGAGCAGCACCCGGCCCTGCTCGACCAGCAGCTGCTGACCCGGTTCTACCGACCGGAGACGCTCGCCGGTCCGCAGGCGCGCAGCGAGTGGGTCGAGCCCGACCTCGCGCCCTTCCCGTGGCCGCGAGTGGGCTGACGCCGACCGGTCAGTCGGTGGCGCCGAGCTCGGGCAGCGCGAGCATCCGGTCCAGGGCCACCCTCGCCCAGCGCGCGACGTCCGCGTCGACCTCGATCCGGTTGACCACCTGGCCGTCGACCAGCTTCTCCAGAGCCCAGACGAGGTGCGGCAGGTCGATCCGGTTCATCGTCGAGCAGAAGCAGACCGTCTTGTCCAAGAACACGATGGTCTGTTCGGGGTGCTGCTCGGCCAGCCGCTTGACCAGGTTCAGCTCGGTGCCGACCGCCCACTTCGAGCCGGGCGGGGCGGCCTCGATGGTCTTGATGATGAACTCGGTCGAGCCGATCAGGTCGGCCTGGGTGACCACCTCGTAGCGGCACTCGGGGTGCACCAGGATCTTGACCCCGGGGATCCGCTCCCGCGCGTCGTGCACGGTCTGCTCGGTGAACCGTCCGTGCACCGAGCAGTGGCCACGCCACAGGATCATCTTCGCCGCGCGTAGCTGATCCGGGGTCAGCCCGCCGTGGGGCCGGTGCGGGTCGAAGACCACGCAGTCGGCCAGCGACAGCCCGAGCTCGAGCACGGCGGTGTTACGTCCCAGGTGCTGGTCCGGCAGGAACAGCACCTTCTGGCCCTGGCCGAACGCCCACTCCAGCGCCCGCCGGGCGTTGGACGACGTGCACACCGACCCACCGTGCCGGCCGGTGAACGCCTTGATCGCCGCGGTGGAGTTCATGTAGGTGACCGGGATGGTCACCTCGGCGACTCCGGCGTCCGCCAGCACGTCCCAGGCGTCCTCGACCTGCCCGATGGCCGCCATGTCCGCCATCGAGCAGCCGGCCGCGAGGTCGGGCAGCACAACCTGCTGGCGGGCCCCGGTCAGGATGTCCGCGGACTCGGCCATGAAGTGGACGCCGCAGAACACGACGTAGGGCGCTTCCGGGTGCGCTGCGGCGTTCTGCGCGAGCTTGAACGAGTCACCGGTGACGTCGGCGAACTGGATGACCTCGTCGCGCTGGTAGTGGTGCCCGAGGATGAACACCTTCTCACCCAGCGCAGCCTTGGCCGCGCGGGCCCGCTCCACCAGGTCCGGGTCGGACGCCGGGGGCAGGTCACCGGGGCACTCGACCCCCCGCTCGGAGTCGGGGTCGGCGTCGCGGCCGAGCAGCAGCAGGGCCAGCGGGCTGGGCGTGACCCCGTTGTTGATGGCCGCGTCGGAGGGACTCGTCACCAGGCCAGGGTACGGCGATCGGCTGTCCGGCGGATACGGGAGGATGGGCCGGGTGCGCGTCCTCATCGCCCCGGACAAGTTCGCCGGCACCCTGACCGCCCCGCAGGCCGCGGCCGCGATCGCCGCCGGCTGGCGGCGGCACGACCCTGGGGCCTTGCTGGACCTGGCCCCGCTGTCCGACGGCGGCCCCGGCTTCGTCGAGGTGCTGCACGCGGCCCTGGGCGGCCGGCTGGTCCAGGTGACCGCGCACGGCCCGCTCGGCGAGCCGACCCCGGGCACGGTGCTGCTCGCCCCGGACGGCACGGCGTACGTCGAGGTGGCCCAGGCCTGCGGCCTGCACCTGCTGCCGCCGGACCGCCGGCGCCCGATGGAGGCCAGCAGCGCCGGGGTCGCCGACCTGCTGCGGGCCGCGCTGGACGTCGGTGCCGGGCGGGTGGTGGTGGGCGTGGGCGGGACGGCGTCCACGGACGGTGGCCAGCCCTGCGTCGAGGCCTTCGGCGGCGCCGGGTCCTGGCCGGCCGGTATCCCCCTGGCAGTGGCCACCGACGTCGACGCCCCGCTGCTCGGTCCCAACGGCGCCGCGGCGGTGTTCGGCCCGCAGAAGGGCGCCGACCGCGACCAGGTCCTCGACCTGCAGGTGCGCCTCGCCGAGTGGGCCAAGCAGTCCGGCGGCGACGCGTCAGCCGAGGGCGCCGGGGCCGGCGGCGGCCTGGGCTACGGGCTGATGCTGCTCGGCGGGACCCGGGTGCCCGGCGTGCAGACCGTCGTCGAGGCGCTGCGGCTGCCCCAGCGGATGGAGCAGGTCGACCTCGCGCTCACCGGCGAGGGCACCTTCGACGAGACCTCGCTGCAGGGGAAGGTGCCGCGCGGGGTCGCCTGGGCGGCGCAGCGGGCCGCCCGGCCGTGCGTGGTGCTGGCCGGGCGGGTGCTCGTGGGCCGCCGCGAGTTCGCCGCCGCCGGGATCGACGCGGCCTACGCCGTGGAGGAGACCGCCGGCTCCGTGGCCGCGGCCCTGGCTGAGCCGGCCGCCCGGCTCGCCGACCTGGCCGAGCGGGTGGCCCGCACCTGGACGCCAAGATCGTCGGTCAGGTGACACGTGAGCTTTCCGGGATCCTGTGTCACGATGGAACACCGGCGACCGCCCCGGCGTTGGACGGGTCAGTCGCACGCATAGCCCCGACCACCGACCTATCAGGAGTCGCACGCATGACGATCCAGGACGAGTCCGTCACCAGTGGAGTCCTCCTCACGAGCGCCGCTGCGGTGAAGGTGAAGGGGCTGCTCGAGCAGGAGGGTCGAGACGACCTCGCGCTCCGCGTGGCCGTGCAGCCTGGTGGCTGCTCGGGTCTGCGCTACCAGCTGTTCTTCGACGAGCGGTCCCTCGATGGCGACGTCGTGGCCGACTTCGGCGGCGTCAAGGTCGTCACCGACCGGATGAGCGCGCCCTACCTCGGCGGCGCCACCATCGACTTCGTCGACACCATCGAGAAGCAGGGCTTCACGATCGACAACCCGAACGCGAGCGGCTCGTGCGCGTGCGGCGACTCCTTCCACTAAGCGCCTGACCAGACGTCGAACGGGGCGGCTCCCTCACCGGGAGCCGCCCCGTTCGTGGTTGATGGTCGGCCGTCAGGCGCCGTAGCCGCCCAGCTCGGCCAGCAGGTCGGCGGCGCTGTCCGGCACTCGGACGTCGGTCGCCGGGGAGGCCGGGTGGGCCGGCTCGGCGGGCAGGTCGAGCACCGTGCGCAGGCGCATGGCGCGACCGTCGGCGACCAGGCCGGGCAGGCCCGACTCGCCGTCCGGGAAGTCGGCTCCAAGCCCGTCGAAGGGCGGCCGGGCGGGCGATCCGTTGCTCATGCCAGCCACGGTAGGCACGTGACCGGGCCAGAGGGAACGTCTACCCATGAGTAGTGTTCGCTGTCGTCGTCCACCCGGCACCACACGAGGGGGAGTGCCGTGCGCGTCGTCGTCACCGGCTCGATCGCCACTGACCACCTGATGACCTTCGACGGGCGGTTCGCCGACTCGTTAGTCAGCGGGAAGCTGGACCAGGTCTCGCTGTCCTTCCTGGTGGAGGAGCTGGAGATCCGGCGCGGCGGGGTGGGCGCCAACATCGCGTTCGGGCTGGGCTGCCTGGGGCTGCGCCCCGTCCTTGTCGGCGCGGTCGGCGCGGACTTCGACGACTACCGGTCCTGGCTGGAGCGGCACGGGGTGGACACCGACTCGGTGCACGTGTCCGAGGTGCGGCACACGGCCCGGTTCATCTGTACGACCGACAACGACCAGAACCAGCTCGCGTCGTTCTACGCGGGAGCGATGAGCGAGGCACGCTCCATCGAGTTGCAGCCGATCGCCGCGCGCGTGGGCCGACCGGACGTCGTGCTGGTGGGCCCGGACGACCCGGAGGCGATGCTCCGGCACACCGACGAGTGCCGCTTCCGCGGCTACCCGTTCGCGGCGGACCCCTCCCAGCAGCTGGCCCGCATGGACGGCGAGCAGATCCGGCAGCTCATCGACGGGGCCGCCTACCTGTTCACCAACGAGTACGAGGCGGCGCTCACCGAGCAGAAGACCGGTTGGAGCGGGGAGGAGATCCTGGACCGGGTGGGCACCCGGGTGACCACGCTCGGCCCCAAGGGCGCGATGGTCGAGCGGCGCGGCGGGCCGCCGGTCGTCGTCGGCTGCCCGGCCGAGGACCAGATCGCCGACCCGACGGGGGTCGGGGACGCCTTCCGGGCCGGCTACCTCGCGGGGGTGGCCTGGGGGTTGTCCCCCGAGCGGTGCTGCCAGGTCGGCTCGATGCTGGCCACCCACGTCATCGAGACGGTGGGCACCCAGGAGTACGAGCTGTCCCAGCGGCACTTCCTGCAGCGGCTGGCCGCCAGCTACGGCGCCGCCGCCGCCGCTGACGTCGAGCCGCACCTGCGCTGCCCCCGGCCCTGACGCCGCTGTGGAGGACGGCGACCTGGTGGGCGTGGGGCTGGACCTCGAGCCCCAGACCCTGGTGGCCGCCTACCGGGGTGGGCTGTTCCCGATGCGGCTGGGCGGGCTGGACGGGCCGCTCGGGTGGTGGTCACCGGACCCGCGGGGCGTGCTCCCGCTGGGCGGGCTGCGGCTGACCCGCTCGCTGCGGGCGTCCTGTCGCCGCTACCGGACGACGGTCGACACCGCCTTCGGCGCCGTCGTCGACGGGTGCGCGGACCCGCGCCGGCCCGGCGGCTGGATCGGGGCGGACATCAAGGCGGCCTACACCCGGCTGGCCGGGCTGGGGGTCGCGCACAGCGTGGAGGTCTACGACCGGGAGGACGTGCTCGTGGGCGGGCTGTACGGGGTGAGCCTGGGCGGGCTGTTCGCGGGCGAGAGCATGTTCCACCGGGCCAGGGACGCCTCCAAGGTGGCCGTGGTCGCCCTCGTCGGGCTGCTCACGGCGGACGGTGTCCCCGGTCGGCTGCTGGACGTCCAGTGGCGCACCCCGCACCTGGCCACGCTGGGCGTCGTGGAGGTCAGCCGGGCCGAGTACCTGCGCCGGCTGGCCGGTGCGCTCGAGCTGCCGCCGCCTCCGGCGTTCGCCGGTCAGGCCGAGCGGCGCACCAGATAGCCGCCGCCGTGGACCTCGAGAAGCTCGTGGCCGCGCATCCGGCACCAGGCCGCGACGTCCGGCCCGGCGGCCGGGTCGTCGGCGAGTAGGTGGACCACGCCGCCGACCGGGACCTCGCCGATCCGGCGGGCCAGCTCGATGATCGGCAGCGGGCAGCGCTGCCCGGTCGCGTCGACCACCAGATCGGCGGTCACAGCCCGCTCGCGCCGAGCTGCTCGCGGACCGCCCGGACCGCCTCCGGCAGCACGGCGAGGAACCGGTCCACGTCGGCCGGGTCGACGCCGCGAGGGAGCGACACCCGCACGTTGCCCTGGGTGAGCGCGCCCATGGCCACCAGCACGTGGGACGGCTCCAGCGCGGAGGCCGTGCAGGACGAGCCGGAGGACACCGCGAACCCGGCCCGGTCCAGCTCGAGCAGCAGCGCCTCGCCGTCCACGTAGAGGCAGGAGAACGCGACCAGGTGGCCCAGCCGGTGCTCCGGGTGGCCCAGCAGGACGACGTCCGGCACCGTGGCGACGCCGGCCCGCAGCCGGTCGGCCAGCCCGGCCAGCCGGACCTCCTCGGCGGCCGCGGCCGCCACCACGGCCTCCAGGGCGGCCGCTGCCGCGACGACGCCGGGCACGTTCTCGAAGCCGGGGACCCGCCCGTACCCGCGTTCGTCGTCCGGCCCGGGGTTGCGCCACCGGACGCCGCCGCGGACGGCGAGCACCCCCACCCCGGGGGGTCCACCCCACTTGTGCGCGCTGGCCACCAAAGCGGCCCACCCCGGCGGCACCGGTCCGCGCCCCACGGACTGGGCCGCGTCCACAATCAGCGGCACCCCGGCCGCGGCGCAGCGCTCGGCCACCTCGGCCACCGGTTGGACGGTTCCGACCTCGTGGTTGGCCCCCTGGAGGCAGGCCAGCGCCGTGTCGGGGCGCAGTGCCCCCGCGAAGGCGTCCGGGTCGACCCGGCCGCGCGCGTCGACCCCCACCTCGGTGGTCGCGGCGTCGTCGCCCGGCCGTCGGCGCAGGGCGTGCAGCACGGCCGAGTGCTCGACGGCCGAGGTGACCGCGTGCCGTCCGGTCCGCCGGCGTCCCTCGGCCAGTCCCGCGACCGCCAGGTGGGCCGCCTGCGTCCCGGACGCGGGGAAGGCGACCTCATCGGGCCGACAGCCGAGCTGGGCGGCGACCGACTCCCGGGCGGTGTCCAGCAGCAGCCGGGCCCGCCGGCCGGCCCCGTACAGCCGGGCCGGGTCGGCCCAACCTGCCCGGTACGCGGCCTCCAGCGCGTCCCGGGCGGCCGGGTGCAGCGGCTCGGTGGAGGCAGCGTCCAGATACCCCGGCGGAGGAGTGTCGCCCACCGCCGCACCCTCGCACGGGTGTGCGGTCCGCGGCCAGTTCGGCCTGCCCCCGCACCCACATCCAAGGGCCCCTGCGCTAAGGTGCGGGGGTCAGCGAGGCCCAGGACGACGGGGACCGGGAGACCGGTCGGCCGTCGTCCGCTGCACACCGGAGTGGCGAAACGTGAGCCGGACCCCTGCTCCTGCGAACAGAAGACGCATCCAGCGGCGTCTGCTCTTCGCGGTTGCCCCGTTAGCCGTCGTGCTCAGTGGCTGCTCCAGCAAGGACATCCCCTCCATGCTGGGGATCCCGAACCCGGCGACCAAGCAGGCCCAGATCACCCACAACCTGTGGCAGGGCTCGTGGATCGCGCTGTGGGCGGTCGGTGCGCTGGTGTGGGGCCTGATCATCTGGTCGGTCATCGCCTACCGCAAGCGGTCCGACGAACTGCCCAAGCAGACCCGGTACAACATCCCGATCGAGCTCATGTACACGATCGTCCCGGTCATGATCGTCGGGGTCATGCTGGTGTTCACCGTCCGGGACGAGTCGACCATCACCAAGCTGTCCGCGAACCCGGACGTCACGGTCAACGTGATCGGCTTCCGCTGGAGCTGGACCTTCAACTACGTGGACGAGAGCGTCTACGACGTCGGGTCCCCGACCCATCTGCCCACGCTGTACCTGCCCGAGGGCGAGACCGTCCTGTTCAAGCTCGACTCGCCGGACGTGATCCACTCGTTCTGGGTGCCCGCCTTCCTGATGAAGATGGACGTCATCCCGGGCCGGACCAACCAGTTCGAGGTCACCCCCACCAGGCAGGGTGAGTTCTCCGGCAAGTGCGCCGAGCTGTGCGGCGTCGACCACTCCCGGATGCTCTTCAACGTCAAGGTGGTCAGCCCGCAGGACTACCAGACGCACATCGAGTCGCTGCGGGCTGCGGGCCAGACCGGTCAGCTGCTGACCGGCCGCATCGACACCAACGCAACGGGCGACAAGCAGGGCCGCACCACCATCGGAGGCAACCCGTGACCCTCATCTCCGAGCCGCCTGCCGGCGCGGCCGCCGCGACGCCCAGCCGGCCCGGGCGCCCGCAGCCCACGTCGAAGGGCAGGCTGGTCGTCAGCTGGCTGACCTCCACCGACCACAAGGTCATCGGGTACATGTACATGATCGCCTCGTTCGCCTTCTTCCTGATCGGCGGACTGATGGCGATGATCATGCGGGCCGAGCTGGCCCGCCCGGGTCTGCAGTTCGTCACCCCCGAGCAGTACAACCAGCTGTTCACCATGCACGGCACGATCATGTTGCTGCTCTTCGCCACCCCGGTGTTCATCGGGTTCGGCAACGTGATCATGCCGCTGCAGATCGGCGCCCCCGACGTCGCGTTCCCGCGGCTGAACCTGCTGAGCTTCTACCTGTTCGTGTTCGGCGGCCTGATCGTCTTTGTCGGCTTCCTGACGCCGGGCGGTGCGGCCGACTTCGGCTGGTTCGCCTACGCCCCGCTGAACGACAAGATCCACTCGCCCGGAGTCGGCAGCGACCTGTGGATCCTGGGCCTGACGCTGGGCGGTCTCGGCACCATCCTCGGCGGGGTCAACTTCATCACCACGGTGTTCACCATGCGGGCGCCCGGCATGACCATGTTCCGGATGCCGATCTTCTCCTGGAACATCTTCGTGACGTCGATCCTGGTGCTGCTGGCCTTCCCGGTGCTGGCCGCGGCGCTGCTGGCGCTGGAGGTCGACCGGGAGTTCGGGGCGCAGATCTTCAACCCGGCCAACGGCGGGCCGATCCTGTGGCAGCACCTGTTCTGGTTCTTCGGGCACCCCGAGGTCTACATCATCGCGCTCCCCTTCTTCGGCATCGTCTCGGAGATCTTCCCGGTCTTCAGCCGCAAACCGATCTTCGGCTACAAGGGCCTGGTGTTCGCCACCCTCACGATCGCCGCCCTGTCGATGGCGGTGTGGGCGCACCACATGTTCGTGACCGGCGCGGTCCTGCTGCCGTTCTTCGCCTTCATGACCATGCTCATCGCCGTGCCGACCGGGGTGAAGTTCTTCAACTGGATCGGCACCATGTGGGGCGGGTCACTGACCTTCGAGACTCCGATGCTGTTCTCGATCGGGTTCCTCGTGACCTTCCTCTTCGGCGGTCTGACCGGCATCATCCTGGCGTCGCCGCCGCTGGACTTCCACGTCTCCGACAGCTATTTCGTGGTGGCGCACTTCCACTACACGGTGTTCGGCACGGTGGTGTTCGCGACATTCGCGGGCTTCTATTTCTGGTGGCCGAAGATGACCGGCCGGATGCTGAACGAACGACTCGGCAAGCTTCACTTCTGGCTGCTGTTCGTGGGCTTCCACACCACGTTCATGGTCCAGCACTGGCTCCC
>Ga0208851_1000955_pt1 | contig 10771 bp, 8 predicted proteins | sample NGESurshal092012_FD_184481 | JGI IMG/M metagenome (GOLD analysis project Ga0208851, IMG submission 184481) | Arctic peat soil microbial communities from Barrow, Alaska - NGEE Surface sample 415-2 shallow-092012 (SPAdes) | ecosystem: Environmental > Terrestrial > Soil > Wetlands > Peat ... | reverse complement strand
CCGCTCTTCACCCTCGACAACCAGATGGTGGAGATCGGCGCGAGCATCTACGCCGGGCTCCTGCGCCAGGAGGACGGGGTGATGCTCCCGGAGCTGGCCGAGCGCTGGGAGGCATCGCCCGGGGCGCGGAGCTACCGCTTCTTCCTCCGCCCCGGGTTGACGTTCCATGACGGCGTGCCGCTCCGGGCCTCCGACGTGAAGCGGCACTTCGAGCGCCTGCTCGACCCGAGCGTGGACTCGCCGGACCAGTGGATCTTCAAGGAGGTGGAGGGCGCGCGCGACTACCTGGCGGGCCGGGCGCGGGAGGTGTCCGGGTTCGAGGTGCTCGACGACCTCACGCTGGAGATCCGACTGGAGGAGCCCAAGGCCTTCTTTCTCCACCTGGTCACCTTGCCGGCGACGCTGGTGACCCGGCGCAACGAGAGCGGGACCTTCCTCGGCGCGGGGCCGTACCGTCCGGTCACCATCTCCGCCGAGGGCGTGGTCCTGGAGCGGCACCCCACCTACTTCCGCCCCGAGCGACCCTTCGTCGACCGCCTGGAGTTCGTCTTCCACCCCGACCGGAAGGCCGCGCTCGAGCGGCTCAAGGCCGGCGAGCTCGACGTGGTCTCCGGCCTGTACGCCGAGCACGTGCGCGACGCGGGGGTGGATCCACAGCAGGTCATCGCCGGCAGCCAGCCGTCCTGCTGGTTCATGGGCTTCCAGGTGCAGACGGCGCCCTTCGATGATCCCCGGGTCCGGCTCGGCATTCGCGCCGGGCTCGACGTGCCCGCGATGGTGGAGCGGTTCCACCCGGGCGCACGCGTTGCGTCCACGCTCACCCCGCCGGCCCTGCTCACAGGGGAGCTGCCCACGCCCCCGCGGAGCAACATCGCGCTCGCCCGGCAGCTGCTCCGTGACGCGGGAGTCGGTCGGCTCCGGCTCGAGCTTTCGTACCCGCCCGGGCGCAACACCGAGGCCGAGGACGTCGTGCTCTTCCGCCCCCTGGTCGACGCCGGTCTCGTCGCGCTGGCGCACGTGGAGATCGACCCGACCGAGTTCTGGCAGCGCGCCCGCGAGGGCCGCCTCCCTGCGTTCCGCGCGGGGTGGATTGCCGACTACCCGGATGCCGACAACTTCCTGCACTTCCTCCTGCACTCCGGGGCGCAGACGGTCTTCGGCCTCGGCTTCCGGAGCGCCGAGCTGGACCGTCTCACCACGGAGGCGCGGGTGAGCATCGATCCGGAGCTCCGGATGTCGCTCTACCGTTCGGCCGAGCGCATCGTGGCCCAGGAGTGTCCGGTCATCCCGCTGTACCACGAGCGCATCTACGCGGCGGCCAGCGCGCGGGTGCAGGGACTCCGGCTGCACTCGACGCCGCCACAGGTGAGGTTCGACGAGCTGTGGCTGGACAGCGCCGAGGCCTGAGCCGGCGGGGGACCACTACCGGCGGATGGCGATGGGGGGCATTGAGGCCGGCGCGGTCTCGTCGCGGGACTCGGACTCGGACGCTTGCGGCGTCGGCGGCGCCCCCTCCGGGCGGTGGAGCTGTCCGCCGTGGTTCCGGGCCCACTGGCTCACCTGACCGTCGTAGCCCGACCCCGCGTCGTGGCGGAGCACCGACCAGACGAACGCCCCGCCGTAGCCGGCGCACCGGGCGGTATCGAGCATGGTCTTGATGCTGCGGCTCGGGTGGTTGCCGGGGAAGGAGTTCAGGAGCAGCGGGCGATCCAGCTGGAGGTCCGAGACCGCGATCCGGAGCTCGGCCTCGTCCGCGGGCCACGCCACGCTGTACACGTCGAGCCCGAGGCCGCGCACCAGCGGCAGCCCGCTCCAGCGGGACACGCCGACGGTGGCGAGCGCGCGGGTGTGCCGCCGCACCAGCGTCACCGCGTCGCAGAGAAACGCGCGCATCTCCTCGCTGGTGACCTGGGTGACGGACTCGGCGGCGCGGTCGGCCAGTCCGAGCCAGCGGCGAAGCGCCGCGCCAGGGCCGTGTCGGACGGGAGCTGCCGGACCGAGCGCCGCGACCTGCACGTCCGCGGCGGAGAGGACCTCCCATGCGGCGACGGCCGGGTGATCGGCGTAGCGCATCAGGAGGGGACGAAGCACCCGGTCGAGCAGCGCGGCGCACTTGACCGGATCCCGCACCGTGTCGGCGTGGCCGCGCACGGGGTGCCCGTCCGACGTCGCACGCGGCGCGAGCCACCCCGCGTCGAGCAGCACCAGGATCAGGTGCACGCGCGCGGCGCGCGCCGCCTCGAGCACCAGGTCGATGTCGGGGAACACCGAGCCGTCGAGGGCATCGGGCGTGCCGTCCTCGGTGAAGCGGACCCCCGCGCGCCCATCCGCCAGGAGGAAGAAGCGGGCGCTCTGCACCCCGTCGGCCTGGAGCCGCTCGAAGACTTGCCGCAGCAGCGCGGCGTCCTCCGGGTGCGCATGCAGGCCGCCCTCGGGACGCCATGGCGAAGCGCCGATGTCGATACCGTGGTGCACCCACGGCACGTTCGCGCCGAGGAGGAACCGGTTCGGGCCCAGCGGGGGCCCGTCCGCGTGAACCGGTGCGGTGGTCGCGTTGAACGCGAACCACGGCGCCTCGCGGGTCAGCGCCGGCGCGGTGCGTTCATGGAGCGGGCGAGGAAGGGAGCGCTGGGGCCGCTGATCGGGACTGGAGCGCGGAACGCCTGACTCCGGCGCGGAACGCGGGCTCTTGCGCTGCTCCGACATCTTTTGACCCTGGGTCGGCGAGGACCAGTGGAGAAAGACTTTGTTGGGCGGTGGACTGTGCCACTGGCCCTGGAAACTTGGAAGTATATTCCCTGTCGCTGGGGTGCCGTTCTACCCGCGGCTGCACGCCGACGCAAAGCGGGGCGGCGGCGGAATCAACGTCCCCCCGTACGAGGAGGCCTCGAGCGTGCCGCACGCGGCGCCGATGTCCTTCCCCCCGGAATACCGGCGCACCACGGGAGCCCCGAGGATCTGCAGGGCGTCCCTGAACCTGGCGAGCTCGTCCGCGTCGGGAGGCTGGTACCGGCCAGTCGGGTCAGTCACCTCGATCAGGTCGACCTTGATGGGCACGCCGGCGAATGCGTCCCGGAGCGCCTCGGCGTCGTCCTGGCCCATGTTCAGCCCCCGGATGCAGACGTACGCCACCATGGCCCGCTCCCGGCGGGCGCGGGCGTATCCACCGATGGCCCGCACCAGCTCGGGCAGCGGATGCGTCCGCTCCACCGGCATCAGCCGCGCCCGCTTCTCGGGAATGGCGGAGGTGACGCTGAACGCCAGGCGGAACGGGTGCCCCTCGCGTACGTAGCGGTCGATGGCCGGGACCCAGCCCGCGGTCGACAGGGTGATGGCCTTGCCCGAGATGGCGTAGCCCGCCGGGTGGCAGAGGATGCGCGCGGCGCGGAGCACCTCCGTGGGGTTGAGGAGCGGCTCGCCCATTCCCATGAAGACGACGCCCGACAGTGGCCGGTCGGCCTCGGCGCGGATCAGCCGGACCTGCTCCAGGATCTCCCAGGTGAGCAGATTGCGCCGGAACCCCATCCGACCGGTGGCGCAGAAGTCACAGGCGAGCGCGCAGCCCACCTGGCTCGAGACGCAGACGACGTACTTGGTGTCGAAGAGTGGGATCCGCACCGCCTCCACGCGGCCGCCCAGCGGCGACTCGAAGAGGTACTTCACGAAGCCGTCGTCGGCGCGGCGGCGCTCGATGATCTCCAGCGAGGGGAGCACCGCGCGGGCCATCACCGCCTCGCGGACGGCCCGGGGGACCTGCTCGGTCCGGCGAAGGTCCTCCAGCGTCTCGGCGCCGTGGGCGTGCACCCGCGCGAAGAGCTTCCGGACCGCGAGCGCAGGCGGCTCGAGTGAAGAGAGCGCGCGGGACAGGTCCGCGAGCTCCATCCCGCGGAGGTTCACTTCGTCTCGAGCTTGCTGCGGAGGAATGCCTTGAGCCGGTTCCCGACCTCGGGCGGCATGGACCGGACCAGCGCCTTCCGGCAGAGGCCGGAGGTGGCCCGGTAGCTGCGAACGAACTCCACGCAAGGCGGGCAGCCGTTCAGGTGAGCCCTGAGGTGCTCTTCATCCTTGGGCGACATCTCACCGTCGAGGAAGGGGAGCAGCGAATCGATGGAGTCCTTGCAGTTGAACATGTGTGCCGGGCGTCACCCAATGATGCTCGGGACAGGGCGCGGTTTCACACTTCTTTGTAGAACGCGTCGATGGCCTCTCGCAGGGCGAGCCTGCCCCGGTGCAGGCGGCTCTTCACCGCGGGTACGGAAATTCCCACCATCTCGGAGATCTCCTCGTAGGAGAGCCCCTCCACGTCCTTGAGCAGGAACACCTCTCGGTACCCCTCGGGGAGGGCGTCGGTGGCCTCCTGGATGGCGCGCCCGAGCTCCTCGTCGAGGATCTTGTCGTCTGCCCGGCGGCTCCAGTCCGTGTCGGGCGCCTCGGCGAGGTATCCACGGTCGGTGAACTCGGGGCCCGCGAGGTCGTCGCTGACGATGTCCACGACGCGCTGCCGCCGCAGCCGCATCAGCGCGTTGTTCGCCGCGATGCGATGGACCCAGCTGCCGAAGGCGGCCTCGCCGCGGAACTCGGCCAGGTGCTGGTACGCGGACAGGAAGGTGTCCTGGGTGATCTCCGCCGCGTCCGCCTCGCTGCGCGTCATCCGGAGCGCCAGGCCGTAGACCTTGTCCTCGTGGCGCCCGACCAGGGCCTCGAAGGCAGACATGTCCCCGCCCTGGGCGCGGGCCAGAAGGGTCCGGTCGTCCTGGACGGTGGTATCCGTCATGGGGCCTCTCACCGACGTGTGGCAGGGGGGCGCACGGAGGTCAAGCACGTCCCCGCCGCGACCGCCTACGGCGAAACCTCCGCGGCGAAGGTGGGCTGCCCCTTCACCAGCTTCACGATGACCGCAGGCTTCACCGCATCCCGGTCCGGTCCGAGGGTGATGCGGCCGGTGATGCCGTCGAAGTCCCGGGTCCGGGCGATCTGCTCACGGAGCATCGGCCCGCCGGCGCCGCCCGATCGCCGGAGCGCGTCGAGCCCCACCCGCGCCGCGTCGTACCCCAGCGCGCCGAGCGCGTCCGGCACGTGGCCGAAGCGCGCCTGGTACTTCGTCAGGAAGTCCCTCACCCGGGCCCCGGGATTGTCCGCGGCGAAGTGTGTGGAGTAGAGCGCGCCCTCCACCGCGGCGCCCCCGAGCAGGCCGAGGCGGTCGCCCGAGTCCCATCCATCACCACCCAGCAGCGTGGCGCGGATCCCGAGCTCTCGGGCCTGCCGCGCCAGCGGACCCACGTCGCTGTAGTAGCCGGGGATGAAGAGCACGTCGGGGCGGGTCGACTTGACGCGCGTGAGCGCACCCCTGAAATCCGTGTCGCCCTTGGCGTAGGCCTCCTCGGAGACGACCTTTCCCCCGAGCGCGGCGAACCGCCCGGCGAACACCCTCGCCAGCCCCACCGCGTAGTCGCTCTTCTGGTCCACCAGCATCGCCACGCGCTCGGCCTTGAGGCTCTCGCGGGCGTACCGGGCGAGCAGCTGGCCCTGGAAGGTGTCGGTGAAGCACACCCGGAACACGTAGGGCCCCCCTTCGGAGGTGACGCGCGGGTTGGTGGAGGAGGGCGCGATCATCGGGACCTCGCCCCGCGCCGCGGCCGGCGCCATGGCCAGGCTGTTGCTGCTCTGGTTCTCGCCCACGACGAAGAGTACCTGGTCCTGGGTCACCAGCCGGGTCATGGCGTTGGCGGCCTCCTCCGGGCGGGACTGAGAGTCGTACGAGCGGAGCACCAGCGGCCGTCCCTCGATCCCTCCCGCGGCGTTGGCCTCGTCCACCGCGAGCTGGACGCCGTTGCGGCTCTCGATGCCGAAGTGGGCCTCGGGGCCGGTGAGCGCGCCCACGAAGCCGACACCGAGCGGCCCGCTCCCGGGCTGTGCGGCGGCGGCTCCCCGGCCCTCCGCGACTGGAGCCGGCGCCTGCTTGCGCTCGCAGCCGAGCAGGGAGACCGCGCAGAGCAGCAAAACGGGCAGGGAAGGCGAACGCACGGGCAACTCCAGGGTGAATGCAGCGTGCCCGGCGCTCTCTACTCCACGCCCCGGCGACTCACCCCCAGGCTACCCTGGACCCAGAAGCGCAGGGGTGCCGCGGCCCACTCCCCTGCGTAGTCCACCCCGATGCGGGGCCCCCGGGCCACCTCCTTCCCACCGACGGCCGGGCCATCGAGGATCCGCACCGCCGAGTCCGTCAGGTCCGCCCCGTTCTGCGCTCCGGTGATGCCCAGCGCCTTGCACAGCCGGGCGGGGCCATCTAGCCGCACCGCCGCGTCGAATCCCTCGACCGGCTCCAGTCCCCGCACCAGGACCGCGGCCGGAGCCCCCTCCCGCCCGGTGACCGCGTTGAAGCACCAATGCATCCCGTAGACGAAGTACACGTAGGCGCGGCCAGGCGGGCCCCAGAGGATGGCGGTGCGAGTGGTCCGGCCGCGAGCAGCGTGGCACGCGAGGTCGTACGCGCCGACGTAGGCCTCGGTCTCGACGATACGCCCGCTCCGGCCGGCGTGGACGAGCACCTTGCCGAGGAGCGCCCGCGCCACCACCCTCGCCGGGCGCTCGTAGAAGGAATGAGGCAGCGGATGTCCGGGGTGCCCGGCTATGTTCACTGTCCTGGCCACGCTCTGCTCTCCGGCGCAGGGTCGATTGCGTCGAGGTGCGTTGGGTGCAGATTCGGGCGACCATGCTGGACACCGGTCGCGTCTCGGGCGTGCTGCTCCCCCTCTTCTCCCTGAGAAGCGGCGACGACTTCGGAATCGGTGACTTCGGCGCAATCCGGGCCTGGCTCCGTTTCTTGCGCAGCGCCGGCCAGCGCCTGTGGATGACGCTGCCGCTGCTGCCCACTGCCCGGGGTGACGTGAGCCCCTACGCCACCCGGAGCGCCTTTGGCCTGAATCCGCTGTTCATCCATCTCGACTCCAACCCCGAGTACCGGGAGGCGGGCGGCGTGTCGACCCTCTCGGACGAGGAGCGGTGGCTTCTCGCCGAAGCCCGGGCCGCGCACCGGGTGAAGTACCCGTCGGTGTTCCGGGTGAAGTGGGCGGCGCTGTGGACCGCGTTCCGGCGGTTCGAGGAGCGCGGGACGGACCCCGGCGGCCGCTTCGGCGCGTACTGCAAGCAGAGCGCGGTCTGGCTGGACAGCTACACGCTCTACGCTGCCCTGGCGGAGGACCAGGAGCAGCGGCCGTGGTGGGAGTGGCCGCGCGGTGTCCGCGAGCGGCAGCCCCAGGCGCTCACCGCGGCGGCCGACCGGCTCGGAAACCGGGTGCGCTTCCATGCCTGGCTGCAGTTCGTGGCCCAGGAGCAATGGACGGCGGCGCGCGCGGACGCCCGGCAGCAGGGCGTGCTGCTGGCGGGCGACGAGCCGTTCATCATCGGCCAGGACAGCGCCGACACCTGGGCCAACCCGCGCTTTCTCCGGCGCGACGCGCGGCTGGGCGTGCCTCCCGACGAGTTCTCCGACACCGGCCAGGACTGGGGCCTGCCCTATTTCGATTTCCAGGCCATGGAGAAGGACGGCTGGGGTTGGCTGCGTCTGCGGGCGTTGCACGCGGCCGCGGACTACGACCTCCGCCGGGTGGACCACGCGGTGGGCTACTTCCGGCAGTACATCCGTGACCAGCAGACTCCGCTTGGACGCTTCCTCCCGCCCGAGGAGGCCGTGCAGCGCCGGCTCGGGGCGGACATCTTTCGACTTCTCTCCGATGGCAGCGGCATCGTCGCCGAGGACCTCGGGGTCATCCCGCCCTTCGTCCGGCAGACGCTGGCCGAGCTGCAGATCCCCGGGTACCGGGTGCTCCGCTGGGAGAAGGACGAGCAGGTCTTCCGCGATCCACACGCCTTCCCCGAGGTCTCGCTGGTCACCACCGGGACCCACGACACCGAGACGCTGCGCGAGTGGTGGGAGGCGCGAGAGCCGGCCGAGCGGCTCGCCGCCGCCCAGGCCTGGCCCGAGTTCGCCGGCCTGCCCGCCCCGCCCGCCGAGTTCACGCCCGAGGTCCACACCCGCCTCCTGGCGACGGCCGAGCACGCCGCCTCGCGGCTGTGCGTGCTGCCCTGGCAGGACGTGCTGGGCGAGACCGAGCGCATCAACCTGCCCGGGTCGGTCCAGGACGCGAACTGGGCGTACCGCATCACGGCTCCCGTCGAGGAGCTGGAGGCGCAGTCCGAGATCCGGGAGGCGGCCGCCCGGCTGCGCACGCTGACCCAGGCCGCGGGCCGACTCCCCGGCGCATGAACCGGCGGCTCCGGCGTCGCGGGGCCCTGGTCGCGCTGCTCCTCGCCGCGTGCGCTGGGAAGCAGAAGCCGGACGAGCCTCCCGTCCGTTCCCTGAAGATCGAGGGGACCAAGCAGATATCCGCCGGCGACATCGAGGAGCGCATCCTCACCACCGGCCCGTCCTGGTGGCCGTTCGCTGCGACGCCGTACTTCGACCCGATCGCCTGGCAAGCCGACATGCGCCGCATCGAGCGGTACTACCAGTCTCAGGGGTACTACCAGGCCGAGGTGGTGAACGAGGAGGTTCGCCCGGATGACGGCGGGGTGGCTCTCACGGTCCAGGTGAGCGAGGGCAAGCCCACCACCATCCGGAGCATCGAGGTCGAGGGGCTGGACTCGCTCACGCCAGACTTCCAGCGGCAGGTGCGCCGCGCCATCCCGTTCAAGGTCGGGCAGATCCTCACCGAGGACGGCTGGAAGAACGTGAAGCGCGAGGTGACCAACGCGCTCCGGGCGCTGGGCTACGCGGAGGCCGAGGTCCGGGGCGAGGTGTTCGTCGAAACCACCGACCAGACCGCCCGCGTCCGCCTGGTGTGCGTGCCCGGCGAGCGGTACCGGTTCGGCAACGTCTTCGTCGCCACCGGGCCCCGGCCCTCCGTCCAGGTGCGGTACATCATCGACCAGGCGCAAGGGTCGATCCGCAAGGGCGAGTGGTTCAGCGACCGGGCGCTCCAGGAAGCGCAGCGCCGCGTCTTCCAGATGGGCGTGTTCGGCGCGGTGAAGGTGGCCGCCGGCACGCCCGACCGCTTAAACGGGACCATCCCGGTGGTGGTGGACGTCCGGGAGTCGCCCTTCCACACCATCCGGTACAGCGGCGGCATCGGCATCGACCCGGTGCGACAGGAGTACCGGCTCACCGCCGAGTACGTGGACCGCAACTTCCTCGGCGACCTGCGCCGGCTGACCCTCCGCGGAAAGGTCGGCTGGGCGTTCCTCCCGGCGATCTGGAACATCCAGCAGAACGGCCCGCTGTTCGACCTCTTCGCCGAGTTCGAGCAGCCCCGCTTCCCCGGCCGCGACTTCAGGTGGGTCAGCTCGATCGACTTCTACAGGAACCTCGAGCAGGCCTACGGCTACTTCGGCACCCGCGGAAAGACCGGCATCATCTGGCAGCCCACGGGCAACTTCCGCATCTACCCCTCGTACAACGTCGAGCTGGACCGCATCACCGGCGTCACCAACGGGCTCTCCGGCACGGCGCCGCAGCTCGCGTACGGCTGCAACCTGACCCCCACCGACCCGGTCTGCTACGTCTTCCTGTCCTACCTCGAGATCTCCATCGAATGGGACAACCGGGACGACAAGCTCGAGCCCAGGAATGGCTGGCTCGCTGCGCTCGGCATCCAGCAGGGTGGCGGATGGCTCGGGGGCGACTACACCTACGTCCGGCTCTTCCCCGACCTCCGAGCCTACAAGTCCTGGGGGCCGTTCACCCTGGCCGGCAAGCTCCGCATCGGGACCCTGCTCTCGGGCCAGGTCAGCCCCATCACCGCCCGCTTCTTCTCCGGTGGGGGCACGTTCCACCGCGGCTTCGGCAGCCAGCGGCTCTCCCCGATGCTCGCGGTCCCAAACAACAACGCGCTTCCGACCAACCCTCTGGTCGGCCGGGTGGGCACGGCCCAGTTGCGGGGAACCTACGTGCCGGTGGGGGGCGACGGGCTCTGGGACAGCTCGATCGAGTTCCGTTGGAACGTCTGGGGCAACCTCACGGTCGCGGTCTTCATGGACATGGGTTTCGTCAGCGTGGAGTCGTTCGACTTCAACGACGTCGGCCGCTTGATGCAGTACGCGGTGGGGATCGGCCTTCGCTACAAGACGTTCCTCGGGCCCATCCGGGTGGATTTCGCGTACCGGTTGAACCATGGCGGGCCGCTGCCCATCATTCCCGACCCGGCAAACCCGATTGCAGCTCCGGGCAACACGTCGTGTTTCGGGCTCGGGAACGCGAGCCCCACCTACGCGGGTTATCCGGAGGGGCGCTGTGTCCTGACCATCTCCATCGGCGAGGCGTATTGAGGTGAGGCAGCGGTCGAACATCCCCGAGGAGCCAGCCGAGGAAGCACCCGGCGTGAGCCCCCAGCCAGCGCGCGCCCCCCGGCGGCGTCGGTGGCTTCGCCGTGTCCTCTGGGCCGGCGCGGGACTGGTCACGCTGGTGGCGCTCCTCGTCTGCGGCGCCCTAGTCTACGTCCAGACCGGCGCCGGCTCGGCGAAGGTGCTGGCCATCGGGCTCCGGGCAGCCAACGAGGCCATCGCCGGCAAGCTCGCTGCCGCCTCGCTGCACGTCCATGGTGGCGACATCGTGCTGCGGGACGTCTCGCTCGACACGCCCGAGGGCGAACGGGTGGCCCACGTTGATCTGCTCGAGGTCCGGGTAGGGGTCTTCGCGCTGATCCGCAAGACGGTCCATCTGAAGCGGGTCCGCATCGAGCACCCGGAGGTCTGGCTCGCGCTCGACGGGGAGGGG
>Ga0208851_1000954_pt1 | contig 10774 bp, 10 predicted proteins | sample NGESurshal092012_FD_184481 | JGI IMG/M metagenome (GOLD analysis project Ga0208851, IMG submission 184481) | Arctic peat soil microbial communities from Barrow, Alaska - NGEE Surface sample 415-2 shallow-092012 (SPAdes) | ecosystem: Environmental > Terrestrial > Soil > Wetlands > Peat ... | reverse complement strand
CGGTCCGTGCTGCGCGCGCTCACCGCCGCGGAAACGTGCTTGGCCGAACTCGAGGCGGTCGGGGCATCGCAGTATCGCGACCCGCGCCGGGACCCGTCATCGGCCCGCCGGATCGTCGGCCGCACCAGGACCAGCCTGGATTACCGGACCGGCACCGAACTGGTCGCGGACCGCGCATCGCTGCTGTCCAGCCTGCAGCGCACCGTGAACAGCGCACACAACGCCGTCACCAAGTCGTTCTTCCGCCGCGAGGACGCCGTCACCTGGGCGAACATCGGCGCGGACGGCGGCGCGGCATGACCATCACCCCGATCCCGGAGATCTGGCGGCTGCTCATCGTGCACCGCACCGTGCTGACCTATCCGGACACCGTCACCACGTCCTACAACGAGGTCCGCATGCAACCCGCCGACGAGCCCGGTCAGGCGGTGCTGTCAGCGCGGCTGGAGATCGACCCGTTCGAGGGGGTGCTGCCCTATCTGGATTACTTCGGCACCCGGGTGTCCGCCTTCGACATCCACCGGCCGCACCGGCATCTCGCGGTCACCGCGACCACCACGGTCGAGACGTTCCCGACGGTGGCGGCCGGTGGCCTCGCCAACGGCAACAGCTGGGCACCCACCGCCGAGCCGATGAGCTGGGCCGAGCTGGCCGGGTCCGACTGCTACGACCGCTTCGAGGAGTTCCTCACCCCGACCCCGCTGACCGCTCTCGACGACGAGCTGAGCGGCATCTCGGCCGAGATGAAGGCAGAGTCCGCGACGCCCGCGGACGCCGCGCGCACGGTGTGCGAATGGGTACACCAGACACTCACCTACGAGGTCGGCGCGACCGGGGTGCACACCTCTGCAGTTGAGGCGTACCTCGCGAGAAGAGGTGTGTGCCAAGATATCTCGCATCTTGCCATCGGCCTGCTCCGGGAGATGGGGGTGCCAACCCGGTACGTCTCCGGCTACCTGCACCCCGACGACACCGCCGAGATCGGCAAGGCCGTCGCCGGCGAGTCGCACTCCTGGATCGAATGGTGGGACGGCTCCTGGAACCGGTTCGACCCGACCAACCTCACCGCCCCGGGCCAGGCCCACGTCCTGGTCGGCCGCGGTCGCGACTACCTGGACGTGCCACCCGTGAAGGGCGTCTACGCGGGCCCGGACGCCACCGGCAACGAGGTGACAGTGCGCGTCACCCGGCTGCGCTGAACACGCTGAGCAACCTGCCTTGCCCTCCCCTCCCACCGTCGCGCCACGGCGGGGCCGCCCATCCGCGACGCCCGTCCGCGGCGCCCGTCCGCGTTCCGACGAGTCGGACCGGTGCTTCTCCGCGCGTGTATGCCGGTGCGTCCGGTTGCACCTAGGCTGAGGCGGGACACTCGGCCGTGTCTTCGCAGTGATCTGCGCCACGTGAAGTTCACTTAACATCGGCGGCACGGATGGCGGCGCGATGCCCGCGCCACAGCACACCACCTGTTATCGGACTGTCAAGGAGGACGCCCCATGACCACCACCCTGACCGAACGAGCGCAGTCGTTCGGCCACTTGTTCGTGGAGAGGGTGGCGAAGACACCGAACGGCGAGGCCTACCGCTACCTCGTCGGCGGAGAGTGGCATTCGTTGACCTGGACCCAGACCAAGGACCGGGTGTTCCGGATCGCCGCTGGGTTGATCGATCTCGGCGTCCAGCCGCAGCAGCGGGTTGCGATCGCTGCCACCACCCGTATCGAGTGGATCCTCGCGGACCTGGCGACGATGTGCGCCGGCGGCGCGACCACCAGCGTCTACCCGTCGACCGCGGCTCCGGACATCGCATTCATCCTCGGCGATTCCGAATCGGTGGTGGTGTTCGCCGAGAACGAGGCGCAGGCCGAAAAGGTCCGCGGCGCCGACCTTCCGGCGTTGCTGGCCATCGTGCTGTTCGACGGCCCGGCAGCGCAGGATGCGGCAGGGTCGAGAGTGCCCACGCTGACCCTCGACGAGTTGATGGCCAGGGGCAAGGAGCGCCTCGCCGCCGAACCCGATGTGGTCGACAAGCGCCTGGCCGGAACCAACCCGGAGGATCTGGCCACCCTGATCTACACCTCGGGCACCACCGGCCGGCCCAAGGGCGTCCGCCTGGTGCACGCCAACTGGACCTACGAGGGCTCGGCCGTCGCGGCCCTGAACATCCTGACCCCGCAGGACGTGCAGTACCTGTGGCTCCCGATGTCCCACGTGCTGGGCAAGGTGCTGTCCGCAGTGCAGTTCGAGCTCGGGTTCAGCACGGCGGTGGACGGCGATCTGACCAAGATCGTGGAGAACCTGGCCGTGATAAAGCCGACCTTCATGGGCGGCGCACCCCGCATTTTCGAGAAGGTGCACACCAAGGTCACCCTGACGGCCCGAGGGCACGGCGGGATCAAGGCGAAGATCTTCGATTGGGCGATCGGGGTCGGCACAAAGGCCTCCCGGGTGCGCCAGGAACGCAAACCGGTCCCCCGGCTGCTCGCCGCGCAGTTGGCCGTCGCCGACCGACTGGTGCTGAGCACCATCCGGGAGCGCCTCGGTGGCCGGATACGGTTCTTCGTCTCAGGGTCGGCGGCATTGTCCCGCGACGTCGCGGAATGGTTCGACGCCTGCGGGATGATCATCCTCGAGGGTTACGGCCTCACCGAGTGCAGCGCGGCGGCGGCCGTCAACCTGCCCGCCGACACCCGGATCGGCACCGTCGGCCCGGCGCTGCCCGGTTCGGAGTTCAAGATCGCCCCGGACGGCGAGATCCTGCTGCGCGGCGGCGGCGTGATGCGGGGGTATCACCACAACCCGCAGGCAACGGCCGAGGTGCTCACCGAGGACGGCTGGTTGCGCACCGGGGACATCGGCGAACTGGTCGACGGCTACCTCAAGGTGACCGACCGCAAGAAGGACCTGATCAAGACCTCCGGCGGAAAGTACGTGGCACCGCAGAAACTGGAAGTGATCTTCATGGCGGTGTGCCCGTACGCCAGTCAGATCGTCGTGCACGGCGAGGGCCGCAAGTTCGTGTCCGCGCTGATCACGCTGGATCCGGAGCTGATCGTGCAATGGGGCGGGGAGAACGGGCTTGCGGGCAAGACCGCCACCGAGCTGGCCACCGAACCGGCCGTCATCGAGATGATCGGCGGCTATGTCGACACCCTGAACTCCCGGGTGGAGCGGTGGGAAACGGTGAAGAAGTTCGTCGTCCTGCCGCGCGACCTCAGCGTGGAGGAGGGCGACCTCACACCGTCGATGAAGGTGCGGCGCAAGGTGGTCGAGCGCAAGCACATGGGCGAGCTGGACAAGCTGTACGTCGACTGACGGGAGGTCGCAGCAGATCGATCTGCGGTCGGACAGATTCGTTTGCTCAGGCGACGTACTGCTCGAACGCCATCTGGAAGTCGCCGTACCCGTCCCAGACCTCCAATGGGGGCCCGACGGTGTTCCCGATGATCACCAGGTCACCCGGGATGAAGGTGTCGTAGAACCACTTCGCCGCATCCGTCGACACATTGACGCAACCATGCGAGACGTTCTCGTAGCCCTGTGAGTCCACCGACCACGGAGCGGCGTGCACGAACTCACCCGAGTCCGATATCCGGGTTGCCCAGGCGACCTCGGTGCGGTACGAGCCCGCGCCGGTGAGCCCCCAGGTGCGACTGTCCATGATCTTGGTCTCGTACTTCTCCGCCACCACGTGCACACCGTTGTACGTGGGGTACTGGTCACGGCCCATCGACACCGGGATCGTGTTGATCACCTGGCCGTCCTGGGTCACGACCATGGTGTGCGTGTTGTCGTCGATCTCGGCCACCATCGACCGGCCCACGGCGAACCCGAACGACATGTCCGCCTGGCCGTAGGTGCCGTTGCCGAGGTTCTTGCCGTAGGTCTTGACGGCCACCGCGACGGTGGTCCCCGGCTGCCAGTAGCTGGCCGGCCGCCACCGGACCTCCCGGTCGCTGATCCACCGGAACCCGCCGGCCTGCGCGGGGGCCGTCGTCACCGTGATGGCCTGCTGGGCCGCGGCATGATCGGCGACCGGCTCGTCGAAGAAGACCGAGATCGGTTGACCGATACCGACTGTCATCCCGTCACTCGGGAACGAGCTGGCCGCGGTCAGGTTGCCCGGGACAACGGTGGTGAACGTCGTCTGCGACTGGCTGACGGCGCCGGCCACGTTGCGGGCGTCGGCTGCGACCGTGTAAGTCGTTCCGTACCCCAGCTCGACGGCGGCCGTCCAGGACAGCCCGTCCGGCGCGAGTGTGCCGGGCACTTCTTCGCCGCCGGGGTTGCTCACTCGGACTGAACTGAGCGTCCCGCCGCCGACCGCGACCGAGATGGGAGCGAGCGGATCGACCCCGGTCGTGCCGTCCGCGGGTGTCGGCGAGATGACCGCAGCGGGCGGCGGAGGTGGGGGCGGCGGCGAGGTCGCCGATGTAACAGCCATGGAGTCGAGAACTGTTGCGGTATCACTCCCGGGAACCTGGCCGGGTGCCGGGGCCACCGCGTCGCTCTGCGCCGACTGGGCCAGTGCTCCGAGCGAGGACTGACCAGCGGGCCCGCTGCAGCCGGCCACCACGAGCGCGACGACCGTCACTGCCAGCACCAACGAACACCGAACGCCGCGGCTGCGGTTCATGGCCCACCCCCGGTCTCGACTCTCAGCTCAGTGTGCCCATCGCTCGCGCCGATGCCGACGACATTTCACCATTTGTCGGCCGACCGTCACGATTTTGTGACCTGCACCGTCAGTGGCCAGGATCGGATGTTGTTCGGGGGTTGCCGGGTTCCAGATGGGGAAGGATGGCGAAGGCGACTGTGTGCGCTGTGGAGCCGATACCGCTGTTGTATCGGCGACTGTTGTATGGGCGACGAGTGCAACGCAGCGAGGCGCCATCTTGGCCCGGCAGACCCTGGACGAATATCCGGTCCTGACCGCTAGGGACCTCACGCGGGCCGCCGCTACCCTGAACGGAGATGCCCGACGAGCGTCGTGACCGCACGAGGAGCCGCGCGTGGCCGTCCAGTCGACCGGGTCGCGCGCCGCTCCCGGCAGGACGACCACTGGTCCGGACAGGACGACTGCTCGGGATCCCCTCGTTGCACAGGACGCCGCAACCGCCCGTGCGCTGGCGATGCTGGGCCTCGCCGCCCTGGGCGGCGCCGCGATCCTGATCGGCGTCCTGCACCTGCTGCCCCTGACCGCGGGGATCTCCTCGGTCCGGCAGACCATCAGCAAGTACGCGCTCACCGACGTGGGCTGGATGTTCAACGCTGCCGTGATCGCCACCGCTGCATCCTCAGGCGCCGTCTTCTTCGCCCTGCTGCTGACCCGGCAGGCGACCTGGCGGTCGATCGGCCTGCTGTTCGGCGGGCTGTGGGTGGCGGGGTTGCTGGTGATCGTGGCGTTCCCGAAACACAACTGGGCGATCGGGCCGAGCATGGATGGCCAGGTCCACCGGATCGCCAGCGTGGTGGCATTCCTCAGCCTGCCGATCGGGGTCATGCTGCTGACCCGCCGCCGTGCCGGGACGGCGGGACGGAGGAGCGCTCGGGCAACGTTCTGGCTGGGCGCGGCGTCGCTGGCCTGGTTGAGCCCGCTGATCGTCGCCATGCTGATGGCGCCGAGGACCGGGACGCCGTGGTTCCGCGCGATCCCGCTCGGCCTGATCGAGCGGGGCCTGGTGATCACCGAGGTGTCCGCGGTCGTCGCGCTGGCGCTGTGGGTGCTGGCCGCAACCAGCCGCGGTGTTCCCGCCGTCAGCCCGCGCGTCGTGGCGGAGCGGTCGACAGCGCGGTCGAGTGATCCGGGGCCGGTCGTCCCCGCGTCGCGGCGGCCAGCCGGCTGATCGCGGCCGGCCCCACCCGGCAGCAGCCGCCGACCAGCGCAGCGCCTGCTGCGATCCACTCGGCGGCGTGCTCCGGCCCGAAAGTGCTTGTCCCCGACCAGCACCGGCGGTCGGCGTCCCAACGCTCGCCGCTGTTCGGGTACACCACACCGGGTTTCCCGGACTGCTGCACCGCCAGCTGGACCAGGCCGAGCGCCTCGTCGGCGTCGCAGCAGTTGACGCCGACCGCGATGATCTCGTCGACGTCGGCGGCCATCGCGAACGCCTCCGAGGCCGGCTCGCCCGCCCTGGTCCGCCCGCCGGCGCAGGTCAGCGACAGCCAGGCCGACATGCCGGTGCCGCGCACCTCCTCCAGGAGCGCCTCCACCTCGGCCAGGCACGGGATGGTCTCGATCGCCAGCACGTCGGCGCCAGCACCGGCCAGCACCTGCAGCCGGGGCCGGTGCCAGGCGCGCAGCTCGGCCACGGACAGCCCGTAGTCGCCGCGGTATTCCGAGCCGTCGGCCAGCGCCGCGCCGTACGGTCCCACCGAGGCCGCAACCCACCGCCGGCCGGCGCCGCCTGCTGAGTCGGTCGCCTGGCCGAGTCCGTCTGCTGGGTCGGTCGTCTGGCCGAGTTTGTCTGCTGGGTCGGTCGTCTGGCCGAGTTTGTCTGCTGGGTCGGTCGTCTGGCCGAGTTTGTCTGTTGGGTCGGTCGCCGGGCGGGCTGCCCGTGCGGCAGCGGTTCGGGCCAGCGCCACCGACCGACGCAGCGCGTCCGCCGCTGCCGCCCGGTCCAGCCCGAGCGCAGCGAGCCCATCGAACGACGCCTGGTACGACGAGGTGATGGCGACCTGAGCGCCGGCCTCGAAGTACTCCCGGTGCGCCGCGGTGATCGCGCCGGGGTCATCCAACAGCAGCCTGGCGGACCACAGCGCGGACGTCAGGTCGTGCCCGTGTGCTTCCAGCAGGGTCGCCAGTCCACCGTCCAGCACCATCGGGCCCGACGCCAGCCGCTGAGCCAGGGTCAGGTCTGCGGGTGCGAGTTCGGCGGCGGTGCTCATCGCGGCGACCCTACCTGCCCGGGCACCGGCCGATCGTCGTCAGCGTTCGGCGACGAACCGGGCGACGGTGTTATGAGAACACCCCGCCAGGTCGGCAGCGCATGAAGCAACCCCATCAGATCGAACGCGGCAAGAACTTCCATGGATTCCTCGGCAGACTTCAAGTGGTCCCTACCGGGCGCTCGTCGGGCGCATCAGCACCGCCAAGCGGAACCGCGGAGGGACCCCAATCGCGGGACGCGGCCGGAGCGGGGGGTGCGTCGGCCCAATTGACCCGCGATCACCGTGGGCAGTTTCGTGGCCAGCAGTGGGCAGGAACCCTGGCCATCAGCGGGCAGTTTCATGGCCGCCCACGGGCGGTTCTTCATGGCCGCCGACAGGCAGTATCGAACGATCGGAGGGCGGGCCGCCGGCCGACTACCCCGCGAGATGGGTGATGATTGGGCATCAGGCGAGCCAGATACTGCGACCAGAGTGAGCCAGATAAACCGACCATTCACAGCCCGACCAACCCTTCGAACCCACTCGTTTTCGGGTTCCTTGTCAAAGGCTCCCAATAGACGGCCTTGGGGCATCTTCGAGGGCGTAGGCGATGGCGTCGTCGCGGTTCATTGCCTGTCCTTGTTCCCATGCGGCTTGGTATGCCGTTTCGTTCAGCGTCTGGCGGGCTGAGGCCAGCCATCGCGTTCGGGTTCGTTGCACGACCGGCCAGGAGTGGGTGCCGTTGGTGGCGCGTAGCCGTTCGGCCGCGCCGGCCAGTCTGACGGCTCGCTCGGTGCACCCCTGGGCGCTGGCGAGTTGGCCGAAGGTGTCCAGGGCCCCATGGATGCCCAGTTTCTCGCCGATCTGTTTCATACCGGTGAGGCTTTGCTGGAGCAGGTCGTGTGCGCGGTCATGCTCGGCGTCGGCGAGGGCGACGGTGCCCAGGCTGAGCAAGACCAGGGCGACAAACCGTGGGAGGTCGAGCGCGCGGTACAGCGCCAGGCTTTCCTCGAGCAGGCGCCGCGCCTCGGCGGTGTCGTGGTGGGCGTCGCCGGCGATCATCCCCAGGTGATGCAGACAGGCCGCGGCAATGAAGGTGTGCCCGGTCCCTCGTGCCAGCGTGAGACCCTCGTCGAGCAGTGTGGTCGCCCTCTGGTACTCCTCTTGGAGCCGGGCGATGAACGCAGCGGCGAGCAGCGCATCGGCCGTGCCTCGCTGGTCACCCATCAGGCGGTGAAGCCCGATGCTTTCCTGCAACGACGTCCATGCTGCTGTGTGGTCGCCCTGGGTCATTTGCCAGTTGGCCGGCGCCGAGCAGTGCCTGCGCGCGGGTCCTCGACGCCGCGGTGCCCGCCTCGGGCAGGGCCAGCAGACCTGCCAGCAGCGCGCGGCCCTCGGTCGCGTGCCCGCGGACATACCAGAAAGGCCACAGCGCGGCCGCCAGGCGCAGACCCTTCTCGGCGTCCTCGCGCTCGATGCACCAGCGCAACGCTGATCGGAGGTTCGCGTGGTCGGACTCCAGCCGGTCCAGCCAGAACGCGGTCGCTGGGCTGTACAAGCCGCGGGCGGCCTCCCCGGCGAACGACAGGTAGTAGTCCACGTGCCGTTGTCGGAGCTCATCCTCCCCGCCGCTGGCCGCAAGCCGCTCCAGCCCGTACTCGCGGATGGTTTCCAGCATCCTGAATCACGGCGCGACGTCCGCGACGGTCTCCTCCTCCTGCCGGAGCAGGCTGGTGCGTTGCAAGGACTCGACGCCGTCCAACGGATCCAGTGGCCCGTCGGTGGAAGCGCACACTTCTTCGATCGCCGGCAGGCTGCAGCCGTCGTCGAAGATGGCCAACGACCGGAACAGTTGCTGCTCGTTCACGGTGAGCAGGTCGTAGCTCCAGGCGATGGTCTCCCGCATGGTGTGCTGGCGGGTCGGTAGGTCGATCGCGCCGCCGGTCAGGAACGTGAGTCGGTGTTCAAGGCGAGCCAGCATCGCGGGCGGAGGCAGGACCCGGATGCGCGGTGCGGCCAGCTCCAGCGCGAGCGGCAGACCCTCCAACCGTCGGCAGATCTCCGCGATGGCGGCACCGTTGTCGCGGGTGAGCGCGAAGTCCGGCTTGACGGCCTGCCCGCGGCGTAGGAACAGGTCGACGGCCGGGTTCGCGGCCAGCGCGTGGACCGATAACCGTTGTGTCACCTCGGAGGCAGGCAATGGTGCCACGAGGAATTCGTGTTCGCTGCGAAGTCGAAGCGCTGCCAGGCTGGTGACGAGCACCTTCAGCTGAGGACATCCCGCGACGAGATCGGAAATCAGGCCGGCTGCCGCTGCGACGTGTTCGAAGTTGTCCAGCAGCAACAGCACCGGGCGATCGCGCAGCGAGATGGTGAGAGCCTCCGGCAAGGGCAGAGCGCCCGTCTCGGTCAGACCCAGTGCCTGGGTGATGGCGGAAGGGACCAGCGTGGGATCGGTCAGCGCGGCCAGCGGAACCCAGACCACGCCGCCGGCGAGGGCGGATCGCAGGTCCGCGGCCACCTGAAGGGCGAGGCGGGTCTTACCGACACCACCCGGACCGGTCAAGGTCACCACACTCACGTCCGCTTGGCGTAGGAGGTCGGCCACGGCGGCAACATCTCGCTCCCGCCCGATCAGCGGGCTCGGCGGCACCGGAAGTTCGCCACCACGACGATCACCGACCAGGGCGGACACGGTCCGTGGCCGGGCCGCCGCAACCAGCAGCCGGTGATCCTCCGGGGACAGGTCCAGCACCTCGAGCAGGCGCTGGACCGTGTCCTGGTAGGGCCGGTGCAGCCCCCGTTCCAGGTACCGCAGGCCGCGCACGCTCAACCCGGCCCGCTCGGCCAGCTCCTCCTGGGTCAACCCTGCCGCCGCACGGTGCCGCCTGAGTAACTCACCGAACAGGGCCGGCCGATCAACCTCCGCGCCTGACGCCACCCTGCTCGCCTCTGCCGGCGTATCGATCCCCGAGCCAGAGATCGGCCAGACGCCGTCCAGGCCAGGGCAAGTACCCAACCTATCGCCACCATGCCGGCAACTGTGCCGGTTCCTGTTCCTGGTCAACGACAGTCCCACGCGGCACCGTGAACACATCAAAGCCGACGGCGAACACCGTCGGCCCCAAGAAGAAGGAGGCGGTAACAATGGCTCTCGCGATCCTCGTGGAAATCCCGGACCTGACCCGGGACCAGTACGAGTCGGTGGTCAAGAAGGTCAACGAATCCGGGTCGCCCGCCGAAGCACTGTTCCACGCCGCCGGACCGATCGAGGGCTGATACCGGGTCGTCGAGGTGTAGGAAACACGAGAAGCGGCCGACGCCTTCTACGGCTCAGCGATGCTTGCACACGCCGCCGCGGCGAGCCCACCACCGAACATCATCATGACCTGGCCGGTCTACGGCATCGACGACGGTTCAGGCTGGCAACAACCACCCTGAGCACCACCAACCGGCGGTTCATCACGAGCATCCTGTCGTCGTGTCCAGCGACTACACGCAACGCCGACCGCTTGGGAATGAACACCCGGCGGGACGGCAGCGGACGCCAAAGACCCTCCCTCAACGCCGCGGTCACCTCGTCCAGCAGCCGGGACACCCCGTACTCCTCGACGTCGGTGATGGTGACACGGTCGATACCCGCTGCTCCGCCGTTGCGGCGCACGTCCTCCCACGCCCGCTCCAGGACATTCCTGCGAAGGATCTTGTCCCACAACGAGTGGGATCTCCGCCCGGGATCGGCCTTGGCCGCCCGATACAGCGCATGTTGCAAGGCCGGGACCGAATCCATCTGGGATTCCTTCGCGGCGGGACTAGGTGGCTGGTGTTTTTCGCGGTGCGGCGGTCCCGGGTTTCATGATCATTCCGGGGAAGATGGTCCTGTGATGCTGGGACGTGGTTGCCGGGGT
>Ga0208851_1000953_pt1 | contig 10796 bp, 8 predicted proteins | sample NGESurshal092012_FD_184481 | JGI IMG/M metagenome (GOLD analysis project Ga0208851, IMG submission 184481) | Arctic peat soil microbial communities from Barrow, Alaska - NGEE Surface sample 415-2 shallow-092012 (SPAdes) | ecosystem: Environmental > Terrestrial > Soil > Wetlands > Peat ... | reverse complement strand
CCCAAGGGTTCGGGGCCATCCTCTCGATCACCAGACCGCCGGAAGCGCACCGCCAAGCCCCGACTTCTTCAGGTCGAAGTAACTAGTCCGGGGGATACTGGCGGGACCATGACGGACGGGCTGCGGGACTGGTCCACGCGGACGTTCGCGTCGCTTGACAATCCCAACTACCGCCGGTTCTTCATCGGCCAAGTCGTGTCCCTGGTGGGCACCTGGATGCAGTCGGTAGCTCAGGCGTGGCTGGTGCTCCAGCTGACCCACTCCGCAACCTGGTTGGGGCTGGCCGTTGCGCTGCAGTTCCTGCCGATCCTCCTCCTCGGGCCGTACGGCGGCGTCGTGGTGGACCGGGTCGACAAGCGGCGGCTGCTGATCGGCACCCAGCTGGCCGCCGCCGTCCAGGCACTGGTCCTCGGGTTGCTGACGGTCAACGGCCACGTGACGATCGCCTGGGTGCTCGCGCTGTCCCTCGGGCTAGGACTGGTCAACGTCCTGGACAACCCGGCCCGCCAGGCGTTCGTCCGGGAGATGGTCGACGGCGACCAGGTCCGCAACGCGGTGAGCCTGAACTCGGTGCTGGTCAACGTGGCCCGCGCTGTCGGGCCCGCGGTCGCCGGTGTGCTCATCGCGAGCGTCGGGGTGGGTGCGTGCTTCCTGGTCAACGCGGTCAGCTTCGGGGCGGTGATCGTGGCCTACCTGACCATGCATCGAAGTCAGCTCGCGCAGTCCGCGCCGGTGAGAAGGGCGCCCGGCCAGCTGCGGGAGGGGCTGCGCTACGTGCGGCGCGCCCCCCAGCTGCTGGTGCCGCTGCTCATGATGGCGCTGGTCGGCACCCTGACCTACGAGTTCCAGGTGGTGCTCCCGGCGCTGGTGACGCACACGTTCGGCGGCGACGCCCGGGACTACGGGCTGATCACCGCCGCGATGGGGGTCGGTGCGGTGATCGGCGGTCTGGTCAGCGCTGGACGGTCGGTCACCGGGATCGCGCCCATGGTGGCGTCCGCCTTCGTCTTCGGGGTCACCGACCTGCTCACCGCGCTCACCCCGACGCTGCTGCTTGCGGCGGTGTCGCTGGTGGCGGTGGGAGCGGCCAGCGTCTGGTTCCTCTCCACCGGCAACGCCACGCTCCAGCTCAACTCCGCGCCGGCAATGCGTGGACGCGTGATGGCGCTGTGGGCGGTGGCCTTCCTCGGCAGCACGCCCGTGGGCGGCCCGATCGTGGGCTGGATCGCCCAGCACGCCGGACCGCGGTGGGCGCTAGGGGTGGGCGCCGCGGCCGCGCTGGTCGCCGCGGCCATGGGGGCCCTCGTGCTGCGCCGGCGTCCGGCGGTCGATGTGGTTGTGCCCCAGGGCGACGGCACGTGAGCGGCCGAGTGCGGCTGCGACCCCTGTTGGACGACAGCCGCGACGAGTACGTTGGGCCGGGCCCGTGCGGAAGGGGGCAGCCATGCCCGTGTTCATGGTCGAACGGCGGTTTGCGGACCAGCTCGACGTCACCGCGGAGGTCGCCGATGGAATCAACCGGATCAACGACGCCGAGGGGGTGCGGTGGCTGTACTCGTTCCTCTCGGCGGACAAGCGCAAGACCTACTGCCTCTACGAGGCACCGTCGGCGGAGGCCATCCTGCGAGCGGCGGAGCGCGCCGGGCTGCCGGCTGACGTGATCGTCGAGGTGACCGGAACCCTGCAGTCGGATGGGTCGCTGTCAGCGGTCTGAGCGGTCGGCGCCGCCCAGCAGTCCCTGAGTCGCGGCGTACATCGCCGCCTGCGTGCGGTTGCCCGATCCGGTCTTGGCCAGGATGCTCCGCACGTGGTTGGCGGCCGTGTTCTCGCTGATCACCAGCCGCGCGGCGATGGCCCGGTTGCTCAGACCCTCACCGAGCAGGTGGAGCACCTCGGTCTCCCGCGCGGTGAGGCCGTCCCTTCGTTCGGACTGAGGGCGCTCGGGCGTCAGGGCGTCGAGCTGCTGCAGCACCCGCCGGTGTCCCAGCGGCACAGCGAGGCTCCGTGCCCGGTCCACCAGGTCGGCGACCGCTCGGGCGTCCGACTGCCCGCGTCGTCGCAGGTGGCGGGCGTGCGCCGCCAGGGTCAGCGCCTGGTGCACGGGGGCAGCCATCAGCATGTCCATCTCCATCGCGGAGGCGAACCACTCGTCGGCGGCCCCGTTGCCGAGCAGCGAGTCGACAGCTCCCAGGTAGCGGTCGGTGCTTCCGAACACGGCCACGAACTGGCCCGCCACCAGGTTCAGGCCGGCGTACTCAAGCAGCGGTCCGCGCAGCCGTCGCGCCGCGGCTTCGTCCTCCAGGGCGAGCGCGGCCTCTACCAGGAACGCCAGCACACCCGGCCACTGCGCGGAGTGCTCGTACCGGTGAAGCTGCTCGTCCAGCAGCCAGTGCAGCAGCCGCGACGACGACTCCACCAGACCCAGCTCGGTGTACAGCGCGAGCAGGCCCGGGGCCCAGAAGTCGCCGAGACGCTCGTCGCCCTTGATCACCGAGCGGACCGGCTCGAGGCCACCGGTCTCCCGTTGGATCATGTACATCTGGACCCCGTAGGGCCCCTCGGTGTCGTCGGTCCCGAACGACTCGCCGAGCTCGAGCAGGCCGGTGCAGCTGCGCTCGGCAGCGACGAAGTCACCGGCGACGAAGTGCCTTGCGTACTCCATGCAGCCAGCCATGTAGGCGAAGAAGTCCTGTCCGGTGGCCCGTGCGGTGTGGATCAGGTCCCCATGGGCGGCGTCCATGCTGGCCGGGTCGCCGCGCAGGTAGCTGATGGCGCCTCGGTAGTACGCGGCCGGTCCCAGCTGCTCGAAGTGGCCGGTCCGACGGGCCAGCAGCGACAGCCTGGTCGCGCGCTCGAGCTTTCCGGGCGCGTCGCGAGGCCGCAGACCGTGCCACAGGCTGGCCTGCAAGGCATCCGCCAGGGCCCGGTCGTCCGCCAGTGCCTCGGCCATTTCGATGGCACGGACGCCGAGGGCGCGGGCCTCATCGGTGGAGCCGGTGAACGCGAGCGCGCGGCCGAGGCTGGCGACGGCCCGCACGTAGTCCGGGTCGGCGGGATCACGGTCGACCCCGGTGAGCGCGGCCGAGAGCAGCTCGACCGAACGGTGTCCGGGATGTCCTGGTCGCCACGACGCGGCCTCGAACGCCACCGCCGCGCGCAGCCGGTGTCGGGGGGACCCGACCGTCGCCACCTTCTCGGCCAGGTCGCGCGACCTCGCGAAGTCCGCGGCAAGCAGGTAGCTGCGGGACGCGTCGAGACGCAGTGCGTCGCGTTCGTCGGGGCCGGTCGCCAGCGAGGCGGCCAGCTCGAGGGACCGGGCGGCCTCGTCGTGCGCCAGGCTGCGCTCCGCCACGTTCGCCGCCTCGACCAGGTAACGCACCGCCTTGTCTGCGAGGCCGAGCGTGTGGGCTCCCGCGTAGTGGTGGGCCAGCTGTCGTACGTACCGGTCGGAGCCAGGCAACCGGCGCTCGATCACCTGCGCCACCCGCGCGTGCTCGTGCGCCCGACGGGGCGACGGGACAAGGTTCAGCACGATCTGGCGAGCGAGCGAGTGCGGGAACCGGTAGCCGCCGTCCGCACCGTCGGCCGGCTCGACCAGGCCGGCGCCCACGGCCGCGTCAAGTGCCTCCAGCGTGGTGTCGTGCGCCCACCCCGACGCCTCGACCAGCGTGATCGAGTCGAACTCCTCCCCGATGACCGCGGCTAGCTCAAGGACCTCCCGGTGCGGTTTGGCCAGCCGGTCCAGCCGTCGCTCGATGGTGTGCCGGACCGACTCGGGCGCCTGGAAGTCGGTCGAACGCAGCGTGGCCAGGCCGCCGCGGGTGGCCAGGTCGCGCCACAGCTCGCGCAGGAAGAACGGGTTGCCGCCGGTCTGGTCGCGCAGCACGGTGGCGAAGACGCGCGCCCTGCTTGCCGACGCGCCAGCCTCGTGGACCAGGTAGTCGGCGATCTCCTCGCTGTCGAGTCCGGCCAGGTCGATCCGGCGGACGCCGTCCAGCCGGTAGAGCTGGGCGATCGTGTGGATGAGTGGCGGTGAGCGGTCCGGTGCGGTGGTCCGGTGCGACAGCAGTACGAGGATCCGTGCCTCGGTGGTTCGCTCGACCAGGTACGTGAGCAGCTGGAGAGCGCTCTCGCCGGCCCAGTGCAGGTCCTCCAGGATCAGGACCAGGGGGCGTTCTGACGCCGCAGCGTGGAGCGCCTCGGTGGCGGACTCGTACAGTCGACGCCGATTCTCCGCGCGGGACGTTCGCGTCGGTCGACGCCCCGACAGCATCTCGAGCCGGCCGACCAGCTCGGCGAGGTGGTCCGGTTCGGAGGGGTCTACCTCGAGCCGACCGCCGGTCAGGTCCGGAAGCAGCGCCTCGATCGGCTCCACGAACGGCTGGTAGGGCGGTCCGAACTCCTCGATGCAGCTGCCGAGCAGCACCGCGGCGCCGCGTCCGTGCCAGACCTGGGCCACCTCGGAGAGCAGCCGCGACTTGCCGGCACCGGGCTCCCCACCGACGAAGACCACCTGGCGGGCACCGCCCTCGGCCGCGGTCCACAGCTCTTCGAGGACCGCGAGCTCGCGGTCGCGCCCGACGAAAGCCGGGTGCGCGGCCCTCGACCAGCGCACCGGCAGAGGTGGTCCGGTCCAACCTGGCATCGCGGACCCACGGTAGCCAGTGAACCCTCGGGCCGTCGATGACCAGATCTGACCATCCGCCCGCCGGACGTCATCGGGCAGTTCTGGTCATGTGCGGACAGCGTGCCGCCTTCTAGCGTCGCCCGGGACGCCGTCGGGTGACCGGCGGAACCGACGCACAGGAGTGGAGCTCCCATGACAGCCCAGACGACCGATGCCCTGCGCCAGCGGGTGAGCGGCCAGGTGATCACGGCGGGAGACTCGGGATACGACGAGGCCCGCCGGGTGTACAACTTCATGATCGATCGCCGGCCTGCGGCCGTGGTGCGGTGCAGCACGCCAGCCGATGTCGCCGCGGTGGTGCGGTACGCGGTGGAGACCGGCACCGAGCTGGCCGTCCGCGGCGGCGCGCACAGCGTCCCGGGGTTCGGCACGGCGGACGCCGCTGTGGTCGCCGACCTGTCCGGGCTCGCCACGGTCACGGTGGACCCAGAGGGCCGCACCGCGACGGCTGGCGGCGGGGTTACCTGGGGCGGGTTCAACCAGGCGACCGGCCAGCACGAGCTGGCGACCACCGGTGGGATCATCTCCACCACCGGGGTGGGTGGCCTCACGCTCGGAGGTGGGATCGGCTACCTCTCCCGGGGGTACGGGTTGTCCTGCGACAACCTGCTCTCCGCTCAGGTCGTGACCGCCGACGGGACGACGGTCACCGCGAGCGAGACCGAGCACCCTGACCTGTTCTGGGCGCTGCGCGGCGGTGGCGGGAACTTCGGTGTGGTCACCGAGTTCACCTTCCGGCTGCATCCGGTCGGGGAGATCTACGGGGGGCCGATGTTCTTCGAGCTGTCCGACGGCGCCGATGTCCTCAGCTACTTCAACGAGTTCATCCGGACGGCACCGCGTGAGTACGGCGGATTCCCTGCCTTCCAGATGGCACCGCCGCTGCCCTTCGTCCCCGAGAACCGGGTCGGTGAGCCGTTCGTGGCTCTGGTGTCCTGCTGGACCGGGTCGCCCGACGACGGCGAGAAGGTCATGCAGGGATTCCGTGACGTCGCCCGGCCTGTCGCCGAGCACATGGGGACGATGCCGTACGCGGCGTTGAACAGTGCGTTCGACGCGCTGGTTCCGCGCGGCCTGCAGCACTACTGGAAAGCGGCCTTCATCGGCGACCTGACGGATGCCGCGATCCAGGCGCACATGGAGCACGGATCGCGGGTACCCGTCGTCAACTCGACGGTGCACCTGTACCCGATCAACGGGGCGGTTCACGACGTCCCCACCGCCGCGACCGCCTTCGGCCACCGGGACGCGACGTACGCGGCGGTCATCGCCGGCATGTGGCCGGACCCGGTGGACAACGAGGCCCACACCCGCTGGGTGCAGGACTACCACGCGGCGATCGCACCCCACTCCCACCAGGGTGGCTACGTGAACTTCGCCTCGGCCGACGACCAGCCGGCTGTCGCGGCCAACTACGGCGCCAACTTCAACCGGCTTCGGGAGGTCAAGCGTCAGTACGACCCGGACAACCTGTTCCACCTGAACCAGAACATCCAGCCCTGAGCTTCGGCGAGGGTGGCTCAGCGTCCGGACCCACGACGCTCCAGCACGCCGCGGAGAAACGCGGCCTGGCCAGCGTGCTGGAGGTCGTCGGCGATGACGCTGACCAGGCGCACGGCCAGGGTCACCGGCGGGTCCCAGCGGGTGTCGACGATGCGGGCGAAGTCGGCCTCGGTCAGCCCGCTGAGATACGCCACGGTCCGCTCGTGGACGGCGTCGCAGTAGCCGGTGAGCAGGTCCGCCGAGGGCACCCGGACGGCGGCGACATCGGCAGCGGAGTGCCCGTAGCCGGTGTCCATCCGGCCCAGCGTCAGGGCGAACCGGTCCACCCAGCCGTCCGACGTCCAGACCTGCTCGGTCCCCGCTGCGTCGGCGATGTGGTCGTCCTGCACGCGGGTGAGGTGCCAGACCAGCCAGCCGATCGAGTTGGCCTGCGGATCCACCCGGTGGGCCAGCTGGTCAGCGGTGAGGCCGTCGACGGCCTCGTGCACCACCTCGCGGACCCGGCCGAACGCGTCGACGACGATCTCGGTGCTGCCCATGGTTGCGCCCCCTAGCCTCGGTGGTCCTGGTGCCAAGGATCAGCCTGCCCAGGGAACGGGACCGGCCGCGATCGGTACGGGCTGCCGGTTGCCGGCGTCGAGAGCGAAGCCGAGCAGGGGGCGCTGCGCCTGCACCTGTGATGGATCGTAGACCCGGCCCAGCCACAGCCACCCGGCGAAGCCGAGCAGCGCCAGCCCGACCAGTGCGGGCTGCCGCAGCTTGAACCGGCGCCAGGGAACCTGCCACACCAGAGGCAGCTGCGAGCCGAGGTAATAGACGAAGACCGGGTAGACGAAGAAGTCGTGCCACACCTTGGATAGTGCGTGCAGGCGGTCGATCGGCCAGGTCTCTATCTGGACGACGTGGAACCAGTAGCTGACGCCCAGCGCGACGGCGGCTACCGCCGTCCGCCACCACCACCGGTCGGTGAGCGGAGCCTGGTCGACGCCTGCATGGCCCGCGACCCAGAGCCGGCGCATGGCGGCGAACGCCAAGGCCACGCTGGTGAGCATCACGCTGTCGCCCCAGAAGAAGATCGCGCCGTGCTGCCCCGGCAGCCACATGCGACGGCCCTCGGCCACGTACGCGATGATCTGGACCGGAATCCAGGAGATTAGCAGCGCCGCGCCCACGGCCACCGCTGGTCCGCGCTCGTACACCCGTGGCAGAAAGCGGAAGGCGAGAACGGTGCACGCGAGCGTGACCCCGAGGAACCACCACTCTGTGTCCGACACCGGGCGGAACTGCATGAGCGTCTGCACGGTTCGTGACCTCCCTCGTCTCCAGGGTGGGTCGCAGATGTTTAGACGGCTCGGGCACCGGCTTTGCGGCTTCGTGAACGTTCGTGCGCCGCCTCGGGCCGGTCCCAGTAGTCTCGGCGCCAGGTTGCCTGGCCGGAGCCGGCACAGGGTGTGGGGGTCGGTGTGGGAGCGGTGCTCGGCGACGTCGTGCCGATCGCCCTCGGCATCGCGGCGTCACCCTTCCCCATCATCCCGGCGATCCTGCTGCTGTTCACCCGGCGGGCGAGGGCCACGAGCAGCAGCTTCCTCCTCGGGTGGGTCGTCGGGATCCTGGTGGTGACCGGTGCCTTCGCGCTGCTGTCGGAGGTGCTGGACACCAGCGACCAGCCCTCGGCCTGGGCCTACTGGGCCCGGATCGTCCTGGGCGCGGTGCTGGTGGTGCTCGGGGTACGGCAGTGGCTCGGACGACGGGCAAAGGACTCGACACCGCAGTGGATGCAGTCCATCGCGGACGCCACGCCGGGCACGGCGCTGCGCCTGGGTCTGGTGCTGTCGGCAGCCAACCCGAAGATCATGCTGCTGGCCGCGGCGGGAGGGCTCGCGATCGGGTCGTCCGAGCTGGACGGGGCCGGAGTCGTCCTGGCCGTCGCGCTGTTCACCGCCGTCGCGGCCAGCACGGTCGCCATTCCCGTGCTGCTCTACCTCGTCCTGGGCGAGCGGATCCTCGGCCCGCTCGGGGTCGCGAGGGACTGGCTGCAGGCCAACAACGCCGCCGTCATGGCGGTGGTCATCGTGGTGATCGGCCTGCTGCTGCTGGTCAAGGGTCTCGGCGGACTGTGAGGGTGCCGAGGAACCGGTCGATCGCCGCGTTGACCTCGACGTGCACCTGCGCCGTCCGCACGGCGTCGCCGGGGATCACCAGCCCGTGGTCGGCCCCGGGGATCTCTAGGACCTCACAGCCGAGGCCGTGAGCGGTCCGGCTCGACCACAGCTCGTCGTCGGTGCCGCCGACGAGCAGCTGCGGCACACCGTCCAGAGCGCGGCGCTCGATGGCGGCGGCGCAGTCGGCGTCGGTCAGCAGGGGGGTGAGCCAGATCTCCGCGTCGATGGGCGTCTGGCTGGTGGCGCCCAGCGTGCCCAGGGACTTCGCCATCACCAGCAGCTGCTTGAGCGGTGGCTCCGCCGCCGACTCTCCCGAGAAGGCCCTCTCGAGGCGATCGCGCACCCAGGCGGCGGGGTCGGCGGCCTCGTCCGCGCCGGGCCGGGCCGGTCCCACCAGACCCGCTGGGTGGTCCAGCCGTGCTGCAGGAGAGCGAGCCGGCCGAACTCCAGCAGCGGGCGTCAGGTGAGTACGCCAGGCCCGGGAGGATGATCGCCCGCCGTTCGGATGGGCCGCTGTTCGGGTCGAACCGGCTGGGTCGGCCGCCGAAGGTGCTCGCCACAGGGCAACTGTGCCATCCCGTTACGTGATCACTGTGAGCGGTCCGATTCCGCCGCTTCAAGGCGCTTTCGGACCGCTCACAGTGATCATGGAGCGGGGGGAGGCGGCGGGAGAGTGCCGTCGGGGGTGAGCGGGAGCGAGCGGAGCCGCCGTCCGGTGGCCGCGTAGACCGCGTTGGCGATCGCGGGGGCGATCGCGATGATCGGGGTCTCGCCGGCACCCGCGGACTCGATGTCCGGGCGGTCGAGCACGATGACGTCGATCGGCGGGATGTCCGGGAACCGGGGGACGCGGTACCCCGAGAGCGCCGCGTTGTGGATCACGCCGGAGTTGAAGCGGATGCCCTCGAACAGCGCGCCGCCGAGCCCCATGATGGTGGCCCCGGTGACCTGGCTGGTCAGGCCCTCGGGGTCGACGACGGCCCCGCAGTCGAACGCCGTGACGACGCGCACGAGGCGCAGCCGGCCGTCCGGGTCGACGGTGACCTCGACGGCCGTGGCCACCCGGGAGTCCTTCTCCAGGCCGCAGGCGAGGCCGGCGCCTCGCCCGGGCTCGGTGGGCCGCTCGGACCAGCCGATCCGCTCCGTGACCGCGGTCAGCACGTCAACCAGGCGCGGGTCGTCGAGGTGACGCAGCCGCAGCTCCAGCGGGTCGAGCCGCAGCGCGGCCGACATCTCGTCGATGTGCGACTCACGGGCGAAGTTGTTCGCGGTGGCGGCCAGCGCCCGGTAGGAGCCTTGGCGCAGCGGCGAGTCGGCCGGCTGGAACTGCTCGCGCCGGTTCGCGACGACGTACGGCGAGAACAGCCCGGCCGCTCCCGAGTTGATGTTGATGAACGACCAGCCGGTCAGGAAGCCGTCCGCGGTCGCCGCCGAGCGGACGTCGATGACCGCGGCCGGGCGGAGGTAGGCCCAGCGGAACTCCTCCTCGCGGGTCCACGCGACCCGCACCGGCGCGCCCGCTGCCTGGGACAGTCGGGCCGCCTCGACGGCGACGTCCCCCGAGTGCTTGCCACCGAAGCCGCCGCCGAAGTCCGGGACCACGACCCGGACCCGTTCCTCGGGCAGCCCGAGTGCGGCAGCCACCTCACTCCGGACGCCGAACGGGCGCTGGGAACCCACCCAGACCGTCACCCGGTCGGCCCCGACCTGGGCGAGCGCCACCCGCGGCTCCATCGGCACGTGCGCGATGTACGGCGTCGTGTAGGTCGCCTCCAGCCGGACCGCCGAGCCGACCCGCGCGGCGTCGACGTCGCCGGCCTCCCGGCGAACCGAACCGCCCCAGTCGGGGGAGTCCACCGGGTGGTCTCGCAGGTAGCTCGCCAGCCCGACGTCGCCGGGTCCGTCGACCGGTTCCCACTCCGAGGCCACCGACCGCAGCGCCGCCCTGGCGGCGGACTGGCTCGCGGCCACAACGCCGACGAAGCCGTCGGCCTCGACCACGGTGACGCCGGGCAGCTGGCGGGCTGCGGCGGTGTCGACGTGGCGCAGCCGGGCCCCGTACGCGGGCGGACGCAGCACGGCGCCGTGCAGCAGGCCAGGCAGCCGGATGTCGGACGGGAACTGCTTCATCCCGGTCACCGCTCGCACGAGGCCCTGCCGCAGCTGGGTGGGGTCGACCCCGGCGAGTCCGGCGAGCGCGGTGTCCAGCGCCTCGTCCGGGTCAACCTCGATGGTGCGGGGGCCGTCGGCAACCAGCGCGCCGAACGCGATCTCGCGACCGGTGACCGGATCGCGCACCGACCCGCCCGCAGCGACCAGGCCGTCGGGGGAGACATCCCAGCGTCGCGCGGCCTCCATCAGCAGCGCCCGCCGGGTCTCGACGGCGAGCAGGCGTAGCGCATGCCCGACATCGGGGGTGGATCGGCTGCCGAAGGTGCCCAGGT
>Ga0208851_1000952_pt1 | contig 10804 bp, 9 predicted proteins | sample NGESurshal092012_FD_184481 | JGI IMG/M metagenome (GOLD analysis project Ga0208851, IMG submission 184481) | Arctic peat soil microbial communities from Barrow, Alaska - NGEE Surface sample 415-2 shallow-092012 (SPAdes) | ecosystem: Environmental > Terrestrial > Soil > Wetlands > Peat ... | reverse complement strand
CGAAGAACTCCCACATGTTGTCGCCGCGGAGCGTCACCTTGACGCCGATGGCGTTGCCCTCACGGAGCTTGAAGCCGGCGATCGACTTCTTGGCCTTCGTGATCACCGGCTTCTGGCCGCAGATGACCGTGAGGTCCTCCACCACCTTGTCCAGCAGGCCACGGTTCTCGGTGGCCTTGCCGGCGCCGACGTTCACGACGCTCCGCGCGTCGCCCAGGGCGGCGTCGATGCGCGCGGCGATTCGCGGATCCGTACACCGGTGCTGCGCGTAGGTGCGCCCGTGCTGCTCGTAATCGACGCGCGGCGCCATGACGCGAACCTACCCGCGTTGCAGCCGTGCGAACACGGCGAGCCCGCCCAGGCACAGGATGCTCGCGATGAAGAAGTTCAGGCGCAGGCCGAGGATGTGGTGCGCCGGGTCGACGCGCAGCAGCTCCTCGAAGATCCGGAACAGCGAGTAGCCCGCGACGTAGAGCGCGAACAGGCCTCCGGGGTGGATGCGGCGTCGTGGCTCCGGTGCCGCCACCGGCCCGCCACCAACGCCCCTGGAGCGAGACATCGCAGATGAGTGACGCCGGGCGCGGCCGAGGTGCTGTGGCAGAGCCACTGCCCTCGGCACGCGCGTGGCGTCAATCGCTGCGAGGTCCGCGACCCGCCTAGGCGTCGTCGCCGCGCTGGTTGAGAAAGCGTTGGAACTCGCGTGCCAGCACATCTCCCGACGGCACCTCGGGCGACTCGGGCTCCGGCGCCTCGGCGTCGGCGGCCTGCTCGAGGCGCTCGACGAAGCGGCGAACGTCGTCGTCGCCGGCGACCGCGCTCGTCACGCGGCGCTCGTACTCGCCGGCGGCGTTCTCGAGCTCGCTCGCGTCGACGCTGACGCCGACGAGCGACTCGAGCCTGCGCACGAGCGCGAGCGAGGCCTTCGGGTTCGGTGCGGCGGCGACGTAGTGGGGGACGCTGGCCCACAGGCTCGCGGCCGGCATGCCCGCCTGCGAGCAGGCCGCGTGCAGCACGCCGGTGATGCCGGTCGGGCCCTCGTAGTCCGTCGGGTTCAGGCCGATGCGCTCGGCGAGCCCCTCATCTGAGGCGATGCCGACCATCGGCACGGGGCGCGTGTGCGGCACGTCGGCGAGCAGCGCCCCGAGCGTCACCGTCAGCTGCACGCCGAGCGCCTCGGCCAGCTCGATGATCGTCGTACAGAACCCGCGCCAGCGCATCGACGGCTCGGGGCCCGCGAGCAGGACGAGGTCGCGCGGCGCCCGCGGCGCGCGCGCCGCCCAGATCTCGATCGAGGGCCAGGTGACCTCGCGTGTGCGCCCGTCGACGAGCCGGACGGTCGGGCGCTCGGCCTGGAAGTCGAAGAACTCCTCGGGGTCGATGCGCGCGAACCGCGTCGCCCCGAGCGTCGTCCCCAGGAACTGGACCGCCGACGACGCGGCCTCGCCGGCGTCGTTCCAGCCGGTGAACGCGCAGACGAGCGCCGGAGCCCTCAGGCTCTCCGGACGGCTCTCCCAGATCAGCGGCTGCATCCGGTTCACCGTACATCATGCGGTGGTGTCCTCCCACGAGCCGTCCAGGCGCCTGCAGCCCGTGCCCGCGCCACGTTCCGGTGCGCCGGAACGCCCCGGCTCGGTCGCCACGCTGCGTGACGGCGACACGCTCGACGGCATCTACGCCTGCACCCGCAAGGACCGCCTCGTGGCCCGCACGGGGTCGCCGTATCTGGCGCTGGAGCTGCGCGACCGCACCGGCGCGCTGCCCGCGCGCCTGTTCCGCGACGCGGACCTGCACGGCGCACGCTTCGAGCGCGGCGACCTGGTCCGCGCGAGCGGGCGCGTCGCGCGCTTCCGCGGCGAGCTGCAGGGCGAGCTGACGGCGGTCGCGCGCGTGGAGCCGGGCACCGCCGACCCCGCGGAGTTCCTGCCGGCGGCCTATCGCGACGTCGACGAGCTCGAGGGCTTCCTCGAGCATCTCGCCGGCGAGGTGCGCCAGAGCGGGCTGCGCGCGCTGCTGGCCGCCGTGCTCGGCGACGACGAGCTGCGCGAGGCGCTGCGCCGCTCACCCGCGACGCGCGGCGGGCACCACGCCTACCTCGGCGGCCTGCTCGAGCACACCGTCGCGGTGGCGACGCTGTCGCTCGAGGCATGCACGCTGCATCAGCGCCTGGACCAGGACGTGCTGCTGACCGCCGCGATCGTCCACGACCTCGGCCGCACACGCGAGCTGACGCTCGGCGCCGACATCGGCATCAGCGCCGAGGGGCGCATGCTCGGGCACGTCGAGCTGGGGCTGCGCATGCTCGACGGGTACGTGCGCGCGAGTGGCCTCGACGAGGCCCGGGCGCTCGCCGTCGCGCACTGTGTGCTGACCCATCACGGGCCGGAGGCCGGCCCGCAGCGGCGCTTCGCCTCGGCGGAGGCGCTCACGCTCCACCGCGTCAACGCGCTCGACGCAAGCGTCAAGGCCGCGATCGAGCACGGGCTCGGGCTCGACCTCGAGGGCCCTGCGCGGTGACTCAGGCCACGCGCGATGCGCCGACGGACGCGCCGCCGGCCGCGAGCGCCTCGGCGACCGTGCGCAGCAGCGAGTCGCGCGTGAAGGGCTTCTGTACGAACGCGATCTCGCGGTCGCGCGCGCCCTCGAGGACGACGACGTCCTCGGTGTGGCCGGACATGAAGACGATGTGCAGGCCGGGCGTCAGCTCCGACGCGCGCTCGGCCAGCTCGTGGCCGCTCATGCCGGGCATGACGACGTCGGTCAGGAGGACGTCGACCGGCTGCCAGGCGGCGAGCGCCTCGGCGCCGCCGGCGGCCTCGCGCACGTCGTAGCCCTGAGCGGCGAGGATCCGGACTGCCTGGCGCCGGACGGGATCCTGGTCCTCCACGACGAGCACCGTCGCGGGCGTGGTCACCGGCGCCTGCTCGGCCACCCGCTCGGGCGGCGGCGGCACGGCCTCGCTGACGCCGGGCAGCGTGAAGCGCACCACGGTGCCGGACGGCGAGGAGTCCAGGTCGACGGTGCCGCCGGAGTCCGTGACGATCCCGTGGACCGTGGCGAGGCCCAGGCCGGTGCCCTCGCCCGGGTCCTTCGTGGTGAAGAACGGCTCGAACGCGTGGTCCAGCACGTCGGGCGACATCCCGGTCCCCTCGTCGGCGACCGACACCTCGACGCCCGCTCCCGCGCGCCGCACGACGATCTCCAGAGCGCCGCCCTCGGGCATCGCGTCGCGCGCGTTGACGGCGAGGTTCACGAGCACCTGCTCCAGGCGCGAGCGGTCGGCGAGCACGGGCGGCAGGTCGTCGTCGCAGCGCAGCTCGAGCTCCACGCGCTCGCCGAGCGACCGGCCCAGCAGCGACTCCAGATCGCGCACGAGCGCGCCGACGTCGAGCACCTCCGGCGTGACGACCTCGCGGCGGCTGAACATCAGCAGCTGGCGTGTGAGCGCCGCGGCGCGGTCGGCCGCGCGGCCGATCTCCAGGACGTCGTCGCGGACCGGCGAGTCCTCCTCGAGCTCCTGTTCGGCGAAGTTCACGCACGACAGGATCACCGAGAGCAGGTTGTTGAAGTCGTGGGCGACCCCGCCGGCGAGCTGGCCGACGCTCTCCAGGCGCTGGGCCTGGGCGAGGCGGTGCTCGAGCTCGACGCGCTCGTGCTCGGAGCGCCGGCGCTCGGTCACGTCGGTCGCGATCGAGCAGACGCCGGAGATCGAGCCGTCGGGGCCGAACAGCGGGAACTTCACCATCAGGAACTCGCGGTCGGCGTCGCCCGCGGGCCCGGCGATCGTGCTCTGGTCCTCCAGCGGGACGCCCGTCGCGATCACCTCGCGGTCGAGGTCGTCCGCCAGCCTGCTCGCCTTCGCGGGCGGCAGGACCTCGGCGGCGGTGCGCCCGAGCGCCGTCTCGGAGCTGACGCCGAAGAGCTCCTCCCAGCGCCGGTTGACGAGCACGTAGCGCTGGTGAAGGTCCTTGACGAAGATCAGCGCGGGTGCGTTGTCGACGATCGCCTGCAGGCGCTGCTCGCCGGCGCGGCGCTCGGCCTCGGCGCGGCGGCGCTCGCTGAGGTCGACGAGCTGGACGAGGAAGTAGAGCGGGCGCTCGCCGTCGCCGTGCATCAGCGAGACGTGCGCGAGGACGTGCAGGACGCGGCCGTCGGCGTGGACGAGGCGCTTCTCGATCGCGTAGCTGCGCCGCCGGCCCGCCAGCAGCTCGCGGATGAACGGACGGTCGAGGTCGACGTCCTCCTGATGGTTCAGTGCGCCGAGCGTCTTGGAGCGCAGCTCGGCCTCGGTGTACCCGAGCATCTGGGCGATCGCGCGGTTCAGGCGCAGCCAGCGGCCCTCGAGGTCCACGAGCGCCATCCCGATCGGCGCGTCGTCGAACGCGCGGCGGAAGAGCTGCTCGGCGGCGCGCAGCGCGTCCTCGACGCGGCGCGACTCGGTCACGTCCTGGCAGGTGCCGTGGACGGTGATCGCCGCCCCGTCGTCGCCGACGACGACCTCGCCGCGGGCGTGGATCATCCGCACGTCGCCGTCAGGTCGCACGATGCGGTGGTCGATGCTCCAGGCGCGGCCCTCCGCGACCGCCGTCTCGATCGCACGCGAGACGCGCATGCGATCGTCGGGGTGGAAGCGCTCGAGGTGGTGGGCGTAGGAGTGCATCGCGCCGCGCTCGGGGCGCAGCCCGTAGATGCGGTACAGCTCGTCCGACCAGCTGACGCGGTCCTCGGCGATGACCCATTCCCAACTGCCCAGGCGGGCGACCTGCTGAGCCTCGGCGAGCTTGGCCTCACCGGCGGCGAGCGCGTCCTGCGCCTGGATCCGCGCGGTGATGTCCTGGAACAGGCAGAGGTAGTAGAGCGGCTCGCCGGCCGGGTCGGTGACGAGCGTCCCGCTGACCAGGGCGATCGCGGCGTGGCCGTCGCGGCGGCGCAGACGCGCCTCCAGCTCGAACGACGGCGGGTACCCCTCGGCCCAGCGCCGGCCGGTCCAGCGCTCGGCGGCGGCGCGATCCTCGGCGACGTCCCAGGCGGTCTGCACCAGCAGGTCGGCCTCGGCCATGTCGAGCAACCCGCAGAGCGCCGAGTTGACGCGCCGGAAGCTGCCGTCGGCGTTGACGAGCGCCATGCCCGTCGGCGCGTCGCGGAAGGCCTGGCTGAGGCGCTCGGCGTCCGCCTCGTCGCGCTCGGTGATGTCGCGGGCGACGAGGTGGACGAGCCCCGCAACGGGGTCGACCGCGGCGCGTGCCTCGCACCAGCGCGGCTCCCCGTCGGGGCGCAGGATGCGGCAGCGGAACTCCTCGAGCGCGATCGCGTCCGCCTCGAGCCGCGCGAGGAAGCGGGCGCGTACGGGCCCGCGGTCGTCGGGGTGCAGGAGGTCCCACAGCGACCCGCCGATGGCGTCGTCCTCGCTGCGGCCGGCGAGGGCGGCGGCTGCGGCGTTGGCGCGCCGGATCTCACCGTCGAGCGTCGTCACGACGAGCGCGTCGTTCGCCAGCTCGAACAGGCGCTGTTCGAGTGCGTCATTGGGGATGTCGCCGAGCTTCTGCACCACGCGTTCGTTCTCGGACGGCACGCGTCCGAGGGTACGTATCGGCACAGACCCCCACAAGACATGAGCGCTGCCGTGCGGCATCGCGGGACGACGGGCGGCACGGATCGCGCGGCAAGCGGGGCCCCGGCACCGGACGCCGATGCGGGCGCTAGGTTTCCGACCGAGGAGCGGAGTGATGAGCGCACAGGGACAGGCCGGCACGACGACGGGCGGCGGCGCGCCGCCGGTCTCGGCGCACTTCGTCAACAACGTCCTCGCGGCGGCCGCGAGCTACATCGAGGACGACCCGGACCTCGCCCGTGACGTGCTCGCCGAGCTCGGGCAGTTCCTCTCCTACCGCCTGCGCGAGGATCCCGCTCCGGTGACGGCGAGCCAGGAGCTGGCGCACACGGCGACCTACCTGCGCCTGCAGCAGGCCCGCTTCCCTGATCGCATCACCGTCGAGCTCCCTCCGGCTGAGGCGCTGCCGGGCGGGCGCATGGCGCCCGCATCGATCCAGGGCCCGATCGCCGAAGCGCTCGGGCGCCGGCTGCGCGAGCGCAGGGGCGCGTGCATCCTGACCGTCCGGCCCGTGCCGCCGGGGCTCGAGGCCGAGCTCACGGGCGCCGCGGGGGAGGATCCCGAACGCGTGCCGATCACGCTGAACGCACACGAGGAGGTGGTCGCATGAGCGGTCTCCGCGTCCTGGCCGTCGACGACGAGCCGCGCGCGCTGGCGGATGTCCAGCGCCTGCTCGAAGGCTCGGCCCGCGTCGCACAGGTCGACACGGCCGGCGGCGGGCGCGAAGCGCTCGTCAGGCTCGGCGAGGGCTCCTACGATGCCCTGTTCCTCGACGTGCGCATGCCGGAGATCGAGGGCCTCGAGCTCGCCCGGCTGCTGCGCCGCTTCGACGATCCGCCGGGCGTCGTCTTCCTCACCGGTCATGCCGACGCGGCCGTCGAGGCCTTCGAGGTCCAGGCGCTCGACTTCCTCGTCAAGCCGGTGACGCGCGAGCGCCTCGACGGCGCGCTCTCGCGCATCGAGGCGGCCCGGGCGGCGCGCGGCGGCCCCGCCCCTGCGGCGCGCGAGCACACCGCGCCCGAGGTCGTGGCGCTCGACAACCCCGTCGGCGCCGGCAAGCGCCTCGTGCGGCTGGAGACGATCCGCTACGTCGACGCCGACGGCGACTACGCGCGCATCCACGCCGACGACGGCGACTTCGTGCTGCGGGCGCCGCTCAGCCAGCTCGAGGAGGACTGGGGCAGCGCGGGCTTCACGCGCGTGCACCGAGCCCACCTCGTGAACCTCAACCACGCCGTCGAGCTGCGCTCGCAACCCAACGGCACCGCCGTGCTGGCGATGCGCGACGGGACCGAGATCCCGGTCGCGCGCCGGACGGTCGCCGCGCTCCGGCGCCGGCTGAAGGCCTAGAAGCCGGCGCAACCCGTCAGAAGTGGCCGCGCACCACCGCGCCCGTGACGACCTCGTGGTCTGCCGGGCCGGGGCGCAGCACGACGACCTCCGCGGGCGCCTTCGCCAGCAGCCAGGCGACGTCCTCCGGGGAGAACCCGGCGTCGGAGCCGTCGCCGGCGGGAACGACGACGCGGTCGAAGCTCTCGCTCGCCAGCAGCCGGCTGAGCGCGTCGCGGCAGGTTCGCCCGCGGCTGATGCGCGAGTCGACCACCACGCCGCGCCGCGCCGCGCGCTGCTCGATCGCCTCCATCAGTGGAAGGACGGTCTCCGCGCGGGCGGGCAGCGGCGCGTCGAGCGGCAGCGTCAGCGGCACCGAGGCGAGGTAGGCCGGCATCAGCGTCGCGTCCTCGGCGACCGCGAGGCGCAGCGCGGAGTCCATCGCGCGGCGCGAGATGGTCTCACCGCTGAACGGCAGCAGGATGCGCCGTGCGCCGCCGCGGCGCACGGCCACCGGCCGCCGGCCGTTCGGCGGCAGCCACCAGCCGGCGGCGAGCCCGAGCGCGATGCCGAGGATCACGAGCAGCACGCCGCCGATCATCCTTCGCGCTCCGGTCGCTGCGCACGGTCGGCGACGACGCGCAGGTCGACGCCCTCCAGGCGGCGCATGAGGCGCATCGGCAGCGGCTGGCGCAGCCGTCCGAGGCCGGACGCCGGCCGCGGACGCCCCATCAGGACGTAGGTCGAGCCGCGCTCGGCGGCGAACTCTGCGACGGCGCGCTCAACGTCGTCGGAGTCGATGACGTGCAGCTCGGCGCCGAGCAGCGAGACGAGCTGGCGCAGCGCGGCCAGGCCGCGCTCGTCCGCGTCGGACATGTCGCGCGAGGAGCGCACCCAGAGCACGTCGAGGTCGGCGCCCAGCCGCGCGGCGGAGCGCCACGCGCGGCGGATCAGGCGCTGCGCCTGCGGGTTGGGCTCGACGAGCGCGAGCAGGCGGTCGCCGACGGCCTGCGAGGCGGCGCTCTGGAGCGACTCCTCGCGCGTGCCGACCGCCCCGGCGTAGGCGATCCGCTGCGCCCCGACGGACTCGGCCACCTGGCGCAGCGCGACCTCGCGCAGTGAGACGAGGTTCTCGACGGTGAAGAAGTTGTTCAGCGCGGCGTCGATGCGCTCGGGCGGATAGACCCGGCCCTCGCGCAGGCGCGTCAGCAGCTCCCCCGGCGTGATGTCGACGAGGACGACCTCGTCGGCGTCCGCCAGGACGTGGTCCGGAACCGTCTCGCGAACTCGCACGCCGGAGAGCTCCGCCACGAGGTCGTTCAGCGACTCGAGATGCTGGACGTTCATCGTCGAGACGACGTCGATGCCGGCGGCGACCACGTCGGCGACGTCCTCGTAGCGCTTGACGTGCTCGACGCCGGGGGCGTTGGTGTGCGCGAGCTCGTCGATCAGGCAAATGGCCGGAGCGCGCCGCAGGACCGCCGGCAGGTCCATCTCCTCGAGCTCGACCCCGCGATAGGAGATCAGGCGGCGGGGGACGAACTCCAGGCCTTCGGCGACACGTGCGGTGTCGAGGCGCCCGTGCGTCTCCATCACCCCGATGACGATGTCCTCGCCCGCGCGCCGCAGCTCCTGACCCTCCTCGAGCATCGCGTACGTCTTGCCGACCCCGGGCGCCATGCCGAGGAAGACCTTGTGGCGTCCGCTCGTCCGATCCACGGCCATGCCGTAGCCTCGCGTCCTCAGGACTCGCAGGCGTGCAGCGCCTGCTCGGCGGCGTGGCGCAGCGCCCCTGGCCCGGCGGAGGGCGCGTAGAGGGGGCCGACGCCGTCGGTGAGCAGGCGACGCGCCAGGATCACGCCCGCGGGCGCCGGGGGGATCGGGCTCAGCAGCCGGCGGGCGAGCTGCTCGAGAGCGCCCCGCGCATCGGTCGCGGCCTCGGGCACGACGCGCACGCGCGTCGTCAGCGCGAGCCGCGACCAGGGGATCGCGCCGCGGCGGATCGAGGTGTTGATGCCCTTGGCGACGATGCGCCGCCGCCGCGGGCTCGTCAGCCATGCGGCCCGCGCGCGCAGGAGCGGGCTCGCGTCGGGCGCGGCGCCGCGCACGAGCGCCTCGTCCAGTTCGGCGGCGTGCAGGTGGGTGGCCCAGGCCGGCGGCATCCGCGGGAGCATCCCACCGGCTGCCGGCTCGATCGCGATCGGCATCGCTCACGCTCCGAGCAGATTGTGCACGACGAGGTCGACGAGCTTGATGCCCACGAAGGGGACGATCAGGCCGCCGACGCCGTAGAGGAGCAGGTTGCGGCGCAGCAGCGCCGTGGCGCCGACGGGCTTGTAGCGCACGCCTCGCAGCGCCAGCGGGATCAGCATCGGGATGATCAGCGCGTTGAAGATGATCGCCGAGATGATCGCCGACTGCGGCGTCCCGAGGTTCATGACGTTGAGCTGATTCAGCGGGCCGGTGCTGTGCCCCTGCCCGGCCCACGCGGTGATGAAGATCGCCGGCAGGATCGCGAAGTACTTCGCGACGTCGTTGGAGATCGAGAACGTCGTCAGCGCCCCGCGCGTGATCAGCAGCTGCTTGCCGACCTCGACGATCTCGATGAGCTTCGTCGGGTTCGAGTCGAGGTCGACCATGTTCCCGGCCTCGCGCGCTGCCTGGGTGCCGGTGTTCATCGCGACGCCGACGTCCGCCTGCGCGAGCGCGGGCGCGTCGTTCGTGCCGTCGCCGGTCATCGCGACCATCCGGCCCTGCTCCTGCTCGTGGCGGATGAGCTCCATCTTGCGCTCCGGCGTCGCCTCGGCGAGGAAGTCGTCGACGCCGGCCTCCTGCGCGATCTTCGCCGCGGTGAGCTTGTTGTCCCCGGTGATCATGACCGTGCGGATGCCCATCGAGCGCAGCCGGTCGAAGCGCTCCGTCATCCCCTCCTTGACGGTGTCCTTGAGGTAGATCACGCCGAGCACGTCCGTCCCCTGCGCGACGACCAGCGGGGTGCCGCCCTCGTTCGCGATCCGGTCGACCGCCGGCGCGAGCGCGTCGGGGACGACCCCGCCGCGCTCGCGCACCCAGGTCGCGACGGCGTCCGCCGCCCCCTTGCGCAGGCTCGAGCCGTTCATGTCCAGGCCGCTCATGCGCGTCTGGGCGGTGAACGGGACGAACTGCGCGCCGGCGGGCGTCTGCTCGCTCGCGTCGACGCCGAGGCGCTCGGCGAGCTCGACGATCGAGCGGCCCTCAGGGGTCTCGTCGGCGAGCGAGGACAGCCGTGCGGCGGACTCCAGGGCCGCGCCGGTGACGCCCGGCATCGCGACGAACTCCGACGCCTGGCGGTTGCCGTAGGTGATCGTGCCGGTCTTGTCGAGCAGCAGCACGTCGACGTCGCCCGAAGCCTCGACGGCGCGCCCGGACAGCGCGAGCACGTTGCGCCGCACGAGGCGGTCCATCCCCGCGATGCCGATCGCGCTGAGCAGGGCGCCGATCGTCGTCGGGATGAGCGCGACGAGCAGCGCCGCGAGCGTCGTCATCGAGATCGTCGTGCCGGCGAACTTCGCCATCGGCTCGAGCGCGACGACGACGACGAGGAAGACGAGCGTCAGGCCGGCGAGCAGGATCGCCAGCGCGATCTCGTTCGGCGTCTTGCGCCGCTCGGCGCCCTCGACCAGCGCGATCATGCGGTCGATGAAGCTCTGACCGGGCTCCTGCGTGATCTCGACGACGATGCGGTCCGACAGCACGCGGGTGCCGCCGGTGACGGCGCTGCGGTCGCCGCCGGACTCGCGGATCACCGGCGCCGACTCGCCGGTGATCGCCGACTCGTCCACCGAGGCGATGCCCTCGATGACGGTGCCGTCGCCGGGGATGACCTCG
>Ga0208851_1000949_pt1 | contig 10825 bp, 8 predicted proteins | sample NGESurshal092012_FD_184481 | JGI IMG/M metagenome (GOLD analysis project Ga0208851, IMG submission 184481) | Arctic peat soil microbial communities from Barrow, Alaska - NGEE Surface sample 415-2 shallow-092012 (SPAdes) | ecosystem: Environmental > Terrestrial > Soil > Wetlands > Peat ... | reverse complement strand
TGGGCGAGCGCGCGGGGGCCGAGCGGAAATGCGAGCAGCGCCGCCCGGCCCGCTGCGACGCGGACGGTGCGCCGGCTGAGGCGTGTCAGCCGCGGCCTGCCGGCGGCGGCGCTGGCCAGCGCGCCGACGCGGGCGTAGAGCGAGACGTCGGCGTCGCAGCTCGTCGCCGGCGGCTCACAGGTGATCGAGCCCACGCGGACGGTCCGCAGGCGCAGCCGCAGCGTGCCGTCGCGCACCCAGGGCGCGGCGGGGAACGCATCGGGCGTCGCGGAGGACCGCGTCGGCGGGGCGACCGGCACGTCGGTCAGCGGCGGTGGTGGCGGCGGCGGGCTCTCGGCCGTCGTGAACGTCACGAACCGGCCGGCCGTGCGCGTGCCGGCGGCCGGGTTCTCGGCGAGCACGCGGAAGCGGTAGGTCGTCGCGGGGGCGAGCCCGTCGATGCGCGCGGACGCGGTCTCGTAGGCGGAAGCCATCGATGGGGTCGAGGCCGGTGTGGCGGACAGCTCGCCGCCGGCGACGGGGCCGTACTCGAAGCGCGTGGTGGTCGGCCGGCCCCCCGGGTTCGTGCTCGCGGTGAGCGTTGCGCCCGCGGCCGCGACGTCGGTCGCGGCGGCGGTGAACGCCTGCGGCAGCGCGGCGGTGCTGTTGCGCAGCACGCTGACGTCACCCGAGAGCGTGTTGACGATCGCGGCGTCGAGCCGCCCGTCGCCGTCGAGGTCGGCCGCGACGATGCCGCCGGCGCCGCGGCCGCCGCCGGGGTGGCTCGCGGCGGCGCTGAGCCTGGACGCGGCGCGCGGCTCGAAGCCGCCGCTGCCGTCGCCGAGCGCGGCGACGAGCTCGCCCGCAGCGCCCGACTGGTCGAGGAGGACGTCGCCGATCCCGTCGCCGTTGACGTCGCCGATCGCCACGCCACCGAGCGTCCCGGCCCCGGCGAGCGGGATCGGGCTCGCGGTCGGGGGGCCCGACAGCGGCGCGAAGAGGCCGGTGCCGGGGCTCTGGTCCAGCGCGCCGAAGGCGCCCGCGCCGGCGTCGGTCGCGAGGTCGGCCGGCGGCACACCGTCGAGGTCGCCGAGGGCGGTGTGCTGGGCGAGGGCGGGCAGGCCGCTGACGAGCTGGGCGCCGGGAGTGAAGCCGCCCTGTCCATCGCCGCGCAGCTCGCGGGCCCGCACCGGCGTCAGGCACAGCGCGAGCACGTCGTCGTGGCCGTCCTCGTCGATCGGGCCGGCGGACAGTCCGCCGAGGCCGCCGGTGCACGGCACCGAGAACGGGACCGGGACGGCGGTCGGCGCCGCGAACGTCCCGTCGCCGCTGCCGGCCGCGACGTCGAGGCTCGCGCCGGAGCCGGCGATGACGAGATCCAGGGCGGGCGAGCCCGTCAACTGCGCCAGCGCGACCGCGCCGACGGCCAGCAGGCCCGGGTCGGCGTGGTCGGCTGCGGGCCCGAGCCCGTCAACTGCGCCAAGCAGGACGGCGTAGTGGCCGGCCCCGCCGGTGCCGCCCGCGGGGACGACGAGGTCGTCGCGCCCGTCACCGTTGAGGTCGCCCGCGACAGGTCCGGCGGGCGTCGCACCGGCGATCGCGCGCACGGCCCCGCCGGTGAAGACGCCCGCGGGACCGCCCAGGAGCTGTGAGACGGTGCCGTCGCCCGAGTTCGCGACGGCGAGGTCCGGGCGCCCGTCGCCGTTGAAGTCGCCCGTCGCGATGCCCGCCGGCGCGGCGCCGACCCGGTAGGTCGTGCTGGTGAACGCCGGCGACGGGCCGCCGCCGTACGCGGGCGCCGCCGCGAGCAGCGCGAGCGCGCCTGCGGCCGCAAGGGCACTGAGGGGTCGGGGCATGGGGAACCTCTGGAGGCCGGGCTGGAGTGCACCGGCACGGTCCCTTTCGGCGCCTGCGGCCCCGGTGGCTGCACGACGGCCTGCAGCCGCCGCCCGCTCAGCCGCCCAGCGCCGGCGGAGTCAGGCTCTTCACGTTGACGCCGAGGGTCCTGGCGAGCGCCGTCACACCGCCGAGTCCGGCGGCCAGCGAGGCGATGCTCCCCGCGCGAGGGGCGCATCGGCCGCAGGCTATCGACGGCGCCCGCGCCGGCGCCGGTCGAGCACGTGCGTCGTGATCTGCGCCAGGGCTCCACCGGTGAGCGAGCCCGCGATAACGTCGCCCGGATAGTGCACGCCCGTGTGGACACGCGAGTAGGCCACGAGCGCGGCGAGCGCGCGGACGGGGACCCCCGCGCCCGGCATCACGTGCGCGACGCCGGTGGCGAACGCGAATGCCGAGGCCGAGTGGCCCGAGGGGAACGAGGTGGAGCCGGGCATGGGGACGTGGCGCGCCAGCGGGACCTCCTGCAGTACACGGTCGGGCCGCGAGCGGCGCCACAGCGGCTTGACCGCGACGTTCACCACGGCCGAGGCGACGCCGACGCCGGCCAGGCCGCTCGCGGCGGCGCGCCGGCCCTTGGGGCCGCCGGCGAGCGCCAGGACGCCGGCGACCCCCAGCCACAGCTTCGAGTGGTCGGCGACGGAGCTCAGCCGCGCGAGGGCGGCGTCGAGCGAGGGCGTGGGGGTCCGCGCGACGGCGGCATAGGCGGCGATGTCGAGGCGCTCGACCTCCTCCAGCAGTCCGGACACGGGCACGATCGGCCGATCCTATGACGCCCGGCGATGTGCCGGCGGCGCGCGTCGTCGTGCTGCTGCGTCATGGTGAGACGCCGTGGTCGCTCGCCGGCCGCCACACGGGTCGCAGCGACGTGCCGCTGAGCGACGCCGGGCGCGAAGAGGCCCGCGCCGCCGGCCGGCGTCTGGCGGCGGTCCAGGTCCGGCACGTCCTCTGCAGCCCGCTCGTGCGGGCCCGCGAGACCTGCGAGCTCGCCGGCTTCGGCGAAGACCCGCAGCTCGACGACGCGCTCGTCGAGTGGGACTACGGCGCCTACGAGGGCCGCACGACCACCGAGATCCGGGCAGGGCGGCCGGGCTGGTCGCTGTTCGCCGACGGTTGCCCCGACGGCGAGTCGGCCGCCGACGTGGGGGCGCGGGTCGACCCGCTCGTCGCGCGGCTGCGCGACGGCGAGGGCGCGTGGCTGCTCGTCGCCCACGGGCACGTGCTGCGGGTGCTGGCGGCGCGCTGGGCCGGCCTCGAGCCGCAGGCCGGCGCACTCCTCGCGCTCGACACGGCGGCCATCTGCGTGCTCGGCCTCGAGCACGGCGCCCCGGTGCTGCGGCGCTGGAACGAGACCGGCGATCTGCCGTAGACCACTGATGGCGTCCGCCCTGACCGACGTGCTGCCGCTCGGCTTCGCGGTGGCGCTCAGCCCGCTCCCCGTGATCGCGTGCGTGCTCATGCTCCTCTCCGATGAGGGCCGCGTGAACGCCGTCGCGCTGCTCTGCGGCTGGACGCTGACGATCGGCATGATCGCCGGCGTGGTGGTGGCGGCGGGCATCGACGTCGCGCCGAGCGGGCGCACGCCGACGTGGGCGGCGCTGGCCGAGCTCGTCGTGGGCGCGGCGCTGGTCGCCGTCGGGCTGCTCGCGTGGGCGCGCCGGCACGACGGCGGCGCCGAGTGGGGATCGCGCTGGCTGACGGTCGCGGACGGGATCCGCCCGCCCGCCGCCTTCGGGCTCGCCGCCCTGCTGGCGATCTTCAACGTCAAGGACGCCGCGCTCATGGTGGACGCGGGCGCGCACCTCCGGCGCGCGGGGCTCAGCGTGCTGCAGGAGCTCGTCGTCCTGGTGCTGTTCGCGCTCGCCGCGAGCGTCGCGGTGGCGGTGCCGCTGGCGGTCGACCTGCTGGCGGGCGACCGGGCCGGGCCCGTCCTGCGCCGCTGGCACCGCTGGCTCGAGCGCCACTCGCGGACGGCGGCCGGGGTGCTGCTGGGACTCCTGGGCGTGTTCCTGCTCGGGACGGGGCTGGCGTCGCTGTAGGCGTGGCGCATCGGCCCGGGCGCTCGGGGCAGGCCCCCGGCGCGACCGCTGAGGGTCGACGTCGGCCTGCGAGGTGAACCGTGATCGCTCGGCTCGCCCCGCGGTGCCCCCGCGCCCGAACCCCTCAGCCGTACCGGGCCAGCAACGCCGCCGACAGCGAATCCGACCGCGCCACGGACCGGAAGACCGCCACGCTCGCCGTGCGCGGGCGGCGCGCCAGCGTCCTGGGGTCGAAGCTGTAGAGGCCGAACTTCGGCGTGTAGCCGGCGACCCATTCGAGGTTGTCGGTCAGCGACCAGGCGACGTAGCCGCGCACGTCCACGCCATCCGCGATCGCGCGCTGGAGCACGCGCAGGTGCTGGACGAGATAGCGCGGGCGCAGCGCGTCGCGGGCGTCGGCGATCCCGTTCTCGGTGACGCTCAGCGGCAGGCGGTAGCTCGCCGCCGTCTTCAGGACGGCGGCGAGCCCGTCCGGGTAGATCTCCGAGCCGAAGTCGCTGCACGTCGTCGGGCAGACGGGGGCGCCGGGAGCCAGGGCGGAGCGGTAGCTCGTCTGCGGCAGGAAGTCGAGCACGCCGATACGGGGCGTCAGCGACGCGCCCAGGCCGGTGACGCGCCCGCGGAAGTAGTAGTTGACCCCCACGAAGTCCGCCTTGTGCGCGAGCGCCGGGTGACGCTCGCCGGCATCCACCACACCGTCGGCGTCGACGTCGTAGATGCCCTTGATCGCGGCATCGAGGAACAGGCGGTTGAAGAGGTAGTCCGCATGGCGGGTCGCCGCGACGTCGACGGCCGAGCCCGGATCGGCGGGCGTGAAGGCGATCATGTTCTGGACGAGCCCGACGCGCGCCCGCGCGCGGTCGCCGCCGGCGTCGCGCCGGTCCCAGCGCTTCAGCGCGTCGTAGGCGGCGGCGTTGGCGTGGGCGAGGTTCTGCACCGCCGCGATCGCGGCCGTGTAGCTGAATGCGCCCGGCGGGAAGTACCCGGCGAACACGCCCGGGATGTTCACGTAGCCGTAGATCGCCTGCACCATGGGCTCGTTGATCGGCGTCCAGTCGTCGACGAGGCCGCCGAACTTCCAGCCGAGGAACGCCGCGTACTTGCGGAACTCGCCGACGCTCGCGGGGCTGAGCCAGCCACCGCGATCCAGTCGCGGCAGCGCCGCGTTCGGGTCGATGCCGTTGAGCCGGTCGCGCACGGCGAGCGGATCGTGCAGCCAGCGCGGCAGCGTGAAGTGCTGCAGGGTCACGAGCGGCGTCATCCCCGCCGCGCGGATCTGCCCCAGCAGCCGGCGGTAGTGCGCGACCGCGCGCGGATCGGCCAGGCGGTCGAGGCGGCGCAGGGCGCCGGCACCGACGACGGCGCCGCTGCGCACCCCCGCGGTCGAGCGCGGGAAGATCCGGCTCCACTCGATCGACAGCCGGAACGTCGTGGCCCCGAGGCGGCGTGCGAGGGCGACGTCGCCCGCGCCGCGCGCCCAGAAGCCCGGACCGTTCTCGGGCTGGTCCCCGCTCGTGTGGCCGGCGGCGATGTTCGCCCGGTCGTGCGTCCAGGCCCACCAGTCGCTGCCGCGGTCGAGGTCCCGGCCGCGGCCCATCTCGCTCTGGAAGCCGGCGCTCGCGACGCCCCACTGGAAGCCCTTCGGGAAGTGCAGCGCGGCGGCCCCGGCGGCGCCCGGGAGGGCGAGCACGAGCACGATGGCGAGGGCGACGCCGAGCGGTCGCAGGAGGGGGCGCGGCACGTGCGCAGGGTAGCCCGCGGCGAGCGCCGCGCGCGCCGCTCCGACCGGACACGACCCGGACACGACCCGCCGCCACCGCGGTGTTACGGTGGCGCTCCCCGCCCCTGAAAGGGAGAACGCCATGCCCCTGGACACGTACGTCCTGCTCGCCGGACAGTACGAGCACGAGGCCGACGCGATCGCCGACTACGACGCGGTGCACGAGGTCTACGCGCAGCTGGACATGATCGACACGTACGACGCCGCAGTCCTCACCAAGGACGCCGACGGCAAGGTCAGCATCGTCAAGAAGCACGAGGAGCCGACGCGCCAGGGTGCGGCGGGCGGCCTCGTCGCGGGCCTCGCCGTCGGTGCCGCGATCGCCCTGTTCCCGGCCGTCGCGCTCGGCGGCGCGCTGCTCGCCGGCGGCGCCGCCGGCGCAGGCCTCGGCGCCATCGCCGGACACGTCAGCGCCGGCCTCAGCCGCTCGGACCTCAAGGACCTCGGCGAGCTGCTCGACGACGGCACGAGCGGCCTGCTGGTGATCGCCGCGACGGACGCGGAGGCGCACGTCGAGCACGCGATCACCCGTGCCGAGAAGCAGGAGAAGAAGCAGGTCCAGGTCGATCCCGACAAGCTCAGGGCGCAGATCGACGCCGCCTGAGCACCGAGGTGGACGACACGTCGCAGGAGCAGGGCGCCGCGCCGGAGGACTCTCCGGTCGGCGCCTACCTGCGCCGCCTGCACGCCCGGCACGCGGGCGTGACCGAGGGTGAGGTGGCCTCGTACATCCCCGAGCTCGCCGGCGCGGATCCGGCCGCCTTCGGCATCTGCCTGGTCACCGCCGACGGTGCCGTCTACGAGGCGGGCGACACGCGCAGCGAGCTGACGATCCAGTCGATCTCGAAGGCGTTCACCTACGGGCTGGCGATCGACGAGCTCGGCGCCGAGGAGGTCGAGCGCCACATCGGCGTCGAGCCGACGGGCGAGGCCTTCAACGCGATCACGCTCGACCCCGTCACCGGCACGCCGCAGAACCCGATGGTCAACGCCGGCGCGATCACCGCCGCCGGGCTCGTGGCACGCGCCCACCCCCGGGACGGCGTGGAGCGGCTCGTCGAGAGCTACGGGCGATTCGCGGGGCGGGCGCTGACGGTCGACGAGGCCGTGCGCAGCTCCGAGGACGAGACGGGCCATCGCAACCGCGCGATCGCGCACCTGCTGCGCGGCTCCGGCGCGCTGCCCGTCGAGCCCGAGGCCGCCCTCGCGGTCTACTTCAGCCAGTGCTCGGTGGCGGTCGACTGCCGTGACCTCGGCGTGATGGCGGCCACGCTCGCCGCCGGCGGGCGCAACCCGCTGACGGGCGAGCGCGTCGCGCGGCCCGGGACGGTGCGCAAGATCCTCACGCTGATGGCCAGCTGCGGGATGTACGACGGGGCCGGCGAGTGGCTCTACCGGGTCGGGCTGCCGGCCAAGAGCGGGGTCGGCGGCGGCATCATCGCCGTGCTTCCCGGCAGGCTCGCGGTAGCCGTCTACTCCCCGCCGCTCGACCGCCATGGCAACAGCGTGCGCGGCGTGCGCGTCTGCCGCGACCTCTCGCGCGAGCTCGACCTGCACCTCGTGCACGCCGGTCGCCACGATCCCTCACCGATCCGCGCGATCTACACGCTCGCCCAGCACGGCTCGATGCGCCGGCGTGACGAGCGCGAGGCCGAGCAGCTCGCGCGCGCCGGGACGCAGGCGATCATCGCCGAGCTCCAGGGGGACCTGGACTTCCGCGCCGCCGAGCTCGTGGCGCGGCGCTTCGCACAAGCGTCCGCGCAGCCGCCCTACGGGCTGCTCGACCTCGCCCACGTCGACGACGTCGACACGGCGATCGTGGGGTTGCTCGTCGACCTCGCCGGGCTGTTCGCCGCACGCGGCGGCGCGCTCGTCCTCAGCTCGGGCCGGCACCACGCCGAGGCGCTCGCAGCGCTCGCGGAGGTCGCGGTCGAGCGCGGCGCATCGGCCCCGCGCGCGTTCGAGGAGCTCGACATCGCGCTGGAGTGGATCGAGGACCGCCTGTGCGGCATCGGCGAGGAGGACCGCGCCCGCGCCCGCGTCGAGCTCACGGACCATGAGGCGCTCGCGGGGCTCAGCGCCGAGCAGACGGCCGCCGTCATCGAACACCTCGAGCCGCGCACCTACGCCGCGGGCGAGCTCGTCCAGCCGGCGGGGGAACCCGCCAGCGAGCTGCTCCTGATCACCGCAGGGGCGCTGAGCATCATGCTCGAGCTGGAGGACGGCGGCGAGCGGCGCCTGGACACGATCGCGCCGGGGATGCTCGTCGGCGACCTCGCGATCGCCGGCGGCGGTCCGCGCACGACGAGCGTGCGCGCCGACACGGACGTCGAGTGCTTCGCCTTCCGTCCCGGATCGCTCGAGCGCCGCGCCGACGGGGATCCGGCGCTGCGCGCGGCGCTGCTCGCGAACCTCGTGCGCATCGCCGGGCGCCGCGCGGACCGGCTCGCGCGCCATCTGCAGGCGCTCGCCGGCTGACGGCCGCAATCCGGCGCGAGTCGGCCCGCCCTAGGATCGCCCCATGCTCGGCTCCCTGCTCGACACCGTGATGGACCGCACGATCGCCCCCGGCTACACGTCGATCGGCTACCGCGTGCGCCACCGCGTGCGCGGCTGGGACGACGCGCTGCCGCGCCTGGACGGCCGCACGGTGCTCGTCACGGGCATCACCTCGGGCATCGGCCGCGCGGCGGCGGAGCGCTTCGCGCAGCTCGGCGCCCGCGTGCTGCTCGTGGCGCGCGACGAGGGCCGTGGGGCGCGGGCCCGCGACGAGATCGCCGCGGCGACCGGCAACGAGGACCTGCAGGTCGAGCTCTGCGACCTCTCGTCGTTGGCCTCCGTGCGCGCGCTCGCCGGCCGCCTGGAGGGCGCCCCGCTGCACGTCGTCGTCCACAACGCCGGCCTCCTGCCCGCCGAGCGCAGACTGACCGACGAAGGCTTCGAGGTCGCGTTCGCGACGAACGTGCTCGGGCCGTTCCTGCTGACCGCCCTGACCGAGCAGACGCTGCGCGCGAGCGCCCCGGCGCGGGTGATCTGGGTCTCCTCGGGCGGCATGTACTCGCAGCGCGTGGCGACGTCGGACCTGCAGGCCGAGCGCCTGGCGGACGACTGGGACGGCTCCGTCGTGTACGCCCGCACGAAGCGCGCGCAGGTGATCCTCGCCGAGCTGTGGGCCCAGCGCCTGGCGGGCAGCGGCGTCGTCGTGCACGCGATGCACCCCGGCTGGGTCGCGACGCCGGGCGTCAAGGACTCGCTGCCGCGCTTCGAGAAGGTCGTGCGCCCGCTGCTGCGCACGCCCTACGAGGGCGCGGACACGATCGTCTGGCTCGGCGCAGCCGACGAGCCGGCGCGCAGCAGCGGCGGCTTCTGGCACGACCGACGCGCACGCCCGACGCACCTCCTGCCGAGCACCCGCGAGAGCGACGAGCAGCGCCGGGCGCTCTGGGACGCGTGCGTCGCGCTCAGCGGCGCGCCGGTCTGACCGCGCGGCGGCCGCGTACGCACGCTGACCGTCCTGCCGGGCCGCGCCAGGATCCAGCAGGCGGGCATCCACCTCGTGCTGTTCAGCGCCTGCCTGTTCCTCGCCGTCAGCCCTGAGGTCAGCGCGAGCCGGCGGCCGGGTCGCCCCCGCGCTGCGGGCCCGCGGAGGCGAACGGCGTGGCGTCGACGGATCGGACCAGAGCGTCGAGCTCGTCGCCGTCGATGGTGCGCCGCACCACCTCGGCGCGCCCGCCTTCGACGGCCGCGAGCATCGCGTCGACGTGGCCGGCCTCGGCGAGCAGGACGATCGCCGACGAGCCGCGCGGCACCTCCGCGCGCAGTTCCTCGACGAGCGCCTCCGGCTCGGCCTCGACCTCGGTGGCCTTTCCGGCCTCGGCGCCGACGGCCGCGCCGACGACGAGGCCCGGGGCCATGCCGATCGGGCCGCCCAGGAAGACGAGCCCGATCAGGCCGCCGGTCAGGGCGCCGGCGGCGGCACCCGGCTGCGAGAGGTGGTCCTCCTCGTCGACGTCGACGTAGTGCCCGGCGAACGTCCCGCGCAGCGCGATGCGCCCGTTGTGGTGGTGCTCGACGAGCGCGACCTCGTGTGTCCACGGGGCATCGCCCCCGACGCGGTCGCGCATGGTCCCGAAGGCGGCCGATGCCGCGGTCTGACCGCTGTAGCGGACGAGAGCGAGATCCAGGCCCATCACGTGCTCCTCTCAGGAGAATGACCGACCTGCCGAGTCTCGCAGAACTGGACGCTCCCGCGTACCCTTCTCGGCGCCGTGACCGACGCCATCCTCGACGCACCGCTGGCGCCGCTCACGACGTTGCGCCTCGGCGGCCCGGCGCAGCGGCTCGTGACGGCGGCCAGCGAGGCCGAACTGGTCGACGCCGTCCGCGCCTGCGACGCGACGGGCGAGCCGGTGCTCGTGCTCGCCGGCGGGAGCAACGTCGTCATCGCCGACGCGGGTTTCGCGGGCACGGTCGTGCGGGTCGTCACGCGTGGCGTCGAGCGCTCGCGGGCCGGGGAGCACGTGCGCGTGCACGTCGCCGCGGGCGAGCCGTGGGACGACCTCGTCACGGCGCTCGTCGCGGACGGGCTGGCGGGCGTCGAGTGCCTCGCCGGGATCCCCGGCTCGACGGGCGCGACGCCGATCCAGAACGTCGGCGCCTACGGACAGGAGGTCGCCACCACGATCCGCGCGGTGCGCGTGCTCGACCGCCACAGCGGGGAGGTCGCCGAGCTCGCCCCGGCGGCCTGCGGCTTCGGCTACCGCTCGAGCGTCTTCAAGCACGCCGCGCGGCACGTCGTCCTCGGGGTGACCTTCGAGCTCGCGCCGTCGGGTCTGGCGGAGCCGCTGCGCTACGGCGAGCTGGCGCGTGCGCTGGGCGCCGTCCCCGGTGACCGCGCCCCGCTCGCCGACGTGCGGACGGCGGTGCTGGAGCTGCGCCGCGGCAAGGCGATGGTCCTCGACCCCGACGACCACGACACCTGGAGCGCCGGCTCGTTCTTCACGAACCCGATCCTCGAGGCGGCCGCGTTCGAGCGCCTCGCGGCGCGGGCGAGCGAGGTCCTCGGCGCGGGCGCCGCGCCGCCGCGCTTCCCGGAGGCGGACGGCAGGGTCAAGACGTCCGCGGGGTGGCT
>Ga0208851_1000947_pt1 | contig 10854 bp, 9 predicted proteins | sample NGESurshal092012_FD_184481 | JGI IMG/M metagenome (GOLD analysis project Ga0208851, IMG submission 184481) | Arctic peat soil microbial communities from Barrow, Alaska - NGEE Surface sample 415-2 shallow-092012 (SPAdes) | ecosystem: Environmental > Terrestrial > Soil > Wetlands > Peat ... | reverse complement strand
GGACGTCGTGTCGGCCAAGGGCGAGTTCCTCGGCGGGGCGCTGGCCCCCGGCATCGAGATCTCCATCGACGCGCTGGCGGCGCGCGCCGCCCAGCTGCGCAAGGTCGAGCTGGTCCGGCCGCGGTCGGTGGTGGGCAAGAACACCGTGGAGGCGCTGCAGTCCGGCGCTGTCTACGGGTTCGCCGGGCAAGTGGACGGTCTGGTCCGCCGGATCGTGGCCGAGATCGGCCCGGTCACCGCCGTCGTGGCCACCGGGGGCCTCGCCCCGGTCGTCGTCCCCGAGTCGGAGACGATCACCCACCACGAGCCGAACCTCACCCTGATCGGCCTGCGACTGGTCTTCGACCGCACCCACTGACACCTGTCAGGGTGAGGACGACGGATAGCTCGTCGTCACCCTGACAGGTCGTGGGGGGCTAGCGGATCCGCAGCCGGTCCTGGGCGGGCAGGACGGCGAGACCCTGAGCCTCCGCGGCAGCGGCCATGCTGTCGGCCGCGGGGCTCTGGCCGGAGCGCCGGTCCAGCCGCATGGTCGGCACCAGCAGCCCGAGGCCGAGGACGACCCAGGCGGCCAAGCGGGCGACGTCCCCGGTCCCGGCCACGGCCCAGCCCACGGCGACCACGCCGGTGACCAGCCAGGGCAGCGGGATCCGGGGCAGCCGCAGGAGCAGCAGGAAGCCGAACGCCACCGCGACCGACAGCAGCAGCTGGTCGATCACGGACGCCGTCGGCGAATAGCGCAGCGCGGTCGCCGCGTCCGTGGCCAGGCCGAGCCGGCCGACCAGCCAGCCGGTCGCGACCGCGAGCAGACCGGCGGGCAGCCCCAGCCGGACGGCGCGGGGGAGCAGGTCACAAGCGGATCCCGGGGCGCAGGCGCGGGCGTGGGCCATACCCACCAGCCTACCCCGGGGGGTATCCCGTCACGACCGTTCGGTAGACCTTGGTGACGTAGGGAAGGGGGAACCGGTCCCGGCCGGCCAGGTCGGGGTGCGTCCGGGCCAGCTCGGCGACCCGGGCGAGGATCCGGTCCCGCTCCGGGTGCAGCGCGACCTTCGACCAGGAGGCGACCAGGCCCACCAGGGTGTCGGCGTCCATCTCCTTCTCGTGGGGGAAGGACTCGGCCACCAGCGGCTCGAACCAAGGACCCACCTCGTAGTCCGGTTCCTTGGGCCAGTTGCTGATGCCGTCCTCACCCCCGGTGAGGGTGGTCAGCTCGGCCAGCCAGTCCACCCGGTCGTCGCGGACGTTCCACAGCATGGCCAGCACGCCACCGGGGTGCCGCAGCACGCGGGCGATCTCGGGCAGGGCGCGGGGCCGGTCGAACCAGTGGAACGCCTGCCCCACGACGACGGCGTCGACCGCCCCGTCGACCTCCGGGATCGCCTCGGCGCTGCCCTCGCGGACCCGGCCCGGCAGCTCCAGCTCGGCGACCGCCCGCATGCCGGGGTCCGGCTCGACGGCGACCACCTGGTGGCCGAGCGCGTGCACGACGGCACCCAGCCGCCCGGTCCCGGCGCCCAGGTCGAGCACCACGAGCGGCGCGTCGCCCAGCGCCCAGCGCAGCGCCGCGGCCGGGTAGTCCGGCCGGAACCGGTGGTACTGCTCGGCTGCGCTGCCGAACGACGTCCGGCGGTCCTTCCAGGCAGGTTCCACGGCAGGTCACGCTAGCCGGTCGGTAGCCTTGCGGCCCATGAGCGACCAGCCCCACGGCCTCCCCGACGTCGACGACCTGCCCGAGCAGATGCGGGTGCGTCGGGAGAAGCTGGACCGGCTGCGCGCCGAGGGTCGCGACCCCTATGCGTTCGGCTTTCCCCGCACTGCCACGAACGCCGAGCTGCAGGAGCGATTCGCCGGGCTGGACCCGGACACGGCGACCGGCGAGCGGGCCGGCGTCGTCGGCCGGGTGGTGCTCAACCGGGTCAGTGGAAAGATCATCTTTGCCACGCTGCGGGACGGCACGGGTGACCTGCAGGTGATGGCCACGCTGGACAGTGCCGGCCAGGAGCTGCTGGACCGCTGGAAGTCCGACGTCGACCTCGGCGACAACGTGGGCGTCGAGGGCGCGGTCATCACTTCCCGACGGGGTGAGCTGAGCGTGCTCGCTGACACGTTCACCATCACCAGCAAGTCGCTGCGGCCGCTGCCGGAGAAGCACAAGGGCCTGCAGGACCCCGAGCAGCGGGTCCGGCAGCGCTACGTCGACCTGATCGTGCGGCCCGAGGCCCGCGACATGCTGCGGATGCGGTCTGCCGTCGTCCGCAGCATCAGAGAGACGCTGCAGTCGAACGGCTTCATCGAGGTCGAGACGCCGATCCTCCAGGTGCTGCACGGCGGCGCGAACGCCCGACCGTTCGTGACGCACATCAACGCCTACGACATGCCGCTCTACCTTCGGATCGCCCCTGAGCTGTACCTCAAGCGGCTGCTTGTCGGCGGTGCCGAGCGGGTCTTCGAGATCAACCGCAACTTCCGCAATGAGGGCGCCGACTCCTCGCACAACCCCGAGTTCACCATGCTCGAGATGTACCAGGCGTACGGCGACTACGACACCGTCCGGGTGCTCACCCAGAAGATCATCCAGAACGCGGCCACGGCCGTGTTCGGCGCCCCGGTGGCCCGCCGGGTTCAGGAGGACGGCTCGGTCGAGGAGTTCGACCTGTCCGGCGACTGGCCGGTCAAGTCCATGTTCGACGCCGTCAGCGAGGCGCTGGGGGAGCGCATCGACCTGGACACCCCGATGGCCAAGCTGCGGGCGATCTCGCAGTCGCTCGGCCTCGAGGAGCCCAGCGAGGCCAGCGCCGGCATGCTGATCGAGGAGATCTACGTCGAGGTGGTGGAGTCCCTGACGACGACCCCCGTCTTCTACCAGGACTTCCCCAAGGACAACGCCCCGCTCACCCGGGTCCACCGAAGCGACCCGCGGCTCACGGAGAAGTGGGACCTCGTCTGCTGGGCCGCCGAGCAGGGCACCGGCTACTCGGAGCTGATCGACCCGCTCGACCAGCGGGAGCGGTTCTACCAGCAGTCGCTGCGCGCGGCCGGTGGCGACGAGGAGGCCATGCAGCTGGACGAGGACTTCCTGCGGGCGCTGGAGTACGGCATGCCACCCGCGGGCGGCCAGGGCATGGGGATCGACCGGCTGCTGATGACCCTGACCGGGCTGGGCATCCGCGATACCATCCTGTTCCCGCTGGTGAAGCCGCAGTGACCGACGTCGTCCGCCGGGCTCGGACCGGGGACGTCCGGTCGATCCGGCGGCTGATCGACATCTACGCACAGGACCGGCGGCTGCTGTCCAAGGCGACGGTCACCTTGTTCGAGGACATCCAGGAGTTCTTCGTCGTCGAGCGGGACGGCGAGGTGGTGGGCTGCGGCGCCCTGCACGTGCTGTGGGAGGACCTCGCCGAGGTGCGCACCATCGCGGTCGACCCCGCGCTGCGCGGCCACCACCTCGGCCGGCTGCTGCTGGACCGGTTGCTGCAGGAGGCGCGCGACGTCGGCGTCTCGCGGGTCTTCGTGCTGACCTTCGAGACCGGGTTCTTCGGCGCCCAGGGATTCCGGGTCATCGAGGAGACACCGGTGACGCATGACGTCTACGAGCAGCTGCTGCAGTCCTATGACGAGGGTGTGGCCGAGTTTCTCGGTCTGGAGCGGGTGAAACCGAACACGCTGGGAAACACTCGAATGCTCCTCGATCTGTCGTAGGAATTGTTTGGATATTGACGAGTACATCTTTGCCGACTTGCCGAAGTCCAGGCGGACTGATTGGATTTCTCTCGGCAACAATTCCCCTGAGAGATTGTGGGCCACAAATGGCGCAGAAAGTCCAAGTTGTCCTTGTCGACGATGTCGACGGCGGTACCGCCGAGGAGACAGTGAGTTTCTCCCTCGACGGTGTGAGCTATGAGATCGACCTGTCCACGAAGAATGCCGCCAAGCTGCGCGAGGACTTCGCGCCGTGGGTGGGCACGGCCCGGCGTGCGGGTGGTCGCGCCCGGCGGGGCACCCGGCGGGCGGCGTCCCGCGGCGGCTCCAGCGCAGACGTGCGCGCCTGGGCGAAGGAGCAGGGGCTCGCGGTGAGCGAGCGCGGCCGGATCCCGGCCGAGATCTTGGCTCAGTACGAGGCGGCGCACTAGCGCGTCGGCCCTGGTCGCAGTGATCAGGTGATCGACGTCGGTCCGGTCGGACGCCTCTCGGCGCGTGGCTCGCTCGTAGCGGCTATTGATGGGGCCCGGGGTACCGGCCGGACCGACGCACTCCATAACGTAGCCCCAGCGCCGCGTTGTTCCCATCCCTCCGGCCGGATTGCTCCGCACGGGTGGTGGTCGGCGGACGCGCCGCGGCTGTTCGCCGCTGGCGGACGCCAGCCCGGAAGCATTCGCGCTGAACGGGAGTTCGCACTCATGGGCCCGGCCGGCCGGCCGGCGGTATCGGTACGGACACCTGAGACGGGAGTTGCCCCCCGCGGGGCTAGCATCGGCACGGAGGACCGTGGTCGCCACGGCCCGTCTGAATCGTTCGGTGAGGAGTTGCTGCACATGTTCGAGAGGTTCACCGACCGCGCGAGGCGGGTCGTCGTCCTGGCCCAAGAAGAGGCCAGGATGCTCAACCACAACTACATCGGCACCGAGCACATCCTGCTCGGGCTGATCCACGAGGGCGAGGGCGTCGCTGCCAAGGCCCTCGAGTCGCTGGGCATCTCGCTGGAGGCCGTCCGCCAGCAGGTCGAGGAGATCATCGGGCAGGGCCAGCAGGCGCCGTCCGGTCACATCCCCTTCACCCCGCGCGCCAAGAAGGTCCTCGAGCTGTCGCTGCGTGAGGCGCTGCAGCTGGGGCACAACTACATCGGCACCGAGCACATCCTGCTCGGCCTGATCCGCGAGGGCGAGGGCGTCGCCGCGCAGGTGCTGGTCAAGCTGGGTGCGGACCTCAACCGGGTGCGCCAGCAGGTGATCCAGCTGCTGTCCGGCTACCAGGGCAAGGAGCCGGCCGCGGCCGGCGGACCGTCCGCCGAGGCGCCGTCCACCTCGCTGGTGCTCGACCAGTTCGGTCGCAACCTGACCCAGGCCGCCCGCGAGGGCAAGCTCGACCCGGTCATCGGGCGCGAGAAGGAGATCGAACGGGTCATGCAGGTGCTGTCCCGCCGCACCAAGAACAACCCGGTGCTCATCGGGGAGCCCGGCGTCGGGAAGACCGCCGTCGTCGAGGGGCTGGCCCAGGGCATCGTCAAGGGCGACGTCCCCGAGACGCTGAAGGACAAGCAGCTGTACACCCTCGACCTCGGCGCGCTGGTCGCCGGCAGCCGCTACCGCGGTGACTTCGAGGAGCGGCTGAAGAAGGTCCTCAAGGAGATCCGCACCCGCGGCGACATCATCTTGTTCATCGACGAGCTGCACACGCTCGTGGGCGCGGGTGCCGCCGAGGGCGCCATCGACGCCGCCTCGATCCTCAAGCCGATGCTGGCCCGTGGCGAGCTGCAGACCATCGGCGCCACCACGCTGGACGAGTACCGCAAGCACCTGGAGAAGGACGCCGCCCTGGAGCGGCGGTTCCAGCCGATCCAGGTGGCCGAGCCGACCATCGCGCACACCATCGAGATCCTCAAGGGCCTGCGGGACCGCTACGAGGCGCACCACCGAGTGTCAATCACCGACAGCGCCCTGGTGGCGGCGGCCAACCTGGCCGACCGCTACATCAGCGACCGGTTCCTGCCGGACAAGGCGATCGACCTGATCGACGAGGCCGGCTCGCGGCTGCGGATCCGACGGATGACCGCGCCGCCGGACCTGCGTGAGTTCGACGAACGGATCGCCAGCGTGCGCCGGGAGAAGGAGTCCGCGATCGACGCGCAGGACTTCGAGAAGGCGGCTGCGCTGCGCGACAAGGAGAAGACCCTGCTGCAGGAGAAGGCGCAGCGGGAGCGGGAGTGGAAGGCCGGCGACATGGACGTCGTCGCCGAGGTCGACGAGGAGCTCATCGCCGAGGTGCTGGCGACGCAGACCGGCATCCCGGTGTTCAAGCTCACCGAGGAGGAGAGCCAGCGGCTGCTGCGCATGGAGGACGAGCTGCACAAGCGCGTGATCGGCCAGGAGCAGGCGATCCATTCGCTGTCGCAGGCGATCCGGCGGACCAGGGCCGGCCTGAAGGACCCGAAGCGGCCCGGTGGGTCGTTCATCTTCGCCGGCCCGTCCGGCGTCGGGAAGACCGAGCTGTCCAAGACGCTGGCGGAGTTCCTGTTCGGCGACGAGGACGCGCTCATCCAGCTGGACATGAGCGAGTACTCGGAGAAGCACACGGTGTCTCGGCTGTTCGGCTCGCCGCCCGGCTACGTGGGTTATGAAGAGGGCGGCCAGCTGACCGAGAAGGTGCGTCGCAAGCCGTTCTCCGTCGTCTTGTTTGACGAGATCGAAAAGGCGCACCCGGACATCTTCAACTCGCTGTTGCAGGTGCTTGAGGATGGTCGGCTCTCCGATGCCCAGGGTCGCGTGGTCGACTTCAAGAACACCGTGATCATCATGACCACGAACCTCGGTACCCGCGATATCTCCAAGGGCCAGAACCTCGGATTCGCCGTTTCCGGCGACACCCAGAGCGGGTACGAGCGGATGAAGGCGAAGGTGCAGGAGGAGCTGAAGTCGCACTTCCGGCCGGAATTCCTCAACCGCATCGACGACATCGTCGTGTTCCACCAGCTGACCCCGGACGAGATCGTCACCATCGTGGACCTGATGGTGGCCAAGCTCGACGATCGGCTAAAGGACAAGGACATGGCGATCGAGCTGACCACGGCCGCCAAGGAGCTGCTGGCCAAGCGCGGGTACGACCCGGTGCTCGGGGCCCGGCCGCTGCGCCGGACCATCCAGCGCGAGCTCGAGGACCAGCTGTCCGAGAAGATCCTCTTCGGCGAGCTGCGGCCCGGCCAGATCATCGTCGTGGACGTCGAGGGCGAGGGCGAGTCGGCTGCCTTCACCTTCAGCGGCGAGGTCCAGTCCGCGCTGCCGGACCTCCCCCCCGTGGAGACGGCCGGCACCTCCGACTGACCCCCCGGGTTCGCGGAAGTCGACCCTGCCTGGTGACTGGCCGTCACCAGACCGGGTCAACTTCCGGGCAGGCGGTACTCGTTCTCGGGGAGGGGCTCGACGAGGCCGTCGGTCACCAGGCCGTCGAGGGCGCGGGCGCGTTGGACGGCGTCCGGCCAGACGGCGTCCAACGTCGCGCCGGGGACGGCGCCCACGGCGTCGCGCAGCACGGCGAGCAGCCGGCCGCGGGCCTGCCGGTCGGTGCCGTCGTAGCGCTGGCCTCGTCGTGGGGGGCCGGTCCAGGCCGGCCGGCCAGCCCGGTGCCAGCGGCACTCGCGTGACAGCGGGCAGCGGGCGCAGTCGGGGGTACGGGCCGTGCAGACCAGCGCGCCGAGCTCCATGACCGCGACCGCCCACCGCGCGGCCGCCTCGGGGCGCTCGGGCAGCAGCTTCGCGGCCGCCCGGCGCTCGGCTGCCGTCGTCCCGCCGGGTGGCTCGAAGGCGACCCCGCCGACTACGCGCGCGTGCACGCGCCGCACGTTGGTGTCCAGGACCACGTGTCGTTGGGCGAAGGCGAAGGACGCCACCGCCGCGGCGGTGTACTCGCCGACGCCGGGCAGCGCTCGCAGCGCGGTCACGTCGTCAGGCACCCGTCCGCCGTGCTCCTGGACGCACCCCGTCGCCGCCGCGTGCAGCCGCAGCGCCCGGCGCGGATAGCCGAGGCGCCCCCACATCCGCACCGCCTCCCCGGGGGCGTCGGCGGCCAGCGCGGCCGGCTCGGGCCAGCGGTCCAGCCAGGCGGCGAAGACCGGCAGCACCCGCTCCACGGGGGTCTGCTGCAGCATGACCTCGCTGACCAGGACGGCCCAGGCCGTGGTCCCCGGACGGCGCCACGGCAGGTCGCGTGCGTGGTCGTCGTACCAGGCCAGCACCGACTCGTGCAGCCGGTCGGGCCCGAGATCGGGGGAGGACAGCTCGGGCATGGCGTGCGCATCGTCCCATGCGCCGGCCCTAGGCTGACCCGCATGGGGTCGCTGCTGCACCCTGTCGGGCCGTTGCCCCCGGGTGCCTACTGGCTGCGTCGCGCCCTTGCGCTCGTCGTGCTCGTGGTCATCGTCGTCGCCGTCGGGTGGGCGGTGCGCGCGGTGGCCGGCCCGGGCACCGACAAGCAGGCGGGTGCCGGCCCCCCGTCCAGCCCGGCGGCGCTCGCCAGCAGCCCGACCAGCGCCGCGCCGAGCAGCCCGGTGGCCGCCAGCAGCCCGACGCCGGCCAAGTCGGCCACCCCGACCGCCTCGGCCAGGCCGACGGACACGGCGAGTGCCACCGCGAGCGCGTCCACGGCCCCGCTGTGCGCGGACGCCCAGCTGAGCATCGCGGTGCGCACCGACCACCCGACCTACCCGGCCGGCCAGCAGCCCAAGTTCACCCTGGCCGTGCGCAACACCGGCACCCGCGACTGCCGCCGCAACGTCGGCCAGGACGCGCTGGAGCTGCGAGTCATCTCCGGGGGAGTGGAGGTGTGGTCCTCCGACCACTGCTCGCCCGGCGGAGCCTCCGACCTGCGGACCCTGACGCCTGGCCAGACCTTCACCGCGACCGTGCAGTGGGCCCGGGTCTCCTCCCAGCCCGGCTGCCCCGCGAACCAGCCGTCCGCCGCCGCTGGCTCCTACTCGGTGGTGGCCCGCGACCTCACTCTCGTCTCCCCTCCGGCCACCTTCACCCTGCAGTGACCTGGAGGCCCTCAAGGGCGAGCCGGAACCGGACGACACAGCAACGACGGCGGTCCCTGCGCGGCTGACCGCGTGCGAAGCGGAGGGTGCTGTGTCGGCGTCGTCGGTCGAGGAGCTCGGCGGGACGCCGGTGCCGGTGGTCACCGTCGCGCTGGTGGCCGGCACCCAGACCCGGTTGCGCCAGCTCTCGGGTCTGGTGCGCAGCGAGGCCTTCTCGGTCGTCGGCGGCGCGTGCGACAGCGAGTCGGCCGAGGAGCTGGTGCGGGAGACCCGCCCGGACGCCGTCCTGGTGGACCTGGACCTCTTTGGCGGCGGGCTGGACGCCATCGAGCGGATCATGGCCGGCCGGCCCACACCCATCGTCGTGTGCGGCGCGGCCGCGGAGCACCCCGAGGCGGCCATCGCGGCCGGCGCTGTCGACGTGGTCGGGGCGCTCGACGTCGGCGCCGGCACCCCGGCCTACAGCATCCTGCTGCAGCGCCACCTTCGGGTGGCCAGCCGGGTGCCGGTGATCACCCATCCGCGGGCCCGGCTCCGGCAGCGCGGGCTCGCGGACCGGCGCAGCATGCGCGGCCCGCGCGTGGTGGCGATCGGCGCCTCGACCGGTGGGCCCCCGGCGCTGGCCACGATCCTGCGCGAGCTGCCGACCGAGTTCCCGGCCGCCGTCATCGTCGTCCAGCACATGGCCGAGGGGTTCGTCGAGGGGCTGGCCCGCTGGCTGGACGGCATCTGCGCGCTGCGGGTCGTCGTGGCCGCGGACGGCGAACGGCTCGTCGAGGGCACCGTCTTCCTGGCCCCGGCCGGCTTGAACCTGCTGGTCCGCCGCGGGCACCGGATCGCCCTGGTCGAGCCGCCGCAGGGGCAGTTCCACGTGCCGGGGGTTGACGCCACCTTCGGGTCGGTGGCCGAGGAGTGCGGCCGGTCCTCCATCGGCGTGCTGCTCACCGGCATGGGCCGCGACGGCGCGGCCGGCCTGCGCGCGCTGCGGGACGTCGGCGCGCACACGATCGGCCAGGACGAGGCCACCAGCGTCGTGTATGGCATGCCCGGAGCCGCCCGTCAGCTCGACGCTGTCGCAGCCGAGCTGCCGCTGGGTGACATCGGCCGGGCGATCGTGACCTCGGCCAGCCGCTCGGCGCCACGGACCGAGGCGACCCCGTGAGCCGGCTGCTCGGCGACGCCGAGTTCGCCGCGCTCCGCGTCCACCTGCGCCGCACCGCCGGCCTGGAGTTCGACGAGAGCCGCCGTCCCTCCCTGGCCGCGGCGATGCACGAGCAGCTCAGCGAGACCGGCAGCCCCGACGTCCCCACCTACCTCGCGCTGCTGCGCTCCCCGCACGGGGCGAGCGAGCAGCAGCGGCTGCTGGACGCCGTCACCATCCAGGAGACCCACTTCCACCGGGCCCGGCCGCAGCTGGACGCGCTGCGTGACCAGCTGCTGCCGCCCCTGCTGCGGCGGGCCGCGGCCGAGAACCGCGACCTGGTCGTCTGGAGCGCCGGCTGCTCGACGGGCGAGGAGCCGTTCAACCTGGCCATGCTGGCGCTGGAGGCCGCCGGCCGGCTCGGCCTGCCGCCTCGGGTGCAGGTGCTCGCCACCGACGTCTCCACCGCGGCCCTCGAGGTGGCCGCGGCCGCCAGCTACTCGGGCCGCACCATCGAGCTGGCCGACCCGTCGGCAATCGGCCGCTGGCTGCAGCCGGAGCCGGACGGCAGCCACCTGGTGCGCGACGAGGTTCGGCAGCTGGTGACCTTCGTGCACCACAACCTGGTGACCGACCCGCTGCCGTTCGGCCCGGGACAGGTGGACCTGGTCGTCTGCCGGCACGTGACCATCTACTTCTCCAGGGTCACCACCCGCTCGGTCGTCGAGGGCTTCCGCGAGGTGCTCGGCCCCGATGGCTGGCTGCTCATGGGCCCGACCGAGAACCTGTGGCAGGTCAGCGAGTCCTTCGTCGCGGTGCCCGTGGGCGAGGTCTTCGCCTACCGGCCGGCCACCGCGGCGGCGACGGCGCTGGCGTCCACGGCCACCCCGCCGTCGCCGGCCGAGCTGCGGCTGCGCTCCGTGGCCCGGCCGCGCCTGCGCCCGCGCCGGGCCGCGGCCGGCTC
>Ga0208851_1000946_pt1 | contig 10869 bp, 8 predicted proteins | sample NGESurshal092012_FD_184481 | JGI IMG/M metagenome (GOLD analysis project Ga0208851, IMG submission 184481) | Arctic peat soil microbial communities from Barrow, Alaska - NGEE Surface sample 415-2 shallow-092012 (SPAdes) | ecosystem: Environmental > Terrestrial > Soil > Wetlands > Peat ... | reverse complement strand
CGGCCCGGTCGCTTGCTCTTGACAGCTCGCCGAGCTGCGCAATCCCGTTGGGCCAGTTGATGTTCCAATCTGACTTGATTCAAGCAACGATCCAGTACAGCGGAACTGTGGATAGCCTCTGGAGCCGCGACGACATCCGCGTGCACACGTTCGGGGGTTCGCCCAAGGCCGTCGAAGTCCCCTCGCTGAGGGTTTCCGGCGCCGAGCCAATTCCGACAAATAGGATAGGAATGACGATATCGACGAAATCCCAGCAGCTGGATCCAAGCGGGCTGGTGACTCGCCGCAATTGCCGGGCCGGGGCGGCGAAGCGTCACAGCGCGTTCAGTTGTCAGCGGGGTCGGTTTTGTCCTGTTGTGCAGGGGTTCCTTCGTCGGCGACCCGGGAAACGACTTCTCTGTGCGGAACCCCCTTATTAGAGCCGCGGTGACCGTTGCGGTGATTGGTCACGGGGGTCACGGAACCTTTCGGGATGGCCCCTCCTTCGGGTGGCACACGTTTGTCGTGACCTCGTTCGTGGGTTCTTTCGGTTACCCCGGTGATAGCAGTCGACTACGCGCGAGTTTCTCTGCGGTCGGGAGTGCCCGAATGTGTGACACGGTGGCCTCGCGGTGATGAAGGCATTACCTTTAGTGAAGGCGCAACTGCGGAATGCCATCGACGATGATGCCGTCACTGTCGCCCAGAAAGTGGGCACACCGGTTATGCGAGTCGACTGCGTCACCCATCTTGTCCGCGGAATTTCGTGCCGGCCTCGGTGGGGTGAGCGCGCCCGCGAGTCAACCACCACCCCGAGCGGGTGGGGCCGCCGGCGGGCATCCACTGCAGAGGGGTTCACACCGCCCCTTCCAGGCGTGGTGCCGGCGAGCTACCGCCGCGGCCGGACAGTCCCGGGTCGATCGACAGGGCGGGGGTGACCGTGCTCACCGTCTTCTTGACCGATGACCACGAGATCGTCCGGCTGGGGGTATCCGACCTGCTGAACAGCGCGGATGGCATCAAGGTGATCGGCGAGGCGTCGACCGTGGCCCAGACGTTGGCTCGGGTGCCGGCGTTGCAGCCGGATGTCGCGGTGCTCGATGTGCGGTTGCCCGATGGTAATGGCATCGAGTTGTGTCGGGAACTGCGGTCGAGGTTCCCGGACCTGCAGTGCCTGATGCTCACCTCGTTCACGGAGGAGAAGGCGATGCTGGACGCCTTCCTGGCCGGGGCGAGCGGTTATGTGGTCAAGGACATCACCGGTGTCGACCTGGTGATGGCGGTGCGCACGGTCGGGTCGGGCCGTTCCCTGTTGGACTCGCGTGCCGTTGCCGCGTTGATGGGCAGGCTGCGGGCCAGCGGGCCGGCGCCCGGCCCGTTGTCCGAGTTGACCGAGCAGGAGCGTGTGACGCTGGAGTTGATCGGGGAGGGGTTGACCAACCGGCAGATCGCCGGGCGGATGTTCGTGTCCGAAAAGACGGTGAAGAACTACGTCTCCCACTTGCTGGCGAAGCTGGGCATGACCAGCCGTACCCAGGCCGCGGTGCTGTCCACCGAGCTCCGCGGACGCAACCATGTCCAGGCCTGACAGGGCCGGTACACCACCGCGTTTCGTGTGCGCGCGCTCATGTCAACCGAGGCTGGTGCCCTCGGGGCGCCGCGGCGCTGCGCAGACCGGGGCCACCCATGCGGCCGGTCCGGGCACCCGATGACCACGATCGGTTCGATTGCCAGCGGCGGCGGGGGGTTGAGGAGTTCATGACGGTGGACGACCTGGAGCACGCGGTCCATCCGGAGCACATCGTCGGCTGGTACCGGGAACGGATGGACGCCCTGGTGCGTGCGGCGCTCGCCGCGTCATCGGGGTTGGCCCTGGATGCGACGCTCCGGCGGATCGTCGAGGCCGCGGTGGACCTGGTCGACGCCCGGTACGGCGCGTTGGCGGTCCTGGGCGACGCCGGGGTTTTCGAACGATTCGTGCAGGTGGGTGTTGAGGAGGCTGTCGCCGAGCGAATCGGTCTGCGACCCGCCGGGCGGGGGGTGATGGGCGTCCCGGTCGAAACGCTGGGCCTGTTGCGGCTGCCCGACCTGGCGCAGCACGCGGCGTCGGGGGGGTTCCCGCCGCACCATCCGCCGATGCGCACCCTGCTGGCTGTGCCGATCCTGGCCCGCGGTGAAGTCTTCGGCCGCTTGTACCTGGCCGAGAAGACCGACGGCCGGAGCTTCACGATGGACGACGAGATCATTGTGCGGGGGCTGGCCGCGGCCGCTGGTTCCGCGGTGGACAACGCGCACCTGTACGAGCAGGGGCAACGGCGGGAGCGGTGGCTGGAGGCCACCGGTGAGGTCACCACCGAGCTTCTGGCGGGCAGCGACACGAAGAACGCGTTGCAGTTGATCGCCAGCCGGGCGCAGGAACTGACGGCGTCGGACTACACGCTGATCGCCCTGCCGCGGCAGCGGGAGGCCGCGCGCTGGGAGATCACCGAGCTGACGGTGGTGGTGTGCCTGGGCATGGGGGACGACTCCATCACCGGTCGGGTCATCCCCGTCGCCGGGTCCACCACCGGTGCGGTGTTCACCGATCAGGTGCCGCGCAGCGTGGACAGATTCACCTTCCACCTCGCCCGCGGGCTCGGGGTGCAGTTCGGTCCGGCGCTGGCGATGCCGCTCGGGACCGGGAAGGCGTTGGCCGGGGTGCTGGTCACGGCGCGGATGCCCGGGTCACCGGCCTACGACGAACACGCACTCAAGCTCGTCGCGACCTTCGCCGACCATGCGGCGCTGGCATTGCGCGACGCCGAGAACGAGTGGGCCCGGCGGGAACTGCGGGTGCTCGCCGACCGCGACCGGATCGCCCGGGACATGCACGATCAGGTCCTGCAACAGCTCTACGGCGTCGGCATGGCCATGCAGAGCACCCAGCAGCGCGTCCGGGCCCCGGAGGTGGCCGGGCGGATCACCGATCACATGAACAAGCTCCAGCAGATCATTCTCGACATCCGCTCGGTGATCTACGATCTCTCACCCGACCCTGCTGGGGCGGCGCCGCTGCGTACCAGCCTGCACACCGTGATCACCGAATTGACCGCCGACGCGCCGCTGAGCACCACCGTGCGGATGTCCGGCCAACTGGACCGCGTCCCACCCCCGGTCGCTCAACACGCCGAAGCCGTTCTCCGCGAGGCGGTCAGCAACGCGGTCCGGCACTCCCGGGCCGGCGAACTCGCCGTCACCATCACCGTCGGCGACGAGCTGGTCATCGACGTCCGCGACGACGGCGGCGGCATCCCGGACACCGTCACCCGCGGCGGGCTGGACAACATGCAGGTCCGCGCCGAACAGGTCGGCGGGGCATGCACCATCACCTCCGGCGACGGCGGCGGTGGCACCCGCGTGAGGTGGACAGCGCCACTGCCATAACGAGCATCCAACATCGGCCCCACGCGCCACCCGTCATCCACGCACTCCCGAACGGAACGCACCGGTGGGAAGACGGCCGCGGCGGGTTCGCATCGACCCGACCGCAACGGCGGCCGGTCGGGACCAGCGGCCCGGTGCTGAGCGGCCGTCGGAACACGCCGTTGACAGCGCGGCCGTCCTACACCGGTGGGGTGCTCCCTCCACCGAGCCCACGATCGCCATACGTCCGGGGCTGGCCGCCGTTTCCGGGAACCGCGGCCGCTCCGGGCCGTTTCCCGCAGTTCAGGGTCGGTCACGGCCGTTGACACGGCAGCCCCGACCGGTCCCCCCCGAGTAGCACCGTCCGGCCGGGCGGCCTACGGGGTGTCAGGACGGCAGGGTGGCCAGTGTCTGCCCGCCGGGAAGAGTGGCCCGAGGAGCGGCGCTGCGGGTGTTCCAGTCGACCGCGCGGCGCAGATGATCGGGTGAGAGGCCGGCCGCCCAACCCAGCTCCGCCACCGGGACACGCGCGCATCCTGGGTGGGATGCTGGCTCGACACAACAGCCCGAACCACAACTGTTCGGCCACCCAATCGCGGCGGGCCCGGTCGATCAGCAGCTGCAGATGCTCACGCCCACACGCGGTGACGTACCGCCGGCCGTCCCGGCCCCGGCCTTGCGGGTCGATCACCGTGGCATCGGGCAGCAGCGCACCGTGAACGTTGCCTGGTGCGCTGCGGAGCCCGCAAACGGCGCAGACACCGACGACGCCGGCGCCGATCCCGGTCGCTGTCGAGTGCCCGGTCCCGGTGCGACTGGTGTGCTGCTGCTCCATGGTTGCCTCCACCTCACTGAGTGAGTGGATACCGCGCACCTGGGTCCGGGGCGGGCGCATCCTGCCCGCAGACGCCGCCACCCGGGTTCCACGAAGCGGCGATCAGCGACGCCCTGCTAAGACCACCAACGGTAGGCCCACATCTGTCGGTCCGTGAACCATGACGGCAGCCCGCCCGCACCGTGGGGGCGGCCGAGGGCATCGCGGGCCACCACCCGAGCCCGTTCCCGGTCGGCCGTCAATCACCGCGCCGGTTCAGGCGGAGAAACGGCACCCACTCCCGTGCCCCGTGCAGCCCCCATCGGTCAAGGTCAACGCCCTGATCATGGCGGTATCCACCGGGACTCGGTGGCTGGAGTGGCGGCGCCCGGACGGCGCCGAATCAGAACAGGACGCGGGTTGGTGATCGTCGTTGTCGGCCGTTACCTGGTCACGGCGCGGCGACCGCGCGTGGGACCGGGCTTACGGGTAGTACCGGATCCGCGGGTGCGGGTCGGCTGTCCCTCAGCCGGCGCGGGGACCGGGGTCGGCGGTCGGCGGGTCCAGCACGGTGCTGCGGATCTGCCCGATGATGAGTTGCAGGTCGTTCATGTGCCCGGTGATCCGGGCGGCCACCTCCGGTCGGTCGCCGCAGAGCTGCATGGTGGTGTGCATCGCCAGACCGACCGCGAACAGCTGCTGGACGATGTTGTCTGCTCGATCCCATTCCGCCCCCCGCGCGTCCTCTGGTTGTGCTTGGCGCGGCGATGCACACCCTGGTACCGGTTGACGACGCCGTCGGGCCTGCTCGAGATGGGCCGTGCGGCGCAGCGCGTCCGCGTCGAGCCGCGGGCTCACCGGGCGGTGCGGCGAGCCGGGATGTGGCGCCGCTGCCATGGCGTCGCGCTCGATCGGGACCTGCCCGACCATCGGTCGCGGGATCCGCGTGTTGTCGGGCGCTGATCCCGCAGCACTGAATGTCATGCCTTCATCGCACCAGCCGGCCCGCCCCGGTGGCAGAGCCCAACGGCTCTCGCCGTGCGCCGTAGGTCCCCAATCGTGCACACGTACCTCGATAGAGGACTCCACGAGTGATTGTCGGTGACGGACAGTGGCAGCCGACCCTCGGTACGGGTCGGGGTGACAAACTTCCGGGACCTGCCGCAGCGGTGTAGGTCACCACGAGCGATGCCGTCGCCGGGTCGCACGGGCAGCGAACCGCACCCGTTGGGGTTGTGATCTCACAAGCACGAGCGGCCGGCTGCGAAGAGCTGAGCCATTGCGCCGGCCGATCGGGCGGCCGCGGCCTGCACCGACCGTCCGATGTCCGCGGTCGACCCGCCGTGAGACTACACTGGGTAGTGAGCTACTACGCCCTGTAATGCGTGTCGGTCGGGATGCGGCTTCGCTGCCGGTTCTGGCGGTAGCCGGGCATGTTGTCCGGTGGGTCGCACACCGCATGCCGCCCGGCGTCGGGTGGCGGCCGTGGATGGTGGGGTGGGCCGGGCGACCGCCGACGGTTTCTCGGGGGTGACTGTGGTGCCGGTTGATGGCGACCGTTTGGACGAGTTGGTCGCGGTGATCGCCAGGTTGGCGACGGGTGAGCTGACCGCGCGGCTGGAGCCGTCGCCGGCCCGGGACGCGGTGGACGCGGTGATCACCGGCATCGATCTGCTCGCCGACGAACTGCACGTGATGCGCCGGACCCTGGAACAGCAGGTGACGGAGCGGACCGAGCAGCTGGATCGGGCGCGGCGGGCGATGGCCCTGCAGGCGTTGACCGATCCGTTGACCGGGTTGGCGAACCGGGCCCTGCTGGGAGACCGGATCGGGCAGGCGAACGCCCGCGCGGAGCGGGGAGCCCGCCCGCCGTGCCTGGTGCTGCTGGACTTGGACGGGTTCAAGACCATCAACGACGGGTTGGGGCATGACGCCGGTGACCGGGTCCTGGTCGAGGTGGCGCGGCGCCTGACCGGGGTGGTGCGGGCCGTCGACACGGTGGCCCGCCTGGGCGGTGACGAGTTCGCGGTCCTGCTCCCCGACGTCACCGATGACGAGGCGGTGCGGGTCGCGCAGCGGGCGGTGCGGGCGTTGCGGCTACCGATCACCGTGGCCGGTTGGGCGGTGGTGACCAGCGCGAGCGTCGGGGTGTGACACCGCCATGTACGCGGCCAAGGCCGGCGGGCGGGGCGCCGTGCGGGTGTTCCACGCCCGGATGCACGACGCGGCGCGGCAACGCCTGCAACTGGCCTCGGAATTGGCGGACGCCGCCGCCCTCGGCCAGCTACGGCTGTATTACCAGCGGGTCGTGCAGCTGGGCACCGGCCGGATCGTGGCGGTGGAGGCGGTGCTGCGGTGGCTGCACCCGGAGCGGGGAGTGCTGCTGCCGGCCGCGTTCCTGCGCGCCGCCGAGGACAGCGGCCACCTCGCGGAACTGGGCCACTGGATGGTGCGGTCCGCGGTCGCGCAGCTGCGGGCCTGGCGGGCGCGGCTGCCCGACGGGTTCCGGGTGCACCTGAACCTGTCTACCGCCCAGGTCCGCGGGCCCGGGTTCACCCGGTTCCTGTCCGACACGTTGCGCGAGCACGCCGTGCCGCCGGACCGGCTCGCGGTCGCGATCTCCGAGGCGGCGGTGCTCACCGACGAGGCCCGCGGCGTGCAGACACTGGCCGACCTGCAGCGGCTCGGCGTCGGTGTTCACCTCGACGACTTCGGGACCGGCTTCTCGTCGATCAGTTACCTGCGGACCCTGCCCATCGACACCGTCACCATCGACCCGTCGCTGACCGCGGACATCACCACCGACCCGCGGCAGGCAGCCGTTCGTCGCGGCGCTGCTGCGGCTCATCCACACCGTCGGGTTACGGGCCGTCGCCCGGGGCGTGCACACCCCCGCCCACCGCGCACACCTGCACACCCTGGGATGCGGCTACGGCCAGGGCCCCCTGTTCGGTGAGCCACACCCCGCCGATCACGCCACGACGCTGCTGCTCGCGGGTCAGGCCGGCCCCGAGCCGACCCTGACACGCCCGTGGGCCCCTGCCGGACACGGTGCCCGCAGCCCGGGCGACAACACCGGCCGCGGTCCGGGAACCGGGGGAGATCGCATTGCTGCCAGAGAAGTCCGCGGTGCCTGGGATGCTGTGCGGCGTGACCGGTCCTGACCCATCAGACCAGGCGCCGCGGACCGCGATGACCTCCACTGCCCGGTCAGCGGTGAAGTCCCGCCCGCATCGTGCCAGGCCGAACCCGTATCGCCGTCCACGGGAAGGCGCGGCGCCCGGCGAACCGGCGCCGATCATCCACGATGTCCCGTTACCCGATGGTGTGTTGGCGATGCGGTCACGGTCACCCGCCTGCCGGGCATGCCCGGGTGGTCGCAGCTGCAGACCCGCAGCGGCACCGACTGCCGCATGTCGCTGGATGACTTCGATGATCGGGAGCGTCAGGCACCTGGCGAGGTGATGCGCGCCGCGCTGCGGATCGCTGTGCACCTGCTGCCACCGGGAGTACCACGGGCCGGTGTCGGCCTCGGTCTACGGTGCGGTACCGCTACCGGATCGGTTGGCCGACCTGACCGCCCGCGCCATGGTCGACGCGCTGGCAACCTCCTGCCCCGTTGCTTTCACCGGGCGACCGCTACGCCGCCCGAAGGCCTGCCCGGTTTGCGGTCACCCGCGGGCTGACACCGGTCACAACCCGAACCCGAACCCGGCTGGCGGGACGGGTCGGCGGCCAGGATCAGCGGCCGGTGATCAGCGGAATGGGCGCGGTCCAGACGAGGTGGGTTGCGCCGCAGTCTGTTCGGCCGATCGTGAAGGTGCCGCGCCGGCGCCGTCGGCGCGGCGGTGGAGGTTTCTCAGTCCGCTGCGGGCGGCGGTGTCCGGGATGCCGACGCCCTCGTCGGTCTTCTCGCTCAGGTACAGCCGCCGTAGACCCGGGCGGCGGCCCGGATCGGCACGGCCAGCAGGCTGCGCGTCGGGGGATGCTGCGGCGGGAATCCCACCGACGCGCCGTGCCGCAACGGCTCCGGCAGGCGCAACGGCCCCAGCTCCTCGACCGGCACCCCCAGCGGCCCGTGCCCGGTGGGCAGCGGCCCGATCAACGCCCTGGTCTGGTCGTCGATGCCCAGTTTCACGAAATCGTCCAACATCCCGCCCGCGCCCAGCACCCTTCTGCTGCGTACCGGGCGTCGACCAGGGTCGCCGCGGCCTGCACGAGGTGCCGCAGCGTGGCGTCCACCCCGGGCCCGAGGACACCGCCAGCACGGCCGCGACCAGCGCGGCCATCCGTGACCCGCTGACCGGCCGGCACCGCCGGGGCCGGGCGACATCACCGCCGCCGTGCGCCGTGTCGCTGCTGTTCATGTCAGATCGTCGCGGTCACCGGTGGCTCCGACGCATCGTGGACCTCGAGACCGGCGGGGTTGTTCCTGCCCGATGGCGGCGACGCGTGCGGTGTCGAGCCGTCAAGCCCGGACAGCTCAGCCTTGGGCACGGTCGCGGATCTGGGTGGCCAGCACCGCGGCCTGGGTCCGGGAGGTCATCCCGAGCTTGGCCAGCAGGTGGGAGACGTAGTTCTTGACGGTTTTCTCGGCGACGAACATCCGCTCGGCGATCTGCCGGTTGGTCAGGCCCTGGCCGATCAGCTCGAGGGCGGCGCGTTCCTGCTCGGTGAGGTCGGACAGCGGGCCCGGCGGGGCCGTGCCGGTCCGGAGCCGGGTCAGCAGCGCGGTCGCGGCCCGCTGGTCCAGCAGCGAGTGTCCCGAGCCCACCGTGCGGACCGCGGCGACCAGATCGACACCGGTGATGTCCTTGATCACGAAGCCGGTGGCGCCGGCCAGGAACGCGTCCATCATCGCCTGCTCATCGGTGTACGAGGTGAGCATCAGGCATTGCAGGTCGGGCAGCAGGGACCGCAGCTCGCGGCACACCTCGACGCCGTTGCCGTCCGGCAAGCTCACGTCCAACACCGCGACGTCCGGGTGCAGCTCGGGCACCCGTGCCATCGCCTGCGCGGCGGTGGCTGCCGCGCCGATCACCGTCAAGCCATCGGCCTGGTTGAGCAGATCGGTCAGCCCCCGCCGCACTACCTCATGGTCGTCCACCACGAACACCGTGAGCGTCGGCATCGGTGTTGCCCGGTGCGGTGAGCGCGGCGCGGGATGCAGCAGGGGTGTCACGGGGGATCCAGCCGTTCGCGGTGCAAGGCCCTGGCGGATCTGGGCGCCGAGATCTGTCTCTACGGTGACGCGGCTATCGGCGGCGGCACTGCCCCCTGGCGGCTGCGGTAATCAGCACCCCTGAGATAACCCGCATGTCATTGAAATGTCAAGGAAACAGCCGCCAATGGTCGGTGACGGGGATAATGGCGGGCCTCGTCGGACGAACACCACCGGTCCAATACCCGAAACAAGCCCTCCCGGAAGGGTGACATCGTCACCGTCGACGTCACCCCAACGAGAAACCCAAGATGATGCACGGTCACTAACCGGTCAAGGCCCGAGCATTGCCGCCGGGACAATTATCACTCCACCGAGGCGGGGGCGTAGAAGTGGCTTTCCCGCACCGTTGTTGGCAGCGACGTGATCACCCCACCGCACCCCCCATCAACCTCGAGCGCGGATAGATCCGATCGGCCGGCAGGATGCTCCTGCCGTCGACTTCATCCCCAAACATGTTGCCCACCATGCAATCTGACTCGCCGACAGGTTCGCCGGTCTCGGCCCGACGGGTGACCGGTTCTGTCCGCGCGGCTCGGGGGCAATACCCCTGATATCCATCACCCGTACCCGATGCGAGAACAGCCGAACCATTCGGTCTTGACAATTTCCGGGCTCTCGCGTTACCTCACAGGTGCTGATCATCACAGCCGCCCGGGAACGGTACCGCCGCGTCGTTAGCCGCGGCACCGGCAGAGACAATCTGCACGCCCGGGATTGCCCGGTTCGCGCACCCGACGCGGCGCCACCCATCGCGCCGCGGCGCCTGGCCGGCTTGTCACCTGCAGCCTTTCACGGGCAATTCTTCCGCCGGGCCACGGTGGGCCAGAACCAAGGCGCTGACACCCGGCACAACAACCCGGTCCCGACTATCGGGGTGACCGCTGAAAGGGACACGGGTGCCACCGTGACGAATCTGCTGACCGGCACGCCCACCCGTCGGCGTGACCAGCGTGCTGGTCTGCGACGCACGCAGCCAGTCCCGCGCCGCCCTGACCAGGACCGTGTCGGCGATCCCGACCGTCACCCACATCGACAGTGTCACCGATGATGCGGGACTGCTGGCGGCGTTCGCCGCGTACCCGGCCGAACTCGTGCTGATCGGCGTCCACCGCAGCCACCCGTCCAGTACCCGGGCGGTGGACCGCCTCCTGGACCGGTACCCCCACGCTGCGGTGCTCGTCTACGGATCGGGGCAGGACACCGCGGCCCTGACCGCGGCGCTGGCCCACGGCGCGCGCGGACTGATGCTGTGGTCACCGCACCCCGGCCGAACCACCGCCGCATGCAGCACAAGCCCGGTCGCCGCCCGCGGACCCGCAGACCGCGATCCCTGGCCAACCGAGCGTGAACTGCAGATCCTGCGCGGCATCAGCCGAGGACAGACGTATGCAGCCATCGGCCGCGACCTGTTGCTCTGCGAAGACACCATCAAGGCACTGAGCCGCCAACT
>Ga0208851_1000943_pt1 | contig 10890 bp, 8 predicted proteins | sample NGESurshal092012_FD_184481 | JGI IMG/M metagenome (GOLD analysis project Ga0208851, IMG submission 184481) | Arctic peat soil microbial communities from Barrow, Alaska - NGEE Surface sample 415-2 shallow-092012 (SPAdes) | ecosystem: Environmental > Terrestrial > Soil > Wetlands > Peat ... | reverse complement strand
GCTTCTCGGAGAACGGGCTCGCCGGCGCCGAGGACTGGATCGACCTGCAGCTCAAGCTGCTGGCGGACGTCGGCCTGGTCGGGATGCCCAACGCCGGCAAGTCCTCGCTGATCTCCGTGCTCACGCGCGCGGCCCCGAAGATCGCCGACTACCCGTTCACGACGCTCGAGCCCAACCTCGGCGTGCTCGAGTCGCCCGACCGCCAGCTCGTCCTGGCCGACATCCCGGGCCTGATCGAGGGCGCCAGCGAAGGCGCCGGCCTCGGGCACGACTTCCTGGCGCACGTCGAGCGCACGCGCCTGCTCGTGCACGTCGTCGACCTCGCGCCGCTCGACGGCTCCGAGCCGGAGGAGAACTTCGAGGTGATCGAGCACGAACTCGCCCGCCACGACGCCCGCCTGGCGGCGCTGCCGCGCATCCTGGCGCTGTCCAAGGCCGATCTCGTCCCGCCCGCCGACGCCGCGCAGGCGGCCGAGCGCTGGCGCGCGCGCCCGGGGCCCGACGTCCCGGTGTTCGTGACCTCGAGCGCCACGCACGAGGGTCTCGACGAGCTGGCGCGCGAGCTGCTGCGCCGCGTGCCCGTCGAGGCCCCGCACGCACCGGAGGAGCTCGCGGCTGCGGGGGCGCTCGCCGAGCACCAGGTCTTCCGCCCGGCCGCCGGTCGCGCCTGGAGCGTGGTGTGCGCGGGACCCGGGGCCTACCGGGTCAGCGGGGAGCCCGTCGAGCGGCTGATCGCCCGCTACGACATCGAGAACGAGGAGGCGCTCGCCCAGGTCGAGCGGCGCCTGAAGCGCATGGGCGTCATCCGTGCGCTCGAGGACGCGGGCTTCGAGCCCGGCGACGACGTCGAGATCGCGGGCGTCGTCTTCGAGCTCGATCCGGGCTGATCGGCGCCTCGAGCGCGCCGCTCCGCGGGCCGACCCGCGGATACCCTTGCGCCCCGTGGGCCGCTACGTCGTCAAGCTGGGGTCGAACATCGTCGCGCGCGACGACGGGTCGCTGCGCGACGACGTGCTGTCCCACATCTGCGGTGAGATCGCCGGCCGCCACCATGCTGGTGACGACGTCGTCGTCGTCACCAGCGGCGCGATCGCGTGCGGGATCGCCGTCATGGGCCTCGAGGGGCGGCCGGGTGGCCTGGGCGACCTGCAGGCGGCGAGCGCGGTCGGTCAGGGCAAGCTGTACCGGTCGTACGACGAGCTGCTGCGCGGCCACGGGGTGACGAGCGCGCAGGTGCTGCTGACGTTCTTCGACCTCAGCGAGCGCGGCCACTACCTCAACGCGCGGCGCACGCTCGCGCGGCTGCTCGACTGGCGCGTCGTCCCCGTGATCAACGAGAACGACACGACGGCGACCGAGGAGATCACCTTCGGTGACAACGACTTCCTCGCCGCGCAGGTGGCGATCCTCGTCGGCGCCGATCGCCTCGTCCTGCTGACCAACCAGGACGGGCTGCACGTCTCGGACCCGCGCGATGACCCGTCCGCGGCGCTCGTGCGCGAGGTCACGGACGTCGCCGAGCTCGGCGCCTTCCAGATCGGTCAGAGCCCGTCGCTTCTGGGCTCCGGCGGCATGCGCTCGAAGGTCGTGGCGGCCGAGATGGCCACGGCCGCCGGGATCCCGACGACCATCTGCAGCGGCCTGCGCGAGGGCGTGCTCGCGCGCGCGCTCGCCGGCGAGCGCGAGGGCACGAGCTTCGCTCCGCAGGAGCAGCGCTACTCCTCGTTCGAGCTGTGGCTGAAGTACGCCAAGCCGGCGCTCGGGACCGTCGTCGTCGACGCCGGCGCCGCGCGCGCCCTGCGTGAGGGCGGCGCGTCGCTGCTGCCGGTCGGGGTCGTCGAGGTGCACGGCGGCTTCGGGCAGGGCGACGCGGTCGAGGTCAGCGACGGCGCATCGGTGATCGGCAAGGGGATCTCGAGCTACAGCGCAGCCGACCTGCGCCGCGTCCTGGGCAAGAAGAGCGACGAGGTCCGGCGCCTGCTGCCCCGCGCCGCCGACGAGACGGTGCACCGGGACTACTTCGTGCTGGCGTGAGGATGAGCGACCGGGGACCACAGCCGGCGACGGGCGAACTCCGGCGCGCTGTCGGCGTGAGGATGAGCGACCGGGGACCACAGCCGGCGACGGGCGAACTCCGGCGCGCTGTCGGCGTGAGGATGAGCGACCGGGGACCACAGCCGACGACGGGCGAACTCCGGCGTGCCGTCGGCGTGAGCGCGGGCGCCGATTACCCTGTGGGCATGGCCACCACCGCCCAGTCCGTCGCGCAGATCTGCCGCACGGCGCGCGACGCGTCACGCACGCTCGCGCGCGCCGGCGCGGCGACCAAGGACGCCGCGCTGCACGCGATCGCCGACGCGCTCGAGGCCCGCTGTGCCGAGATCCTCGAGTCCAACGCGCGCGACATGGATGCGGGCGCCGAGGCCGGCCTGTCGGGCGCGCTGCTCGACCGCCTGCAGCTGACCGAGGAGCGGGTGCGCGCGATCGCCGCGGGCGCCCGCCAGGTCGCGGCCCTGGAGGACCCGGTCGGCGAGCTGATCGGCGGCGGTCGGCTCGCGAACGGCATGGAGCTGCGCAAGGTCCGCGTCCCGCTCGGAGTCGTGGCCATCGTCTACGAGGCGCGCCCCAACGTGACGATCGATGCCGCGGCGCTGTGCCTGAAGTCGGGGAACGCCTGCGTCCTGCGCGGCTCGTCGTCCGCGGCGCACTCGAACGCCGTCCTCGCGGCGATCGCCGCCGAGGCGGCCGAGGAGGCCGGGCTGCCGGCCGGGTCGGTCGTCCTGGTGTCCGGCGGCGGGCGCGGGGACCTCGCCGAGCTCGCCACCCAGGAGGGGGTCGTCGACCTGATCATCCCGCGCGGCGGTGAGGGCCTGAAGGCGGCGCTGAAGGGCGTCGCGACGGTCCCGGTGATCTACGCGGCGTCGGGCAACTGCCACGTCTACGTCGACCGCTCCGCCGACCTGGACCGCGCGCTGGCGATCGCCGTGAACGCCAAGACCCACCGCCCGGGCGTCTGCAACGCCGCCGAGACGCTGCTGGTGCACGCGGACGTCGCCGCGGACTTCGTGCCGCGTGCGCTCGCCGCGCTGCGCGAGGCCGGGGTGGAGCTGCGCGTCGACGCGCGCACGCGCTCGCTCGCCGGCCCGGAGCTTGAGCAGGTCGTCGTCGAGGCCGTCGAGGAGGACTGGGACACCGAGTTCCTGGCCCTCGTGATGGCGGTCGGCGTCGTCGACTCGCTCGAGCAGGCGATCGAGCACGTCAACGCCCATGGCAGCGGTCACTCGGAGGCGATCGTCACAGCCGACCTGGACGCGGCGCGCGCCTTCGAGCACGGCGTCGACGCGGCGTGCGTCTACATCAACGCCTCGACGCGCTTCACCGACGGGGCGGAGTTCGGGATGGGGGCGGAGATCGGCAACTCGACGCAGAAGCTCCATGCGCGCGGGCCGATCGGGCTGCGCGAGCTGTGCACGTTCAAGTACGTCGTGACCGGCGACGGCCACGTCCGCGGCTGAAGCGCCGAGTATGCCCCGCGTCGGCATCCTCGGCGGGACGTTCAACCCGCCGCACATCGGCCACCTCGTGTGCGCGGAGGACGCGCGCGATCAGCTCGGGCTGGACGAGGTCCTGCTGATGCCGGTCCACCGCCCGCCGCACAAGGAGGCCGTGGGAGACCCCGGTCCGGCCGCGCGGCTCCTGCTGTGCGAGCTCGCCGTCGCCGGCGAGGCGCGGCTGCGGGCCTCGTCGCTGGAGGTCGATCGCGGCGGCCCGTCGTACACGGTGGATACCCTCAGGGTCCTGCATGATCGCTCACCAGAGGATGAGCTGACGTTCATCGTCGGCGCTGACATGGCCCAGAGCCTGGGTACCTGGCGTGAGCCGGCCGAGGTCCTGCGGCTCGCGTGCCTGGCGGTGGCGGGCCGTGACGGCGTCCCGGCGGCGGATGTCGAGCAGGCGCTGGCGCCGTTCCACGACGGCTCGCGGCTCGCCTTCTTCGAGATGCCGCGGATCGACGTCTCGTCCTCGATGCTGCGCCGCTGGATCGCCGCGGGACGCTCCGTGCGGCACCTCGTGCCGGAAGCGGTGGCGGCGGCGATCGACGAGCACGGCTGGTACCGCGACACCGCACCACGCGCAGAAGGCGCTCGACAGGAGGTCCAGGGATGACGCCGGACGACGGACAGGCGGCCGCAGTGGCCGAGGAGCTCACGACCGAGCAGCTCAGCGAGCTGATCGCCGGCTACGCGCTCGACAAGAAGGCGCGCGACGTCGTGGTGCTCGACCTGCGCGGGGTCTCGGGCTTCACCGACGCCTTCGTCGTCTGCTCGGGCACGAGCGACCGCCAGGCGAAGGCGATCCACGACGGGATCCACATCGCGCTGAAGAACGAGCACGGGCTCCTGCCGCGCCGCGTCGAGGGCGTCGCCGAGTCACGCTGGATCCTGATGGACTACCTCGACGTCGTCGTGCACATCTTCACGCCGGAGACGCGCGACTTCTACCGCCTGGAGACGCTCTGGGGGGACGTGCCGCGCAAGGTCTACGAGGACGCGGCGCCCTCGGCGGGCGAGGACGCCGCCTAGTGGCCCTTCTCAAGACGTCTGCCCGGGAATGCCGCGGCGGCATTTCCGGCCCCGACATTCCGAGAAGACCCACGAGGCGCACCCGCAACGACGAAGGCCGCCCAGGTGAGGCGGCCTTCGCGGACATGGAGCTAGTCGGGCTCGAACCGACGACCTTCGCGCTGCCAGCGCGACGCTCTCCCAGCTGAGCTATAGCCCCGCAGTGACCCTGCGCCACTCAGTTTACAAGGCTCGCGGCTGCCGTGATCAGCCCAGGAGGTCGCGGCAGAACGCCCCCAGCGTGGCGTTGAGCAGCGCCGCGCGCTCCCACTGCAGGAAGTGCCCGGCCCGCGGCACCACGAAGGGCCCCACGAGATCCGGAAAGGCCACCTCGCAGCGCTCGGGGAAGTCGCGGAACATCACGTGGTCCTCCGGGCCATAGAGCGCGACGGTGGGGACCGGGTTCGGTTCGAAGAAGCGCGGCGCCTCCGAGAGCGGCCGCGTCCCGAGCCCGCTCTCGTAGTTCCCGAACGACGCGCGCAGCTTCTCGGCATCCGCGAACGGCTCGGCCATGAAGGCCGTCGCCTCGCCCGAGACGCCGCCCGGCGCGGCCCAGAAGCGGTGCCCGTAGAACTCGGCCACGTAGCGCCGCCGACGCTCGGGGCTGTCGAGCTCGGCGGCGAGCGCGTCGGCGTCGCGCCCCTGGCGCGCGAAGTAGTCCGCGGCCTGGCGCACCTCGCGCGAGGGCGCCGGATCGATCCCGGCGGCGGCATAGGCCTCCGGGAGGATCGGGAGGATGCAGTTGAACAGCACCTGGCGGGCGACGAACCCGGGAAAGCGCAGCCCCAGATCGACGATGACGCCGCCGCCCAGGTCCCCGCCCGAGGCTGCGCAGCGCTCGTGCCCGAGCACGTCGTGGACGAGCGCATGCAGGTCGTGGGCGTGCGCGGCGAGGTCATAGTGCCCGTCCGCGGCGATGCTCGACAGCCCGAACCCGCGCAGGTCCGGGGCGATGACCTCGAACCCGGCCCGCGCGAGCGGCTCGATGTTCCGCCACCAGATCCGCATCGTCTCCGGCCAGCCGTGGACGAGCAGCAGTGGGAAGCCGCCGCGCCCCTCCTGTACGTACGCGAGCTCGACGTCATCGCGCACGAGCGCGCGCTGAACCGCGAAGCGCCCGGGATCGAGCTCCGGCGCGGGGGTGTCACCCGACATCGCGCGGACACTATCCTGCGCCTCCACTCATGCCGGAGCATCGCTACGACCCGAAGGACATCGAGCCACGCTGGCAGCAGGTCTGGGCCGACGAGCACACCTGGGAGGTCGCGAACCCGGTCGCCGGGCAGTCCCAGGCCGGCGAGGAGCCCAAGTCCTACGTCCTGGAGATGCTGCCCTACCCCAGCGGCGAGCCGCACATCGGGCACCTGAAGGTGTACTCCGTGGGCGACGCGGTGGCGCATTTCCATCGCCGCACCGGGCACCGCGTCCTGCACCCGATGGGCTACGACGCCTTCGGCCTGCCGGCGGAGAACCACGCGATCAAGACCGGGCAGCACCCCCGCGCCTCGACGGACGCCGCGGTCGCCGAGTTCCAGCGCCAGTTCCGCGACTGGGGCATCTCGATCGACTGGTCGCGCGAGTTCGCGACGTGCGATCCGGCCTACTACCGCTGGACGCAGTGGATCTTCAACGAGCTGTACCGCAACGGCCTCGCCTACCGCAAGGAGGCGGCGGTCAAGTGGTGCCCGAACGACCAGACCGTGCTCGCCAACGAGCAGGTCGTCGACGGGCGCTGCGAGCGCTGCGGTCACGAGGTCGAGGCCAAGCAGCTCGAGCAGTGGATGTTCCGCATCACCGACTACGCGGATCGCCTGCTCGACGACCTCGACACGATCGAGTGGCCTGAGCACGTCAAGACGATGCAGCGCAACTGGATCGGCCGCTCGCAGGGGGCGGAGGTCGTCTTCCGCTGCGAGGAGCTCGGCATCGACTACCCGGTCTTCACGACGCGGCCGGACACGCTCTTCGGCGCGACGTTCTTCGTCATGGCGCCGGAACACCCCGACCTCGAGCGCCTGGCCGCCGGCACCGGCAACGAGGCCGTCGTCCGCGACTACGTCAACCATGCGCTGAACGAGTCCAACGAGCTGCGCGGAGCCGCGGACAAGACGAAGACCGGCGTCTTCCTGGGGCGCCACGTCGTCAACCCCGTCAACGGCGAGGCGATCCCGATGTACGTCGCCGACTACGTGCTGATGGAGTACGGCACCGGCGCGATCATGGCCGTCCCCGCGCATGACGAGCGCGATCACGCCTTCGCGACGGCGTTCGGGCTGCCGATCCGGCGCGTGATCGAGGGGGAGAACCCCGACGGCGACGCCGACGGGCTGCCCTACGGCGGCGACGGCGCGCTCGTGAACTCCGCCCCCGAGTTCGACGGCCTGCCCAACCGCGAGGCGCTCGAGGCGATCGTCGGCTGGCTCGACCGCGAGGGCAAGGGCCACGCATCGGTCAACTACCGGCTGCGCGACTGGCTGCTCTCGCGCCAGCGCTACTGGGGCTGTCCGATCCCGGTCGTGCACTGCGGCGCCTGCGGCATCGTCCCGGTGCCCGACGACGAGCTGCCCGTCGTCCTGCCGGACATCAGCGACTACGCGCCCAAGGGCCGCTCGCCGCTTGCGGCCGCCGAGGAGTGGGTCACCACGACGTGCCCGAGCTGCGGCGGCCCGGCGAAGCGCGAGACGGACACGATGGACACGTTCGTCGACTCCTCGTGGTACTTCCTGCGCTACTGCGACGCGCGCAACGACGAGGCCGCGTGGGACCCGGCGATCCTGCGCGCGTGGATGCCCGTGGACCAGTACATCGGCGGCGTCGAGCACGCGATCCTGCACCTGATGTACGCGCGCTTCTTCTGCAAGGCGCTGTCGGACCTCGGCCACATCGACGCGCAGGAGCCCTTCGCCCGCCTCTTCACCCAGGGGATGATCACCAAGGACGGCGCGAAGATGTCCAAGTCGCGCGGCAACGTCGTGTCTCCGCGGGAGATCGTCGAGCACTACGGTGCGGACACCGCGCGCGCCTACATCCTCTTCATCGGGCCGCCCGACCAGGACGCCGACTGGTCTGACGAAGGCCTGGAGGGGGTGCAGCGGTTCCTGAGCCGGCTCTGGCGCCTCAGCGCGGAGGCGGCCGAGCAGTCCGCCGCGCCGACCACGGAGGTCCCAGCCGGTCCCGACCTGGACCTGGTCCGCAAGGCCCACTGGGCGATCGAGAAGGTCACCGGCGACCTGACCGGGCGCTTCGCCTTCAACACCGCGATCGCCGCCGTGATGGAGCTGACGAATGAGATCTCGCGGCTGCGCGACGAGGCCGGCCCGGCCGCGCGGCGCTTTGCGCTCGAGACCGCCAACTCGCTGTTGTTCCCGTTCGCCCCGCACGTCGCGGCCGATGGTTACCACCTGCTGACCGGCGAGCGCGTCTGGGAGGAGCCGTGGCCGGTCGCCGACCAGGCGTTCCTGGAGCGCGACACCTATGAGCTCGTCTGCCAGGTCAACGGCAAGGTGCGCGACCGCGTCCAAGTGGCCGCCGGTGCGGGCCGCGACGTGCTCGAGGCGGCGGCGCTCGCGGCGCCGAACGTCGTGGCGCACGTGGACGGCCATGAGATGGTGAAGGTCGTCGTCGTGCCGGGCAAGCTCGTGAACGTCGTGGTGCGCTGATGGCCCTTCTCGAGATGATCCTCTAGATGCGCCGTGCCGCCGTGATCGCCGTCGTCGGGGCCGCCGTCGCCGAGGCGCCGACGCTGGCGGTCGCCGAAGAGGTCGGCGCGGCGCTCGCGAACGCCGGCTACACCGTCGTCACCGGCGGACTGGGCGGCGTCATGGAGGCCGCCTCGCGTGGGGCGCGGTCGGAGCTGGGGGCGACGATCGGGATCCTCCCGGGCGAGGACCCCGAGGCGGCGAACGGCTGGGTCGAGCTCGCGATCCCCACCGGGCTCGGCGACGCGCGCAACGCGCTCGTCGTCGCGGCGGCGCAGGCGTGCGTCGCGGTCGGCGGGGAGTACGGGACCCTCGCGGAGATCGCGTTCGCGCTGCGCGCGGGCAAGCCGGTCGTGGGACTGGGGACGTGGGACGTGCAAGGTGTCGAGCACGTCAGCACAGCGACCGAGGCGGCTGCGCGGATCGCGGCCCTGCTGGCAGACAGTCAGCGCAGTTCCGCCTGAAAGCCGGGGTCCCGTGCAACGCGCGGCGCCGTAGCGTCGCGGACATGCCGTCGCTTCCCCTCAGCACGCTCGCCCCGTACGCGATCGCGGCCGTTCTCGTCCTCGTCCTCGGCGGGCGCTGGCTCGCCGGCCGTCAGGACGCCGCGCCCGCCTCGCCGGCCGGCGCCGTGCACCGAACGCCCGCCGCTGCGACGACCGCCGCGGAGCCGCAGGTCAGCATCCCGACCGGCGCCGTCAGCTCCGTCGTCGACGTCGCCGGTGCGGTACGACGGCCGGGCGTCTACCGCCTGCGCGCAGGCGCCCGCGTCCGCGACGCGCTGCTGCGGGCGGGCGGCGCGACCCACCGGGCGAACACCGCGGCCGTCAACCTCGCCGCGAAGATCACGGACGGGCAGCAGATCCTCGTACCCGAGCGCGCGCCCGGCATCGCCGGCGCATCCGGGCCTGCAGCGGCCGGCGGCGCGGGAGCAGGTCCACCCGTGCCCGTCAGCCTCAACGGCGCGACGCTCGAGCAGCTCGATGCGCTCCAGGGGGTCGGTCCATCGACGGCGCAGAAGATCCTCGAATGGCGCGCGCAGAGCGGCGGCTTCGCCTCCGTCGACGATCTGGCGCAGATCCCCGGGATCGGCCCGAAGAAGCTCGAGGCTCTGCGCCCGCAGGTGACGCCGTGAGCGGGGCGGGTGCGCTCCTCGCCGAGGTCCGTGCGCGACCGGTCCATGTGGGCACGGCGGCGCTGGCACTCGGCCTCGGCGCCGGGCCGCGCGCACCCGCGGTGCTGCTCGTCGCGCTCGTCGTGCTGCCGCTGGCGTGCGCCGGACCCGCTGCGGCGCTCGCGGCGCTCATCGCGCTGGCCTGCGGCGCCGGCATCGCGCAGGCTCGGCTGGCGGCGCTCGATCGCTCCTCGCTCGGGGCGCGCATCGGCCACGCGGTGGACGCCCGCGCCGTTGCGCTGGAGACGCCGCGGGCGACGGCGTTCGGATGGCGCGCGATCTCCGCGCTCGGGGGTGAGCGCGTCCTGCTGCGGGGCTCGGGGGCCGCTCCGCTGCTGTCCACCGGCGACATCGCTGCAGTCCACGGCGGGCTGCGGGCGCTCGGCCCGCGCGACGGGTGGCTGCGTGCCCGGCACGTGCATGCGGTGCTGCAGGCGGACGACGTGCGTCCCGCGGGCCGGCGCGGCGGGCTTTCCGGCCTGGTCGACGGCCTGCGCCGCCGCGCCCAGCACGCCCTCGGCGAGGGCGTGCCGCGCCCACAGTCGGCGCTGCTGCGCGGCATGGTGCTCGGAGACGACGCCACGATGACGCCGGGCGATCGCGCGGAACTGCGGCGAGCCGGTCTCGGTCATCTGGTGGCCGCCAGCGGGGCCAACGTCGCGCTGCTGTCGGTCCTGGCGCTGGGCGTCGCGTCGCTGCTCGGGCTGGCACGCGGGCCGCGGCTCGTCGCGGTGCTCGCCCTGATCGCCCTCTACGTGCCGATCGCGGGCTCCGGGGCATCGATCCAGCGCGCCGGCGTCATGGGCGGGGCGGCCGTCGTGGCGACACTGGCCTCGCGGCCCGCCGCGCGCTGGCAGGCGCTGCTGCTTGCCGCGGCGGTGACCCTCGCGCTCGATCCCGCCTCGCTGCAGGATCCGGGCTGGCAGCTGAGCTTCGCGGCTGTCGTGGCGATCGCGCTGCTCGCCGGCAGGTTCAGCGGACTGCTGACGCGTCGCGGGCTGCCGCGAGCGCTCGCCGAGGCCGCTGCGGTGACCTGCGCAGCGACGCTGGGCACGGCGCCGGTCGGCGCGGCCGTCTTCGGCACGGTCTCCCTCGTCTCCCTGCCGGCGAACCTCCTCGCGGCGCCGGCGGTGGCGCCGATCACCTGGCTCGGGATGCTCGCGGCCCTGCTCGGACAGGCGAGCAGCGCGGCGGCGCTGCCGTTCACGGCGCTCGCCCTCCTCCCGCTGGCGTACCTGCAATGGATCGGGCACGCGGCGGCGGCGCTCCCCGCCGCGCAGATCGCCGCCGGTCCGCTGCCGGTCGCGTCCGCCTGCGGGCTCGCCGCATGCGCGCTCGCGGGCGGCCGTCGCGTGCGCCGCGGGGCGCTGCTGTGTGCGCCACTGGTCGTGCTGGC
>Ga0208851_1000942_pt1 | contig 10893 bp, 12 predicted proteins | sample NGESurshal092012_FD_184481 | JGI IMG/M metagenome (GOLD analysis project Ga0208851, IMG submission 184481) | Arctic peat soil microbial communities from Barrow, Alaska - NGEE Surface sample 415-2 shallow-092012 (SPAdes) | ecosystem: Environmental > Terrestrial > Soil > Wetlands > Peat ... | reverse complement strand
ATGTCGGCGCTGGACGGCGGGTCGTTGGGCCTGTGCACGTCGCCGAGGTGGACCTGGACCTCACGCTGGCCCGGAGTGACGGCCCAGCCCGCCACGACGTGACCCTGGGTGGGCTTTGCCACCGGATCGAGGCGGTGGGCGAGATCCAGATCGACGGAGAATGAACCCTGGCTCGGTCCGGCCGGGCTCGCACCGGTCGAGGCCCCCTGGAGGAAGGGCTCGTAGTCGGCATCGGTCCCGGACTTCGATCGCAGGTCGAGGCGGAAGATGTGAGCGCCCGGGCCGACGCGGGCGATGATCAGCCGCCCGGCCACGGGAGACAGCGCGTCGGTGAACGGACCCCACGCGGCCGCGTCCGGCCCCGTCGCGGCTGGCGGCGTCCGGGAGATCGCCCCGAGCGTGTCGAGCGCACCGCCGACGAACCCGTTCACCTGTCCAGTCATCTGCCGGGTCAAGACGTACAGGCTGGCAGTCTCCCCGACGGCTGCGGCAGAGCCTTCGCTGAGCGCCGCCGGGGCGTGAGCGGTGGGAGCGGTGATCTCGAGAGTCTTCCGGGAGGGAAGGGCGGTCAGGAACGACTCGCTCGACTCCGTGCCGGCGCCGCCGCAACCCACGGTACAGACGAACAACAGGAACCACGGACCTCGCTGCATGGAAGCCTCCGGTGCTGGGCGTCGTGCCCGGGGCTTGGTCGCGCGAGGCGGCCGTCCATATGACCGCTGCTACGTGGGCGGAACGTCCACGTGGGGCTGCGGCAGGTCCAGCACGAACGCGCACCCGCGCCCGGGCAGGTCGTGAACGCGCAGACCGCCGCCGTGTAACTCGGTGGCCTGCTTGGCGATGGCGAGCCCGAGCCCGAAGCCGCTCCGGTCGTTTCCGAGCTGGACGAAGGGATCGAACATCTTCTCGACCGAGCCCTCCGGCAGCCCGCCGCACGCGTCCTCGACCTCGACCATCACCCGGTCCTCGGAGGTCTTGGCGCGCACGTGCACGACGCTGCCCGGGTGCGAGAACTTCACCGCGTTACGGACGAGGTTCGAGAGGGCGGAGTGGAGGAGGCGGCGATCGCCGTCGAGGGTGATGCCGGGCTCGGCCTCGACCACCACCTGGACGTCCTTGCCGTTTCCATCGGGGCCCGAGTCCTCGGCGACCGTCTCCAGGAGGGGATTCAGCACCATTTGCTGGCGCTGGATGGCGGAGGATCCCTTGAGGCGGATGCTGGAGATCTCGTTGTCCAGCCGATCGCTGACTTCCTTGATGGCACGACGGACCCGCGCCAGGTCGGCGGGGTGGCCACGCCGCCGCGGCGCTCGACGATCTCCAGCCGGAGCGACGCGCTCTGGAGCGGGTTCCGCAGCTCGTGGGCCAGGAAGCTCATGTGCTGTGCCGCCTGGTTCCGGACCTCCGCGTCGCGCTCCTGTGCGTACTGGGTGGCGGCGCTGGCGATGCCCTCGATGAGGAACCGCGAGAGCGCGTGGGCTTCCGAGGGCTGCGGGTAGAAGTCCTCGGCGGACATGAGCTGGTAGAGGACGTCCCGCAGCGTCGCGTACTCGCGGATCAGCGCGTCCAGGTTGTAGCCCAGCCGGAACCGCTGCTGGCCGTGGTGCTTGGCCTGCGCTGCAGCCTCGCCGCTGCGAACCCTCTTCCAGGGCCGGGCGGCCTCGTCGCGCAGCCCGTCAGCGACCTCCTGGAGGAAGTCGATCATCGAGTTCCGGATGTCGTCGTGGGAGAGCGCCTCGGAGGCGGACTCGGCGACCAGGACCTCCACCCACAGCTTCGCGATTCTCTCGCGGCGCTGCTCGATGAACTCCGACAACCTGACGCTCAAGAAACTCTCCACGGGCGGAACTGGCCTCGCCCTGCTCGAGCGCCCGGATTTTCGACACCGGGGCGGAGTTCACGAGGGGGCAGGCAGCCAAACGTTCGAGACCGGTCGCCTGCTTCCCGGTGTCCTCGAGGTCAACGCCTCGCAGGTCATGTAGGCCTCAGCGGTGGGCGGCGAAGAAGTCGAGCATCGCGTCGTTTGCAGAGAAGTCCCGCGAGGTGAGTCCGATCGTCCCGACGGGAAAGTACCCGTACCCACCGGGCCAAGTGTGGCCACCGCCCGTGACCTCGAAGCTCTCGACCGAGGCGCCGGTGCAGTGCCAGACATGGTGCACGGTCGTGGTGCCGTCGTTTGCCGTGTCCGGCACCGGAGTGTCGGAGGGGATGGGATCGCAGCCGTTCCTCGCGCGCCATGCGGCGAGGCTGTCCGCGACGGAGACCTTCGCGCCGGGGTTGCCGTCGAGACAGCTCACCGCGCCGCCGGCCCACGGCCAGCAGGGGTCGGCCGTGCCGTGGATGTCCAGGACCGGGACCGGTCCAGCGCAGGAGGTGGACGTGGCGGCCTGGACCTGGTTCTCACCGCCGACCGGAGCGATCCCGGCGAGCTGGCCCGGGAGCTCGCAGGCGAGCCGGTGCGCGAGGGCGGCGCCGTTGGACATGCCGGTGGCGAAGACCTTCCCGACGTGGACCGCCGTCCGGAGATCGGTGAGGAGGTCGCGCACGTACTGGACGTCGTCGACGGCGTGGTTGCACGCGTACCCGGAGACGCACTGCCACCCTCCGGTGCCGCCGCCGGCGTTCCAGGTCCGCGTGTCCGGCGCGAGCGTGGGCACACCGGTCCCGTCCGGATAGACCACGATGAACCCGCGAGCGTCCGCACGCGCATCGAGGCAGCCAGGCTCGGTGGTCGCGCCAGTGGGACAGGAGAGCTTCCGCTGCGAGGCGCGGTTGCCGCCGCCGCCGTGAAAGGCGAGCACCACCGGAAGCGCGGTGCGCCCGTCGTAGGTCGGAGGGACGTGCAGGTCGTAGGAACGGTCAGGCCAGCCCGCGAGCGTGCGGGTGGTATCCCCCGGTGCGCCGAGCATCCCCGCATCCGGACCGCCGGTCGCCTCGGCACTGCTGCATCCGAAGAAGACGAATGTGACGAGACACCACGCCCGCATGGTTCCCTCCGCTCGAGGCTGTAACACGGAGCATGGGTCGCGGTTGCGGGTCCCTCCAGGATCAGCGGACGTCGCAGTCGCCGGCATTCTCCTGGCAGAGATCGCAGGTCGACTAGCCGGGACACCCGAGGTAGCGGTGCTCCTCGAGGATGCCCTCGCGTGCCTCCCAGTCACCGAACGGGCACCAGCCGCTGTGTTCGGCGGAGGGAGGACCGATCGCGACGTGGCGGACCTCGTGCGGCAGGACGCTGAGCGAGCCCTGGTACAGATCGATGATGCGGCTGTCCCAGAAGGTCTGACCGGCGAAGAAGCTGCCGGGAGCCGCCCCCTGCGTGGGACGATCGGTGACGATGCGGACGGTCCACTCGGCGAGATGCGGAACCTCTCCCCAGCGTTCCACGTAGGTTTGGAGGTACTGGGACAGGATCGTGGCCACCCTCTCGCAGCTCGTCCCACCCGCGACCACCCCGGGCTCGACGCCGAGGCGGACGCCATCGAAGGAGCACCACTCGGCGATCTGGAGCGGGGGTGCCTGGTTGTCGAGCTCGCTCCGCGGGCCGCAAGCGGCCATGAACATGAGCGAGGCCAGCGCGGGGACGACTCTCCAGGACACCCTGCGGCCTTGGAGCAGCGTCCGTGCCAGAGGAGGCGTCCCCTTGAACCGCGGAACGACGGGCGATCCGGCGTGCCGGACGGGGTCGAAGGACGAGGGGCGGGCCTGCCGTACCCACCGCGGCGGGACTACCCTCCGTGCCGGTGAGGCTCTCGATTCCCGAGCTGTGCCTGGTCGTCCTCATCGGGCCCTCCGGGAGCGGCAAGTCCACATTTGCTCACCGACACTTCCAGCCCACGGAGGTCCTCAGCTCCGACGCATACCGCGCGCTCATCTCGGACGACGAGAACGACGACACGGCGACGGAGGACGCGTTCACCGTGCTGTACGACGTGGGGCGGAGACGGCTGGCCCGGGGTCGTCTCGTGGTTCTGGACGCGACGAACGTTCAACCTGCGGCCCGAAAGAAGGCGCTGGCGCTGGCGCGTGAGTTCGAGAGACTGGCCGTGGCGATCGTCTTCGACCTGCCAGAGGGAGAGCTCCTCGTGCGCAACCGCGACCGTCGGAACAGAGACCTGGGACCGCACGTGGTGCGAGAGCAGGTCCAGCAGATGCAGCGTGGGTTCGCAGCCCTGGAGAGCGAGGGCTTCCGGCGGGTCTATCGGCTCACGTCGGTCGCCGAGGTGGAGGGGGCGACCGTGGTCCGCGAGCCATTGCGAGGTGAGCCATGAAGAAGAGCGCAACACCGAACGGCGAATCCCCGTCGCGGTTGATCGACGCCCGTATCAAGGAGCTCGGCGACTGGAGGGGGAAGACGCTGGCGCGTCTCCGCGGTCTCATCAAGCAGGCTGACCCCGAGGTGGTCGAGGAGTGGAAGTGGGGAGGCCCGGTGTGGTCTCACGATGGAATCATCTGCACCGGTGAGACGTACAAGAGCGCCGTGAAGCTGACCTTCGCCAGGGGCGCTTCGGTCGAGGACCCGTCACGGCTGTTCAACTCGAGTCTCGAAGGAACAGTCAGGCGCGCCGTCGATTTTCACGAGGGCGATGAGATCGATGAGGATGCATTCAAGGCGCTCATCCGCGCCGCGGCAGCCCTGAACAGGTCATCGGCTCGATAGTTGAATCTCGGCGCCGGAAACATCCGGACTCGGTTGGCTACGGGACCCAGCCGGGCAGCGCGGCCGCCTGCTTCACCCAGGTCGCCAGCTGCGCCTCGTCGAGATCATCCCCACGGATGTCGATCCAGCGCGCGTCCTTGCCGGTGCCTCCGGGTGGAACGGGTCGCAGCGACGTGCCGCGGAAGAAGGTTGCCTTGAGGTAGTGGGTGAACGCGTGGAACGAGAGGAACCAGCCTTGTCCCTCGATGCCGTAGAAGGGGGAGTTCCACTTCACGGCCTTGCGGACGCCGGGCGCGTTGCGCACGATGAGCGCGTCCAGGCGCTTTCCGAGGTCGCGCTTCCACCCCGGCAGCGCGGCGATGTACGCCTGCACCGGGGCGTCGCCGTCCGCCTTCGCGATTCGCGGGTTTCCGCTCGAGAGCAGGACGACGGCGCTTCTCGCACCTGTCTTGGCCGCCGCGCGTGCCTTCGGTGGAGGCCTGGACTTGCTGGCCGGCCTCCGTGGCATGCCCGCCCGTGAGGTGCGCTTCTGCTTCGGCTTCGCCTTGCTCATCGGTCCCCGGCCCTGGAGCGTCACGCTCAGACTATTTCGGGTCAAGCCTCATGAGTACCTCGGCGACACCGTCCGCGTGCGGCGGGTCTTCCTGGGCCACCGCGCGGAAGCCACACTTCTCCAGGACGCGGATCGACCCGACGTTGTGGGCCGCGACCCAGGCGTGGAGGGGACGAATCGCCACGAGCACGAGGAACTCCGAGAGCGCGCGACTCGCAATGCCCTTTCCCCAGTGCTCGCGCCCGATCCAGTAGGCGACGAGGCGCTTGCCGTCCTGTTCCCAGCTGCCGATGTATCCAACGACCAAACCGTCAACGTCGATGGTGCGGGTGACGTTCTCGGAGCGGAGAACCTTGGTGCGCCAGTGGGTCAGGAACGCATCGCGCTCCCGCGACGGGAATGCGGCCATGCGTAGCGCGACGGCGTCCCGTTGGTGCTCGAAGAAGATCGGTAGGTCTTCCTCTGTCACCTCGCGCAGGATCATTAGGAAAGCCCGGTCTCCGAGCCGGCCGCCGCGCCTGCCCTCGGGGGAGGCCTGGACTTGCTGGCCTGCCTGCGTGGCTTGCCCGCGCCCGCTGTGCGCTGGTGCTTCGGCTTCAACTTGCTCATTGGGTCTCCGGCCTCACTCGAGGGGGACGGACGTCCACGGCTCGTACAGGACGAGCCCGGAGCGGTCGCGGAGCCCCAGCTGGAACCAGACGCGCTGACCCGAGACGGCGGTCCGCGGCCATCGGAAAGCGCCATCGTCCTCGTAGGCCGCCTGGAATCGGTCGAAGGAGGTGTCCTCCGCCGCGCGATGACGGCAGACCACCGACCAGCCCTCGGGCAGCGGACGGTCGAGTGAGGATCGCAGGACGATGACTCCCTTCTTCATCTCGACGGCGCCTCGGGGCCGGGGGAGCCGGTCGACCCACGCCCGGTGGGTGCGCACCAGGCGGTCGGCCGCGCCGTAGAAGTCGTCCACGATGAGGCCGAGGTCATAGCCGTTGGCGACGAAGAGCTCGCTCCAGAGCTGGGCCTGGTCGAGATCGGACGGGAGGTCCCGTCTACCCGCCTCGACGAAGATGCGGCGGGGTGCGTCGTCGCCGTACCGGCCGATGAGGGCCTCCACGAACAGGCGACCCATCGGATACGCCATGTCCCGGCCGCGCGCCTTCAGGAGTCGTTCCGGAGAGACCAGCTCGTCGGCAATCAGCTCCCGCCGTGCGCGGAGCGCCGCGAGGACCCGATCCTGGGACTCGATCGGCGTCTCGGCCTCGAAGAACCGGTGCTCGACGTAGCTTGCCAGACCCTCGTCGAGCGGCCAGAGCCGGCTGCTCACGCCGGTTTCGTTTGCCCGCCCGAGGCGCTGGACGAAGACGTGGGTCGTCTCGTGACCCAGGATGGCGGCGAGCGCCGCCGCGGTACGGTCGTGTGACAGATCCATTCGTACGGTGTTCCAGTAGGCGGTTCCGGCCGTATGGGTGGCCGAGCCCGTCAGGTCAGCGGTGACGCGATCTCCAGGCGGCGCGCCGAAGAACATCTGCACTGTCTCGAAGACCGCATCGCCGCGGTCGATCAGCGGGAGCGCCCGAGACCGGGCGGAGGAGAGGTACGAGAAACGGTAGTGCCGTGTCTCGGAGGTGATCGGGATGGGGGGCGCAAAACTGACCTTCTGACGTGCCGGCACATCCTCGTCCTCGTCGTCCTCCTCATCCGCGTCCCGGTCCGCGACGTTCGCCGTCACGTCCGACTTCCCGGCGTAGCGCTTGCCGGCAGCGGCCCCGAAGACTCCGACCAGGACGGCGACGGACATGACCATCCCCACCTTGGCCGCCCGGGTCGAGAGCACCCGTCCCAGCCACCGCAGCCAGTCCTCGAAGCGGGCGGCATAGAGAAGCCCCGAGGCGAGGAGGCAAGCGGCGAGCACCGGGAGCTGAAACCGGAGAAGCTGTCCGGGCCAGCGCCAGCGCATTCCCACGTACTCGGGAATCGTCAGCCGGAGCGGGCTGAAGTTTCGCACCCACGGAGCCTTGGCCTCGAGCGCAAGGTAGCCCACGAGCAGCGCGGCGAGGACGAGCCATCCGAGCCGCCGCAGGAACGAGAGGACCAGGCCGACCGAGAGGACCACGGCGGAGGCGATGAGCAGCATCCCCACCTGCATGGCCAGCGGCTGGAGATGCAAACCAGGATCGAGCGAGTTCCTGGAGAGGAGATGCTCGACCAGGACGATCCCGGCGAGGAACACCGGGTAGATCATCAGGACCACGAGCCCGATCCCCACCTTGGTGACGAACTGGGCGGGGCGGGAGATGGGCAGCCCGTCGAGAAACTCGAGGGTGCGCTCGTCGTGCTCGCGGACCAGGAGACCCCAGGCCATCGCCAGCGCGATGATCAGGATCAGCGTGCCGTAGGCATCAGTGGTGACCTCGCGCGTCCAGTTGACCCAGAACGGCCGCTGGTCGGGGAGCTCGAGGAAGAGCAGCTCGAAGACCTCGGCGGCACAGAAGAAGAGGCCGAGGGCGACGAACGGGCGCTGATCGCGGAGCTCCTTGCGCACCAGCGCGAGGTTCACGGGACTTCCACCCGCTGGAGGCCGGTCGTGACCTGACACCCCAGCTCGTCGATGGGAGCGTCGACCCTCCACGCCAATCGCTCCCCGCGACTCACCGTTCGCGGCAGGACGCCGGTGCGAAGATCCGGGTAGGCGCGCTCGTCCACCGCCAGATCGGACTGCTCGATCTCCCGGTCGAAGGGGTCGATCGTCTTCGTCAGAAACGAGATCCGGAGCAGCCGTTGGACGTCCGGCTCGAACCCGAGCTGGTAACGGACCTCGCGCCCGTTGGTGGTCACGGGAGCGAGCTCGACGGAGGCGTTGATCCGCGGGAGGGTCCTGAGGGTCGCGTCGAGCGAGCGGGAGTCCTCGGCGCTGCGGGCGCGCCAGGCAGCGAGGAAGTCTTCCATCCGCACGCCGGTGGTGCGAAGGAGCTCGGAGGCGGGGGATTCGCGCACCGCGAGGGCACGGAGCCCGCTCGACGGGGTGCGGCCGAGCGATTCGTGGAGGAAACGACGGAGCGCCTGTGGCTCGACCCTCTCGCGAAGGACCTGGATGCCGGTCCAGGCCAGGGCCGTGCTCAGGCACTCGCCCCGGCGCTCGCGGGTGGTCAGCCAGTCCCGGAGCATCTCCTCGGTTGGACCGGTGGGGAACCCGTAGGCGGCGCGCAGACTCTGGAGGCGCCTTTTCTCATCCGGTGCGTGCCTGAGGCTCCAGTCCGAGGAGAAGCCGTCGAGTAGCCAGCGCCGGCGCTCCTCGCTGGCACGGCCCCGGGTGGCCGACTCGACCACGACGCGGGCGAGCCAGGAGACGAAGGCCCCGTCATCGAACGACTGCCCGGTGAAGTTCGCCTGGACGACGATGCCACGCGCACCCTTGAGCGTGCCCACCTGGTAGTTGTCGGCCTCCAGCTCGCGAGCGGGAAGGACGAAGACGTCAGGGAGCGTGGGGAAGCTGAGCTCTTCCGAGAGCTCGCCCAGGCCCGCGACGGCGGCGGCGGCGAGCTGCCGTGCGCGCTCGACGCCCACCGACTCTCCAAGGCCGACCTTGACCGTGACGTGAGGTGAGCTCGCGGTCACGGCGTTGACCAGCTCGAAGGGCCGTGGGCCACGAGCCTCCTCGTAATAAGACTTGAGGAAGATCATCCCCAGGAGGAGGCAGGCGATGGTGACCTTCTCGCGCTGCGACATCTTCTGGGCGAGCAGGGCGGACACGGTGCCCTCGCGGACCAGGGCGAGCGCGTACGCGAGGGCGATGAATCCGGCGGTGAGGCCCAGTGTGACCTGGAGCGCGCCGGTGGGGAGTCGCCCGCGCTCGTAGGCGAGGTCGGGGCCCATGAGGCGGAAGGGGCCGAACTCGTCGAGCCGGAAGGTGCTGCTGTCGCTGACCAGGAAGAATCCGACGAAGAGGAGAAGGAGGATGGCGACGCGGTACCTGCCGAGGAGCCCGCCGGCGAAGAGGAAGGCATAGACGCACGTGGCGTAGGCGAATGTTCGAAGCGCGAGGACGCCGAGCGCGCGCCGATCGAGCACCTCGTGCTTCTCGGTGAGGTTCCGGAACAGGTGGAACGCGACGAGGACGGTGGCCAGAGCGAGCACGAGGCCGAGGAGGAGCTTTGCAGTCAGGATGGTGGCGCGCGAGACGGGGAGGGTCTCGAGGAAGAGCTGGGTCCGGCCGGTGTACTCCCGCGCGACGATGCGGCTGGTGAGGACGATGACCAGGAACGGGTAGGTCCCGATCAGGAAGGTGCGGAGACCGTGCAGCGCGCTCGTGTTCGAACCGTTGTAGTCGGGGCTGATCGCGAAGCCGGCGAGGATGAGCCCGGTGAGGGCGGCGCAGGCGAGGAGCACCCACGCCTGCTCGCGGAGCTCTTTCCGGACGAGGGCGATCACGCCGCAGGGACCGTGGTCCTGCGAACCATGGCCAGGAAAACGTCCTCGAGCGAGAGGCGATGGATGCTGGCGAAGGCCGCAGCGTGCTCGGCCCAGGCGGACAGGTCGGCGTCGAGGACGGCGTCCGGCGCTCCGGCGTCGGTGTCGTCGCGCACGGGGCGGAAGCCGGGCGGCGGCTGACGCAGGTCGGGATGCCAGGTCACGCGCCGGACCCGTTCGAGCAGGGAGGCGGTGGGGCCCTGATAGAGGAGGCGGCCCTGGTCGAGGATCCCGACGCGCTGGGCAATGGCCTCGACCTCGTCGACGAGGTGCGTGGAGAAGAGTGCGGTGTGGCCGAGGCGCTTCCCCTCGTGGGCGAGGATCTCCAGGAACTCGCGGCGGGCGACGGGATCGAGCCCGGACGTGGGCTCGTCGAGGAGGAGGAGGGCGGGGCGATGGGCGAGGGCCAGGGCCAGTGCGAGCTTGGTCCGTGTCCCGCCGGAGAGGTCGCTGGCGCGCCGCTTCGCTGGGACGTCGAGGACGCCGAGGAGCCGCCGGAACTCGACGGTGCTCCAGGTCGGGTAGAAGCTGCCGACGAAGTCGCCGAGGCGCTCGGCGGTCATCCAGGGATAGAAGAACTGCTCCTGCGAGACGTAGCCGATGAGGCGCTTCTGCGCGGAGCGGATGCGGTTGGACCGGGTGCCCAGAAGCTCGATCTCTCCGCGGTCCGGGCGAAGCACGCCCATGAGCATCCGGAGGGTGGTGGTCTTTCCGGCGCCGTTCCGTCCGAGGAATCCGTAGATGCTGCCCCGGGGGACCTCGAGATCGATGCCATCGACCGCGCGGACCTTGCCGAACGAGCGCGAGAGGCCGCTGGTGCGCAGGACGGCGGCTGTCTCGAGCGGGGTGGGCGCGGGTGCTGGCTCCGGGGCAGGCGCCTGCGCGGGCGTTTCGGTCGGAGCCTCCCCCCTGGGCGCGTCCAGCATCAGCGACGAAGCTGAGCAGAAATCAGCGCGCGAGGCGAGGAAGGCTGCGACTCCAGCGTGCAGCCGTCACCGAGCCAGCACGGTCTCGATGCCGGCCAACCAGGTCCAGCTGCTTGGCCGAGACGCGACCAACCCGATCGGTGAGGAGTGACGTTGGCGACCGAGTCCTTAGGAAGACGTTGCCCGGAGCATCTCGCCACTCCCATCGGCGCTCCCCGCACGTACACCGAGCTGGTCGTCTCCGGAGTGCACGCGGCCGCGCAGCGCTTGGTGGGTGGCCGAAAGCTGGC